>Ga0182747_1000058_pt1 | contig 121466 bp, 134 predicted proteins | sample eDN3rd30CBELigBY_FD_128526 | JGI IMG/M metagenome (GOLD analysis project Ga0182747, IMG submission 128526) | Enriched backyard soil microbial communities from Emeryville, California, USA - eDNA 3rd pass 30_C BE-Lig BY (version 2) (version 2) | ecosystem: Environmental > Terrestrial > Soil >...
AGCGCCGGCACGGCGACGATCGGGGCGCCGTCATAGGGATCGGTGACGGCGAAGCTGCGCCCGTCCGCGGCCGCAACCCACTCGCCCGCCACATAGGCCTTCTCCACCAGCAGCGACGGATCCCGCAGGTCAACAACTCGGCGCTCAACAGGCTGCAACTGCGCGGTCATGGGTGAGACTCCTGTCATCATCGAAGGATCAAAAAATGCTGAGAGCGATATAGGCGCTGCAGTCGCTCATGGGAACCGCTGGGGATGCGGATCAGGGTTACCGGAAGAGCGGCCGAGATCGCCGATTCGAGGGCCTCGCCAATGCCTCAAAATAAGGCAGAAGTTCAAAGATATCTGCGACTTAAGGATGACCTTTTCTCGCATTGCCATGCCCGCCGGTGTCTATACCTTTCTGACCATTGCCGAGCATGCGCTCATGCCTCGGCCGAACGACGGCTGGATAAACGGCCTCAGAGCAAAGGGAAGGATGTCGATGCGAGTTCTCAATAAGATTCTGTTTGCCCTCAGCTGCACCGTGATGGCGCAATCGGCTTATGCGCAACAGGCCTCCGACGGCGTGGTCAAGATCGGCATCCTGAACGATCAATCGGGCGTCTATGCCGATTTCGGCGGCAAGTCCTCCGTCGAGGCGGCCCGCATGGCCGTGCAGGATTTCGGTGGCAAAGTGCTCGGCGTGCCGGTCGAGATCGTCAGCGCCGATCACCAGAACAAGCCCGACGTCGCCGCCAGCATCGCACGGCAATGGTACGACACGGAAAAGGTCGATTCCATCATGGAACTGACGACCTCCTCGGTGGCGCTCGCGGTGCAGGGCCTGTCCAAGGACAAGAAGAAGATCACGATGACGACCGGCGCGGCGACGACCGATTTGACCGGCAAGCAGTGCTCTCCTTTCGGCTTCCATTGGGCCTATGACACTCACGCGCTCGCTGTCGGCACCGGCGGCGCGCTGGTGGAGAACGGCGGCAACAAGTGGTTCTTCCTCACCGCCGACTACGCCTTCGGCTACTCCCTCGAGGAGCAGACCTCGAAGTTCGTGAAGTCGAAGGGCGGACAGGTGCTCGGCGCCGTGCGTCACCCGCTCGCCGCCACCGATTACTCGTCCTTCCTGCTGCAGGCTCAGAGTTCCGGCGCGAACGTGATCGGCATGGCCAATGCCGGCCTCGATACGGCGAACGCCATCAAGCAGGCCGCCGAGTTCGGCCTGACCCAGGGCGGCACCCGTCTCGCCGCGCTTCTCTTCACGCTCGCCGAGGTGAAGGGCCTCGGCCTCAAGGCGGCCCAGGGTCTGACCCTGACCGAGGGCTGGTACTGGGATCAGAGCGACGAGAATCGCGCCTTCGCGAAGAAGTTCCAGGAGAAGACCGGCCGCATGCCGAACATGATCCATGTCGGCACCTACTCCGCCGTGACGCAGTATCTCAAGGCTGTCCAGAAGGCCGGCACGGATGCGACCGAGCCGGTGGCAAAGCTCCTGCACGAGATGCCCGTCGAGGACGTCTTCGCAAAGAAGGGCAAGGTGCTCGCCAACGGACGCATGGTCTACGACATGTATCTCTTCCAGGTGAAGAAGCCCGAAGAGAGCAAGAGCGAGTGGGACATGTACAAGCAGCTCGCCAAGGTCCCCGGCGACCAGGCCTATCTCTCGGTTGCCGACAGCGGCTGCCAGGTCACGCAGTAATCATCACGCCGAGGCAGGGTGACGCGCGTTGCCCTGTCCCTTCATCCTCTGACAACGGCTGGTATCGAGCATCGCGCCCGAACCGGCCGTTGCCTCCTCACCAAGAGAGTGTCGGCCGGTTCATATGGTCAGTACGCAACCAATCCTGAGCGCCACCGGGCTCACCATGGAGTTCCGCGGCTTCCTTGCCGTGAAGGACGTGACGTTGTCCGTCAACGAGGGCACGATCCACGCGCTGATCGGCCCGAACGGTGCCGGCAAGACAACGGTTTTCAATCTTCTGACGAAATTCCTGACGCCGACGCGCGGGCAGATCACCTTCAAGGGCTCGGACATCACAGGTCTGAAGCCTGCCGAGGTCGCCCGTCTCGGGCTCGTGCGCTCCTTCCAGATTTCGGCGGTGTTTCCGCATCTCACGGTGCTCGACAACGTGCGCGTCGCCCTGCAGCGCCCCTCCGGTCTCGCAACGCAGTTCTGGCGCTCGTCGAACGCCCTCTCCGCCCTCGACGAGCGGGCGATGGAGTTGATCGATGCGGTCAACCTCTCATCCTACAGGAATCTGACTGCCTCCGAATTGTCCTACGGCCGCAAGCGCGCGCTGGAGATCGCTACGACGCTCGCGCTCGATCCGGCCATGCTGCTTCTCGACGAGCCTATGGCCGGCATGGGCCATGAGGATATCGGCCGCATCTCCGATCTGATCAGGCGCATCGCCAAGAACCGCACGGTGCTGATGGTAGAGCACAACCTGAACGTCGTCGCCGATCTCTGCGACCGCGTCACCGTTCTGGCGCGCGGCGAGATCCTTTCAGACGGCTCCTACGACAAGGTCAGCCAGGACCCGCGCGTGCGCGAAGCCTATATGGGAACCGAGCATGAGTAGCGCTCCCCTTCTCGAAATCCGCGGACTCAATGCCTGGTACGGCGAAAGCCACGTCCTCCATGGCGTCGACCTCGACATCCACGAGGGCGAAACCATCACGCTGCTCGGCCGAAACGGCGCGGGCAAGACGACAACCTTACGTGCCATCATGGGAATCCTGCGCCGCCGCGAGGGCGTCATCCGCCTGCGCGGACAGGATATCCTGGGCCTGCCGCTCCACAAGGTGGCGCAATCCGGTCTCGGCTACGTGCCGGAGGAGCGCGGCATCTTCGCGAGCCTCAATGTTTCCGAGAACCTGATGCTGCCGCCAACCGTCTCCGAGGGCGGCATGAGCGTGGATGAGATCTACCAGCTCTTCCCCAATCTGCACGAGCGCCGTTCGAGCCAGGGCACGAAGCTGTCGGGCGGCGAGCAGCAGATGCTAGCCATCGCCCGCGTGCTGCGCACGGGTGCGCGGATCATTCTGCTCGACGAGCCGACCGAGGGTCTCGCACCCGTCATCGTGCAGCGCATCGGCGACGTGCTGGTAGCGCTGAAGAAGCGCGGCATGACGATCCTGCTCGTGGAACAGAACTTCCGCTTCGCAAAGAAAGTGGCCGACCGCTTCTACCTCATGGAGGACGGGCGTATGGTGAACTCGTTCCCCGGGCATGAGCTCGATGCGCGCATGGACGAACTTCACGAAGTTCTTGGGGTATAGGGCATCATGAGTACGATTTTCGGCGTTCCGACCCCTGCCCTCTACGGGCAGATTCTCATCGGCCTGATCAACGGCTCGTTCTACGCCATGCTCAGCCTCGGCCTTGCGGTGATTTTCGGCCTGTTGCGGGTCATCAACTTCGCCCACGGCGCGCAGTACATGCTCGGCGCCTTTGCCGCCTACCTGCTGCTGAGCTATCTGGGCATCGGCTATTGGCTCGCGCTCATTCTGGCGCCTCTCATCGTCGGCGCGATTGCAGTCGTGATCGAGAAGACGATGCTGAGCCGCCTCTACGGCGTCGACCCGCTCTACGGCCTTCTCCTGACCTTCGGCCTCGCCCTCATCCTCGAAGGCGCCTTCCGCTACTGGTTCGGCGCGGCCGGCAAGCCTTATGCGCCGCCGGAGCAGCTGACCGGCGCGATCAACCTCGGCTTCATGTTCATGCCGATCTACCGTGGCTGGGTGGTCATCGCTTCGCTCGTGGTCTGTATCGGCACCTGGCTCCTGATCGAGAAGACGCGGCTCGGCGCCTATCTTCGCGCAGCCACCGAAAATGCCACGCTCGTGCAGGCCTTCGGCGTGAACGTGCCTCTGCTGCTCACCCTCACCTATGGTCTCGGTGCGGCCCTCGCCGCCCTTGCCGGCGTGCTGGCGGCGCCGATCTATCAGGTCAGCCCGCTGATGGGCTCGAACCTCATCATCATCGTCTTCGCCGTCGTGGTGGTCGGCGGCATGGGCTCGATCCTGGGCGCCATCGTCACGGGCTACATGCTCGGCGTGCTCGAGGGGCTGACGAAGGTTTTCTACCCTGAGGCCTCGAGTATCGTTATCTTCGTGATCATGGCCATCGTTCTGCTCGTCAGGCCGGCAGGTCTCTTCGGGCGGGAGGAGTGATATCATGGCTGTCGGAACCCAATATCTCGCAGAGCAGCCCAAGTTGCGCACCTCGTCCCTGGTGCTGGGCGCGATCGCCATCGCGGCCATGCTGGCGGCTCCCTTCTTCTTCTATCCCGTCATGCTGATGAGCGTGCTCTGCTTCGCGCTCTTCGCCTGCGCCTTCAACCTGCTCATCGGCTATGTCGGGCTTCTCTCCTTCGGTCACGCGGCCTTCTTCGGAGGAGCGGCCTATTTCACCGCCCATGCCGCCAAGGTGTGGGGCTGGGAACCCCTCGCCGCAATCCTCCTGGGCGTGGCCGGGGCAGCCGTCATGGGCCTCATCATCGGCTTCGTGGCGATCCGCCGCCAGGGCATCTATTTCGCCATGATCACGCTCGCCCTGTCGCAGATGTTCGCCTTCATCTGCCTCCAGGCCCCCTTCACCCATGGCGAGGACGGCATCCAGGGCGTGCCGCGCGGCTATCTGCTCGGCTTCATCGACCTGAACCAGCCGCTCACGATGTATTACGTCACGCTGGCGATCTTCCTGTTCGGCTTCTTCGCCATCTGGCGCATCGTGAACTCGCCCTTCGGCAACATCCTCAAGGCGATCCGCGAGAATGAGAAGCGCGCGGTGTCGCTGGGCTACCGGGTGGACCGCTACAAGCTCGGCGCCTTCGTCATGTCCGCGGCCCTTGCCGGCATGGCCGGCGGCACGAAGGCCATCGTGTTTCAGTTCGCGACGCTTACCGACGTGCAGTGGCAGATGTCGGGCGAGGTGATCCTCATGACGCTGCTCGGAGGAATCGGCACGATGGTCGGCCCCATCGTGGGTGCAGGCCTGGTCATCGCCCTGCAGAACTATCTCGCGGCGTCCGATTTCCCAGTGACGGTCCTGATCGGCATCATCTTCGTGATCTGCGTGCTGCTGTTCCGGCGCGGCATCGTGGGAGAGATCCTCGAATTGATGAGGCGCAAGGGCAAAAGCGCCTCGTAGGACGTGAACGCATGATTCTGCCGGTGTCGCCGATACCGGCACCGGCGCACCAAGTGAGCCATGCCATGTCAGACAGTAATACATTCGACTACGTGATCATCGGGGCAGGTTCGGCGGGATGCGTTCTCGCCAACCGTCTCTCAAAGGACCCGCGCAACTCGGTCTGCCTTCTCGAGGCCGGCGGCAAGGACAACTGGATCTGGTTTCACATCCCGGTCGGATATCTTTTCGCCATCGGCAATCCCCGTGCGGATTGGATGTTCAAGACCGAGGCAGAGCCCGGCCTGAACGGGCGCATCCTCAACTATCCGCGCGGCAAGGTGCTCGGCGGCTGCTCCGCCATCAATGCGATGATCTACATCAGAGGTCAGCGCGAGGATTACGACAATTGGCGCCAGATGGGCCTCGAGGGCTGGGGTTGGGACGACGTGAAGCCGATCTTCCGGCAGCATCTCGATCACTACCTCGGCGCTGGCGAGCACCATGGCGCTGGCGGCGAATGGCGGGTCGAGGCGCCTCGCGTGCGGTGGAAGATCCTGGACTCGTTTATTGACGCTGCCGTCGAGGCAGGAATTCCCCGGGTCAGCGATTTCAATACGGGCAGCAACGAGGGGATCTCCTACTTCCACGTCAACCAGAAGAGCGGACGGCGCTGGTCCTCCGCCCGCGGCTTCCTCAAGCCGGCCCTTTCGCGGCCGAACCTGAAGGTCGAAACCCATGCTCACGCCACGCGGATCCTGTTCGAGGGCAGGCGTGCCATCGGTGTGGAGATTCGCCAGAATGGCGCTTTAAGACGCATAATGGCCCGCAAGGAAGTCATCCTTTCAGCGGGCGCTATCGCCTCGCCGCAGATCCTTCAGCTTTCCGGTATCGGCAACGGGGCGCTGCTTCAGGAGCACGGGATTCCGGTCGTCCATCACCTGCCGGGCGTGGGTGAGAACCTGCAGGACCATCTGCAGCTTCGCCCGATCTTCAAGGTCAGCGGCGTGCGTACGCTCAATGAGGAATATCGCTCGCTCCTGAAGAAGGGGCAGATGGCATTCGAGTACGCCTTTTTCCGCAAGGGGCCGCTCACCATGGCACCCTCGCAGCTCGGAGCCTTTACTCGTTCATCGCCCGACTATGCGACGCCCAATCTTCAATTCCATATCCAGCCGCTTTCTCTCGACAAATTCGGAGAGGACCCGCACCCCTTCCCGGCCTTCACGGCGAGCGTCTGCAATCTCAGGCCGACCAGCCGCGGCAGCGTCAGGCTCCGCAGCGGCGATGCGGCCGATGCACCGTCGATCCGCCCGAACTATCTGTCGGCCGAGGAGGACCAGAGAGTTGCCGTGGATGCGTTGCGCCTGGTCCGGCACGTCGTCTCCATGCCAGCGCTCCAGAAATATCGCCCCGAGGAATATAGACCCGGCGCACAGCTCACCTCGGACGCGGAACTTCTGAACGGCGCGCGCGACGTTGGGACCACCATCTTCCACCCGGTGGGCACGGCCAAGATGGGGATCGACAGTGATCCGGCAGCTGTGACCGATTCGCGGCTGCGCGTTCGCGGCATCGAGGGACTTCGCGTCATCGACGCCTCGGTCATGCCGGCGATTACGAGCGGCAACACGAACTCGCCGACGCTGATGATCGCCGATAAAGGCGCCGGCATGATCCTTGAGGATCAGTCAGCGCTCTCCCCGGTCATCCTTCGCTCGGCTTGAGGCGGGAGAGTCCCCTAAAACGTCGATGGGCGCCAGTGGCGCCCATCGGAGATGTCTTTCGGTGCAACAGGGATCAGCTGGCAGGAGCGGTGCGGGCAGCCGTGAGGTGGCTTGCCGCCCAGATCGCGGCCTGCGTCCGGTTCTTCGCCTGAATCTTACGCAGGATCGCCTTCACGTGCACCTTCACAGTCGCTTCCGTGATATCGAACTTGCGCGCGATGATCTTGTTCGAATCGCCGTCCATCAGGCAGCGTAGGATGACCGTCTCGCGAACGGACAATCCCTTTGCGAGATGGCTTAGATCCTGAGACTCCTCGGAAACCGGCGCTTCCTTCGCCCGATCGGAGCGAAGATCCTGCTCGCGCAGTATATCGAGAATGGCGCTGGGGAAGATGGCCTCGCCCAGCATCACGAGATCCAGGGACTTCACAAGGACTTCATGAGAGATGGATTTCTTGAGATAGGCATCCGCGCCGCCCTGGAAGGCAGAGATCACCTGCTTCAGATCGTATTGCTCGACCAGCATCACGACCTTCGCAGTCGGATTGTCGTCCTTCAGCTTGCGGGTCTGAGCGCAGGTCACGTCATGATTGTGGCTCGCATCGACGATCAGAATAATGGAGCTGTTATCCAGGTTCGCCGTCGGGCCGAGTTCGTCGAGGCTTGCCGCTGCCATCGCGGGCGCATAGACGGTCTCGGACAGAATCCGACGAAGCCCTTCTCTCAAGAGAGCATTAGGCTCGACGAGAAGCGTCTTGATCGACCGTGCGGCAGCGTGCTCTGTCGACGAGGGCTCTACCGAACGGGCCAGTTCCATATATCTTGAATACGCAACATCCTTCGCCGAAGAGGCGCCAGGATGAGGAAGACTATCAAGATCGTAGGAGTTCCGCATCGCAGATGCCTTTCTGGTCTTGATTCGGTAAGAAAAATAATAAAATTTCCCTAAAGATGTTTAGCTTATAATCTCATTTTAGACAATCATTACCCATTCAAATCATTTTAATAAAATGTTACCGACGCAGCCAAATACGATACGTAATATCGTATTACAAGTCGGATAGACAAGGTCGGGGATGACCTCCCGCAAGGGCATTCACGATCTCGACTTCGCTATCCAGTTACATTGGCTGAAAGTAGAGAACCCCCGCAACGGTTGCGAGGGTTCTGTCAGTCTCGAGCGATCGCTCTCGATTAGGGAGCCCGGGGGCCATCCATCTGATCGGGCGACAGATGATTCACGGCCCACATGGCGGCTTGCGTGCGATTCGCGACGCGGATCTTGCGGAGGATCGCCTTGATGTGAACTTTGACCGTCGCCTCGGCGACATCGAGCTTGCGCGCGATCACCTTGTTCGGCGAACCCTGCATCAGGCAATGCAGGATCTCGGCTTCACGGCTCGACAGCGTCCGGATCGGCGAATCGTGGCCGTCCAGCGCCTGAGTGGTCCTCGCGGCGGGAACACGGATGGCAGAGACATCCTTCTGGGCATCCGCATCCATTCCGAGGGAGGAAATAGCGGTCAGGAAGGCGGCCGACGGGAAGACCACCTCTCCCAGCATGACCAGGTCGAGGTATTTGATGAGGGCTTCGCACCCAGTCGTCGCAAGGCAATAGCCATCCGCCCCCGCCTGGAAGGCCAGCTTCATTCCGTCCAGGTTGAAGACATCGGCGAGAATGACGACCCGAGCCTGCGGATGCTGAAGCTTCAACGGGCCGATGATGTCGGCCAGTTCGGACAGGTAAAGATTGGCATCGAGAACGAACAGAAGCGGCTGCTCGGAAGCGGATGCATCGAGCTTGATTTCCCCACGCCCGAAGCTCTCCGGATGCAGCTTGAAGCGCGTGCTCGAGAGGATATGTCTCAAACCCTCACGAAGCATAGAGTTCTTGCAGCCAAGAATAGTGGTGACCGGCAGAAGATGGGACATGCGAGAGAGCCTTTTCCGCAAAGATTACCCCGGATTGTACGAATTTACGGTTGGTTAACTATCCCGCATAAAGAGGTAGCAGGTCATGCTTAGGAGGTAGAAACTTCTATGTTCCTGAGGGGAAATGCATATCTACCTTTGATCATGCACGAAAAGGTATAATATTTCGCCAGAAATTTCGGGTGCAGCATCAGCTTATTTCAGCACCGCAATTGAAGCACCTCGATGTGGGAACTCGACTGGCACCTGCAAACCCTCTAAGGGCGGCTCCGTCTGCCCAGTTTTACGCAAACCCTTGCATGAGGCTACGGCCAAGCTGACGTCCAATTGCCACGATTGGCGCCGAGAAATTCCCCTCAACGACAAAGGGGATGCACATGATTGCTCGTGTTGTTCTTGCATGCGCGACGATCGCCTGCACAGTGCCGGCGATAGCGGATGAACGGGCAGCCATCGACGCCCTCGTATCGCAGCATGCGAAAGCCCACGGCATTCCCGAGACATTGGTACATCGCATCATCAAACGGGAGAGTGGCTACAATCCGCGTGCGGCGAACAGCGGCAATTTCGGCCTGATGCAGATCCGTTACGCGACGGCACGCGGAATGGGATATCGGGGCGCCGTCTCGGGGCTGTTCGATGCCAATACAAATCTGACCTATGCCGTCCCCTACTTGGCGAACGCCTATAAGGTCGCCGGCGGCAATCAGGATCGCGCCGTCGCTCTTTATGCCGGCGGCTATTATTACGAAGCGAAGCGAAAGGGTCTGTTAGGCGCCTTGAGAACCGGTGCAAGCGACCCGTTCATGACCGGTTCGGTGGCTTCCGCAACAACACTTCCCGCAGGAACCCGATAACGCTTCCCGTCGCGGATTTGGATATATCTTCGAAGCGGATTCGGTAGCGCGCCTCTGTTGCGCCAGTCGTGCGACGCAAGGCTTGCCGCGAGCATTTCCGTTGCAATGTCAGGTAAAAGCCGTTCAAGATCGAACGGCGACAGCTTTCGCTCTCTTGTCGGCTCATATGCACGATCTCCCAAACATCGCGTTCCTCGATTTCGAAGCGTCCTCACTGGGCAAGGAGGGATATCCGATCGAGGTTGCCTGGGTTCTCGTTGGCGGACAGGAAGAGAGCCATCTGATCCGACCGGATCCGTCGTGGACCGATTGGGACGACGAGGCGGAACGGATACACGGCATCACGCGCGAGCGTCTCCTTACCGAGGGAAGAACGGTTGAAGATGTGGCGCAAAGGATGATGGCCGCTCTCGTGGGACATTCACTCTATGCAACGGCTCCATCATGGGACGGCAAGTGGTTGAGCAAGCTGCTTCGCGCGGCCGGCCTTCCGCGGCATGCATTGCGCATCGAGGATACGGAACTCGCTCACCAGCGTGCTGTGCAGGACATTTTGCGCGCGACCAATGTTCCTGATCGTCTTCAGGCAGGTGCGACGCGAGATATTCTCGCGTATGCCGAGAGAGAGGATATCGCGCGTGGGCCGGCGGAACATCGCGCTCTTGCCGATGCGCGCCGCGAACGGGACCTGTGGCTCGATATCAGGCGGCGAGCAACCGAGATTGCAGCGCGCTTGCGTCAATAGCCGTCGATCATGCCGGATGCGATATCCTGATCGGGACGCGTCAGAACGGTGATGCGACGTCCGTCCGGCAATTGAATCGTTCGCAGGCGCATCACCTGCAAGCCTGCATCGAGGCCTTCCTGAATCGATCCATAGCGGGTGATACGGGCACGACGCTCGAATGCATTGCGCGGCTCCGCTTGAGACATCTGGGTTCTCGCCTCGCGCCGCCGTTCGATCTGCGCGTTGCGTTTGGTTCTTGTCGAAGAATTTGCCTGCTGAGACGCACGCGTTTTGCGCTCGACCAATGGCTTTGGCTTGGATTGCTCGTCCACCGCCGCACTCTGCTGAGTAGCATCCGGCGGACGCTGCAATTCCGCATCAGCATTGATGGTATCGGATTGCAGCGCAGGCTTGGCGGCATGCTGTGGTGTAGAGACAGGCTCGGCCGGCTTTGCGGGCGCTGCCATAGGAGTTGGCGATGGCGTGTGGACTGGCCGTGAAGGCAATCCGTCGGATTCAGCCGGTGGATCGACCCAGGCACGTCCCGACTGCGCATGGGCGAAGCTGGGCGTTACGAGAAAGCCGGCAAGCGAGACAGTCACGAGCCAGCGTCCGGAGAATCCTGTCATGACCTGCCTCCATCGCATCCCAAGGGGAACGCTTCTCCCGCAGTGTTTGGTTCCACGGGGCAGATGGAGCTGATGTGGCGCTCCCGCACATCGTCTTCAACGGCGCGGGGCTGCAATCAGTCGATTGTGAACGAGAAAAACCAACATTGTCGAAGCTTGGCTTTTCTTCGGGCGCAACCCTTCCCAAGCGGAATATTCAGCTTTAACCGCGCCACATTCAGAGCAAACGGAGGTCGCCAACACACGACAATAGCAAATCGGCCAGATACGGTAATTTTATTTCATATATTTACCAGACACTATTGAAATGTTACGTCTGTCCTGCACGCCGCCTCGGTTATGCAAGAGTCTAATTCACCCCTCTATTGTCTATATCTCTTTCGGTCGACTATAGACATATATTCATTTCAGAGTCCGCCCGCCGAATGAAGCGCCTGCTGTCAGACGTCTATCTGCACCTGATTGCCGGCGTGATTGCCTTGGGCATTCTCGGGATTTCCGCCCATACCCTATGGATGGATCGCCAGAGCCTCTGGCAGGAGGCGGAGAAATCGTCCCGAAACGTGCTGACCACCATCGCGCGCGATCTCGACGGTAAGATCGAGTTGCTCGACCAGTCGCTGAAAGGAACGATGGAAGGGCTGAGGCACCCGGATTTCCAGCGGCTTCCGCCCGACCTCCAGTATCGGATGCTGTTCGACCGTGCGACGTCCGCCTCCTTCTTGGGAACGCTGCTTCTCGTCGACAAGGATGGAAACCTTGTTGCGGATGCAGGACCGGTCATCGCGTCGCGCGCCCTCAATGTCGCGGACCGCGAATATTTCATCGCCCATCGGGAGAACTCGCATCTCGGGCTCTATGTGAGCCGCCCCTTCACCAACCGAGCGCCCCGCAGCGAACTGGCCATCGGGATCAGCCGGCGCGTCCAGGACAAGGCCGGAGGGTTCGCCGGCGTCGTGATGGGCTCCATCTCCCTGGCCACCATCAACCAGCCCTTCAACAACCTTAGCCTCGGCAAGCAGGGAGCGATCAATCTCTTCCGCGGCGACGGCGTGCTGCTGACCCGCTATCCCTTCCTCGAAAGCCAAATCAATCAGGATCTCGGCGGCTCTGAGCACGTGCAGCGCCTGATGCAGGCCAAATCGGGCACTTTCGATTCCATTTCGCCGATCGACGGCATCCGGCGCATCATCTCGTTCGAGCGCCTGGAGAGATATCCTCTCGTCCTGACCGTTGCCTTGTCCGTCGAGGAGATCTTCGCTGCATGGCAGCGCAAGGCCCTGGTCCTCAGTCTCGCGACGCTGGTCCTGTGCTGCGCCGTCGTCGGGCTGACCGTCCTGTTCCAGCGTGAATTGCGGCGCAGGACAAGGGCGGAGACCAAGCTCCGGCGGATTGCGCGAACCGACGATCTGACAGGCCTGCCGAATCGCCGCGCATTCCGGGAAACGTTCGAGCGCGAATGGCGCCATGCCATCCGCTCCGGCTCGTCCCTGTCGCTGCTCTATATCGATGCCGATTTCTTCAAGAGCTTCAACGACCGCTATGGTCATGGACGAGGCGACGAGGTTCTGCGCGCCATTGCGGACTCCCTGGAAGCGAGCATCCGCCGCCCCCGCGACGTCGCAGCCCGCCATGGCGGCGAGGAATTCGCCATCGTCCTGCCGGAGACGGATCTGGCGGGCGCTCTCACAATTGCCGAGAACATCCGTCGAGCCGTCGCGTCGATGGAGACCGTGCATGAGGGCAGTCCGTATCTGACAGTCACGATCAGCATCGGCGCTGCCGACTCGCGACCGTCACGCGGCAGCGACCGCTCGGTCCTTCTCGACGCGGCCGACCGCGCGCTCTACCGCGCCAAGGCTTCCGGCCGGAACGCAGTCTGCGGCCCCGACAGCGAAAGCCCGGTCCTGCAGCCCCCTCTCCCGCATGCTGCGGCCTGAGGCTCCGCTGCGCGCCTATCTGCCGCGATCGCCGCTATTTCCCGTGTTCCCCTGATCCCCTCGCCCGCCGGAGCCTTGCGACAGGGGCCGGCATTCGCCATCGACGCGCCGCTCTCCCACCATGCACGGCCTGTCGCGTGGGCCGGGCTCTGCGAAGGCAGACCCAATCCCGGCCAACAGGAACCCGGCGATTGCGGATCCATACATCCTGATCATGGAAGTTCCCCGGTCACTGACGACTGGGATGGGACGCATGAGCGCCTGCTAAGTTTCCGGGAACGTCTACACAAGTTCGAGAAGTCGTTCCGGCTGAGGCAGGGCACGCCGGGAAGCGGCATCTGCCATGGAAGCAGATTACATCTCGACGGTTATCATGGAAGCTTTGCGCCCTCATCAGCGAAGCGCTGTGACTATCGGGCTAATGGTAGCGGAGGTCCGCTTCAGCCAATCCCCCCGACACGGGACATCCTTGTTCTCCTTCAGATCGAACTGAAACCCTTCGCGTCCGTTCTCTATACGTTCCAGTCCATCATTCCTCTGAGGCCCGATGGTTGAACGGCTGTGTGATTTCCCGTGGGTGCTCGTTCGGGTCGATTGCCCACTCTGCCCGCACCGCAGAGGTCAGTACCGGCTGGCCCGACTGGTCGAGCAGTTTGGAGCCGACATCCAGCTATACGAACTTCTCGATAGGATTGCCCTCGACTGCCCAAGGAAGTCCCTCCCGTGGGAGCGGCCTTCAAACCAGTGTGATTCCAGGTGCAAGGCCCGGTTCACCGACCTGGAGGCGACCAGCCGCCCTCCCCCAGACCTTCCGCCCACGATGCGGAAGCTGACGGTTATCCGAGGTGGGAAAGGATGAAGGTGACCGGGAACCTCGGTCCCGTATCCCTGTTGGCTTCACATGCCCCGCAACACAGGGACGAGTCCAATGATCTGCCAGTTTTGCCAGCAGGACGTGAGCGCCCCCTGTCACGCTGTACAGGAGTTGCGCCAACGAGCCATGAGCCATGTCGAGCGCTGCGAGTCGGCCCTGAAGGATGCCCTCAGTGATGGGATCAATCCCAGTGATGGCCAGAGCGCTGGGAGCATCTGAAAGGCTGAGTTCGAGATGGCGAAGAACCCTTGGATGAGCCTCTGGCTGAGCGCAGCGAACACCTGGGCTGGTGCGGCCCGTGGCTTCTGGACGGCGGAGATGCAGCGTCAGCAGAAAACGATGCTGAACGAAATGACGAAGCCGTTAGGGCGGCCCGCACCCAAAGGCTCGTCCAAGAAAGCGTCAGCAGGGGCACGGAAGAAGTCTAAGAGGCGGTCCTGACACTGCCAATCCTGATCTCTCACCTCCTCCGCTCCCGCCCGGTTCCCACTTTGACCGAGTCCTGCGGCTTCCCAGAGTGATAGATTACAAGACGAAACGGCGTCCAGATGGTCCGCTATGACAACACGCCCACCGTAGTCGTCGTCCTGGTACCTGTCCGAGGCGGCTTACTGATGGTCCGCCGCGCACTCCCTGGAGAGGGTCAAGGGAAGCTTGCTCTCCCCGGCGGCTACCAAATACTCGGTCAGACGTGGCAGGAGGCTGGAGCACAGGAGGTGCTGGAGGAGACAGGTGTCGTGGTTGCTGCCGAGACCCTGCGGGTTCTCACGGTGGAGACCACACCGGATCGGCGGCAGAATTTGCTCTTCTGCCAGAGCCCTCCGATCAAGCACGATGGATCGTTCGTCCATGACACCGAGGTTTCCGAGGTGCTCGTTATCGACGAGCCGGTTGAAACGGCCTTTCCGCTCCATACCCAAATGGTTAGACAGTTCTTTGCCACGTCCGATCTAATCTAACGGTTGGCTGTGACTGCGGGCGCGGGCTGATCTCCAAGAGCGACCCAGGCTTTGCCGTTGGAACCCTCTCGCTTGATGAAGGTATAGCCGGTCCGCCGCCAGGGCAGGACGGCATTTCTCTTGTTGTCGAGAATGAAATCACCCTGATCGGTGAGGACCATAAGCACCGCATGACCCTGCCCTTGCTCGTCGATGACAGCAGTCATCCGCAGGGCACGCTGGGGCAGCCCCGCCTGGACGAGCAACTTGCGCTTCAGAAGTTGGATGTCCTCGCAATCACCAAGCCCATCATCCGGATAGTCCCAGCGGTCGAGAACTCCCCAATGATCCTGGTCTGTGACGGCCAGGATTGACGAGTTCACATGCTCATTCACCTGCGTGAGGGCAGCCCAGATGCTCGGGGTTAAGGTGATGTGGGCAGGCTGCGAGAGATTGACCCGACATTCCCGAGGTCGGCGCTGGCAGAAGCTGATCCAAGCCTGCGTCGGGCCTGCACTTCCTACCACTTGGACGCGATCAGTGGCTCGGGCTGAGATCAAGGTCTGGGCAGAAGCGGAGCTTGCAAGGACCGCAGTCGCAACGCCCATCAGCGCCAACTTCAAAGCACTTCGTTTGCTGCTCCAACGCAGACCAAGAGGGGTGTAAAGGGCCTGATCAAAATGATCCATGGCAAGGCTCCAGTCATGGAGCCAATACGATGGGCAATCATGGTAAATAGGGTCTTAATGCTCTCCACAGAGTGGGAGCGATAAAGCCGACGACCTCTTGAATGACAGCGCGGCGAATAAGGTCGAAGGACAACCCGGCGCTTGGTAGCACCGGGTGTGGCAGGCGCACCTGACAGGATCAAGCCGATCCGGATGGTGCTCGGATGAACTATGCAGCCTTTTTCCGGCGGCCCCTCGCTGGTGCAGTCACTTCGTCGGATGTCGCAGCCGTCTTCGCGGCAGCCCGCTTTGGCTTGGCAGAAGCAGCATCATTGGCCGCAGCCTCCACCGGAGCCGCACCTTTCTTCCGTTGCTGGCCGAGACCCATGGTCTTGGCAAGCTCGGAGCGCGCCTTCGCGTAGTTCGGGGCAACCATCGGATAATCGGCAGGCAGGTTCCACTTGGCGCGATACTGCTCGGGTGTCATATCGTAGGTCGTGCGGAGATGGCGCTTGAGTGACTTGAACGACTTGCCGTCTTCCAGGCAGATGATGGCATCCGGAGTGATCGACTTCCGCACCGAAACCGCAGGCACCAACTCAGCCTTGGGTTCCTCCTGCTGGCCCTGTGCCGTCTTGGTCAGGGCCGCGTAGACCGACTGAAGCAGCGAGGGGAGATCAGCGGCGGGAACCGAGTTGTTGCTGACGTAAGCCGACACGATGTCAGCAGAAAGCTCGATGTAGTTCGGAGAGGTTGTGCTCTCGTTCATAATGTTGTTGTCCTTGGCTCCACGGGAACATCTTTCAGGAGGCGAGCAGAACAAGATGATGTTCCATCAGGATCAGCAGGAATAACCCGTGCAGCACTGAAAATACCTGCGATCTTAGCTTTACCTATGTCCCTTACTCACCTTTGACAAGACACCTCCTTGATTTCGCTAAGAGATTTTACCTCTCATCCGGCGACCTCTGAGAGAACGTGCTGTTGCTTCGGGCATTAAAACCGCGAAATGCCAAGGTGAAACGCCTTCGTGTCAACGCCGTTAAGGTGGGAGTAGATCGCAGTTCGCGATTGGCTCGTTGGAGAAACAGTCATGCGCGTAGACATCAAGTACGTTGCTCTTGCAGCCTCCCTACTGTTCCCGACCCTAGTCTCAGCCGATCCAGGAGGTGCCGCAGCCGGTGCTGCCGCAGGCGGTGCTGTTGGCGCTGTAGTTGGTGGTCCGGTTGGGGCTGCTGTGGGTGCTGGTGTGGGTGGCGCGACGGGTGACGCGGCGTCAGGACCGGACCAGAAGAATGTTGTCATTGAGAACCGGGACGTTGGTACAACCGGCAGCACCGGCTGCTCGACAACCACGAAGCAGACGACTGACGCGACTGGCACCACGACCAAACAGCAAACCAACTGCTGAAGCTATTCCCGTCAGGCGGTGCAAGCTCCTGCACCGCCTGCTCATTGGCGTCGGCTCACCTTAGAGGAACCTGTAACCCTCCCTGACCTGATCGAAGACATAAGGAACAGGATTGATACCCCGTCTTTCAGTGCTGGGTCTGATCAGGCTTCCCGTCAGCCAGTCTTTTGATCTCGAAGACCGCAGCGACGAGGAAGGCGGAGAAGACAAGGAACATGGTAAGGGTCGCGAGTGTCCCTTCCTGCACGCCGGGGTTCATCCCAACGAGCGGGATCATCGAAGAAAGTGGAATGCCCAGCGTGATCGCCGCAAGAAGGTAGATCGGATTGGCTGGCTCCTTGGACCGGCGATCCTTGTGAGCCTGACGCACCGCTGTCTTCTGTGCCACAGCTTTGATCTTGGTTGAGGCATCCAGCAAACCCGAAGCAGACGCGTCCATCGCTTGTTGCGTCATGGTGTTCCTCCCGTGATTTGTGCTTCACGGAAGTGTGTCGGGCAACCTCAAGCTTCGCAAGTAGATCAGTGAACGAGTGTCGAAGCAAAGGGGGTATTCTCTTCTCATGCTTCTGAGGCTTTAGCCTCCGCCACCATCCACAACCCCAGAATCACATCTGGATCAGTGATCCTCAGAAGCTCTTCCAGAGTCATGCCTGTTGAGAGGCCATATCGAAGCATCTTCTCACGGTCGGCCTCGAAGGTGTCCTGGTCAGCCCATTCAGGGCGAGCATCGATCAGGGCGTTCATCATGCGCCAGACTCTGTGCGAATGTGATTGGCCGAACACTACCGCTCTTCCTACCTTCCGTTCCTCAGCCGATGGATGCCAGAGAAAACCAAATGGATCGTAAAGCGAGAACGGAAGGAAGCGTATTCAACTGCCCTCGAAAGTCCCTCCATTCGGAGCGGCCTCCGAACCGGAATGATCCCAAGTGCAAGGCCCGGTTCACCGACCTGGAGGTGGCCAGCCGCCCTCCCCCGGAATTTCCGCCCGTGGTGCGAAAGCTCACGACTATCCAGGGCGTGAAAGGATGAATGCCTAAAGGTCCACTCAACTGGACCTGTCTACCTCGCCAAGGCCAGTCAGCCCACTTACCCGTTAAATTACCCCGACGGCTCAAGAGCAACAACGCCAACGCGGCTATATATTTGCATGTTGGAGCCCGTACATTTTATGCGCCACACCCAAGCCTCAGGGTACGTAGAACGATAAGTTGGTCATAGGAGTTGGAAGGTCATCACCCCAAAGAAGTCAGATCGTCATCTCAACAGGAGAGTGATCATGGACGAGAAACAGGGAACAGGAACCGGGCAGGCTGGAACCGTGCAGTCCAATGCTCCAAACCAAGCGGGTGGTAATAGCCCCAACCCTCAGGGAAGTGCTCAGGGGAGCGGGGGCTCGCCCGAAAGCTTGGTTGATCAGGCGAGGAACACCGCCGCTGATCTTGCAGACCGTGCCTCCGATGTAGCCCGCGAGGCTTATGACCAAGGGCAGCGGTATGTCCGCCAAGCAGGCGACAGGTATCCGCAGGCCCAGCGCTACTATGAACGCGCCACACAGACCATCGGCCACCAAGTCACTGAGGCCCCACTCGTCTCGCTGATGGCAGTTGGAGCAGTTGGCCTTGGCATGGCTTGGCTCATTGGTGGTTTGACCCGAAGCCAGGAGCGTGCACCATCTCGTGCCAGGAGCCGCAGGGACTACCCAGGTCAGCGCTCAGGCAAGCCTCTGATCGAGAGCGACCGAGTGGAAGGAACTGCCGTCTACGACCGCAGCGGCAAGCGCATCGGCACCGTCGAGCGGGTAATGATCGACAAGATCAGTGGACGTGTGGCCTATGCGGTGATGTCGTTCGGCGGCTTTTTCGGGGTTGGCGCGGACGAGTACGCGGTCCCCTGGCGCATGCTCGACTACGACCCTGGTCTGGGAGGGTATCGTATCCAGATTACCGCCGAGCAGCTTCGCAGTGCGCCGAGTCTCTCCCGTGCTCGCGGTCAGGACTGGCCGGATCGGCAGAGCGAGCAGGACCTACACGACTACTATCAGGCGACCTACTACTGGGTCCTTGCCTGATGCACTGAATCGACTGACTAAACGCAAGGGGCGGTCCATTTAGGCCGCCCTGTTGGACTATCTGTCGCTGCCCTGCATCCTGTTGTCTAAGCTGAGCGGCCTCGGCGAGCCATTCCCACGATCAGCACCGCAATCCCGCTCTCATGAAACGGATCATGCGTGGGCGGAGTACTCCTCGACAAGGGTTCCGATTAGGCGCAGCAATTCCTGCTGTTCTGGGCCGTCGCCTCGGCTCAGGAAGGCCGGGAGGTCCTCATGTTCCACGTGCCCACCAGAGGCCACATTGGCTTCGTGATGAATGAACAAAACTCCTGAAGGATCACGGATCAAATACCAGCGGTCGCCGCTTGAACTTTCGTAGAATTTGCGCGCCTTCTTCATGGGGACTCCTGTCGGATCGACATGACACACCTACTGTAGCGTATCTCAACAGAAGGGTGGAAACGTCGCTTGAATGATAGAGTGCTGGGTCAGGACGGTTTGGCGGTATCCTCAACAAGCTTGTAACGCGGCTCCTCCAGGCGAATGCAATCGGAAGCTTTCAGTCAAACTGGCTCTGCTGGGTGGATCGACGAGATGGCATGCTTATAGACGACCTGAGACCCACTCCCCCTCACAAGGAGGACCGTGAAGTTGTCGAATTGTCTGATCTGGCCTTGAAGTTTGATCCCGTTGACAAGAAACATAGTCACATCAAGTTTGTTCTCGCGGAGATGCCTGAGGAATGCGTCCTGGATCGTAGCTGTAGATGGTGCGGACACATTCAAATCCTTTGCGAACATCCTCCCAAGAACCGCTCTTTGCAGTGCTCAGCCGCACTGGCGTAATCTCAGTCAAGGTTGCTGACGTTGGGAGAACACTGAGGTAGTTTCTCGGGCGATTACGGCTGGGGCAAACCGCTCAACTTCAATAACCCTTGTGCGTTGGGGGACTTCGTGATCCGCAGTGCCGCGTGTTCGGCCTGTCTTATCCTCTAAACGGAGGCTCAGCCTCTCGATCTCAGCGCCCGTCATAGGCGGTCCGTGCTTGGCTATCATTTCAGCGAGGTCTTCGGGAAGAGCATCAACTTGCTCTTGAAGAAGGAGAAGGGCTGCACGGATGGTACTCAACTCTCGTTCGTCAACGACAAGGGTGAGTTTCTTCATTGGGGTGTGTTGGCCTCTAAGCTTATCCTTTCAGGCTAATGATGGATGCGGCGGAAACAAGGCAAAAGCACGAGGAAAGTCGTCTCTGAAAGGCGGACAATCTGCTCTACTGATCCGAATGGAGACAGCCCAATCAAGCTTGCCAGACTCGCTCCGTGCTGCGCGCCGTGCTTACCCATCGGCACACCTCTGCCCTGGAACGCTGCAAAGGGTTCGATTGGTCCGCAGGAGGCCAAAGCGAGTGGCGGCTCGCAGCCGTTCCCCGGTCGTGTTCGAGGGCTAATTTCGTGCTGCCCCGGACAAGGGAGTGCTGGGGGCAAGGCGGCAGCGTTCCCGAAACACCTGTTGCGCGGTAGCAAGATCAGAAATCCAGGTCTCGAACCGAGCCGTCATTGCACCGCGTCCCTCTACATTCAAGGATTGAAGCCCATTTGTGTGCAGCGGCCCCACGAGGGTGTCGCCTTCGCCGAAGAACAAGGTGCCGTCCTCCCACTCCAGCAGCACGAAGCCTTTGTCGGTCTGGACAACGAAGCTTTGGCAGAACGGCTTAAAATCGAAAACAACCGTGCCGGTGAAGCGGGGATTACCGGGACCAGTAGTGATAAGACCCACGACGCCAATTACAAAGGCAACACACCAAAGACCAACGGCCAGGAGAGGCTTTGTCATCGCAGGCCCCCTCGCAGTGTTGGAGAGAACGCCCAGTTAGACGCAGCACTAACTTCGCGAACATTATAGCCGCTTCCGTCAGCTATGTGAACGTTTCCCTCTTACCCCGCCGTGAGCACATAGCCCCCGAAATAGCCCATCCGCTCTGGTTGAGGCCGGAACGGATCACGAGCATGATCGGCAGGAGCGGTACTCTCAGAGCGCTGGCGGGTCCTGTGCCGCATGACGTGTGGACGAGGACGATCTCCAAGGTTTGCCCTACGAGAAGGGAGCAACACACACCTTGATACGGCTTGTTACGCAGTGCGACCGCAACATCGTCTACTGATGGGATCGTCACAGGGGGTTTGAATCAGGAGGCGTCGATGACATCATTCTCCACCGTTGATCGGGTTGAGGTCCATGTCCTGGTGGACAATGTAACGGACAGCCTGTCCACTGTTCCAAGCTTCGTCGAGAACGAGTGGAGCTACCTGTGGCGGAATGGGATGAAACGGCTGTCGGGCCGCTGCATCTGCTGTGCTGCCCATGGCTTGTCATGCCTGATCACCGCCTACCGTGGCGAGAGTAGGCACACTATCCTCTTCGACACGGGGCCAGAGGAGGAGGTCTTCGAGCGCAATGTCTCTCGACTGGGGGTTGATCTCGGCACTGTCGAAGAAATCATCCTCTCCCACGGCCACTGGGATCATGCGGGCGGGATGCTCCGAGCGCTCGATCTCATCCGCGCGCGCAATGGTGGGCAGCCGGTCCCGTTCTATGCCCATCCCGGCATGTACGCGACCCGTGCTATGAAACAACCGGATGGCAGCATGCGGCTGATGGAGGACATTCCCAGTGTTGAGGCCCTGGCGGCTCGCGGCGCACAGGTTATCAACACGACTGAGCCGCAAAGCCTCTCAGAGGGGATGTTCTATGTCAGCGGCGAAATCCCGCGCCGAACTGCCTTCGAGCATGGTTTTCCGGGACAGCATCGACAGACCGATGAGGGCGGCTGGGAGCCTGATCCCTTGCTCATGGATGAGCGCTGGGTTGCCGCTAACGTGAAGGATAAGGGCCTCATCGTGTTCACGGCCTGCTCCCATGCTGGGGTGGTCAATGTCCTCAAGCACGCTCGGGACTGCTTTCCCGGTGTGCCTCTCCATACCGTTGTGGGCGGGTTTCACCTCTCGGGTGGCAACGAGAAAATCATCCCTGAGACGGTTGAAGGCATGAGGGAGTTTGGCCTGAAGACGATAGCCGCTGCCCATTGTACCGGATGGCGTGCCGTCATGGCGCTGACGCGGGCTTTCGGCGAGCCGGTAGTTGCGCCTTCGGCTGTCGGTAAACGGTATACGTTCTGACAGAGTTTATTCAGCCACCTTCCCGTCACCGCCCAGGCCGGCATGATGCTCCTGATTAAGCTTGACAGCTAGGCATACCCACTTGCCGATGCGGGCTGGACACGTCACTGCGGCGAGCAGCATAATTCGATCCGGAACTATACCGAGGCTCCCATGGGTCCGCAGGAGCACAAGGTTGAGCGGCGGCTGGCAGCCATTCTGGCGGCTGACGTGGCTGGCTATTCACGCCTGATGGAGCGGGACGAGGTCGGGACGCTCCGTACCCTCACAGCCCATCGTCAGATTATGGACCGGCTAATCACGGAGCATGGCGGGCGCATTGCCAACACGGCGGGCGATAGTGTCTTGGCCGAATTCCCCAGCGCTGTTGACGCCGTTCAATGCGCCGTAAACGTGCAGGGAGCCCTCGCCCAAGCAAACCAGGATGCCCCGGAAGAGCATCGTCTTCAGTTCCGGATCGGGGTCCATGTCGGCGACGTAATGGTGCGTAGCCGTGACATTTTCGGGGATGGAGTGAATATCGCCGCGCGTTTGGAAAGTCTCGCCGAGCCAGGAGGTGTGTGCATTTCAGGCACAGCACATGCCTTCGTTAGAAAAGTTCTGCCGATGGCTTACAGTGATCTTGGTTCACATGCCGTCAAGAACATGGAAGAACCGGTTCAGGTTTATAATGTTGCCGATCCCACTTTCCTAGAACCGAAGCCGGGGCGTGACATAGAAGCACCCCGGAGCGTGGGCGGCAGATTGACGGTTGCCGTCATGCCGTTCGCCAATCTCAGCGATGATCCGGCACAGCAGTATTTCAGCGATGGGATTACCGAGGACATCATCACTGATCTATCCCGCTTCCATGAGCTTACCGTCAGGGCGAAAAGTTCCTCTTTTGGGTGGCGCGACCGAAACGTGGACGGGTTGCAGCTAAGGCAGGAATTTGGTGTTGATTACATCGTCGAGGGAAGCGTGCGTCGCCTGGGTGATCGGCTTCGGATTACCGCCCAATTGATTGATGCCATGTCAGGCGATCATCTCTGGTCGGAACGCTTCGACCGCACCCAACAGGATATCTTTGCGATCCAGGACGAAATCGTTCGTGTCATTGTTGCATCCTTGGTGGGGCGGCTTGAAGCAGCAGGTGCCGAGCGCGCGAAGCGCAAACCACCTGCAAGTCTAGCTGCGTATGAATGCGTGCTGCGGGGGCGCTCACTTCCCGTGGTTGAGCCCGAGGCTGAGGCAGAGGCCCGCCGTCTCTACGAGAGAGCGATTGAGCTTGATCCAAACTACGCCCAAGCCCATGCACGCCTTGCTTACCTTCTCACCCTTGAGTGGTGGTGGGAGATGAGTTTATCGCAATCTCTCTTGGATCGTGCGCTAGAACTTGCAAAGAAGGCTGTTGCCTTGGACCAGCATGACAGGGTCGGCCATGACATCCTCGGTTGGGTGTATCTGCACCGGAAAGCCTTCGATCTTGCCGAGCAGCACAAATTGCGGGCGCTTGAACTCAACCCGTGTGACCCGGAGCAGATTGCCTGCCTGGGCATTCTCTACACGTTCCTGGGTCGGGCCGACGAAGGCATCGCTTGGCTTGAGCAGGCGAAGCGGATCGATCCCTATTTTGATCCAGCATGGTGGTGGAACATGGTTGGCGTGGCTCATTTTGTAGCCTTCCGGTATGACGAGGCCCTCGCGGCTTTTCGCCGTTCGTCATCAACGCCGGTCTGGGTTCATGCCTATCAGGCTGCATGCTGCGCACTCTCAGGCCAGATGGATCGCGCCCATGATCATGGTGCGGAAGTGCTTCATCGCACACCTGACTTCTCGCTGACCTGCCTTGCCACGAAGGAACTGTTCAAACGCCCTGAGGATACGCAGCGCCTCATCGAGGGGATGCGAGCAGCGGGGCTACCGGAGTAAGCTCGTTTCCTTGTTGACTTATCGCAACAGCCGCCAGTCTCATTTTCCGCGACCGTTCGCACTCACCACGCGTCCGAATAAGCTTTTCTTTAGGAACTTCCTCCGCTCCTGAACACGGGCTGGACACCTCGCTCAGCCCGCAGCACAATCGCCTCTGGAGCGGCACCGAGGGTCCGATGGGTCCAGAGGAGCACAGGGTTGAGCGACGACTGACAGCCATTTTCGCGGCTGATGTGGCAGGTTACTCGCGGCTTATGGAGCAGGACGAGGTCAGGACACTCAATGTCCTGACTGCTTATCGTGCAGTCATGGACCGGCAGATCGCTGAGTATGGCGGAAGGATCGCCAATACGGCTGGTGACAGTGTTTTGGCGGAATTCCCCAGTGCTGTAGACGCTGTCCAATGCGCCATCGCGGTGCAGGAATCTATTACCCAGACAAATCGAGGCTCCCCGGAGGATGCCCGTCTTCAGTTCCGGATCGGGGTCCATGTCGGAGACGTGATGGTCCAGAACGGTGACCTGTTAGGGGATGGAGTCAATATTGCCGCGCGACTGGAAAGCCTTGCTGAGCCCGGAGGCGTCTGCATCTCAGAAGCCACCTATGGCTATGTGCGAAAGGCCGTCTCCGTTGGCTTCTCTGAGCTAGGCCCCCAAAAGGTAAAGAACCTTGAGGAGCCAGTTCGAACTTACGCGCTGAAGACATCCTCGACAGAGGCAGTTGGGCTGAACCGAGCCAAGTCACTCTCCCTTCCTGACCGGCCTTCCATTGCCGTGCTCCCCTTCGACAACATGAGTCCAGACCCTGAGCAGGAGTATTTTGCTGATGGCATTGTTGAGGACATCACTGCGGCACTGTCGAGAGTCCGGTCGTTCTTTGTGATCGCGCGGAACTCCACCTTCACTTACAAGAAGCGGGCGGTTCAGGTTCAGCAAGTCAGTCGTGAATTGGGTGTCCGGTATGTCGTGGAAGGCAGCGTCCGCCGCGTCGGCGCTAGAGTTCGCATCACGGCACAGCTTGTGGATGCTACCACAGGAGCGCACCTCTGGGCTAATCGCTACGATAGCACGATTGAGGACGTGTTCGACCTTCAGGACCAGATCACAGCCAATGTCGTGGGCGCAATCCAGCCCTCGATCCGAGCCGCCGAGATCGAACGAGCGAAGCGCAAGCGCCCCGGCAGCCTTGATGCCTACGACCTTGTGATGCGAGCACTTCCGCATGTCTGGTCACTGGAGCGGGACGCCAATCTCAAAGCGACACAGATATTACAGGAAGCACTCCGCTTTGATCCGACCTATCCCACCGCGCTTTCTCTTGCGGCGTGGTGTTGCGGGCAGCGAGTTCTCTACAACTGGTCCGAAGACATAGCCTCGGAAAAGCAGGAAACGCTGCGGCTGGCTCAGCAGGCTGCGGCACTATCCTCTAATGACGCCTTTGTTCTCGCGGTGCTTGCGGCGGCTTTGTCGATAACTTTGGAGTTTCGACGGGCCGAGGCTCTCTTGGAACGAGCGCTGGCCCTGGACCCCAACTCGGCCTTCGCCTGGGCTCGCAGCGGCTGGTTGAAAAAGTTCCAGGGAGATTCAGATGCAGCCATCCGGTGTTTCGAGCAAGCACTTCGTCTCAGTCCCTTCGACCCAATGATGTCTAACTGGCACATCGGGATCGGGTCTGCTCACTTTCAAGCAGGTCGATATGAACAGGCGGTCGAGTGGCAGGAGAAGGCACTTTTCAGCAATCAGGCTGCTGCCTGGATGTATCGCGGGCTCATCCCATCCTATGTCTTCGCTGGACATCTCGATAAGGCGAAGGCTGGCGTCCGTGAACTCTTGCGCGCCTACCCTGGCCTGACAATCGAAAACGTGCGTGCAGCCATGGATTTCAATAAGGACTATACCACTCGATTGGTCGAAGGACTTCGTCGGGCAGGTCTTCCGGAGTAAGACCTGCCTCATGGTGAACGCTCTCCCGTCCAGGGTGGGTCGGTTAAGGTCCTGGAGGGTTCCTATGACAGACGGCGACTGGTTGTGTTCGAGTTCTCCTCGTTCGAGGCGATCCGCTCCATCTGGAACTCACCAGAGTATGCAGAAGCAAAGAAGCTGCGCGAGGGTTCGGGCGATCTGGATGTCTGGGCTGTGCCGGGGGTCTAATCGGCAGGTCACTCGGCAAAATGCGAAGCCCGGTCAGGGGTCCCGAAGCTCAAGGGCTCCACCTTGACGCACATACCGCTAACAAACCCTTGGTCGCCGGAGTTAAGGTTCCGGCCCCACCTCACACACGAGACCTCAGACGGCTGCGGTCTCAGTTCGGCCTGCCGCCCACTCAAGCGCCTCCTCAAGGCGGTCATCGCCCCAGAAGACCTCTCCGGCCACCACGAAATGCGGGGAGCCGAACAGCCCGAGGCGATGCGCCTCCTCAACGCTCGCCTCAACCATCCGGGTCGCCTCCTCTGCCAAGGCCCGCGCCAGAACGACATCGGGATCGCGGCCCATCCCCTTTAGGAAGACTGCCATGTTGTCGCCGACTCCCGGCGGATCATGGTCGATGAACCAGGAATGGTAGTACGCCGTCATGTACTCCGGGCACCATCCCTCGTCTGCTGCCACTAGTGCGACGCGCAGCGCTGTTAGGTCCGGATCGACGGGATGCTGCGGCTCGGACGTGTAGGGAATTCCATGCCGCTCGGCTCGGCGTTCCATATCGCGCCACATGTAACGCCGCTTCGCCGTTCCCGGCGGGAAGGGGTTGACGCTTGTCTCTCTTAGGATGGCGCGCAGATTGTACGGACGCCACCGAATAGGGACATTTGCCTCGTCGGCCTTGGCCTCGATCCGGCTGACCGTAAGGTAGGTGTAGGTTGAGCCAGGAAAAAAGTAGAAGTCGAGGGGCTGTGTCATGGCTTGGCCTCTGTGATCTGGCGTCATGTGCTGATGCACTCAGGCGCTGGTTGGGGTGCCCTGGACGGCACTCATGCACCGCGCAAAAGGCTCCGACCAGAAACCTTTCGACCAGTGGAAGATTTCAACGGACTGGCGCAGCCCCAGTTTGAAGAACGGGTCCGCCTCCACGAGCGCCTGTGCGGCCTCTTTTGTATCGGCATGGACGAGCCACAGAGCGCCTTGGGGCGCATCCTCGGGCTGAGGCCGCAGAGCGCCGCCAGCGATAATTCTGCCGTCTTGGGCCGCGACGTACGCCAAATGCTCGTCAACATGGCTCTGTCGAAGGTGCAAACGCTCGGGGTTGTCCCGCAGAAGGACGGCAAACAACATGGGCTGGGTCTCCGTCAGTTGGCTGCGACGGAGGCAGAGTACTTTGGAACCCGCCTCACATCCAAAGGTTCTCACGGCTAGGATCGGTTCAAAATGGGCATTGCCGACGCCACTTTCGGCTTTGCGGGTCGTCTGTGGTATCCTCGGGTTCTTTCCCGACGAGGTCGATCATGAGTGAGAACGATCCAGCCGATTGGCCACCTCACCTCGATGCCGTGATCGCAGCGCCAAAGAACCACCGGGTTCTTTTCGAGGATGGCGAGGTTCGGGTGCTTGAAGTGACGGTGGCCCCAGGTGAGCGCGAGGCCCTGCATCATCATCGCTGGCCTAGCATTATGGTCGTCCTCGCCCGCCCGAACTACGTTAACCGGGACGCTTTGGGAAACACTATTCCACCGGCTGGAAGGCTGCCGAGCAATCCAGTGCTGCCAAGAGCGCTACGCCTGCCGCCTCAGCCGACCCACGCCATCGAAGTTGATGCAGACGCACCTCATGGATTCCGTGGCATCAGGATCGAGTTCAAGACACCGAGTTAGCTGACAAGGCGAGGCACAGTTCTAACAATAGCCCCTGCTATACCCAAAAATCCTGGGTCAACTTGGGCACAATCTCTCGTGAGAGAGGGTCAGGTGCGCGTTCTCAGGGAGTCCTTTCTGACAATCTTCGACGCTTGCGGTGCTGCCGCTCTCTCGTATTTCGCTTACAAAGTCGCAGGGTGCGTCGGGGTTGGCGTCCTCGACTTCTCATCGCTTTGATCGCCGTGCGCCTTGAGATCGAGCAAGGTGGGCCTGTAGGGCACCCGCGAAACACCGGCCTCTACACACGTTCCCTAGTGGGACACGGCCAGATGGCCCGAGCCGTACGTGCAGCAGAACGGGCTGAGATCGCCTCCATGCTCCGCGGCTATACCGTCGCTAAGGTCATTGGCGCGGTGCTGATCATCATTGGCTTCGCGAGCTTCTTTTTCTTCCAGCCTCGGTGAATTAACCACAAGGGACGGTACCGGCTCGCCCGCTTGGCCGCGAAGTTCGGGGCCGACATTCTCCTATCCGGCCTTCTCGATAGAGTTGTTTTTGACTGTACGAGAAAGTCACTTGCGTGGGAGCGCCCTCTGAACCGATACGATCATTGGTGCAAGGCTCGGTTCACTGACCTAGAAGCAACCAGCCGCCACCTCCTGACGTCCCCCGGCAATGCGGACGCTGACGGTCATCCAGGATGGGAAGGGATCAGCGCCAAGGTCTAGTCCGCTGGACTTACACTACCCAGACAGGTCCGGTCAGGGCTGCCAGAGCGACTTTGTAGTACAGGAGATCGTGGATATACTGACGCTGAGCGGTTGTGGCCCGCATCGGCGCTTTGGCCCCTTAGGGTCTCAGCGGTTTGGGCGCTCAGCCGTTTGCAGCATCGGCTATGCCGCGCCAGTGTTCGCAGGATCGTACAATGCAGCCTGAGACCCGCTATGCCAGAAGTGGCGATCTTCATATTGCCTATCAGGTTTTTGGCGCAGGCTCCGTTGATCTTGTGCTCGTCCCTGGGTTCATCTCGAACGTAGAAGAGACTTGGGACAATCCGAGCGCAGCACGCTGGCTGGGGCGGCTTGGTCGATTTGCCCGCGTGATCGCGTTTGATAAACGAGGGACAGGGCTGTCGGATCGGACTGGTTCCGTGCCAAGCTTGGACGAGCGAATGGACGACGCCAGAGCCGTCATGGACGCGGCTCGGTCCGAGCGCGCAGTTCTGCTGGGCATCTCAGAAGGAGGTTCGCTTGCCACCCTTTTCGCGGCGAGCCATCCGGACCGCTGTAGCTCCCTCATCCTCTATGGCGCGTTCGCGAAGTTCTCCAGTTGGTATGCGACTGAAGAGAAGCTGGCCGCATTCTATCGGTACGTCGAGGAGAAATGGGGCACGGGCGAGAGTGCGTGGAAGTATGCACCGTCGATGGCTGACGATGCTAGTTTTAAGAAAATTTGGGCTCGGCACGAGCGCGTGGGCGCAACGCCCGCTGCCGCCAAAGCCCTCATGCGGATGAACCAGGAGATCGACATTTCCAGTGTGTTGAGCGCGATCCGCGTTCCGACGCTGGTGATTCATCGGACGCAGGACACTGCAGTCAGTATTGAGGCAGGTCGCTACTTGGCCCATCACATTCCCAATGCGCGTCTTGCAGAGTTCGCTGGGGCGGATCACCTCCCCTACATTGGAGAGAGCGCAGGCGATATCGCCGACGAAATCCAGGAATTCGTTACCGGTTCCCGGCCCGATGTGGAGCCGGATCGCATCCTTGCTACAGTGTTGCTCACAGATATCGTGAACTCAACCAAGCAAGCATCGGAGCTTGGTGATCGCCGCTGGCGCACACTGCTGGACCAGCATGATGACCTCGTGCGTCAGGAAATCTCCCGATTTCGAGGGCGGGAGGTCAAGACTCTTGGCGACGGCTTTCTCGCCACATTCGACGGACCCGCACGGGCCGTGAGATGCGCCACGGCTATTACAGAAGCCGTGAGGGCATTGGGCCTAGAGGTCCGCTGTGGCGTTCATACGGGTGAGATCGAGATGAAGGATGACGACATTGGCGGCATCGCAGTCCACGTCGCAGCCCGTATCGCTGCTCTGGCCGAAGGCGGTCAGGTGCTGGTCTCGCGGACAGTGCGCGATCTTGTGGCAGGGTCCAATCTGCGGATGGAGAATCGGGGCAATTACACCCTCAAGGGCCTGAGCGAAAGCATGCCGCTATTCTCAATCGCAAGCAGCCAAGGAACCTAAGTTCGTGCTTGAACTCTCCCGCGACCGAACGCATCCACTTCATTCCGTACCAAGCTTGACAGTTTGAGTCTTTCAATCAGTGGACGTAGGCTGGACACCAATCCCAACTCACACCAGAATCCTACCCAGAACAGCCCGAGGGTCCCATGGATCGACAGGAGCACAGGGTGGAGCGACGGCTCGCGGCGATCTTCGCGGCTGACGTGGCGGGCTATTCGCGCCTGATGAGTCGGGATGAGGCTGGAACGCTCCGCAGCCTGACCGCTCGTCGCGAGATCATGGATCGCCTGATTTCAGAACATGGAGGCCGGATCGCCAATACCGCAGGCGACAGTGTCTTGGCCGAGTTCCCGAGTGCCGTTGATGCCGTCCAATGTGCCGTAGCTGTGCAGGAGGCGCTTGTCCAGGTAGCCCACGACACTCTGGAGGATAGTCGTCTTCAGTTTCGGATCGGGGTGCATGTAGGCGATGTTATGGTCCGAGGTGGCGATCTGCTTGGGGACGGGGTGAATGTTGCGGCGCGGCTGGAGGGTCTCGCTGAGCCTGGAGGCGTCTATATCTCTGACGCCACCTACACGTATGTTCGCCGCTCACCCACTCTCGGCTTCGATGACCTCGGACCGCAGGAAATGAAGAACATTGACGGGCCGGTCCGCGTCTACCGTGTCACGACTTCACCTTCGCGTTTGTCGGGCTCGACACAGGCAGCAGGGTCACCGAAGGCTCTCCCCCTTCCGGATAAGCCGTCAATTGCTGTCCTCCCCTTCGCAAATCTGAGTGGAGACCCGGACCAGGACTATTTAGCCGATGGCATTGTGGAGGAGGTTCTTGCCGCTCTGTCCCGTGTGCGCTCCTTTTTTGTCATCTCCCGCAGTTCGACCTTTACCTACAAGGGCAAGGCCGTCGATCCGCGCCAAGTGGGGCGGGAACTTGGCGTCCGATACCTCTTGGAAGGAAGTGTTCGGCGATCCGGTCAACGCCTGCGGATCATGGCCCAGCTTATCGACGCCACAGCCGGAAATCACGTGTGGAGCGACCGGTATGATGGCGAAGTTTCGGATATTTTCGACCTCCAGGATCGGGTCACAGAGGCTGTCGTTGGAGCAGTTGAGCCGAGGATTACCTTGTCCGAGATCGAACGGGCCAAGCGCAAGCGCCCAGACAATCTCGATGCCTACGACTGCGTGATGCGAGCCTTTCCAGCGCTCTGGTCACAGGAGCCAGACGAGATCGCAGAGGGTCTCAGGTTTGCACGAGAAGCGATGCGGCTTGATCCCGCCTATGCCCTACCAAAGGCACTGGCCGCATGGGGGCATGCTCAAGACGTAGTCTACACCCGGACGGTTACGCCGGATGAGGACCGGGAAAAGGCGTTCCGACTGGCTCAGGAGGCCGCATCCCTCGACAGCAACGATCCTCTTATCCTCACCGCGCTCGCGACCGCATACTCGCTTCTTGGCCAGTTTGATCCAGGACTTGCCGCTGTTGAAAAGGCTCTGGCTCTGGACCCGAACTCCGCTTGGGCTTGGTCGCGGAGTGGATATCTCAATGTCTACAAATCCCGACCAGAACGAGCCATAGAGCATTTCGAGCGCGCGATCCGGCTAAGTCCGCTGGACCCAATGCACTACAATACATTGTTTGGGATCGCGGGAGCGCATTTCATTCGGGCCGACTATGAGGAAGCAGTAAGATGGCTCGAAAAAGGGCTGGCCGAGAAGCCCAGCGCGGTTTGGGTGTATCGCTTCCTGACAGCAGCCTACGCCAATGCAGGACGGATTGAGGATGCAAGGTGGGCGGCTTCCAAGCTTCGTGCTGCCTACCCGACCATCACGATTTCGCAGATCGTCCAGGTGGTTCCTGCTCTTGGCAAGCTTCCGGCTTATGCAGACGGGCTTCGGAAGGCGGGTCTACCCGAATGAAGTTGGGCTAATCACCTCACCAACTGCATATCCCCGCGACTAACGCGAGGCAGGGTTATGTGAATGTCTTCCGAGACAGGTCCAGGGATTTGGGATTGGTCGAGAGGGATGTGCACATAACCCCTGGCTTCCTAGCACCAGTTATCAAGGGCTTTCTTCGCGCGACACCCCTCAGCGGGCGTAGCGGCCTAAGGAGCAGTATCGACTTGCTGTTGGTGAAAGATGGCAAAGGTGCGGAGGATCGGCATGGCGACGAGCCGTCTCTCCCGAATGCGAACCCCACCCCTCCATCTTCAGTGCTGACTGGCAGCGGAGGGATAATCAACGAGCTTCTTGATCTCGAACACCGCACCCGTCCCAAAAGCAGAGCCAGCGAGGAAGGTACAACAGGGTACTTCTTCGAAGCGGACCCTGCTGCTACCCGATACTTTGACGTTTCGCGTCACGGGTCAGTCGAGCCTTTGCTGCGCGAATTGTCAATCACCACAGATGCAACACACCTGGGACTATCATTCCAAGGTCCCAATGGGGTTCGGGTGTTGAGCCTCAATGATCAATTGCGTCTCAGCCGTTACACTGCGGGGCTCACATTGGACAGGCGATTGAGCAGGCTCAGTGTTGCTCCTCTAAGCACTTAGCGGCGACACAGCAGTTTCGGTCAGAGCCACTCAGTTGTGCCGAGGCAGGCAACGCTTCATTTCCACCAATCTGCAACTAATGCCGTGTATCTGACAGGCGACAATATATGCCGTGAGGCGGCGATACTCGTTGCGAGGCACGTGGCACCCTACCCACAAACATAAAAAGAGAAACAATGTACGGCGACTTCCTTTTGATCGAAAAGACAGGTGCTAACTCTAAACGAGCAGTCAGACTCCCCTTCGGTGACACAGGTGGGCGGAATGAAGCTTGGCTGCGAGACACATTGTTCTCGAATCCAGAAATACTCCCCATCAGGGATATCGATCCTTCGTATGGCCCTCTTCTCCCTCTCTGCCGAGAACTGCGTACGGAGGCTGGACCGCTCGACATCGCCTATATCAGCCCGAATGGACGCCTAACCCTGGTTGAGTGCAAGCTCTGGCGCAACCCAGAGGCGCGGAGAAAGGTGGTTGCCCAAGTTCTGGATTATGCACGGGCGATCTCCCGGTGGAGCTACTCTGATCTGCAACGCCAAGTCTCAATGGCCACTGGTAGGCAGGGCAACATCCCATTTGAACTCGCCAAGGCCAACAATCCCACTCTCGTTGAACACCAGTTTGCAGACGCGGTCGTCCGTACCATGCGTTCAGGCCGCTTCCTTCTGCTGATCGCAGGCGATGGCATTCGTGAGGACGTTGGTGCCTTGGCGGAACTCATCAATCGCAACGCGGCGCTGGGTTTCTCTCTCGGCCTTGTTGAGGTCGGGCTCTACGACCTTGGCGATGATGGTCTCGCGATCCAGCCTCGTGTCACGGCCAGAACGCATGTCTTCGAGCGGAATGTCATTATCTATGAAACGAATGGCTCAGTGACAGTGGCGGAGCCTACCTCTGAGTCTGACTCAGAACCAGTTTGGAGCGCCGATCCGGCAAAGAAAGCAGGCGCTCAAGAGGGAGTCGAAAGCACGAAGCACGCTGAATACCGCCGATGGTGGCAGCCCGTTCTCGATATGAGCTTCGACGACCCCGATCAGGAGCCATTGAAGCTGCACTGGCCGAACAACGTCCGCGCACAACTTCCATGGGCAGGGACATGGATTACAGCATACCAAAGTACGAGAACGTGCGGCGTTTTCCTCGCTGGGCGCGAACGCGAACTTGAGGAAGTTCTCCATCTCCTTTCACCTCAATTAGATCAGATCGCGGCTGAACTCCCCGAGGGAACACAAGTTGGCAACGTCCGGTCCTCTGGAGGGATGGCGATCATGACCACCAGAACCATTGACACCTTCCAGAACGACAACGAGAAACGTGTGTGGCTTAAGCGAACACTCAACCAGTACATCAATGTTTTGCGGCCTCGGTTGAAGCAGCTTGTAGAATGATGTGTCTTGAAGGATCGCGAGAGACTTTCCGTACGATCAACTGCACCTGTTGAAAACACTGAAGGCGTCTGCCGCATCAGCTAAATCGGGCGATGATAGTCTCACCGAAATTTGCTGGTATCGGGCACACTCCTTGATTGCTTTTTGGGGATGTAACAAGAGCCAATCCCGTGTTCGCGAAATGGTGATGGTATCACAAGGAACCTGATGAGCGTCCCTGATCAATCTGGAATGCGCCCTATCCCTACTTTGCCCACCAGACAAGCAATTGCGGAGGCAATCTCGTCGGCAACGAAATGCGAGTGCCGCGCTTATGCAGTTATGTTTTATAAGCTACATGAAGACATGCCTGACCTGGGTTGGGATATTATTGGGCAGGTTTTCGAGTTTCAGTTTCGACCTGAGAACGTGGCACAGCCTTTCCAGCCCATACTCATCATGGATAGCAAGCGAAGCATGGTCCCAGACGACCTTTCCGATGAGCAAATCCAAGAACTTGCTGAGTCCCTTCAGGAAATTGAGGACCCAGAGTACAGGTCACGCGTCTACGATGTCATATGGCTGCGCCGTCGCGACCCTGCCGCCGCTCGGACCGCTGTCGCCGCGTACTTGGCGTCTGGTGCTCGCCTCGAAGACCCTGAGCGGTGGGTCCCAGCAATGGAAAGGTACGAGCGGGCTGTCCGACTTGCTCGCCAGATTGAGCCAAAGGGCGAATTATCCAAGCAAGTGCTCGCGCACTTGGAAGCACGCGTCTTGCACTACAATGGGCAGGACCCGCTCTACTTTAGCCTAAAGGTAATGGAGCTTCTGGACGAGTTCCGATTTGGGGACTTCCCGGTGCTCGCCCAGATCGCGGGTCGAATTGCAGAGTCAGCACAGGCGGCTGGTGACAACGAACGGGCACGGAGTCACTTCGCGCTGCAAGCTCGCCTTTTCCGTCGAGCCGGACAGGCGGACGATGCGGAGGCTGCCCTTATCTCTCGGGCCGAAACCTTTGTCGCCGATGCTGAGGCTCAGGAAGCTGCCAATTCCTTCATAACGGCGCACCACTTCTGGCAAGCCGCAGTTAAGGCGTTTCAGGAGCGAGCATCGCTTCGCGACCGCGTCCCAGACCTCCGGGTGCGTCTTGCAGAGGCTGGTCGGAAAACGCTCCAGGAGATGAACACTGCCTCAACAGGGGAGATCGACATTAGTCGCCATGTTAAAGCGGTTCAGAAGGCTTTCCGTGGCCTATCTTGGGACGATGCATTCTTCCAATTCACTGTGGCCGAACGCCTTATCAATCCCGCCAAGCTGCGCGAGCAAACCCTTGAGCGAATGCGCGCACATCCATTCGTGACACTCGTCAAAGGAGATATCTTTGATCACGCCGGACGGAAGATTGCCGTGCGGCCACCGGTCGGCACTGGCGATCCGAAGCAGGAGAACCAAGCCATCGAAGGGTTCATGGACGAGCAGGCCCGCATTCACCGAGAGCTTCAGGTTCATGGGGTACTTGCACCCGCCGTTCGCGTGATAAGGGACGAGCACGTCATTGACGAGGCTGCAATTGCGGCACTCATCGAGGACAGTGCATTCGTGCCCGAAGGTCACCTTTCGTTGTTCGTGAAGGGCGTGATCGCTGGCTTCCAATTCGACTTCTCGACTGCCCTTCACATTCTCATCCCGCAGGTCGAAAACGGGCTGCGTCACGTTCTCGAACAATTCGGTGTCGTGCCCAGGAACATCGACGCTGATGGCATTGAAGATGTTTGGCTCCTTGGGAAGGTTCTCGAACATGAAAAGCTGCCAGATGTTCTGGGCGAGGACATGCTCTATGAGCTACGTACCCTGATGACGGGGCGGCTAGGGCCAAATCTGCGCAATTTGATTGCTCATGGCTTGCTCAACGAACAATCGCTTAACGGCGAAATGGGCTTCTACCTCTGGTGGGTGCTCATCCGGTTGATCGCATTACCGACCAATGGAATGGCTGCCTTCGTTGAACGCAAACGAGCCTCGAAGAGCAGCGATGGTTCTGGCGCGATAGTGATCCCAGGTTTTGAGGAATAGGTCCTGCATTCTCCTGTCAGCGGGCAATGTAGTCTGCACCGCTATCGTTTGCGCTCGAATGGTGAATGAGATGACGATGACCAGAGGAATAGACCAATAATGTTATCTGGGTTCACGTGAGCCACTTATCCGGCCTCGACGGATATCACTCTACCGGGATGGCAGGTGGTCCGGGCAACGCTCAAAGTAGGAAGCGGTGGGTCGCTTTGGAGGCAATCAAGGAAACCGCTTTTCGCCAATCGGCGCGATTTTGATTTTGCATTCTGACAACCTGATATGTTTTGATAAATAAATATGACGGAGCAGCATCCTGCTTGCTCACCAACATATGCTCAGAAGCTAATCGCGGGGTGGCTTCGCCCCAAAACGACAACCGGGACATGCCAAAGGCCAGAACGCGTGATGGCGTCAGCCGCCTGACCGGGGGTTATGAGGTAGAGCAACCAACGAGACGGACATCACCGGTTGATGCTTGTGCGGGGAGCCCCGTAACGGACTTGGTGAGCAACGGCTGCTCGGCGGACAAGAGGTTCCGTGAAAGGCATTTCTAATAAGAGGAGAGTTGTGTCTTGAGTCTACTTTGACACCTCTCCGCATGCGCCCGATCCCTCAACTGTCTGGCGCATGAGCTATGATCTTCAATCATTAACCGTTTCGATCTTAACGCTCACCCGAGTGCAAGGTCCGCTGCGTGCTAAAAGGCCCCACGGGGCACACTAGGCGGGCTACCCCAAAACTCGTCATTAGGTGGAGCGGATCGGAGATAGGGCTGCTGAAGCTGGTACCGGGAAACCACCAGCCGCTGATTAAACCCAGCACGTGGCTTGTTGAGCACTACCGAACTCAGGGTACGAGTGTGCGTTTGTCTCCCCTTCCTACTCTAAACATTGTTCCAGGGAGTGGGAGGGGGAGAAACGCGTCAAATCTTGGGTACGAGATGAATTCCAGCTATCCCCGGATGGTCAAGCAATTGAACCAGACATAGCTGATGACCGGAGTGCGAGGGATCACCTGTGATCCCGAACAACGAAGGGAAATCAGCGGATCGGGGATGCGATAGCAGCCCTGATCCCACCAATTTCGTTCCTGACTTAATAGCGATGAGATTGCGCCTTGATGACAAGGAAATTGCAAGGTCTAAGGCATAACAGTCCACATTCGGCACTCCTCAACCATGCTGAACCGTCATTGGTCAAGTAGATTCAATCAAGAGTTCTACCACCTGCTACCACTGAGCCCATAAAGCTAAGACTCCTTAGCTGCGCTCAGCGCTTCGGCTTCTTGAGACTAGCAATGTGACTATTCGGGTCTGGCCAATGAGTCATTCCAATCTTCTCCTCAAATCCATTCCGAAATTCTATGACCGTGGTGGCAAGTGCTTGGTTCCTCAGAGCAATCGCGGCGTAACCTATGATGCAAATTCCACGATGAAACTGGGTAAAGACCTGCCTCTGCACTGCTTCCTGAATAGGAGTGCCCAACATGCCGGTAAGATGGAAACGGGGTGGGAACCCCGTATACATATCCAGGACGTGACTTGCTGCTGCATGCACGTAGCCCGACATGGCTTGGCTCAGTGTCCGACTTAGATTTTGGCCATCACTAGCATTGAGCGCGAACCCAGGTGTTCGTGTAAGTGCGGCATGTATTTTCTTGCGCGAGACCATACTGCGTTTCTGCTCCGAGCCGAGTGGGTCATCTGGCGCTTCGAACTCTTCTTGGAAGAAAGAGATTAGATACTCGGTATGAAGTGGTGTCACGTCTCCAGTAACCAGTGCTTGACCTAAGAATACGATGTCGTCGCCATATTCATCCAACATACGCCCCAAGGCACCCACCTCCTGGAACATGCCATGCTGAAAGAGAAGGGCCGTCGATTGAAGCCCGCTCACAATCCGAGCAAGTTTAAGGATGATGGCCGCTTCAAGAGAGGGAGTTGTGTACCTCCAGAATTGGTAGGACCCATTTGTTACAAGAACGGGACTGTCAATCTGCTGCTCAAGCACGCCAAATGCATCTGCAAGAAAGGCCACAGTGTCGAAAAGAAGCTTCTGAGTTTTACCCTCAGATTGGTTAAAGCTCACGTTCATCCTTTCATGCCTTCAATCCAGCCGCGCTACACGACAGTGAGGAAGCTATACGGCCAATTACCTTAGCTGGGATCACAAGACAGCCACTCCCGCAATTTAGTCCAACGGCGCTTCATGTTCCCACCGCGCACGGCCATCACCACCGCCTTCTTCTGCCCTACGAGCACGACCAGTCGTTTGCCTCGTGTCACGCCCGTGTAGAGTAGATTCCGAGCCAACATCGTGAAATGCTGTGTCACAACCGGAATAATAACAGCGGGATATTCGGAGCCCTGTGATTTATGGATCGTAGTGGCATAGGCGGGTACCAAAGTGTCGAGTTCTCCGAACGGATAGGATACTTCCCGCCCGTCGAACGAGGCGATCAGTGCTCCTTCCTCGTCGTCGATTCTGACCACTGTGCCGAGGTCGCCATTGAACACCTCCCGGTCATAGTCATTCTGCGTCTCCATCACCCGGTCACCCGGCGAGAAGCGCCAGCCGAACCGCTCGACCTTGGTAGGAGGGTTCGGGTTAAGCACCTCCTGAAGCTGGATGTTGAGATTACGCGCGCCGAGTACGCCTCGATTCATTGGGCAGAGCACCTGAATATCCTTCATGGGATCGAGCCCAAATCGACGCGGCATGCGCTCCTTGATCATCTGGATGATCTTCGGCACCCCTTCTTCAGGATCGCCGATCTCGATGAAGTAGAAGTCGCTCTCTTCTCCAGCCTTTGGCGGCTCGGGCATCTGGCCCTTGTTGATCCGGTGGGCATTCACCACGATCCGGCTTTCCGCCGCCTGTCTAAACACCTCGGTCAGACGCGCCACGGGAATGCGGCCCGAGGCGATGATGTCGGCCAGCACCTGCCCCGAGCCGACAGAGGGTAACTGATCCACGTCACCCACCAGCAGCAGGCCCGCATGGGGCGGTATGGCCTTGGTCAGGGCGTTCATCAGTGGCACATCGACCATGCTGGTTTCGTCCACGACCAGCAGGTCGCAGTCCAGCGGGTTCTCCTCATTGCGCGAGAAACCGCCATGCTTCGGGTCAATCTCCAGCAGGCGGTGGATCGTCTTGGCCTCCAGCCCAGTCTGCTCAGTCATGCGCTTGGCCGCGCGACCTGTGGGAGCAGCCAGGGCGACCCGGACCCCTTTGGCAGCGAGCAGGCGCAGGATCGTGTCGAGCAGGGTCGTCTTGCCGACACCGGGGCCGCCGGTCACCACCGCCACTTTGGAGCCGAGCACCAGCTTGAGTGCCTCGCGCTGCGAGGCCGCCAGGGTCTTGCCGGTGCGGCTTTCCACCCAAGGAATAGCCTTGTCGAGGTCAATCTCAGGCCAGGGTGCTGGACCAGACGACCGCTCGATGAGACGGGAGGCGATGGCCTGCTCGGCGAGATGCAGCCCTTTGAGGAACAGGCAGGTCTCGTCGCCGATTGTGTCCGAGACGACCTCCCCTTTCGCAAGTTCCTCGGAGATTGCTGTGCGGATCAGGCCCGCATCGACCTCAAGCAGTTGTTCCGCCAGCCGGGTAAGCCCCTCGACCGGCAGGGCGCAATGGCCCTCGTCGGCGGCTGTCTGGAGCGCAAACGAAATGCCTGCCTGGATGCGCTGCGGGGCGGTCTTTTCCATGCCGAGCTTGGCCGCAATGGCATCCGCCGTCCTGAAGCCGATCCCGCGTACGTCCTTCGCCAGTCGATACGGGTCCTCGGTCATGACCTGAACGGACTCATAGCCGTAGGTCTTGAAGATGCGGACCGCCCTAGCCGTTCCAACGCCATGGGCGTGCAGGAAGATCATGATTTCCCGCACCGCCTTCTGCTCGGCCCAGCCAGAGACAATGCGGGACGCGCGCATGGGTCCGATCCCAGAAACCTCGGTCAGTCGCTCCGGACTGGCTTCGATGATCTCGAAGGTGGCCACGCCAAAGGCCGCGACGATGCGCTTGGCCATGGCCGGTCCGATGCCGCGCATCTGGCCCGAGGCAAGATACTTTTCGATCCCCTCTGCCCCAGTTGGCGGCGTGGTCTTAAGCACTTCAGCCTTGAACTGGAGGCCGTGGTCTCGGTCACTGATCCACAGCCCGCTGGCGGTGATCCATTCGCCTGCGGACACAGTGGGTGTATGGCCGATGACCGTTACAAGGTCCCGCTTGCCGCGCGTATGCACCTTCAGGACGGCAAAGCCATTGTCCGCGTTGTGGAAGGTGACGCGTTCGACCGAGCCCGCGAGGGTCTCCAGGGCAGGTCGCTGATCGGCCTGTGCGGGTCGGAACATCTGATTCATGGTGCCTGCTGGAAGGAAATCCCAGCCTCTTCGACTTTATCGCCGGATGGCGCTGCTGACGAGGTCGCGCTCGTTCACTCCCATCTCTTCACCCCAGACCGCCAGTACCGGCCTCACGGGCGGCTCTGAGTAAGCTCGAAGGAAGAACCAGGAGGTCAAAGCGTGACTTGACCCTGATGTATGTTCTATGTTTGTTCTTTTCGAGGCATAGATCAAGAGGGGTCCACCAGATTATGATTCGCACCGGATCAGACCGAAAGCTCACCGAACCCGGTGAGGCCGAGCAACAGACAAAGGACCTGAAGCGACTGCTCGCGAAAGCTGAGCAGCAGATCAGGAAGTTGCAAGAGAAGGTCGCGGATCAGAAGCAGCAGATTCGGGAGTTCCAAGCCCAGGCTAGACACGAGGATGGCCTTGCTGCCGAGCGTGAGGAACTCAAAGCTGAGATCGTGGACCTGAAGGGCGAAATCAGGGAACTAACCCGCGCCAATCGGGAGCATGTGCAGAAACTTGACAATTTCCGGGCCGAGAGCGCGAGGATGAAGGCTGGAGCGAAGGTCCCGTCGCCGAGCAGAGTGGGCTCTCAGACAGACCTCCGAGGATCACCACAGCCCTTGCTGTCCTAATGATTTGGAGAGGCAGGCTCGTCTACGGTTCTCCTGGCGTGGCTCCTGGATCGTTGCCCCACGAGCATCCATATCGAAGGCATGGCGAAGACATCAAAGCCCAACCCAGGCAGATCGCGAGGCAGGCGCAAAGCACCTGAGCCGACTCGCGCTCGGCTGCCGATCCGCATCAGCGTGGATCGGGACGCCCTGAACGCCCTGGACAAGCGAGCCATTGCTGCCCAAGCCGGAATTGGGATCACGGCAGGCTGGCTGGCAAGCTGGCTTGTGGGCGGCTCTGGGCTTCTTCACTACGTGGTCACCGGACTGGCTGGATCGCTCGTCGGCGGCTTTCTTCTGGAGCGTTTTGGAATTGACCTCGGCATCCGCAACCAGACCGCCAGCCGGATTGCCACCGCGACGATAGGTGCAGTGATCGTCGTCATCCTCGCCCGCATCATCGGCTGACGGATATCGACTCTCACGACGTTCGTTCACATAACTTGATGCCGGGACGAGACTGGGGGTCTGCAACCAAATGAACATCTTCATACTGACCGGGGCTGGCGTGTCAGCCGAGAGCGGTCTGGGCACCTTTCGAGACAAGGATGGTCTGTGGTCACGCTTTGATCCGATGAAGCTCGCCACGCCAGAGGCTTTCGCCCACAATCCTGATGAGGTCCATGCCTTCTACAACATGCGCCGCCAGAACCTCCTTTCAGCCCAGCCTAACGCTGCTCACCGGGCGCTTGCTCGCCTGGAAGCCGGTTTGGCAGAGCGCGGTGGCAGCCTGTTTCTGTGTACGCAGAACATCGACGATCTCCACGAGCGGGCTGGGTCGAAACGAGTGCTCCATATGCACGGAGAATTGCTCAAAGCCCGTTGCACAGCCTGTGGCGACACAATGCTATGGCATGAGGATTTGAATGTCGATGTCCCCTGCCCGTCCTGCCGCCATTCTGGAGGCTTGAGACCTCATGTAGTCTGGTTTGGCGAGATGCCGCTGGAGATGGACGCGATCTATGACGCTCTACTCGCGGCTGACCTGTTCGTCGCTATCGGCACATCGGGCTCAGTCTACCCGGCTGCTGGGTTTGTGTCCGAGGCTCGGGGCCATGGCATCCGCACCTGTGAAATCAACTTGGAACCCTCAGACAATGCCCGACAGTTCGACGAGCGGCGGTATGGTGAAGCAAGCGAGGTTGTCCCGGTCTGGGTCGAGCAGGTACTCTCGCAAAAAATTTGAGCGACCAAGCCGGGTTTACCGCTCCTCGCCCACCTCATCCCAAATAGTAGAACCGTCACGTTGGCGCACGGCCTGACGAGGGGCATAGTCCTACTCTCTCGTTCTACGTTCGGCGGAGGTGTTCATGTCCAGCCTTCTTGTCCATGTCACCTGCGGGCCTGAAAACCCGACTAAGGCAACCCTTGCCTTTTTCGTCGCGGCAGCGGCAGTTGAGGCTGGGCATGAAGTCCATGTTTTCTTAGCAGGGGATGCGGTCCAACTGATGCGGGAGCCCGTGCGGAACGCTCTGACAGGGCTCGGCACAGGTGCGCTGAACGAACACTATTTGAAGATTATCGCGGGCGGCGGTCGTCTCTACCTCTCGGGCGGGTCCTGCGCCGCACGCGGTGTGACCGATGAGGACCTCCAAGGCGTTCCTTATGAAAAGGGAGCCCCGCCGACCTTGGTTCGGCTGGTGATGGAATGCGACCGGAACATCGTCTACTGACCCGTTGAGCACACGAGCCAGGATGGAGCCCCAGATGCCAGACGCCGTTTCCATAGCGTTCCTGGAAGATTTTGCGGCGGCGTGGAACCGGCATGACACGGATGCAATCCTCTCGATGATGACCGAGGACTGCATCTTCGAAGCCAGCCGGGGACCTGATGTGAACGGAACGGTCTACAGAGGCCGAGACGCAGTTCGACACGGGATTGAGGATGTCTTCGCTACCTTTCCGGACGCCCGATGGAATGATCCCAGGCACTTCATTGCTGGGGATCGCGGCATCTCAGAGTGGGTCTTCACGGCAACCAGTCCGGATGGCGCTCGCGTAGAAGTCCAGGGCTGCGATGTCTTCACGTTCCAGGACGGAAAGATCGCAGTGAAGAACTCGTACCGGAAACAGCGCACCGGCTGATCCCAGAATTTCCCTTGTTCAGCACCGCAGCGCCGATAGGCTTGTTGGCGATTGCGCTGCTAGGGAGAGCACAGGCATGGACGACGCCGCTGATCTTCGAACCCTCTGGTTTCTCAATACCCATGTGATCATTCGGGTCTCTGCACGGGACGGTTCAGACGGTATTTCGGTTCTTGAACACCATGCCCGACAAGGGGACTCGCCGCCCCTGCATACCCACCACGGCGAGGACGAAATCTTTCATGTCCTTGAAGGTGAGGTGCGCTACCGGGTTGGGGATCAGGAGCGCCGCGCCGTTGCCGGGGAAACACTGCTGACGCCCAAGGGGATTCCTCACACCTACCGGGTTGAGTCGGCTGAGGCTCGGATGCTCACCATCACCCGAGGCGAATTCGAGGACTTCATCCGGGCATTTGGCCGTCCTGCCGAGCGGCAGGGGCTGCCCGATCCGTCCGGTCCACCCACGCCTGAGCAAGCCGAGGCCCTCGCCCGCACCTGCCGTCAGTTTGGCATTGAACTCGTGGGGCCACCCCTATCGTAAGAGGCAAGGAGGCTGGGCCTATGGCTCTAGTCGCAATGATGCAGCCGCTGAAGACTGACCTCAGCCTGCGTCCAGTTCCTCGTTGAATGCGCACTCATCATCGCTGTCCCAGAACCACATCCCAAGCAATCCGACCCACTCGACGCGGCCCTCCATACTCATCTGCTCAATGAGGTCCTCGACCTTACCCCGCAGAGCGGAAGGCACGATGACAAGCTTGCCTTCAACCTCGATGTCATCGTTGAAGACGAGCGCACAGGCGATCAGGTCGTTTTGATCGTGAAGCAGGAGGCCGTGGACAGGGTGGCTCTCGGGCTCGCAATTGAGGAGCTTGCGGCGACAGACGATGTCAACGGCTTGATGGTAGGTCTGTCCGTAAATGACCAATTTCGGGGTACAATATTTCATGAATTCCTTTCATAAGAGAATGGGCATTGGTTCGAGGTAGCGGCTGACGGCTTTCTCGCTCAATGGAGGGATTGTTTTCGGGGCGCTGCGTCGAGTCGCGATTGTGAGTTTCAGGCTCTGATATCGCCTGGGCGGCAATGCTGGAAAAGCAAGCCGCGAAGGCTGAACAATCGCGTATACTTCGTCGCGCAATGAGGATGGTTTGATTGGCCGTAATGTAGTTGGCCATCGTGAGAAGACCGTCAGAAATTCATCGGGCGTTACCGGCCCCAGGGCAACGATCCCACGCATCATACCGTCCTGGTTGAGCCAGACGCTCACGGCAAGGTCGCGCCACCACCGATCAGTGCGGCGGCGGTAATCAACAACATTGCGTGCTTCTACACGCCAGGACCAAAAATCGGCGAACGACGACCGTGCAAGATTGATCTCAACGACACAGAGGTTGAGAGCTTCTGTTCTGAGCATGCGACGAGCGACACCGCCTGCATATCGGCGGGCGCATTTCACGCACGCAAGCTGTCCGCAACGGTGATCAGATCGGCATACTCCACCCATACATTAATTTATCAATCGAGAGATTTTTGGTGGACTCAACCTACTGAAAACCAACGGCACAGCTTGCGTGGTCGAAGCTATAAGGCTGCTTGCTACGCTCTGACAGCATTCGTTGCGAGCGGGAGTTTCCTAGTCAAAATTCTGACTAATGATAAACTGGGCTATCATTAATGAGAAGCCAATGACTGACCTTGTTGTTGCCGCGCATTCCCTCCCCTCGCCTGTTTTGATCAAGCTTGAAGAAGATGCTGCCGAGATCGCCTCACATGCGCGCTCAGCCAACACTGTCCGCGCTTACCGGAATGACTGGGTGCACTTTTCCTCATGGTGCTGTGATATGGGCCTCCAGGCACTCCCTGCCCCACCCCGGACCGTCGCCCTCTACCTGGCAGCACATAAGGACCACTATGCGATGGCGACTCTAAACCGTCGCCTGTCCGCGATTGCAGCCGCCCACCGGATGGCCGACTACCCTTTCGACACCCGGTGCCGTGAGATGGCACTCGTGATGGATGGGCTTCGTCGCACCAAAATGATCCGTCAACGTCAGGTGACGGCTTTGACCACGCCATTGCTCAAGCGCGTCCTTGGCGACACATCGGAAACCCTAGCTGATCAAAGGAACCGGGCAATTGCTCTGATTGGGATGGCTGCCGCACTCAGACGATCTGAAATCGTTGCGCTGGAGGTCTCCGACCTTACTCTTTCGCCTGAGGGTGTGCGGCTCGTCATCAGGCGCTCCAAAGGGGATCAATTTGGTGAGGGTCAGGTAATCGCCCTCGCACGCACCAGTACCGACCTTTGTCCTGTCGCCAACTTGGAAACCTACCTGGAGTGGGCGAGCATCACAGAGGGTCGTGTTTTCAGGGCCATTGACAGGCACGGCAATGTCAAAACCGGTATGACGGACCAAAGTGTGGCCCTCATCGTCAAGAAGCTCACTGGACGGGCAGGTCTTGAAGGCGATTATTCCGGCCACAGCCTCCGCGCTGGTTTCGCAACTCAAGCCGCTCGCAGTGGCGTCGAAGAGCGCAGAATCGCCATGACCACTCGCCACAAGAATATGGACGTGCTCCGCAAATACATCCGCGAGGGCAACCTGTTTGCAAGCGCGGTTACCTCTGATCTGGGTCTGTAGTCTCTCGTGGTAAGCGTCAAGGCTCTCTTTGCTCCTATCATCAATCTACTGGGTGATTGGCTAATCTATAGACGGACGAGCCGGTCAGGAGGGTAGTGTCTCAGTTCGAAATCAGATGTGCATGAGCCCGCCCTCGCATCTGCCCCCCACATCCGATACGCTTAGTGGAAAGCATGGGGGTGGCACGTGACGAGCAAGACTAAGGCGTTTGCGTTCTTCAAGGCTAAAGCAAAGAACCCGCAATGGAGTTGGTCCGCTATGTCCGACACAGGTGAGGTCGTTATCACTCTCTGGCGGGACGAGATCAACTACAAAACCAAGCCTGTATCCTGTGATTTTTTTGGTCATCCCAAGCTGGCCGATTGGATTGACCGGCTCGGCAACCGCGAGCGCATCGAGAATCTGAAGTATGCTCGGGACCATCGAGGCGGTTTATTCCGCGTCGTGATAATGGCCGCTATCGACCCGACAGCGGAACCACGGCAAATCAAAGAGGCATTCCCTCAGCCGAATATGGTTTGGAGGCTCGTTGCCTTGGATGAGGTTACAGGCGAGTTCCGTGCCGATTTGGTTGATCGCTGACCGATGACGAACACACTCAAGCATCCCAAGAGACCCTCGAAGGTACCTGTCATCGCGTCATAGAATATTGCCTGTTCCGAGCGGTCCTCTGGTGGGATCGGGATGGGTCAGGCATTTCCGTGTACAAAAAGCGGAGTGGCGAGGCCATTGAGGCTCTGGCCACCTCCAAAAACCTGAGGTGCAGGCCCATCATCCTTTCGACCGGAATTGATAACCATCTATCTGCCCTCAACTTTGGTCGAATGGAAACTCCGTAGCGTCGCTCATGTCGACCATTGACCGGGTCGGCACCAATTGTTTAGCTCTCATCCAGCCTGCAAAGGACTAGCATGAAGCGGCTGGGGGAATGATGAGCCGGGTTGAGTTCGACAGCACAAAAAAGCCTCTCGACGAACTGCTCAAAAAAGCACACGAGGGTCTTATCCAGCTTCCCGACTTCCAAAGAGGTTGGGTGTGGGACGACGAGGGCATTCGGGGCCTCCTCGCATCGATCTCTCAGTCCTTCCCGGTAGGGGCGCTCATGACGCTCCAAACCGGGGGTGAAGTCCGGTTTAAGCCGCGCCTCATAGAGGGTGCTCCGGAGGTGAATGGCACCCGACAGCCTGAAGCTCTCCTTCTCGATGGCCAGCAGAGGATTACGTCTCTCTATCAAGCCACCATGCGTCCTGAAGTGGTGCAGACCATCAACTCTAAGCGACAGCGTGTCTCGCGGTGGTATTACATCGACATGCGGGCGGCCCTTGAACCAGGGCACGACCGGATGGACGCCATCGTTGGTGTTCCGGAGAACAAACTGGAGACCCGGAACTTCGGTCGGGAGATCGTGCGCGACCTCTCGACGCCCGAGCGGGAGTACGAGGCACTGATGTTTCCAGTCGGGCGTATCTTCGATGACCGTGACTGGCAACATGGTTTTGAGGATTACTGGTATTCTCGCGGGGATCGGGACAAGCGAAATTTCTACCGTGACTTCTACGACAAGGTGCTATCAGCGTTCCTGCGTTATCAGATGCCCGTCATTGAGCTTGGGCGCAGCACAACCCGTGAGGCGGTCTGTCTCGTATTCGAAAAAGTCAACACAGGGGGCAAGAAACTCGACGCCTTCGAGCTTTTGACCGCGATTTTTGCGGCTGACGAGTTTGATCTCCGCCAGGACTGGTATGGCACCAGCAAAGAGCCAGGGCGTCACAAGCGGCTTGCACGCCATAATGTGCTGACCCAATTAGGACCCACTGAGTTCCTCCAGGCAGTGGCGCTCCTGCACACGGCAGCGCGTCGTCAGGCCCATACCGTGGATGGGAAACCTGGAGAGCCGCCTCCGGTCATCTGCACACGAGACACGCTGCTGTCACTGCCCCTTCCCGCTTATCGCGACTTCGCGCCGAAGGTTGAGGCGGGGTATGAACGCGTTGCTCGGTTCCTACGAGCACAGAAGATTTACTGGTTTAAGGACGTTCCTTACCACACCCAGCTTGTTCCGCTTGCGGCGATCTTGGCCGTGATTGGCGATAGGTGGCAGGAGGATGCCGCACGCCGGAAGCTCGCGCGCTGGTACTGGTGCGGAGTTTTTGGCGAATTGTATGGTTCAGCCGTTGAAACACGGTTCGCAAAGGACCTGTGGGAAGTCCCGAAGTGGCTTGATGGAGGCGATGAGCCTACCAGCGTGAAAGAGGCCGTGTTCCGCGCTGATCGTCTCGACACGATGACCTCCCGCCTTTCCGCCGCCTATAAGGGCGTGCATGCGCTGCTAATGCGTGAAGGCGCACGGGACTTTCGGTCAGGCCAAAGCTTTGATGATACAGTGTATTTCGACGAGGCCGTGGATATCCATCACATCTTCCCACGCGCATGGTCCGAGAAGAACCGTATCCCACGCTCGCGCTATGACACCATTGTCAATAAGACGCCGCTCACAGCCCGCACGAACCGGATAATTGGTGGATCAGCACCGTCGCATTACTTGGGCGAGCTTCGGAAGGCTGGATCGATATCGAGTGATGAGGCGCTCGATCAGCATATTGCAAGCCACGCGATAGAACCCGCGCTCCTTCGAGCCGACTCGTTTGACTCCTTCTATGCTGCGAGACGTGAACGTCTACTCACCCTGATCCAGGACTCAATGGGGCAGGATATCTATCGAGGGACAGCCAGCGACGAGGCAACCGGCGAGCCTTGGGATGAGGACGATGCTGGGGACGAGCAAATGCAAGCGGCTGAGTAGTAGAGGCAGCCCGCGTGAGCAACATTTCCCGTTTGATGAATAGCAAACGAAGCTTCTAGCCTGTTGCGTTTCCAGATCGGCGGATCAGGATTGTGGCAGGTTCCTAGCGTCACTAGGAACCTGGATCGGACTAAGCTCAATCGGAGCACACGACATATGAACTTGAAAGAGAGCCCGAATTGGGCGGTGTTCTTCAGACGCTACGGCATTGAGTATGAATCTCTTGGGTACGAAGACATCCATATCGGAACCCTCCACGTGGAAGAGGATGAATTCGGAAATATCAGCGAACTTCAGATCGAGCCATTTAGCTCGGACGAAAAGCTGCTTCTGGAGGATGAACTCCAAGAGTTTGATGAAGACCACCCGGAGTATGAGGCCCTAGTTCCCTATTTCTTCAGATGGAATGCAAAGAAGAAGCTAGTAGAGGCTTCTGACGTTCACAAATTCCCGGAGGAATTTTTCTCCGCATCGTTTCCGACGAAGCGTGCAAGGCTGGACGATGACGATGAGGACGATAGTCCGCTCTTTTGGAAAATCCTTCGCAACTCCCATGGCCTGCTGAGTCAGGTGCGAAGAGGCGAACCGATCTTCATTGTAGGACGACCAGGTCCGAGACGAGGCCCACCGGGAAAACGGCGTCTTGAGCCTACAGAGGATAAAGTACACACATTTTGTCGTGTGAAGATATCTTCGGTGGACGCAAATACCCTGCCCCGAACCGTTCCCACATTCCTCACGTTTGATCTCAGATGCAAATCGGACGGATTTCTGATTAACCGAGACGCGACATTTGGCATGGCGCAATTTGGTAATTCAGCGGTGCCAATCATGCTCCGTCCGGACGGCGGTATCGTATCAGGCGGCCCTAGAAGCCTTCGTGAGTTAGGTTGGACGAACCTCCATGGCCGTCGCATCAACGAGCGCGAAGGACTTTGTATATGGTGGAACGGAGATCACTTAGCTACGCACTACCGAGTGTCCAGCCTGACCGACAAATGCGGCATCGAGACTGCGACATCTGGCGAGGCAGGCGAGTAGCTCACAAGCCACACATTAGGAAACGAGGCAAAATCAAGTGGAACGTGCCGAGGCATCGCTTCGTCTAAGTTGCAAATTTCCCTCAGGTATCAATTGTCGCTACCGTTCCCTTTGCGTTCACGTTGTCTTCGCTCGGGCAGTCCCCTTACTCTCGCAGACTAAGTCTTTAAAAATCCGTGGCTTAGGGGGCAAAAATGATGGAGGTCTTGCTTAGGGCAGGAACAGTCGAGGTGCTGCTCGCGGCAGTCGTGACGCTCGTTGTTACTGTGGTCATTTTGGCCATCTCCATTCTTTTGAGACTTAATCGCATTACACGCATTGAGCCGCTCACCCGCGACGTGATTGGTCAGCTTCTCCGTGCTGAGGCTGATTTGGTTCGCCGCTCTGGCGATGATCCAGCGCGCGGCATCCGGGATGAATTAGCCGACCGAGTTCGCGACTTTCAGGAGAACGCCAGTCGGACCTTGTCGGTGTACTTCGATGGCATGAATGGTCAAATCCTCACTTTCGGCGAGCGGCTTGGTGGAGGCATCAAGGCGCACGGTATCCCTGGCTCAATTCGGGTGAACCGGACCACATCTACTGTATCGTGCGCGTGATCGTGAAAACTCCCTACCGAATGTCATTTTCGACGGGCGGGCTCTTCGTTAACGAGAGCGTGGAAATCGCGCACTTGCACGAACAGGGTTCCGACTGGGCAGAAACCATCACGAGAGCACTCATTGATGGACCCACCCGTCTTCCCAAGCGGGCCTCGAACCGGCGGACTGTGCGCGAAATCGCCAATCGCCTGTCCTGCTTGACTGATGAGGAGCGTGAGTTCCTGACGAACAGCGCGGACCGAGCGGAAAAACAGGCGCTCTTGTGGCTGGCGACCTGTCGCGCGTACGCCTTCGTCCGAGACTTTGCCATTGAGGTGATCCAGGACAGGCTATCGTCCCATCGGTCTGACCTACCTTTGGACGTGTTTGATCAGTATTTTGAGAGCAAGTCCGAGTGGGACGAGAACCTCGCGGCAATCAGCCCAACTACTCGTCGGAAGCTACGTCAGGTCCTTTTCCGGATCATGCGCGAAGCCGGGATTGTCAACACCGTCAACACGATCCAACCAGCCTACCTAAGCTCGGCATTGCGAACTTTGATCGGTAAAACGTCCCCAAACGACCTCCTTGTTTTCCCCGGTCTTCGACCATGAAAGCGCGCCCCATGCCTGGACCTACGACAGCAAAGGAACGTTTTGAGCACCTTCTCAAGGTCATTTCGAGCGAACGGTTCCTAACCAAGCAAGGCTTGGGCAACGAGGTTCCATTTTTCATCTGCTCTTTCGATCCGGCAGAAGCCTTCGAGGTCGCAGAAGATGTCAGCCTACTGGGCAAAAATCTCGATAATCTGGGCGTCGCGGTCCTCCGGATCGACCTTTACGATCTCACGCTGTCGATCCTCGAAGAGCGTGGCATCTTGGACGAGGTGCTGGCGATAGAGCCCGGGCACAGCAAGGCCGAGATCAAAGAACTGCTCCAAGGCGTCCTGGACCCTGCCGCGCATCTCATTCCCAGGATCGGCCAGATGATCGCGTCTGTGCCACATCACGTTATCTTCATAACGGGGGTCGGCGAAGTGTATCCCTACATTAGGTCGCACAACGTCCTGAACAACCTTCAAAGTACGGCGAAGGACAGACCTACCGTGATGTTCTTCCCTGGCACCTATACGCATGCGCTGGCGACGGGAGCTTCGCTCGATCTATTCGGCATTCTCCACGACGACAAGTACTACCGCGCGTTCAACATCATGAATTATGAGGTCTGATACTCATGTCCCTCCACATGCGCGATATTTTCATAAAGCCCGTTGAGCGTCCAATTGATGGCGTCATCAAAGCGGATGATGAGGCGAGCCTCAGGGATGAACTCGACGAGTATGTCATCACGCACGAAATCGCCCAGCGGCTAGGCGAATTCCTCCACGCGTACAACAATTACAGCACCGCAAACGGTGTGTGGATTTCCGGGTTCTTCGGCTCGGGTAAGTCTCACCTCCTGAAAATGCTGGCTTACCTGCTCGAAAACCGGCAGGTTGATGGCATTCCGGCCTATGACCTGTTTAAGGACAAGAAGGAGTTGAAAGACGATCCGATGCTGGCCGGTGCGCTGCGCAAGGCCATATCGATCCCGTCGAAGAGCATCCTCTTCAACATCGATCAAAAGGCCGACGTTATTTCGAAAACCGAGGTGGATGCACTCCTTTCGGTCTTCCAAAAGGTGTTTGACGAGACCTGCGGCTATTACGGCAAGCAGCCGCACATCGCACAGTTTGAGCGCGATCTCGATAGCCGTGGCGTGCTAACAGCGTTCCAGGATGCATACCTGTCGGTTGCCGGGAAGCCATGGACGCGCGGTCGCGAGCAGGCGCTACTTGAAGGCAGCAACATCGCCACAGCCTACGCAAAGGCGACGGGTGCGCCTGAGACGGATGCGGCGGGAATCCTCAACCGGTATCGGTCCGAGCATCGGGTTTCCATCGAGGATTTCGCCAACACAGTGAAGGCCTGGATCGACACGCAGGGTCCGAAATTCAGGCTGAATTTCTTCGTGGACGAGGTCGGGCAGTACATCGCCGATAACACGAAGCTCATGACCAACCTCCAGACCATCGCCGAGAGCCTCAACACCAAGTGCAAGGGGCAGGCCTGGATCATGGTCACAGCCCAGCAGGACATGGCGTCTGTGATCGGCGACATGAACGCGAAGCAGGAGAACGACTTCTCCAAAATTCAGGCCCGTTTTGCGACTCGCATGCCCCTGAACAGCGCTGACGTCGCTGAAGTCATCCAGCGTCGCCTGCTGGCGAAGAAAGAGGAGGGAGCCGCCAAGCTCGCCAACCTTTATGCCCGTGAGGAGAACAACCTCCGAACACTGTTCGACTTCGCGGACGGTTCCGTCCGGCTGAAGAACTACCGGGATCGGGATCACTTCATTCAGAGCTACCCTTTCCCGCCCTACCAGTACGCTCTCTTCCAATTGGCAATCACATCGCTGTCGCAGCATAACGCTTTCGAGGGGAAGCATAGCTCTGTTGGCGAGCGCTCGATGCTGGGCGTTTTCCAGGAGGTCGCGAAGCGGATCGCCGACTACCCGGTCGGTGACCTGGCGACCTTCGACCTGATGTTCGAGGGCATTCGCTCCGCCCTAAAGTCGTCGGTGCAGCAGTCCATCCAGCTTGCGGAAAAGAACATTGAGGGGATCGACCCGTTCGCGCTTCGGGTTCTGAAGGCTCTGTTTCTGGTCAAGTACGTAAAAGAGTTCAAACCAACAGTTCGCAACATCAGCATCCTCCTGCTGTCGGAATTCAACGCCGACCTGGTCGCCCAAAAACGGCAGATCGAGGAGGCGCTGAATCTGCTTGAGCGCCAGACGCTGATCCAGCGGAACGGAGAGGCCTACGAATTCCTCACGAATGAGGAGGTCGATGTCCAGAACGAGATCAAGGCGCTCGACGTCGATCCCTCCGAGATCGCGAAGGAACTGGAGACCCTCATTTTCGAGGACACGATCCGGCAAAAGAAGATCAAGCACGCCAGCACGGGCAACGATTATCCCTACAGCCGCAAGCTGGACGACCGACTTCTCGGTCGCGAGTACGAACTCGCTATCAATGTCGTGAGCCCGTTTGACGACGATTCAGGCTCGCCCGAAGGTGTTCGGATGCGGACCCTCTCGCGTGACGAACTCGCCGTGGTGATGCCGCAGGATGCGCGGTTCATCCGCGACCTGACTCTGTTCAAAAAGAAAGACAAGTTCCTGCGCCAGGCCGCGACAGCCACCCAGCAAGAAGGGCGCACGCGGATCGTGGGTGAAATCCGGGAGCAGATGACCCGCAATCGCGCCGATCTGAAGACCCGCCTTCACACGCTCATGACCGACGCCAAGATGTTCCTTCGCGGCGAGAACGTGGAGATCGCAGGCGAGGACCCGCAGGAGCGGGTCGTGAAGGCTTTTCAGAGCCTCGTAGACAAGACGTACGTCAGCCTCCCCATGCTCCGTGGCCTGACCTATTCCGAGGCCGATATCGCTCGTGCGCTCAAGCCGTCCGTTGGACTTTTCGGTGCCGAGGGCACCGGTCTGACGGAACCTGAGCAGGAAATTTTGAACTACGCCAACAGCCAGGCCAAGCTCGGCGTCCGCGTCACCGTCAAAGCGCTGCTGGAGAAGTTCGAGTCCAAGCCCTACGGCTGGCCCACAGCGGCGGTGCTTTGCATCACGGCCAGCCTGATCGGACGCAGGAAGCTGGAAGCCCGGTCAGATGGCACTGTGCTGGAGGGCTCCGATCTTGAGAAGGCGCTGCGCAATTCCAACCTCCTGGCCAACATCGTCCTGACGCCGCAGATCGAATTCCAGCCGTCGCAAATCAAGCGGCTGCGAGACTTTTATAAGGACTTCTTCGACGCTCCCGTCGATGGCAACGATGCCAAGGTGCTGGCGGCTGAAACCGCTGCCGGGTTTGATAAAGTGCGCCGGGAGACCGAGCTACTGCTCGCGCAGGAGGCCAGCTTCCCATTCCTTGCAGCATTGCGCGATGTGTCATCCACGCTTGCGCAGGTCAGCGGGAAGCCTCCCGCATGGTACCTGACCGACCTCGCCCCCTTCGAAGACAAGCTGCTCGATGCGAAGGAGGATATCCTCGACCCGATCCGCGCCTTCATGGGCGGTCCGCAACGCACGATCTATGACGAGATCAGCAAGTTCCTCAAGGCGCATGCGGCGAACTTCCAGCAGGTCGGGGCAGCAGAGGCGGAGGCCATCCGCAAAGCACTCGCTGATCCAGCCTGCTACCAGGGGGCGAAACTCCAGAACCTGAAGACCGGCTATCACGGCCTCAAGGATAGGGTCGATCTGAAGGTCATTGAGGAGCGTAAGGCGGTTGAGGCCGAGATCGCCGCCTGCAAGGCGAAGGTCGAGGCCCTGCCTGAGATCGAGAAGCTGAGCAACGCGCAGCGTGCTGATGTTCTGTCACGCATTGATAGGGCCAGCGAGGGGCTTCCCGACATCGCGCTCATCGCGGTCCTGCGAAACCACGCGAACGACATCCGCACGACGCTGTACCCCGCCCTGGTGGAAGAGGTCATCCACCTCGCCCGACCGGTTGAGGCACCCCAGCCCGAGCCGGGCCTAGAGGAAGGCGGCGCTCCGCCGCCGACGCCTCCGCGCCTCATCAAGCGGCAGGACATCCGTATCACATTTGCCAAGCCGATCCTGTCTAGTGACAGCGACGTGGATGCTTATGTCGAGGGGTTGCGCACCGCAATGCTCGCCGAGATCAACGCCGGAAAAGAGATCATCGTCTGATGGATACGAACAAGCTCAAGAGGCTCGCCCAAGACGCCCGCACCTATCTCATCGGACAGGTCTCCTCGAAGCTTGGTCTCGTCCTGGCCGAGGGCAGCGCCGCGCGGCGCGAGGTCCCGACAGCAGTGCGGGAACTGGAGCGCAACATCCAGGTAACGTCCCAGGCGCAGGTGATCGAGAAGGTTGCCTACACGTGGTTCAACCGGTTCACCGCGCTCCGTTTCATGGACGCGAACGGCTACACGAACCCACGCGTCGTCACGCCCGCCGAAGGGGCCACCCGCCCCGAAATCCTCGCCGATGCAGTCGCCGGGCACTTCGATGAGGCAATTCCGGCCAACACCCGCGCCACGGTCACGGCCCTACTTGATGGCCGCATGCCCTCGCGTGACGCGCAGGGCGAGGCCTATCGGCTCCTGCTCGTCGCCATGTGCAACCATTGGCATGGCCACATGCCATTCATGTTCGAGAAGATTGCGGACTTCACCGAGCTTCTCATGCCTGAGGACTTGCTGTCCCCCGACAGCGTCCTGGCGGGTCTGCGCACCGAGATGACGGACGAGGATTGTCAGGACGTCGAGGTCATTGGCTGGCTGTATCAATTCTACATCAGCGAGAAGAAGAACCGGGTCTTCGAGGCCCTTAGAAAGAACGTGAAGATCGCGGCGGAAAACATCCCCGCCGCGACTCAGCTTTTCACACCGCACTGGATCGTTCGCTACCTCGTTGAAAACTCGCTAGGCCGTCTCTGGCTGTTAAACCGTCCAAACTCAAGGCTTGCCGAGCAGATGGACTACTATATTGCCCCGGAGGAGCCCGAGACGGATTTCCTGCGCATCTCCCGCCCGGAGGACATCCGCATCTGCGATCCGGCCTGTGGCTCAGGGCATATGCTGACCTATGCCTTCGATCTCCTTTACGCGATCTATGCGGAGGAAGGACATGAGGCTGCCGCAATCCCGGCGCTGATCTTGACCCATAATCTGACTGGGATCGAGATTGACGACCGTGCTGGGGCGCTGGCGGCATTTGCGCTGTCGATGAAGGCAGCGGAAAAGCTGGGGCGACGGCGTTTCCTGCGCATGGAGGCAAAGCCCGACATCGTCGTGTTGCAGAACGTGACCTTTACACCTGCCGAGATGCAGGATGTTGCTGCTGTAGTGGGGCGCGACCTGTTCACCGACGAGCTATGCGAAGCATTGTTGCAGTTTGAGCAGGCAAAGAATCTCGGTTCGCTAATCGTACCGAAGCTGCGCGACCCGGCCGAGACACTTCGGTTGGTGGAGGCGCGCGACTTCGGCGGCGATCTGCTGCTGAAGGAGATGCAGAACCGCATCGTGGCCGTTCTGCGCATGGCCGAGGCCCTGTCGCCCAAATACCACGTGGTGGTGGCAAACCCTCCCTACAAAAAGAAGGGCGACCTCAACAACGAGCTTCAATACTTCTTGGTGAAGAACTATCCTGACTCCTTTTCGGACCTCTATGCGGCATTTATTGACCGCCTAAATCGCCTGTGCTGCCATAAAGGTCTCTGCGCCATGATCGCGATGGACAGTTGGCTTTTTGGCGACGACTACACAGAGATGCGTGCGCGCCTTCTTTCAGATTCGCCTCTCCAGCAACTTGCGCACCTCGGCTCCAGAGCCTTTGACGAAATCAAAGGAGAAGTTGTGCAGGTCGCATCTTTTGTGTCTCAGCGGCGCGGCGATCCCGACCGACACGCTGAATTTTTCGATCTGACAGGTGGGCAAACTTCAGAGGAAAAAGCTGGAATGCTTCGGGATCGGTTTGGAAAGCATCTGGCTCGTGCATCAGATTTCACGCGAATGCCGCGTAATGTGGTCGCTTATTTCGTATCTGAACATACGAGGCAGGCTTACGCCGAGGGAACTCCACTGAGAGAGTTGGCTGAGGCTTTCACAGGTCTCCAGACCGGCGATAATCCACGCTTCATCCGGACTTGGAGCGAGGTGGATCAATCACGTATTGACTTCACGGTCACACCCGAAATCAAACCAATTTGGTCGGGAAAATGGGTTCCTTATGTAAAAGGTAGTGACTTCCGCAAATGGTATGGAAATCACGACTTTATCCTAGACTGGTCGTCGGATGGCGCAGACATTAAGGCACACAAAAGCGCTACGGTTAGGAACGAGCAGTTCTATTTCCGCAATGGATTGGCATACAATACTATCGCCAGCAGACTTTCTGTAAGACGAGTCACGACGGGTCATATCTTCGATCAGAAGAACTCGATGTTCTTTGGCGAAAGCAAACAGGCCCTCGATTTCTCATTAGGCTTTCTTCACTCCAAAGTTGTCCCTCCATTATTGCGGGTTGTGGCAGCAAAAGACTTTGGTCCCGGCAGCATGAAGCTCCTGCCCGTTTTAGCTGATCACGAAGAGGTTTCAGTCTCTCATCTGGTAGACGAATTGGTTCGAATCGCCAAGTCGGACTGGGACGCCTACGAAACCTCCTGGGATTTCACCACCCTGCCGCTGCTCTGGCCCAGACTCCGGGCCGGATCGTTTGCCGATACCTACGCAAATCTCCGCGCCCATTGGCAGGGAATGACGAACGAAATGCAGCAGCTAGAGGAAGAAAACAACCGTATCTTCATCGACGCTTATGGTCTGCAAAACGAATTGAACCCCGAGGTGCCCCTCGAAGAAATCACCCTCACCTGCAACCCCGCCTATCGCTATGGCGGCAAGGCGAGCCCAGACGAGCTTGAAGCGCGGCTGCTGTCCGACACCATGGCCGAATTCCTGCACTACGCAGTTGGCTGCATGTTCGGCCGCTACAGCCTCGACGAGCCAGGCCTAGTCCTAGCCAACCAAGGAGAGGGACTTGCTAACTATCTCGCCCGCGTGCCTGAGTCGAGTTTCATGCCGGACAAGGACAACGTCATCCCGGTACTAGACGCCGACTGGTTCGCGGATGATATCACCGAGCGGTTCCGCAAGTTCCTGCGCGTCACCTTCGGCGAAGAAAAATTCCAGGAGAACCTCGCCTTTATCGAGGACGCGCTTGGGAAAGACATCCGGAAGTGGTTTACACGCGACTTTTTCGACTATCACGTCCGGCGCTTCAAGAAGCGGCCCATCTACTGGATGTTCTCCTCGCCCAAGGGCAGCTTCAACGCGCTCATCTACATGCATCGCTACCGCCCGGACACGGTCAGCGTGGTCCTGAACGAATATCTGCGGGAGTATATCTCCAAGCTCCAGACAGAGCGTGCGCGATTGGAAAAGCTGGCCGATGACCCTGCTGCAACCCAGGGGCAGAAGGCACGGGCGCTGAAGGATGTCGGCGCGGTTATCAAGCAGATCAACGAATTGACCGAATGGGAGCGCGATGTAGTCTTCCCGCTTGCCCAGTCTAAGATCGAGATTGACCTCGATGATGGGGTGAAACGCAATTACCCGTTGTTTGGCCCGGCATTGAAGCCGATCAAAGGCTTGGAGACGGTGGATGAGTGAGCGCATCGCCGCCACGCTCGCGCGCCTCTTTGAGGAGAAGCGGATCGTCTTCTGGTACGATTCCGCCCGCGAAATGCGGGCGGACTATGACAGCATCGAACTGTCAGATGTTGTAAAGCTGGAGATCGCCAACAACGAGTTCGGCCTAAAATATCGCGTCTTTCGGCAGGAGAGCGACAGGAAGTTCCTGCTCTATCGTGAAGGCCCACGTCCGGCAGAGGCCGACGACTGGCTTCTCGACATCTATCTGGCGAGCGCCGAACTGAAGGCGGACCAGACAGCGATGCTGCTGGCCGAACTCGGACTGGACCAGAAGCTTGATACAGTCGTCCGCGACCACAGCGAGTTCTTCAAAGCCAAGACCCGCGTCGAGGCATTGAAGAAGGTTCTCAAGCCAACCGACACCCCCGCGCAATTGCGATTGCGGATGCTGGCCGTCTGTACCAGCGCCCCAGGCGGTTTGGATACAGTGATCGAGGCTCTGCTCGCCGACACTGCCCAGAATCGGGACGAGGCGCTGAAGCTCGTTGAGCGCTGCGGCCTCACGGACTTTCTATGGAGGCAGGTCGCGAACGCCTATGGATATCACGCGACCCCACCGGGCATGGATGACTTCGCTATCTCGCTATTCAAGGCGTGCTACGCAATGAGCCTATCCGAGGACGCCGCGCTCAATGCCGAGGCTCTTGTCCTGTTCCGTCGTTGGAAGAACGACCGGACAGGGACGAGGCACTTCGAAACGCTGGCCAAGCGATTTGAGGGGCCTCTTGCGATCAAGTCAGACATGGCCAAGCGGGATTTCCGGAACCTAATGGATGTCGATATCTTCGAAGAGGTAGATAGACATGTCATTCGCAACATTGTCCAGGGGATGGCAGAGCAGACTGTGACGCCGGTCGAGGTGCTGCGATGGGTCCAGCAACGGCAAAACAGTCATTGGTACGAGCGATTCAAGGACATCTACGAAGCGCTGCGCTTCGCCGCCGAGTTCATGAAAGGGCTCAGCGAAGTCACGCTGGGCATGACCAGCCTCGCCGAGGGGTTCAGCCGCTATGCCACAACGTGGTTCCGCCTGGACCAGCACTACCGACGTTTCATCCACCACTACCAAAAGAGCGCCCAGGCTACTCTGCTGGGAAGCCTCTTCGAGCGGATCGAGAACCTGTACGTCAACAACTTCCTCGTGAAGCTCAACGACGCGTGGCAGGAGCAGATCAACAAGGTGACAGTCTGGGATATTCCGGAAGTGGATCGCCAGATCACGTTCTACCGCGATCAGGTCGCCGCGTTCCGTCGCCGTGACCAGAAGGTCTGCGTAATTATTTCGGACGCCCTGCGATACGAGGCGGCGGAAGAGTGTCTGAGTCGGATTCGCGCGCTAGACCGTTTCGACGCGGAGTTGGAGCCGATGCTCGGCGTCCTTCCAAGCTACACCCAGCTTGGTATGGCCGCCCTGCTGCCCAACAAGGCGCTGCGCATCGCCGAGGGCGATAGCACGCTCGTCTTCGATGGCGAGCAGCCCACAAGCGGCTCCGCCAACCGCGAGAAGCGGCTGGCGACCGGTCGCGATGGCGACCGCGTCGCGGTCCTTGGCGCAGAGGAACTCCGGAACTTCAAGTCAGACCAGGCGAAGGAGTTCTTCCGCGACCATGACGTGATCTACGTCTACCACAACCAGATCGATGCCATCGGCGATAAGGTCGCCACGGAGGGCGATCTGGCGGATGCCGTGGAAGACACGCTGGACGAGATAGTGGTGCTGGTTCGCAAACTGACCTCGGCGAACGCCTCGAACATCCTGATCACCGCCGATCATGGCTTCATTTACCAACATCGCCCCATTGAGGAGAGCGACTTCTCCGTCGCAGAAGTGCCGGGGAATGTCCTAGCCCGCAACCGCCGCTTCGTGCTGGGCAAGAACCTGCCCCTTACACCGGGTTTGAAGAAGTTCACTTCAGATCAGCTTGGGCTGGCTGGCGATCTCGACATCATGATCCCGAACTCGATCAATCGATTGCGGTTGAAGGGGGCCGGAAGCCGGTTTGTTCACGGCGGCGCATCGCTACAGGAGATCGTAGTGCCGGTAATCCGGGTGGCCAAGCGCCGAGAAAGCGATGTCAGTCAGGTAGACGTTCAGATCATCAGCACCGGCAAGAACCTAATCACTTCGGGACAGTTGGCGGTGATGTTCTACCAGGCCCAACCAGTGACGGACAAAATGCAGCCGCGCAACCTTCGCGCAGGAATTTTCGCTTCCAATGGCGAGTTGGTCTCCGACGTTCACGACCTGACATTCGGGTTTAAATCCGAGAATCCGCGCGAGCGGGAACTACCCCGCAAATTCCTGCTGTCCAGGAAAGCGGATCAGCATAACAATGAGGACGTGTTCCTGCGCCTTGAAGAGCGTGTTGGGACAACCAGCCACTTCCAAGAGTATGCGAGCCAGCGCTTCCAGCTTCGGCGTGGCATCGCAACCGATTTCGATTTTTGAGGACGTTGGGGAATGTCGGACCTGAACGCCAAGATCAATGCCCACTTCGCAGGCTTTGTGGTTCGAAAGGACCTCGTGAAAGCGGTTAAGGGCAATGCTATCGTCCCTACCTACGTGCTGGAGTACCTCCTGGGCCAGTACTGCGCGACGGACGACGAGGCCTCCATTGAGACCGGCATCGATACGGTGAAGGATATCTTGCGGAAGCACTATGTTCACCGGAACGAGGCCGGGCTGATCCAGTCCACTGTCCGCGAGAGGGGGCGATACAAGGTTATTGACCGCATTAGCGTGGCTCTGAACGAAAAGACGGATGCCTATGAGGCAACGTTCGAGAACCTCTCGATCAAGCGCGTTGCGGTCGATAGCGTTACCGTAAAGGCCAACCCCAAGCTGCTGGTAAGCGGGGTCTGGTGCATCGCGGATGTCCAATATGAACACTCAGAGGATGCGCGCGTCTCGCCCTGGCTGATTGAGGCGCTCAAGCCGATTCAGATCGCGAGCATCGATTTCGAGGGCTTCGTTGAAGCGCGGAGGGCGTTCACAACTGAGGAGTGGATCGACGTCCTATTGCAGAGCATCGGCTTCGATCCAGCGGCTTTCGGTAAGCGCAGCAAGCTCCTGCAATTGATGCGCCTGATCCCCTTCGTGGAGCGCAACTACAACCTGATTGAACTCGGCCCCAAGGGAACCGGCAAGTCGCATGTCTATTCGGAATTTTCACCCCACGGGCAACTGATATCCGGGGGCGAGGTCAGCGTCCCTAAGCTTTTCGTCAACAATTCCAATGGGCGGATCGGCCTGGTTGGCTTTTGGGACGTGGTTGCGTTCGACGAGTTCGCTGGACGAGAGAAATCGGCCAACAAGGCGCTGGTCGATATCATGAAAAACTATATGGCGAATAAGACCTTCTCGCGCGGCATCACACCCATCGGCGCGGAAGCGAGCTTCGCCTTCGTGGGCAACACGGCGCACAACGTGCCCTACATGCTGAAGAACAGTGACCTGTTCGAGGAACTCCCGCCCCAATTCCACGACTCGGCGTTTATCGATCGGCTTCATGCCTACCTCCCAGGCTGGGAGGTTGATGTGATCCGTGCGGAAATGTTCACGACCGGATTTGGGTTTATCGTGGACTACCTCGCTGAAATCCTCCGCCACCTGCGCGGTGATGACCTATCGCATCGGCATCAAGCGTTCTTCACGGTTGGCCCGCAAATCTCGACCCGAGATCGTGACGCCATCCACAAGACGATGTCTGGTTTAATGAAGTTGCTGTTTCCCGCTGGGGGCGAGACGGAGGCGGAGGTCGAAGAACTTCTTCGGCTGGCGATGGAGAGCCGCAAGCGGGTGAAGGATCAATTGAAGCGGATCGACTCGACCTATCCACCCGTTGACTTCCATTTCGTGTCAAAGGCGGGCCGGAAGGTTGTTGTGACGACCCTGGAGGAGGACGAATTCCCCCAGTTCTATTACTTGCATGCTGCCAGCGAGCCAAAGCTGCGCAGCCAGATCGGTGAAGAAGGCGACGCAGCCCCGGCGGAACGTGAGGAGCAAAACTCAAATGGAGCCAGTGCCGCCGTCGTGACCAAGCGTCCAGCCTCCGACGAAGCCAAAGAGGGGCACTTCGTGTTTGCCGAGAACCGCAAGGGCATCAGTTTCGACAAGCTTTTCGGCCCATACCTTCGAGGTGCTACGGAGATCGTGGTCACCGACCCGTACATTCGACTCTTCTACCAAGTCCGCAATATGATGGAGTTGGTGGAAACCGTGATCAGGTTGAAAGCACCTGAGGAACAGGTGGACGTCCAACTCGTCACGTTCCCTGATTCCGTGAACCCCGAGAAACAAGCCGAAAATTTGAATGCAATAATTGCGGCGTGTGAGGGCACGGGCGTCACATTTTCATGGACTTTCGACGGGACAGGCACGGGCCACGCTCGTCACATTGTGACGAATACGGGATGGAAGATATCCCTGGACCGAGGCTTAGACATCTTTCAACAATACCCGATGAACGACGCGTTCAATCTGGCTAATCGCCTTCAGGACCATCGGGCTCTCAAGCAGTTCGAGGTGACATACCTGCGGGTTTAATCTGGGGAGCGAGAGGAGCATTCTCTCGTCTTCGGAGGGAAACTTTTATGATCGTCGGATACTATTTTGACGGCGATAATGGCGACCACGTCCAATGGCAGCAGCACGATGTTTATCGTGATGCTTGTCGCATAATAATCTTGGGCTGCTACGATCACGTGAAGACTGCAACTGTCCTTCTAAGCTGCCCGTGGCCTTCTGAGTGGTTGCCGAACGTCGAGTGTTATGACCATCGGACAATCCCGGTTTCTCACGACCTTCTCGCTGCGGTTTGGCGGTACAAAACCAATTGCGGAGAACCAGACCTTTTCTGGCGGCATAACGCACTTTTCACTCGGGGCTGGCCCTATCAGGCGATGGACGGCTGGTTGTACTGGCTGCGCGATGAAATCAAATCCTGGAGCGAGGAACCTGAGTTAATCAGGGCGGTGATGACCATTATTGCCAATCAGAATAACGAGGTTGGCTATGAGGCAGAGGAAAGGCTTGCGAGGTTACTTCGTCAGCGTTTCAGCAGCGTGCCTTGGCGCACTGCCCTTGGGAAGTCCTGAAGGCTTGTCGTAACAGCAATTAGCGGGCCTTACCTAATGAGCGCCATCATCCGCCCCTTAATGCTTCTGCTGACTGTACTGCCACTTCAGGCCCGAGCGCAGACCGTGCCCAAGATCGGGACGTGTCCTTCAGGCTATCATACCAGCGGCAGCGCCTGCGTTCCGAGTTCACGAGAGAAACCTGCTCGCCCAGCCCTCCCCAAGCTTGGAACCTGCCCGTCTGGATATCACACCTCGGGCGACTACTGCCTTGCCTCTAGCGACCGTGCGAGACACGCCATCCCTAAGACGGGAGCGTGTCCCAGCGGATATCATAGCAGTGGAGCGTACTGCTTATCATTTCGGTAAGGGCGACATGAGCCCTGGTGGAAATCCCATGCCGGTCGAGAAGCCTGCTAAATGCTTTCAAGTGAGTTTCCTCGCAGGAACGAGAGGTATTGTTTTGTAACGCCCGCACTTCATTGACAGGAGAATGTTCTCTATAGCACCATTACGTCGGAAGGCTGGAGGATAAGTTGGCGGCGCTTGGGTCCATCACACTTCCTGCGAGGAAATTGCAGGAAGCAGTATCGATTGCTGTTCCCTCTGACCTGAAGCGGACTTGGCGCAAGAAGGTCTGGCCTCTCAACCTTCTATATGACACGAAAAAGAAAGAGTTCAGTTTCGTAGAAGCTCGACACGAACTCGCAGGCTTTGACATCGCCGTTGCAGCGAAGTGGCCCATCAAGGTCCAAGTGAACGGGGCTCAGTTCCGGCACGTGATTGAAACGTATAAACCAAATGAAATACTGACCCTCACGGCCTTTGCGGATCGCCTCGAAATTGCCAGCGAGCGCTCCCCATTTTCGATGCCGAGAATGGACGCACTTGGAAAGCAAGGCGTATCGACAACACCTATAAAGCCGAACAAGCGGCACAAGGGCAAAGTTCACGTCGAAGAGTACGCACCTATAGGAAGGGTTGAGAAAGACGCCACCTGGGGGTTCTCGGCTAGAATGCCCGTCCCTCACCATCAGTATCCTGACGGTATATTGCCCCCAAATGGGGCTTTATCTCCTCCTAGCGAGCACAGCTTGGAAAGACAGACTAAGACTTCCGCAGGACAGGCTGGTACTCTCAACCCCAGGGATCAAGCTAAAGGCACGTTGGAAAAGACAGGCACGCGCTCCGACGTGGATGAGTTTCGACGTATCGCTAGAACGGAAATCGATGCAGTAGCGCGGGCGTTCGAGCATCTGCGTCCAAGAGACAAATAAATAGTTGAGAACATTGCTCTAATTCCGTCAATACCTTTCTTGGCCTTCGTTCGGCACTCGGCTCACTCGCAGATCAGCACAAGGAGCACCGTTCAATCCACACGGAGACATCCGTCGCGACAGGACAGCCCAACTCTCCAAGGCATATCAAGGTTTGCAAGAAGCCCGAGCCTATAGATTTACCTCTGATCAGATTTCTTCCCCGAACCGAACTCCAGATCAAACGATAGAGTATTGCCGGTTTCCAAGTGTCAGCCGATCTCTCCAGATGGAAACTTCCACACTCGGGGACCGAAATTGCTTGGGGAGGTTCGCCAACTTAGTTGCCTGAACAGAGTAGCTGCTCGGCCATGAATGCCCAGTCGCAGGAATCGGAATCGATACCAAGCCAAATCTGACCCTAAGAATCTCGCCATCGAAGCTCCACGCAACTTGCTGGTCTGCGTCTGGGCTATTGTCTTGGAGGGCAGCCGAAAGCGTCTTCAAGGCCAACTTAAACCATTCTCGGTCAATGGAGCACCGTGGGCGCGCCTCGTATGCAGCGCGCCCTTGCTCCCACGGCAGAAGGGATCGGTTTTGAACCCCCGTGTGCAACCAGCCAGGGAGATTCGGCAAGTCCGTTATACAGTTCCGCAGCGCCCACCCGATGTGTGCCGCAACCTCATCGCGGGTCTCAATATCGGGCAGCATCTCGTGGCTGATCGCAGACATCTTCCTCGGCGTTGCAACCACTCCTGAGAGACTGACGACCTCCTGGAAATTGCGGTTTGTTGACACCGCAGCCTCTAGTGTGAAGGAGCCGAAATTGTAGCATAGGCCGGTTGAAGAGTACGCCGAAGCGAGTTTCTGGAATCCCAGTGAGCGCAGGTGTTGGTATGTTGGGCATTCAGCTTCGGCAGCGGGCATAATGGTACTTCAACTAGGTGACGACCAATAGGACCATACACGGGTCGCAATAGAAAAACCGAATGCGCTGACCTCACTCCACAGCAGTTGAGATTTTCGGCTCCGCTTCGGCCCGTTGTTGCCGCCCGCTATGACGGAGCGAAGTCAACTCTGAGCCGTAAAACAGTTTCCTTTGGTGGCAGCTAACGATCCAGTTCGCCAACCCACCAGCTTCATGAATTTCCCTCTTTAGAGCGCCCGGTGGGATCGGAGCCGAGTGTCCTCTATGCTTTGCATCCGCCACTTCACGTAGATACTTTCGCTCGGCCTTAGTCGCTCGCAACTTCCGCCTTCCGAGCTTTTTTCCTGATCCACGCTTCTTCGCCCCGAACGATCCAACCGCTCCCGGTCCCAAATTGATTATTGATGATCCACCTATATAGCCGCCCTTGGTCACCTGACGCTCCAAATAACTAGGATTACACTTTTTGGCCTGACAGAAGCGAGGTCAAGATGACTCAATCAGATATTGTCGAGATACCGCAACCCCTCGGATTGTTCGCTGGCGACCTTTTCAATCGGGCTCAAGAATACCTTTCCGCCTTCGAATATTTGACGGAACGCGGGAACGAAAGAAAGTTTCCGTATGCAAGCTTCTTTCTGTTGGCTCACGCTATAGAACTCCTCTTGAAGTCATATCTAGCCGCAAAGGGAGTTCCGAAGAAGGAGTTGAAAAGCAAATTTAGCCACAAGCTCTGCTTGGCAAGGGATGAATGCGAACGGTTATTGGTGCCGGATGTCCCAGAACTAAAACTCTTGATCGAACGGCTGAACGATATGAACGAAGACTATGACTTTCGATACCCGAGTGGATATGTCATGCAATTTCCGCCGGTCGATCACAGCCTAAAGATCGCCAAAGACTTTAGCCACGCGATCCGAGGAACAATTGAAGTGGCTCACAATAAAGCCGAAATACAATTAGCCTCCGATATGCGACATCACCAAGGCAAACAGGTGCAATGGTCTGATTGACCCGACTATGGGTCCTCGAAGCCGCTGGCGCATTGCCGGGGCTGGGCGGATAAATACATCAAACCGCCAGCCCTAAGACCACCATGCGCTACTCTGAACTCAATGACCATCCCGCCAAACGCGACAACCCGCACTGCATTGCGAGGCTCTCAGTCTACGAGGCCGAGTGGCACGACCTGAAGGCGATCTGCGCCAAATACGGTCCGGTCCAGATCATTGCTGCCGAGCAGGTGCCGATCATCCCAGTCTTGGAGATCGAGGTCCTCTGCCGGGATGCCCAAACCGCCCGTGCCCTGGATGACGCATGGTGGGCCTGTACCGAGACGAGCCCGCACCGTCCGCGCTCGATGGAAGAGGCGCTAGTCTGGGGAGAGCAGTTCAATCCTTATCCGGACATCCTACACGATTGGCGATTCTGATTGGGGCGTTCACGGGACCTTCTTGGAAGGGAAAGCAACAATCGGCAGAGGTTGCAGCCCAACGTAGTCTCCATGCTCTGAGCATCTAGCTTACAGCCGAGAAGTTACAGTCCACAGGAATGTTGTTTCAAGTAGCCCCTGGGTTCATTTCAATTTCCAGGATTTACCACTATCTCCGCCATGTGCGCTTGGGGAAGCTGCCGGTGGCGAAAAATGATCAAGAAGAAGCTTTCGAAAAGGTCCTATAAGCTAATCTTGCTCGGACCATTGACTTCATCAAATTCGCTGAGACTAAGAATGCGGCTGTACTGACATTTGCCTCGGCCTGGATTGTAGCTCTCGTCAACTTTTTAACAGGTGGCAAGGATATACCCCGCGAAATTATGTCGGGGATGTTGCTGGCCCTTCCGCTGTTTGCGTCAACTGCTATCATCGCCATATTCTCTTTCCTCCCACGCCTAAACCTGTCCCGCTCTATCGGCAAAACCTTCCGCCGGGAAAACCTTCTGTTCTTCGGTGATGTCGCAACGATGAGCATTGAAGGCTATGAGAAGGCGGTCAGAGAAAGCTACCGCCCTGAAGCCGATCACTCGGTGACAGATAACTTAATCAGCGACCTCAGCGTCCAAATTGTTGTGAATAGCGGCATTGCCGACAGGAAGTTCAAGCTGTTCAATCGTGCCGCAGGATTTGTGCTGATGTCACTAATAGTACTCCTCGCTGCTATCCTCACCTGGGCCTGGAGATACTTCGACATAGGAAGGTTCATATGAGCCTGGATGCCTTTAAGAAGGAAATTTCGGACGAGGTTAGTACCATCCTCGACTCGTCGTTCTCGATTGGCGTCACGAGAACACAAGAGGTTCCGCACTCGTCAGACCCAGCCATCACCTTTCCCAATCTGGATGAGAGGACTCAAGGGACAAAGCTCATCGAGACCTGTGTCCTCTATATCGACATTCGACGATCTACTGAGTTGAATCTCGTCCACAAACAACAGACGGTCGCGAAGCTTTATTCAGCCTTCGTAAGAGCCATGACCCGCTGTGCAAATCAATTCGGCGGCCATGTGCGCGGCATCATCGGGGACCGCGTCATGGTCGTATTTGATGCCAAGGACTGCTTCACCAGCGCAGTGGACACGGCGATGCTGATGAACTCCGTCGCGCAGTATGTGATCAATCGATACTTCACCCGTAATGAGGTGCGGTGCGGAATCGGAATCGATTATGGACGAATGCTTGCGACAAAGACCGGCGTACGTCGTCGCGGGAATAACCAACACACCTACCGGTCACTTGTTTGGCTTGGTCGGCCCGCAAATGTTGCATCGAAACTCACCGACATAGCCAACAAACCTCGCGAAACTTTCGAACTGGATCGTGTAAGAGTCGGATACAATTACGGTCACGGTCTGGTATGGAAGACCGAGTCGCCTTGGCACTTTACGGCAAACCTTCGCATGCAACCGTCAGGTAATGGCGCTTATCACATAGACCCGCACTTCCAGACATGCTACCCAGTTACAGAAATGGTGGAGACGCGATCTCAGACTCCAGCGATCCTGATGACTAAGGCTGTATACGATGGCTTCCGGTCTGCCCGTCCTCAGGCAGATATACTCGTAAATAAATGGCTGCGACGAGTGGATGTGTCAGTGCCGGAATACTCTGGAGAGGTCTATGGCGGGGATTTCTGGTTCAAGATTTTTGAGCCCTGATTACATCGCCAGATGAGTAAGAAGCTCTTGTGACCCTCTCCCAAGTTCACTGCGCGAATTTACAACAGGACTTTCTATAAGGCGGAGGCCGCCCATGAACTCTGGGTCACGCAGAGCATGAAGTTAGCCAAGGGGTGGCATCCAGTGGGCTGTATGGCAGCGGTAACTCTTCACGGTGCTTGCATAGCGGTCACGTTATTTTGACGGTCGGATCAGCGTCATACTTAAATCCAGAGGTTTCATTGATCATTCCGGTTTCAGGCGTAATTTGATGGTGGCGATCCGGGCGAGCTTCCTGACAGCCACTCACACCAATGGGGCGCTTGAACGTCTATGCAACACGTTGTCCTTCTCGGAGATTCCATCTTCGACAATGCAGCCTATGTTCCGGGCCAGCCTGACGTAATCCAGCAGGTGCGTGCAAGAATTCCTTCTGGGTGGAGCGCCTCTCTCCTTGCGCGAGACGGGGCTGTGACCCGCGATATAGGCAACCAGCTTCAGAAGCTGCCAAGCGATGCGTCGTACTTGGTCATATCCGGCGGGGGAAATGACGCGCTCAACGCGGCGCACATTCTGTTCGAGAATGTGCGATCCGTTGCAGAGGCGCTCTTGAAGCTCGCCGCTGTCCGGGAGCGGTTCGCAATGGACTATCGGATGATGCTGGATGTTGTCCTAGAGCGGCGACTGCCGACAGCCGTCTGCACGATCTATGATGGTCGAGCCGATGACGAGGTGCAGCAGCAGATAAATGTGACGGCTCTCAGCATTTTCAACGACACCATCATTCGCGAAGCATTCAAACGCGGCTTGCCCGCAATCGATCTGCGCCTCATCTGCGACAAGCCCGACGATTATGCCAATCCCATAGAGCCATCCTCGAAGGGCGGCGCGAAGATCGCTGCGGCAATCGCGAACATGGTGACAGGGAACAGCGCCGCCGCGAGATCACTCGTCTGCACCTGCTGACTGCTGTTCGGAAATACCCGATGCCCAAGAAGACTCGCCATGGCCAACCTGGGACACGCCACCGTCGTAACAGGTACGGGCCGATGCTGCGCATTGACCCGGAGTTCGCCGCGATGCTGATCGAAGCGTCGAAAGGTGCATCGGTCAGGATGCCAGATGGGATGAACGGAGATGAAATCCTCGAATGGCTCTCCCTAACTTGGGAGAAAACGGTCCGCTCGGATTCATCCTTTCTGAGTCGACATCTGCACCGCCCAATCGCCTTGAAGTTATCAGTTGCTGGATATCCCGCAGGGACGAAAGGTAGTGTGGTCGATGTTCAAGTCGAGCCACATCCAGCTTTCGTTATCGAGACCTCGGACGGCAGCCTGCTGACAGTCGCTGTCGATGACGTTCTGTTCGATGCCAGCTACTGAAACTGATCTGGCTGATCTCACAAACCTCAAAGGCTGATCAGGAGCAACCCGGCAATGTGGATCATTGTTGGTATCGTCACTGGCATCGCTGCTGTGCTTGTGGGTCTCCTGTTCCGCCATACTGGGTTGGTACTGTTCGCTCTATTGGCATGGTGGGTCAACGGTTGGCTGACTACTGATCGCATCAGCGAGCAACATCAGCTTGAATTGCGCAATGACGAATATGCTGCCGTTCTGGAACAGAAGCGGAAGGTGCTCGCGAGCGAGTTCCAGATCGTCTGGGAGAAATATGGCAGGCGGGAGGCCGTAGCCACCATTCATAATCGTGCGAACGTCCGCATATCTGACATTGCACTTAAATGCTCCTATGAGCGACCCGATGAAGACGAGACCTGGAAGCTGACGACACCGGTAGCTTCTACTGGGTTCATTCAGCCTGGAGAGAACAAGCGCATTAGCTTCTGGCTACGTGATGCGGCCTCGGACGCGAGCCCGTCTTCGTTCGCCTGTGATCCCGTCGTGACGCTGAACGAAGCTGATCTCATGCGGGCCAATATCGTGCAGCCGAAGAACTCCGGAGATCGGCTACTCGCTCAGACGGATATCAGTATCGCGGCTCGGGTGGGGAATCGAGTTAAGATAGATCGTCGCGAGATTATTGCCGAGGGGGTGATCAGGAACCACTCGAAGACGACGACTGTCACGGCCATCAATCTGATCTGCCAGGGATTGGTTGATCCTCTAGGTCTGGTGCGCTCTGTCGGTGGATACACGAATGTGTATGTGCCTCCTGCGGAGACCCAGAGGTTCTCATTCCAAGTCGGGCTGATTCAGGAGATGGACCCGAAGTGGGGGATAATGGACCTGTCGTGTCGTGTCCTAACCCTGGAAGCTTCCTAGAGCGCCTGTTCAGCGTTCGAACATGTGATTTAGCCATGGCTCGTGATGGATAGGGACGATTTCAGGATGTCCTGATTAGCTCATCGGCATTAAGTTGTGCCTCCAATAAAATTGCTATTAACCTGCATATCCACGCTTAATTACTTGGTTTGTAGTTAAATGCAAGTAATATATGGGACTAAACTACGTTTATATCGTAAATAAATCCGAATTATAGAATTGATTTTCTAAAGAGTGATAAAGGACATTATCACTTGCTTAAAAGCCAAGCTATTCGCCACAGGAATAATTCACATTTCTGAATTTTATCGTTGCGTTTATTTCGGAGATGCCATACGAAAAGCATCAGAACAGAGGGAGCACTCTCTCGGTTCAGCCCAACAATGCCAGTTAGACCAAACAGTCGTCGTACCTATGACGACTGATCGATTTAACACGTATACAGATATAGAAAGAATTCATATGAATACTACTGCCGATATTTACAATACTTATCTTAGGGTTTCTGCTCGCCCTAAATTGGAAAAAGCACAAATGCGTCCTTTTTCTATTTAAATATTCAGCATCTCAAGAAATAACTCGGATAAATATAGGTTTAATGCAGCTAATGTGCGCCATGTCACAAAATAGAACTCCACTTAAGCTCACAAAGATTAATGTTTTTCGCTGGAATTGCTGCAACATGTTGCAAGCTTGGCGGGCAGTTATTGCAGATGACTTTGCCAATGATGACGATGATCTGCGGATGAATCCCGGCTATAGCCATCATTTTGTGTTTCTCTTCCGGCTCTTGAGACCAGACAGCCTCGACAACGAGCTAGTAGCAGCGGCAATCGAATGCGCTCAGTTAGAAGCAATCGAACTGGCCTCATGGGATGGCGGCAAGTCTATCCTGGAGGACTGGAATAGGATGCGGGAAAGTGTGATTTCGAGATTTGGTGACAAGGATATTTATGAGTGGGGCAAGAAATACATTCTCTTGAAACCCGAATTAGTTGATGGCTATGAGCATGATCTTGACATGCTTAAACAAGCACTTCGCGTGCATGCAGACTCATACATGCAACAAGTTCTGGCTCACTTGACGACCATTTGAATGTTTTTGCCGTCAAATTGATCTCATAGCTATGTTGCCAGGACATCGCACAATGAATGAGACACTCTGGAGTCGCCTCTCCGTCGAATCTCGAAGATCGGGTAGCCATTCCCGGTCCCGGCTTTTTGCTGGTGCATCTTCGAGCATTTTCAGTGACGATAACGAACTCTGGCAATTGCCGCCAGAACCAACAGAACCCGAAGCAAATCCGTTTGGAGGCGCATGCCGGTTGGCAGCGCTTCTTAGAAGCCCTCGCGGTACGTATTGTGCGTGAGGAGCGCGAGAAGCACCAAGTTCGGAAGGGCGCGTGATATGAAGCGGGTCGGAATTTACGGACGGTTCTCACACGACGGCTCGGACGAGCGGTCAAATGATGATCAAATCGAGTACTGCCGCAAGTATGCGGCAGGTCACGCCGATTGGATGGTCGTGAGGGAGTTCCGTGATGACGCCATCTCCGGAAGTGCCTTCAAAGGTCGTAAGGGAGCCCAGACAGCAATTCAGGCGCTTCTAAATAAAGAGATCGATATTCTTCTCGCTGAGCATACTGATCGCATCAGCCGTCGCGCCGCAGATATGACCGCCCTCATGGATGAAGCTGAATTCCATGGGTTCGAGATTTGGGCCGTCAACAACGGCGGCAAACTCACGAAGATGACGGCAGGCATCCATGCCGTCATGGCCCAAGAGCAGCGGGAGGAGACAGGGCGCAAGGTCCATCGGGGCATGAAGCCAAAATTCGAGCGCGATGGCCTGCACATGGGTGGTCGTCCGTACGGCTATGACCTGAAGCACAAGATCACCGACAAAATATCTGACAAAGGCCGTCTCCAGATCAACGAGGACGAAGCCGAGATCATTCGGCGGATTTTCAAGGAGTTCCTGGCGGGCAGTACGCCTCGGCAGATTGCCCAAGGTCTCAACAAAGACGGTATTGATGCCCCGCGCGGTGGCCGGTGGAATGCCTCGACCATCAATGGGATGAAGGCCCGAGGCACCGGTATCCTCAACAATATGCTCTATGTGGGCCGTCCGACCTGGAACAAGAACCAGTTGCGGAAGGTAGTTGGCGAGGCTGAGAAGCGTGTCATCCGTCCACGGGACAAGAGTGAGCATGTCACGCGAGAAGAGCCTGAATACCGGATTGTTGATGAGGAGACATTCTGGGCGGTCCAGCGGCTGAAGGAGGAGCGTGCCCACGTCCCTCCTCCAAAGCAGCGGAAGGCCAAGCGGCTGCTCTCTGGCCTGCTACGTTGTGGCTGCTGCGGCAGCGGTATGTCCGTTAAGGGGCGCGACAAGACGGGGAAGATGCGCATCCAGTGCTCGCGGCACCATGAAAGTGGAGACTGCCCCGATCCAGTCATGACCTACGTGGAGATCATCGAGCGCAAGGTCATCGACACGGTCCTTCGGCTCTTTTCATCTCCCGAGGACATCAAAGTGCTTTTGAAGAATGCGCGGGCCGAGGCCCGGAAGGAGATGGGCGACAAAATCAATGAGCGGTCAAAGTTGGAACGGCGCTTAGGCGAATTGGACCGTGAAGTCGAGAGGCTCACCGATTTACTCATGCGTGGCGTTGGTGTGGAGGCGGTGCTCGATCAGCGGGTGAAAGCCGCCTATGTGGAAAAAACGAACATTGAAGCCAAGCTTAATGATCTTGCGGATGACCAGCCTGACAACGTGATCAACCTCCACCCTGCCGCCCTCAAGAAGCTCCTGACCTGCGCAACCGAGTTGCGAGAAATAATGGAACGCGGTGACAGGGAAGACGACCATGCACTGTCAGAGGCGTTCCGGTTCTTCCTTCATAGCGTGGTGGTGCATAAGGCTGATGGGTGGCGCAAAGAGCCAACGGTCGAGATTTGCAGTCCGTGGATAGCTTTTAATTCAAATCCGCCGACAGCCTATGCCACTGCATCAGGTCTGTCGGGGGGATTGATGGTAGCGGAGGAGGGATTTGAACCCCCGACACAAGGATTATGATTCCTCTGCTCTGACCAACTGAGCTACTCCGCCCCGGGAAGCGGGGCGGACCCCGCGTCAGGCATGCGCGATATAGGGAAGGTTGCCCCCCAGTGTCAAGAAAAGACCGGCGATCGGCGCGCGGAAATATAGGAGCCCGGATTCAGCCTTTGGGCTTCATGCGCCAGAGCTGAAAACCTTCGGTCGAGATCGACTGCTCGATGGTCTTGCGCGAGAATTTGTGCGGCGGGGTTTCCCGGGAGCCGAGCGTCCCCGTCAATCCCCATGGGCCGTACTTGGCTGGGAGCTTGGTGCCAGACTCGTCGCCAGCGAAAGCATGCAGATCGTCCTTGGCCTGCGAGGTGAACATGAAGAGGCGCATGGGAGTGGCTTTCCGTTGAACGGGTTGGCATTAATGCTACAAATAGGGTTCAGGGCCCGAAAGTCATCTTCCGTCCTCGGTGCCTCATGCCCCTAGGCCTCAGCCGATCTTCCTGATCCGCATCAGCTTGAAGAAGCCGACCGGGAAGAGGGAGCGGAGTTCCACCACCTCCATGCGCCCGGTCCCCTTGGCCCAGTTTTCGACGCGGGCGGCCTTGAAGGCCGAGCTCCAGCCGATCGCCTTGGCGATGGGCGAGGCCAGCTCCTCCAAAGCGGCAACGGGGCCGGAGGGCTGCCCCCAGTGATTGGCGAGCACGATCTCCCCGCCCGGCTTCAGCACCCGCATGAATTCGTTCAGCGCCGTCTCGGGCTCCGGGACGAGGGTGATGATGAACTGGGCCGTGACCGCGTCGAAGCTCTCGTCTGGGAATCCAAGGCGGGTGACGTCCATCACCTGCAGGCTCTTCACATGGGAGAGCCCCCTCTTTTCGACCTTGTCCTGGGCGCGGCGGAGCATGTCCTCCGAGAGATCGACCCCGTAGACCTCCGCATGCCTCGGATAGTAGCCGAGGGAGAGACCGGTGCCGACGCCGGCCTCCAGGACCTTCGGCCCGCAGGCCACGGCCGCATTCACGGCGGCGCGGGCGGCCGGCTCCGTCAGCTTGTCGTAGACGACATCATAGATCGGCGCCCAACGCGCATAAGCCTTGCGCATCAGGACGGTGGTCGCTCCATCCGTCATAAAGGTCCCTTCGGTCGATGCCTCACGCCGCGGCAGGGGCGGCTTCGGCGAGAGTGCGAGCAATGGTGCCCCCGCCAAGCACGCGCGCCCGGGGAGCATCGCTCTCATAGATGACACAAGCTTGACCGGGAGACACCCCGTCTTCCGCCGATAACAGCTCGACAATAGTGCCGGTTCCTGTGGATCGAAGGATCGCCGGGCGCGGCTCGCGGGTGGAGCGCACCCGTACGGCTACCTCCATGCCCGTCTCGCTTAAGGATTCGAGCGGCACGTCACCGAGCCAGTTCATGTCGGTGACGCGGATCATGCGGGTGGCCAGGGCCTCCCGGGGGCCGACGACCACGCGGGCCTCCTTGGCATCGAGGCGGACGACATAGAGCGGCTCGCCCACGGAGAGGCCGAGGCCCTTCCGCTGCCCGACGGTGTAATGGATGATGCCCTCATGACGGCCGAGCACGCGGCCGTCGATATGGACGATCTCGCCGCCCTGCACGGCTCCTGGCTTCAGGCGCTCGATCACGTCGCTGTAGCGACCCTGCGTGACGAAGCAGATATCCTGGCTGTCCGCCTTCTCCGCCACGGTGAGCCCGAATTCGCGCGCCAGCTCGCGGGTCTTCTCCTTGGGCAGCTCGCCCAGAGGAAAACGCAGGATGTCGAGCTGCGCGGGCGTGGTCGCATAGAGAAAATAGCTCTGGTCCCGGTCCGGATCGGCTGCCCGGTGCAGGGCGCGGCGCCCGTCCGGCAGGCGGCGGCTTGCCACGTAATGGCCGGTGGCGAGCACGTCCGCGCCGAGTTCCCTGGCGGTTTCCAGCAGGTCGCGGAACTTGATCGAGCGGTTGCATTCGACGCAAGGGATCGGCGTCTCGCCGGCCAGATAGCTCTGGGTGAAGCGGTCGATCACAGCCTCGCGGAAACGAGCCTCGTAATCGAGCACGTAATGCGGAATGCCGATCGCCTCCGCGACCCGGCGGGCATCGTAGATGTCCTGACCGGCGCAGCAGGCGCCCTTGCGGTGGGCGGCGGCGCCATGATCGTAGAGCTGGAGCGTGATGCCGATGACGTCGTAGCCCTCGCTCTTGAGCAGGGCCGCGACCACCGACGAATCCACGCCGCCCGACATCGCGACGACGACGCGGGTCTTGGAGGGTTCGGTGGGAAGATCGAGTGAATTGAGCATTTTTCCGTCCAGAGGCGCCGTTCAAGGCGGCGCACGGGAGGGGGTGAAAGCCTCTCTATAGCGCATTGTGCGGAAAAGTGGACCCGGTTTTCACCGACGCAGCCCTCCAGGCCTGCGCCAAACGATGCCCCGGCTCAAAGGATGAGCATCGGAACGGGTCCAAAAGCGCAGGTCCGCTTCCGGGTCCGAGGTTCTTTCGCCACAATTCTTAAAGGGAAAGTGCGCCGGAATAAGCCAAAGTTAACGTTTATGGCTAAGCTTAGGCATTCTCGTAACCGCCTGATCGAGCTTAGGAAAACATTAAGTCCCGTCGCGTAGGTTCGAGATTACCAAAGGTCGTTGAATTTTTGTGTGAGCGTATCATGACCGAACCCCACCGCCCAAGGGTCAAGTATGTCATTGGGCCCGATGGCAGTCCCCTGACGATTGCCGACCTTCCTCCCTCCAGCACCCGCCGTTGGGTCATCCGCCGCAAGGCCGAAGTCGTCGCCGCTGTCCGCGGCGGTCTGCTGAGCCTCGAGGAAGCCTGTCAGCGCTACACGCTGACCACGGAAGAGTTCCTGAGCTGGCAGATGTCCATCGACCAGCACGGCCTGGCCGGGCTGCGCACCACCCGCATCCAGCAGTATCGGCAGTAATCGTCCCGATATCCCAATGGAAGGGCGCTGCTCGATCAAGGCAGCGCCTTTTTTCATTCCAGGGCGTAAAACCGCCGTCGCAAGCGTGGCCGTTAAGACCTTTCTAACCATAAGATGAGCATAAACTCCTGAATCACTTCCCTTAAGGCAGGCTCACATCGTGCTTGGCGCCCAGGTTTCGTTGGAACAGCAAGGTTCATCTCAGGCTGATGCCCAACTGCCGCCCCTCTCCGAGGCCGAACAAACCACCGATGCTCTGAGGCGGATCCTCATCGGCCGGACGATCGCCGATGTCGAGCGTCACCTCATCCTGGACACCCTTGCCTTCTGCTTCGGCAACCGGACCCATGCGGCGAGAATCCTGGGCATCTCGATCCGCACCCTGCGCAACAAGCTGAACGAATACATGGAAGCCGGCATCGCCGTGCCGGAGCCCGGGCAGAGGCCCGCCGTGGCCTGACCGCGCTACTTCTTGCGCAGCCAGAGGCTGGTCTCGTGCGCGCCCGGAAAGAGCGGCAACTCCGACAGAATGCCCTTTTGAAGCGCCTCCGAACGGTCCCGCACGAGGTAATGGCTCGCGAAAATCAGCTCGTAGCCACCCTGCAGGAGTGCGCCGACAATCAGCTGCTCGTTATAGCCGCGCCAATCCCAGATCACCGGATAGGCATAGGGCAGCGCGATGTCGTGGATGTGGATCAAGGCTCCGCTCGCCAGGCGCGGCAACACATCGAGGAACAGGCGGTCCACATCGGTGCCGGGCATGGCGATATGGCTTGAATCGATGAAGAGGACGTCGCCTGCCGCAAGCGCCTCGAACACACCCGCGTCGGCGTCCCGGAGCAGTGCCTGTAGATGCTCGACCTCGAGCTTCTTCAGGCTCGCCCGCGGCGCGGGATCGATGCAGGTGATGCGGGTGGAAAGCCCTCCGTCCTGCACCGCCTGGGCCATGAAACGGGTCGAGTGTCCCGACCCGATCTCGACGATGCGCCGCGGCTTCTCCCGACGGACGATGGCATAGGCAGCCGCCGCGTCGAGCCTCGGGAACCAGCTCTGATCGAAACGGGCGGGTCCCCTTCCCTGCAGGATCGCGCGGAGGTCGTCGGCTTGGCTCTCGATGGCGTCCAGCACCACGGAAAAACGCGGCTGCGCTGCTTCGAAAAGAGGTTCGAGTGCCGGGTAATCGAGGGGCTCGACGCTCTCGGCATAGCGATAGGGAATGAAGAAGCCGAGACGCCTGGCGCCGAGCAGCGTCGAGGCGCCGAAGCGCAGCCTTCGCCAGAAATGGCTCATTGATCGGACGAGGACAGCGGCGGCGGCGGCACCGTCCCTTCGGGCGCGGCAACCCGTCCGCGCCAGGCCTGAGCCAGGCGAGCGCGTTCGAACATCAGCACGACCACGAGCGAGAGACCGAATGGGATCAGGAGATAGAACAGGCGGAAGATGATCAGCGCCGCCAGCACATCGGCTTTCGGGATATCGGGCATCGCAGTCAGGAACACCAGCTCGAATACTCCGAGCCCGCCGGGAGCATGGCTGACGAGAGCGGCGGAGAAGGAGGCCAGGAAGACGGCCAGCACGATGATGAAGCTCGGCTCCAGATGGGCCGGCAGCACGAAATAGATGATGCCGGCAGCCCCGAGCAACTCGAGCGGCGCGGCGATCAGTTGGCGCGTCATGACGGCGGGACGGGGATATTCCAGCTTGGCCTTGCGGATGACGAGGGGCGGCAGATGCAGGATGGAGCCGACCACATAGAGCGCAACGAAGCCGAGGAGCAGAAAGCCGACGGTGCGGGCCGTGGCCGGGTTGGTCAGCATCGAGGGCAGAAGTTCCTCGAGCCGGTGCAGCAGGGTCGGATCGGCCACCAGAACGACACCGCCGAGCAGGATGGTGCCGAGGCCGAAGGTGAAGGAGCACAGGGCAACCAGCACGGCGATCTGGGGGGCGCCCAGTCCTTTCGACGTGTAGGCCCGATACCGCACCACCGCGCCGGAAAAGACCGAGGCGCCGATATTGTGCGACAGGGCATAGGTCGTGAAAGAGGTGATGGAGACGAACAGCCACGAAATATGATGCACGCCGAGATGCAACAGGGCGATGCGGTCGTACCAGGCGAGCGCCGCATAGGCGACGAGGGTGGAGAGAGCTGCGAGCCCATAGCGGTGCGCCGGCACGGCGGTCAGGCTGCCCCAGACATCGTCCAGGGACATACCGCGCAACTCACGGTAAAGAAGCCAGCCCGATATGACGACTGCCAGCAGCCCGATCACGGGCCAAATGAACTCACGCACATTCTTCATCGAGCCGGCAGCACTCCCTCGTTCCTTCTTCTGTGCCCACAATCCCCTTGGTCCGCAAGGGGATATTGCCCTCTCGCGGCATGACATAAGGTCCAATCCGGAGACGGGCAAAACGGCGAAGCGGCTCAGCTGCAGCCTGCCGCAACGGGAAGCGTGACGGCGGGCGGTAATCCCCTTATCAAGCGGTCCGTTCTCTCTTGGCATCTGAAAGGTACGCGATGTCGGTACATGTGGCAGCTGCTCTCAACCTGGACGGCTATACCGACCTGCCGTCGGACAAGATCGCGACGATCGTGACCTATCTCGAGATGCGGGAGCGCCCACCCCTATCCCCTGCCCAGGTGCCGGCCGGCTGGACGCTCCAGCGCATCGACGCGGATCTCGATCGCTACAGAAAACTGTATCGGATCGTCGGAGAGCCCTGGCTCTGGTTCAGCCGGGCCGTGATGCCCGATGACGAGTTGGCGGAGATCCTCGGCGACCCGGAGGTCGAGGCCTATGCCCTCAACGATGGCAGCGCCGATGTCGGCATCCTGGAACTCGACTTTCGGTCGGACGGGGAGGCAGAGCTGGCCTTTCTCGGTCTCGTCCCCGGCTTCATCGGTCAGGGAGCCGGACGTTTCCTGATGAACGAGGCCGTCGCCCGCGCCTTCGCGCGGCCGATCCGGCGCTTCTTCGTCCATACCTGCACCCTCGATGCCCCGAGCGCCCTCGCCTTCTACATCCGCTCGGGCTTCACGCCCTATAAGCGGGCGATCGAAGTGGCGGACGATCCGCGGCTGCTCGGCTTCCTGCCGCAGGAGGCTGCGCCCCATGTTCCGGTCCTCGCACCCGGAGCATGAAAAAGGACGCGTCCCGGCGGGCGCGTCCTTTCAAAATTCGACGAGAGCAGCGGATCAGGCGGTCGCGCGAACGGGGCGTCCCTGACCGATCTGGCTGATCGCGGCATCCATGGAGCGTTCGCGATCCTCGAGGCTCTCGGCCTTCTTCAGCTCCTCGAAGGCCTCGCCGAGCTCGGCCTTCGCGTCGTCGAGCTGGATATGGAGGTTCTGGGCCGAGTGGCGAAGGTTGTCCCGCCGCTGGGCAGCGGCGCGTGCATAGGTCGGATAGGCAAAGTGGTTCGGGTCGGAGATGCCGGCCTTCTGCTCCTCCGCCGCGATTTCCCGGTCGAGGTCAGCCGCCATGCGGTCGAACTCGGCGATCATCATCTCGATCTGCGCGACCCGGCGACGCTTCTCGTCGACCTGAAAGCGCTTGAGGCGGATGAGCGTATCCCGCGACTTCATCTTGATTCAACTCCACACGTCGCTGTTGCAGTGCATCTCACGGATCGCTCAGTTATCCGCCAGACATGGGGTCACCTTCGCCGACGGAAGTTGAGCTTTCCTTACCGGCTGCGACAAAAAATTTCCTATCCCTCCCCGGTTCTTGGGCCCAGGGCGCCCGCCGGCCGGTCCCGTAAACCTTTCGTTTACCGATTTCGTTAACACTGGCTCGGTCACGGACACGGCTTCCTCGGATCCGCTTCCGGATACAGCTGAAACGCTTACGGAATAAGCTTTTTGGATGGAGCAAGGCGGTTCCCCATGGTTGCCCAGAATCCACAGGATAATCGCCTTCGTCGGATGAACCGGCTGTCAAGCTCGTTAAGCGCTTGCATCCCAGAATCAGGGTTTGTTAACCATTCCGTATTAGCGTTTCGAATCAGTTCAAAAGAGCATCCGCCTCAGGCCCGGCGGCGGATGGGCAGCGACCCGCTGTTCACAAGCTCTCGGGCTAGGGCTGGGGATTGAACATGCGCGTACTTCTGATCGAAGACGACAGCGCGACTGCGCAAAGCATCGAACTGATGCTGAAGTCCGAGAACTTCAATATCTATACGACGGATCTCGGCGAAGAGGGCATCGACCTCGGCAAACTCTACGATTACGACATCATCCTGCTCGACCTGAACCTGCCCGACATGTCGGGCTACGAGGTTCTGCGGACGCTGCGCGTCGCGAAGGTCAAGACGCCGATCCTCATCCTCTCCGGCATGGCCGGCATCGAGGACAAGGTGAAGGGCCTCGGCTTCGGCGCCGATGATTACCTGACGAAGCCGTTCCACAAGGACGAGATGGTCGCCCGCATCCATGCGATCGTCCGCCGTTCGAAGGGTCATGCGCAATCGGTCATCACCACCGGCGACCTGATCGTGAATCTCGCCACCAAGACGGTCGAGGTCAGCGGCGCGCGCGTGCACCTGACTGGCAAGGAATACCAGATGCTGGAGCTCCTCTCCCTGCGCAAGGGCACGACCCTGACCAAGGAGATGTTCCTCAACCACCTCTATGGCGGCATGGACGAGCCGGAGCTGAAGATCATCGACGTCTTCATCTGCAAGCTGCGCAAGAAGCTCGCCAACGCTTCGCAGGGCCGCAACTACATCGAGACCGTGTGGGGCCGCGGCTACGTGCTGCGCGAGCCGAACGACGTGGAAGAGCGCATCGCCATCTAAGCGCCGTCACGCGGCGGTTTCAAAAGAGCCCGGTCCCAGCCCGGGCTCTTTTCGTTCGTCAGGCATTTCGTTCGCAAGACATGGAGGCTTCGATGAAATCCGTTCTGCTGTCATGGCAATTCTGGGCGCTCCTGTCGGCCGGGTTCGCGGCTCTCACCGCCATCTTCGCCAAGGTGGGCATCGAGCACATCAATTCGGACTTCGCCACCTTCATCAGAACCATCGTGATCCTGGTCGTGCTCGGCGGCATCCTGATCGGCAGCGGGCAGTGGCAGCCGCCGTCATCGATTTCCGGAAGGACCTATCTCTTCCTTGTCTTGTCAGGCCTCGCCACCGGCGCATCCTGGCTCTGCTATTTCCGTGCCCTGAAGCTCGGCGACGCGGCGCGGGTCGCGCCGCTCGACAAGCTCAGCGTCGTTTTCGTCGCCGTGATGGGCGTGCTGTTTCTCGGGGAGAAGCTGTCGATGCCGAACTGGATCGGCATCGCGTTGATCGCGTCAGGCGCGGTGCTCGTCGCCTACAAGGCGTGACGCGATAACTCCAAGCGTCACTTGACCGTAAGCCTGTCAGGCGTCATATGCCGACCCATGAAGGCTGCTCCAAGTACCATCTAAATCCGGCTTCCGCACCTTGCTGCGGGAAGCCCGAGCGTGGGTAACGTGATGCTACCCACCGTCGTCCGCTCGTTGAAAGCGGACCGTCGCCGCGCGCGCGGCTCAGGACAATGGTACTCCAATGGAAAATTATTTCGACAGCCCCTTCAAGGGCATCACGCTCGACAAGCAAATCACCAACCCGAACATCATCGTCGGGCGCTACAGCTACTATTCCGGCTATTATCACGGGCATCGTTTCGAAGACTGCGCTCGCTTTCTCCCCCCGGACGAGGGCGCGGACAGGCTCGTTATCGGCAGCTTCTGTTCGATCGGATCAGGCGCCGCATTCATCATGGCGGGCAATCAAGGGCACCGGCACGACTGGATCAGCACGTTCCCGTTCTTCTGGATGTCCGAGGTGCCTGCTTTCGCAGGCGCCCTCAATGGCTACCAGCCGTCCGGGGATACCACCATCGGAAATGACGTCTGGATCGGCTCCGAAGCTATCGTCATGCCGGGCATCAAGGTGGGTGACGGTGCCATCATCGGAACCCGGGCCTTGGTGACCCGTGACGTGGAACCCTACACCATCGTCGGTGGCAACCCCGCCAAGCCAATCCGAAAGCGGTTCGATGAAGCTCGCATAGCCAAGCTCCTCGAGATGAGGTGGTGGAACTGGTCTGACGAGGAGTTGCGACCGGCGATGTCAATCCTGACAAGTGGCGACGTGGAAGCCCTTCACGATCATTGGCGAAAGGCCGTCAGGGAAAGCTGACGTAGGGTCATCCCTGCCCGTCCGCGTGTCACCGCGGGCGGGCAACCTTCACCGCGACCCAATATTCGCCCTCTCGGCGCATCGGACCCGAAAGCGGGTCCGCTTTTCGATCTGATGCCCTAGACCGTCTCGGCCTTGATCGTCACCTCGTCGCCGTCGATGCTGAAGTGGACATCCATGTGCGAGGCACGGGCAATCATTCCGGCATAGTAGGTCTGGATGCCATGGGCATCGACCGTGCCGCTTTCGGAGTTTCCGGCCAGCAGGGCCTCCGCATGGGCGGGGATGCGGGCATTGAGGCCCTTCGCGAGGATGATGAAGGCGCAGGCATCCGCGTCCCCCGTGACCGTCACGTTGATCGAACCGCCGCGGGGGATGGCCGACGTGGCTGTCATGATCAGGTTGAGGAGAAGCTTCACCCGATTTTTCGGGAACAGCAGACGCGGCGAGGACCAGGAGAAGCTGATCTTGTCATCGAGGAAGAGGCCGCGGGCCACCTGTTCCGCATCGCCGAGATCGATGGACGCGCCGGCGGATCCGGCCGCACCGAAGGCCAGGCGCGCGAATTGCAGACGGGCGGAGGCCTGCTTGGCGCTTTTCTGAATCAGGTCCAGCGCGAAGTCGCGCATGGAAGCATCGCTGTCATCCTCGAGCACTTCGAGCCCATTGACGATCGCGCCGACCGGCGAAATCACGTCATGGCAGACGCGCGAGCAGAGAAGAGCGGCGAGGTCGAGCGATTCGAGAGAGATCGTGGCCATGAGGGCTCCGGAAGCACCGTAAATTCGGCAATGCATTCATGAAATCGAGATTTCGACGATCACCAATACAGCCAAACAGGAAAGAGAACGTGAACCGGGATACCCGGCTACGGGTTGTTTGAAAAGCGGGCAAAAAGTGATCGACACGTCCCGAGGGAACGGGCACAAAGCCATGATGCGCTTCGCTGGTCAGAGTCCCGACGAGATCGCCATGATACTTGCCGCCATCGCCCGGGAGGCGGGGCGGATCCTGCGCAGCATGGAAAACGCCTTGATCGACAAGCGCATCAAGGGCGACGGGAGCCCGACGACGGCCGCCGATCTGGCCGCGGAAGAGCTGATCATCAAACGCTTGGACGAAGCTTGGCCCGGCGTTCCGGTGGTCGCGGAAGAAACCTGCAGCGCGGCCGAGAAGGGCGATTATTTCTTTCTCGTCGATCCCCTCGACGGCACCGGCGACTTCATTCATGGCACGGGCGAGTACAGCGTCAACATCGCCCTGATCCGGGGTGAGAGACCCGTCGCGGCGGTTGTGGCCGCCCCGGCCATGGGCTCGATCTGGATCGCAGGGACGACAGCCCGGGTGAGCGCGCTCGCAGCCGATGCGGAGACGCCCTTCGCATGGCGCGAAGCGAAGGTCCGGCCGGCGCCCGAAAAGGACCTGATCGCCCTGGTGAGCCGCCGCCATGGGGACATCGCCACGGAAGCCTGCCTCTCGGTCCTGTCGATCGGCACGCGGCGCATGACCTCCTCGGCTCTGAAATTCTGCCTCATCGCCTCGGGCGAGGCCGATGTCTACGTACGCTGCGGCCCGACCATGGAATGGGATACGGCAGCGGGCGACCATATCCTGACCTGCGCCGGCGGCAGCGTCGTCGGTCCGGGCGGCTCCCCCCTCACCTATGGTCACGAGGATCGCGGCTATCGGAACGGCCCCTTCGCCGCCATCGGCGATACCGCCCTCGCTCCCCGGCTCGACCTGCCCGTCGCGGCCTCGGCGGCCTGAGAATCTGGCTCGAAAAGGGTTTTTGCCCCCTAGCCCTCATCCTGAGGAGCGAAGTGTCTCGAAGGACGAGGGCGTCTCCAGTGCACTCTGGAAGCTCCTTCGAGACGCCACTTCGTGGCTCCTCAGGATGAGGACAGAGATCTATGAGCCAGCCTCTGCGGAGCAATATCCGGCATCGGCCCCATCATGCTCCTGCCATGAAAAGGCATGACGTACAGACATTGTTAGGGTTGATGAACTTAAGGTTCGAACCTCGATAGCAGCCTTTCGGCCGAAAACAGCCGAATTGTCCCCTGTCTCATGCGAGGAGATAGCCCATGCGCTCCCGGTCCAAGATCATTGCCGCGGCCGCCTTTGCCGCCCTGTTCGGCGCTCTGCCCCTGCAGGCCTCCGCGCAAACTGTCCAGCGTGCCTATGCCGCCAATCCCGGCGGTCCGGAATCGTTCAACTCCAACGAATTGGTCGAGTCGGGGCACCAGTTCTTCGGCTCGGCCTCCCGCGGCCTCGCTCTTGCCCTCCAGGAAGCCATCCGGCGCTGGGGCGAGCCGAACGGCTATATCCTGGGCCAGGAAGCCTCCGGCGCCTTCTTCGGCGGCTTGCGCTACGGCGAAGGCAAGCTCTTCACCCGCAATGCCGGCGACCGCCGAATCTTCTGGCAGGGCCCGTCCCTGGGCTTCGACGTGGGCGGCGACGGGGCGCGGACCATGATGCTGGTCTACAACATGCCCTTCACCGAGGCGCTCTATAAGCGCTTCGTCGGCATCGACGGCTCGGCCTATTTCATCGGCGGCTTCGGCGTAACAGCCGTTGCGGCGGACGAGATGGTCGTGGTGCCGATCCGGGCCGGCGTCGGCGCGCGTCTCGGCGTCAATGTTGGCTACCTGAAGTTCACCGCCGAGCCGACCTGGAATCCCTTTTAGGACGGCACGTTCAATCTAGCTTCGTTTCCGGCGGTGGAAACCGCCCGCGAATGCGCTACAACGGGCCTCTGGAAAGCTGCGCAGGCACGAAGCACGGTGCTTGAGCGTTACCGGTCAAGCACCTTGGAGTTTGCGTCCGCGTGGTCGAAACCGTCATGATCTTCGCGCTGGGATTCGTCGTCGCATCCCTGATCGCGCTTCTCATCATCCCTGCCGTGAACGCCCGAGCTGAGCGGCTGGCGCGGCGCAGGGCCGAAGCCCTGTTTCCCATGTCGATCTCGGAGCTGACGGCGGAGAAGGATCACCTGCGCGCAGAATTCGCCGTGCAGCAGCGCCGGATCGAGCGCAAGGCGGAAGAGGCGCTCTCCCTCAAGCATGAGAGCATGGAAGAGCTTGGCCGGCGCGCCATCCGCATCGAAGCGCTCGAGAGCACACTTGCCGAACGCGACCGGACCTTTCTGGAGCTCGAGACCGCCCTTGCAGCCACCCAGACCCGGCTTGCCGCCGGCGAGACCGACTTGGGTCAGACGCAGACCCATCTCGCCAGCGCGCGGGAAACGCTCGCCGCCCTCGAGAATGCCCATCGGGCGACCCTGAACGAATTGTCCAACACCCGCATGGAGCTCGATCTGGCGCAGACCGAGCGCTCCAAGATCAGAACGGAGCTCGTTCAGGCGGAAGAGAGGATCACACGCCTGGAATCGGACCTTGTCGACGCGGAACGGCAGGTGACGAGCGCGCTGAGCGATCTTGCGACCAAACGAATCACGGTCTCCGATCTCGAAACCCGCCTGATGACGCAAACCGCGCGAAGCAGCGACTTCGAGCGCGCCTTAAACGAGAGGCAAAGCGAATTGTCGGACGAGCGGCTACGCTTCGCGGAAATGGCAAGGCGCCTTGCGGCAGAACAGGAACGCGGCCTTACTCTCGAGCCGCGGATCCGCGAGCTCGAAAGCGAGCGGGACGAGGCCCAGGGCCGTCTTGCGGACCTCAACGGCTCCGAGAGCGGGAACGACGAGCTTCGTCGCCAAATCTCGGACGTGGCGGCTCAGATCATGAAGAGCGGCAATGGCCGTCCCGAGAACGGCAAGCCTCGGGAGAACAACGGGTCGCGCGACGGCAAGCGGCGCCGTTCGGCCGGAAAGTAGCCTTCACAATCTGCGATTACTTCGGCTGGATCTGTGGATTACCGCCCGGGCTTCCCGGGGGACGGATGACCGGTGTCGAGTTCGGATCCGGCACGGGAGGTTTCACGGTGATATCGGGCGTAGCGGTCTCCGGGGGCCGGATCACGCCGTCCGAGCGCTCAAGCTTGTCGCTCAGGGTATTGGTGGAGCCCGTCTCGGACGGGTCCTTGGTGCCGATACCGTTGTTATTAGGCTCCACCTTCTCCGCCGGCATCTGGTTCGGCGCCGGCATATTGGGGGCTCGCTGCTGCAGAACCTCGGGGTTCTGCGCCAGCGCAGCCGTGCCGAGACCAGCTGCGAAAATCGTGGATAGGATGAGCACGCGCTTCATGGGTCGCTCCTTTGAAAGAGGCAACGGGCGACCTGGAAGCGGGTTCCGGCAAAGCTATTCCGCGGCCATGGCCGGCGTGCTCGCCATCTGCAGATAGAGCTGACGCAGCCTCTGCGTGATCGGGCCCGGCTTGCCATCGGCGACCGGGCGCCCGTCGATGGACACCACCGGCAGCACGAAGTTCGAGGCGCTGGTCAGGAAGGCCTCGGCCGCCGCATAGGCCTCATCCACCGTGAAGCGGCGCTCCTCGAGGGCGATCCCGCTTTCCCGTGAGAGCCGCAAGAGGGACTTGCGCGTGATCCCTGGCAGGATAGCCTGGGAGAGCGGACGCACGACGATGCTCCCCTCCCTCGTGACGATGAAGGCGCTCGACGAGCCGCCCTCGGTCACGAAACCGTCCTCCACCAGCCAGGCTTCCTGGGCGCCGGCCTCTTTGGCCGCCTGCTTGGAGAGAACCTGGGCGAGCAGATTGATCGACTTGATGTCCCGCCGCTGCCAGCGCATGTCCGGTACGGTGACCACGGCGATCCCCTTCTCAGCCGCCGGAGCATTCGCAATCGCCTTGGCCTGGGTGAACATGGCCACGGTAGGTTCGGCGTTCTCGGGGAAGAAGAAGTCCCGCTCCGCGACGCCGCGGGTGACCTGGAAGTAGATGAAGCCTTCCGTCATGCCGTTGCGGCGGACAAGCTCTTCTTGGAGATGCGTCCATTCTGCCCGGGAATAGGGGTTAGGAATGCGAACCTCGCCGAGCGAACGCTCCAGGCGCTCGAGATGGGCCTCATTGTCGATCAAGCGCCCGTCGAGCACCCCGACACCCTCGTAGACGCCGTCTCCGAACAGGAAGCCACGGTCCATGAAAGGCACCTTGGCCTCTTCGATCGGGAGGAAGGATCCATTCAGGAAGACGATGCGGGACATGCCAACTCCAAGGGCGTTATGGGGCGTTACGCGATTCGAAGCTTAACCTATGGGCAGCTGAGCCGCTCGACCTATATCCCCGAGGGCACCTGCAGGCTTTCGAGGATAGGTACCGCCATCATGAGATCGATGCCACTTCTCATTTTGACAGCCCTGCCATTCCTGTTCATGACGGCGCCTGCACCAGCGGACACCCTGCCTGCCAAGACCTGGTTCAAACAGCAGGGCTATGTCGGACCGGCCGGTGGGCAGATCATCGCCTGTCACGGCTATGGCTGCGTGCGCCGGATGCAGATTTCCGTCGACGGGGCATGGCTCGGCAGGGCCAGGACCATCCTCCAGGCGGGACAGGGGTCTCCGGATGCGGAGCGCCGGGCCCTGGGCGATGTCGTTCGGTCCTATACGGCCTATCTGGCGGCGTCCTTCGGCGGAAAGCCGGACATACCGGGCTCACCGCCCCAGATGTCGGGCGTCTATGGGCAGATGGATTGTCTGGACGAGACCACGAACACGACGAGCCTGCTCCTGGTCCTGCAGGATCAGGGTCTTCTTGCCCATCATGTGGTGGAGTACCCGGAATCGCGCGGCTTCTTCCTCGATGGACGCTATCCGCATTTCACCGCCGTGATTGCCGAGAAGCGGACAGGGACGGAATGGGCGGTGGATCCCTGGAAGAAGGCCCCCGGTCAGAGGCCCGATATCCTGCCGCTCACGAAGTGGCGGCAGGATTCCTGATAAGATGAGTGATCTTATTTCAGATGCTGGGCGAGGTGCTTGTTCATCTCGAACATCGTCACCTTCGGCTTGCCGAAAATCGGCTTCAGCTTGTCGTCGGCGAGAATCTCGCGCTTGTTCTCGGGGTTCTGAAGATTGTTCTTCTTGATGTAATCCCAGATCTTGCTCACGACCTCGCCGCGCGGCAACGGATCCGAGCCTACGATGGCGGCCAGTTCCTTGGACGGCTGCAAAGGCTTCTGAAGAGCATTGGGCTTGGAGCCGGCTGCCTTAGCGGCAGGCTTGTCTGCAGCCTTCTTCGCACTGGCTTTTCCGTCTGTAGTCTTGGTCGGCATGTATTCCTCCGGGAATCGTATGGGAAAGCTTATCGACAGCTCGAACCTGAGCCCGACAGCTCATTGACCGAACGTCGGTCGGGCACGCCGGAGAGACTTACCGGCGCCCGGCCCCCTGACAGAAGGTCAATTCCGGCAGAGCTTATGTCCGCACAACGCCGTCAGCAAGCCGCAGTTCAGGAATTTAGGCGGTTTTCGGAAAGGGCAGAACCTTGGCAGGCTGTTCGCTGGAAGGCCGTGGGGTTTTGGCAACATGCCAAGCCCGCTTCGTCCGCTCCACCGCCGACTGGACATGCGACACGATGGACTCGTTCGGACAGGGCTTTGCCAGAAAGGCGGCGCCGGGAGGCAGATCGCCCTGCGACGGCCATTGCCGGCCGGACATGATCAGGATCTCCGTATCCGGCCACTCCCGATGGACGCGGTGAGCGAGCTCGAAGCCGTTGCACCCGAGGGGCATATCCACATCCGTCAGCAGAACCTCGACCTGCAGCCCCGCCTCGAGCAGGACCAGGGCCTCGGCCGAGTTGGCGGCCTCGACGACCTTGAACCCAACGTCCTCGAGAAGATCTGAGATGAAAAGGCGGATCAGAGGCTCATCTTCGACGAGCAGGATCGTGGAGGGGTCGGCGGACATCAAATGTCTTGGCTCACTAGAACTGGGCTCACTGAACAATGTTCGACAACGCCGCCCAATCGGTTTGGTTCCGAGAGAAAAGCCGGAATCTTGCAACTTTGTCTCATGCACCAACCGCCGCCAGGCGTGTTTCCATATGCCGTGCCAATCCCTCGACGGCGATGTTCTTGAGCTTCGCCTCGATTTCGAAATCGGACCAGGACAGGTGGCGCATCACCAGGTCGTTGACCGCCTCGTTCCACATGAGGTCCGAATGGGCGCGTAGGTCCTTCGGCTTGATCCCCCCAGCCACCAACGCCCCGAAATCGGGCAGCACCGCGATGTCCTGATCGGGCAGGAATTCCTGCCGTGAGACGCTCACGTGACTGACCGGCCTGACGCCACGCCAGGACGCGACGATGCGTGCGATCCGGGGATCGTCGGGCTCGATATATTCGCCCTTGCTCATGATCCAGTGATGATGCAGGTCGAGAACGAGCGGCACATCGTCGGCGAGAGGCAGAAGGTCGTCGAGGCCGAAGCTGACCTCGTCGTTCTCCACCGTGATGAGATTTCGCGCGCTCTGCGACAGGTGCTTGAGTCCGCTGCGGATGCCCTCCGCGCCGACGGCCTTCGCGCCGCCGTGAATGTTGATATGCGCCCCATGCGGGTGCCAGCCTTCGCCGAAGCCCATGAGCGTCATGATCTCGGCATGATACTCGAACTCCGCCCGGCCGTTCACCGCGGCCGTGGGATTGGCGGAAGCGATCACGCAGAACTGGCTCGGATGCATGCTGAGACGGACATCGCCGTCACGGGCGATCTGCCCCAGGTCCGAGAGCTTCGTTTCGATCAGCCGGCGCAGATCGGGATCGCGATAATGGTCGTGACAGGCCGGATGCGTGTAGCCGGGGAGCAGGTCGCTGGAGAGGCGGTGAAGCCGCTCGCGCTTCGGCCGGGTCGCGACATGCGCGATCTGAAGCCGAAACGCCTCCAGGTTATGCGCGACGACGGATGCGAGCTTGTCATAGGCCGCGCTCCGTTCCAGACGGCCGAGATAGGCCATCGTCACCGTGCTCGTGTTCATCTGCCGCGTGGTCGGGGCTGAACCGTCGTCGGGAATATATTTGCAGCAGAAGCCGAATCGCGAGTCTTGCATGGTCAGGACGCCATTTGCGGGACCGATGCTCTAGCACGGCAATCGATCGGCGGCGATGTCTTCGACCGAGGCGACAACAACCCGCTCGTCATAAGGCTTCGCGATGAAGGCGGCCTGCTGGAACTGCCGGGGCACATCGGAAGGCGTCGAGGCGGACACGAAGGCGAACGGGATCTGTCGCTCGATGAGCGCCTCGGCCACGCCGAAGCTTTTTCCGCCTATCACATCGATATCGAGCAAGGCGCAATCGAAACCATCGTCGAGGTGGCGGTAGGCCTCGGACAGCGACGTCACGGCATCGGGAACCTCATGGCCTTCCGCTTCAAGGATCGCCTGCAAATCCAGCGCGATCATCGGATCGTCTTCCAGGATCAGAATGCGCACGGCAACCCCCTGTTCGCTGGCCACTCGGCCATATCGCCAGCGGAGATGAAAGGCTTCTTGAACAGCGGGAATTTTGTCCCGGCAGACATGCAACCGGTTGAACGGGTCGCAGTTCCTGGGAATCGTCCGGCCCAGACGATCTTTGACGATTCAGGGTTAATGCATGTCACGTTGCGGAAGGTGACAGATCGCGTTCGCCTCTTGAATCCGGCCTGCCCCATTCCTATCTGACGCTCAACCTGGTGGCATCATCGCCCGCCAGATGCGGTCACGTTGCCGATTTGATGACGCCGGATGTACGCGCATCATTTCGCCGTGGCCGTTGTTGTTTCTGCCTTTATCGATAGGCCTCGGGCATGAAAAAAGCGCCGGCTTGCACCGGCGCTCTTCATTCTCGATGGGAGATCGGGGCTCAATGGCGGTTGGCATCCCGCTGGTTGCCGAACTCGCTGTCATGGCGGCTGAAGCGGGCCTCCTCGCCACTGAAGGCGTCCTCGACATATTCGCGGCCGCGATCGGCCGCTTCGCGGGCGTAGCGCATGCCCTGATTGCGCACCTCGTCCGCCCACTCTCCGAACATCTCGTTCTCGCGGCGAGTACGCGGCAGCAACGCACCGAGGAGAAGGCCGGCGGCCAGGCCGACGAGACCTACGACCATCGGGTTCTCGGCCACGTAGCTCTGAACACCACCGCGGGCATGGCCGAAGGCGCGTGCGGAGCGATTGCCCACATGCGTCGCGCGACGGCGCTGGTTCTCATAGGTGTCGGAGGCCCATTCCGAGGCACGGTCATACGTATCGCGAGCCCACTCCGACGCACCTTCATAAGCGTCCTCGGCGCGGTGGCGCACCTGGTCTGCCGCCTGCTGCGCCTTGCCGGCAAGGGACTCGCCTTGTGACTGCGAGGATTGGCCCTTCTGCTGGCCCTGGCCGCCCTGCGCGGATTTCTGATCCTGCGCATGAGGCATCGGAGCTTCGCCGATATTCCCGACGGACGTTCCTGCGGACACCTTGCCGGTGGTGCCTGTCTCCGTTCCGCTCTGCTTGTCGTTGCCGCTACGGCCGTTATCGTTCTTGGTGTTCACCATCGAAATCTCCTGTTCAATTCACTGAAATCGCTAGAAGCGGGACGTCATGCCGGGACGCTCGTAAAGATCGTCCGGGCTTTGCAGCGGATCGGCCTGCGAGCCGTAGAGACGCGGATCCTCGACCTCCATCATGAGATGCTCTTCGGTGATGAGATCCTCGTCGGCGGCGATCAACCGCCTGTGAGGTCGAGAGGGCTGCCGGCCGAGCCGATAAGCAAGAAGGCCTATGCCCATGGCGATCAGCATCACCGGAACCGGATTGCGTTTGACCGTTTCCAGAACACGGTCGTAAAGCGGCCCATATTGACTGCTGCGCGCAGTGCCGAGCATGTCGTCGACGACGCCGGAGACGGACATCTTGTCCTGCAGACGATCGATGGTCCGGTCGAGCTGGGCGCGGCTGCGTGCGATGTCCTGCTCGAGATCCTGCAAGTCCTGCGTCATCATGCACCCCTTTCCGACAGAACTTCCGCATCGCGCTTGAGCGAGCGCATCGCTCTTTGCGGCGCAAGCGAGGAGGATATCATGGTGCTGCGGCCCCACAGCCCGAGTCCGATGGCGATCAGGGCCATGACGCCACCGACGATGAGTGCTGCCAGCGCCTCGGAATTGACCACGGTCGCCAACCATTTCACGAGCGACTCGGTAAACAGCATCAAGGCCGCGATGGCGAAGATCGCCGCCACCACGATCATCGCGAGCCCCATGAACAGGGTTCGGATGTTCTGGGTGATTTCCGTCCGGAAGAGGGTGAATTCCTTCTGCGCGAGATCGGTTGACTCGCGCAGAGCATCACCGACGAGACCTTGGATGGTTTGATTGTTGCCCTGCATGGCGGCCCCCATCAGGTTCTGGTGCGCGGGGGCTGCGCCTGACGGACGGGGGCACGTGCAGGACGAGCCGCGCGATGAACGGCGTCATCGTAGCGGAGATCGTCCGCCGTGCTCTTGATGAAACGGGCAGCGAGGAAGCCGACCGCGACCGACACCGCCGCCACGGTCGCCGGGCGACGGCGCACCACATCCTCGAACTCGTTGAAGAAATCCGCGAAGGTGCGCTCGCGGATCGAGTCCGCCAGTTGCTCCAGGCCTTCCGCGGCGGTGTCGACGACGGCACGAATGTTGGGGCGCTCGTCGAACGACCGGGTGGACTCGCGCAGGGAATTCGCGAAATCCGCGACCGAGGCCGCGACGTCGTCCTTGCGACGGTCGACGTAGTCAGTCGCCTGCTCGCGCGCGGAATCGATGAAGTAACGGCTGCGCTCCACGGCGGCACCAGCGATATCGCCGACATCGCCCTTCAGCGCATCCCAATCCTCATTGCCGTTGTCCTGCTGCCTGTTGGTGTTCTGCTGTCCCACCATGGTGACCTCTCTTAATCGTGAGTGTCTAACCATTTAGAAGCGCGGCAGGTTCCGAACATGCCCAGGGCTCAATACTTTAGCTCCGGAGGGAGGTCCGAGGCCTCTCCGTTAGAGCTGTTTCCACTTGCGTGGAATCAGCGCTCTTCTTTGCTTTGCCGCATTTTTGGACGGCGAACCGGATCCACTCGCCGAAAAATGCTCTAGCTCACCGAAGCGAGCCAATCGACCAGATCGGCAACCTTCCTGCGGGCCTCGTCGTCCTTCAGCTTCAGGAACCCGCGGACGAGACGGTCGCTTTCCGAGCGGGTCAGAAATTCAGCCACGAGGCTGTCGTCGGAAAATCCTCCCGCGCGCAGACCGGGAAGCCCTTCGAAGAAGAACTCGATGCTGACATCCAGGATCCCGGCGATGTGAAGCAGACGGCTCGCGCCGATGCGGTTCACGCCTTTCTCGTATTTCTGCACCTGCTGGAAGGTAAGCCCCAAGGCATCGGCAAGTTTCTCCTGGCTCATTCCAAGCATGATCCGCCGTGCCCTGACCCGGCTGCTGATATGCCTGTCGACCTGGTTGGGTGACTTCTTTTGCAAACGCCCGCTCCTGCTTTGGTCCGGCTTTTCCTATCTAGGCCATTTTCAAAACTTTTGGTAGTATAGGTGTAATATTAACTCTTAGGTTGGTCTATGATATCATGTACCGCTTCGAATGGGATGTTACTCGGAGACGCTTGTGAGCGGCCTCAGCCTTGACCATACGGCAGAAGCTTTCGAGTTCATCGAGGAGCTGGACCGTTTGGCGACTCCGCAGGACATCATCGATGCGATGGAGCGGACCTTTTCCCGCTTTGGGTTTGAGAATTTCATCATTGCCGGCCTGCCCCACCCGGACCAGCGGATCGAAAGCCTGGTTCTGCTCAAGAAGTGGCCTCTGGGCTGGTATCAGCGCTATACCAGCAACGGCTACGACCGCCACGATCCGGTCATCCGCCTGTGCCGGCAAACCGTGCAGCCCTTCGAGTGGAGCGAGGCTCGCTACGATCCCGAGACTAACCCGAAAGGCGCCGAGATCATGCGCGGGGCGGCGGATTTTGGCATGAAGCAGGGATATTGCCTGCCGATCCACGGGCTGAACGGTTTCGAGGCCTGCCTGTCCATGAGCGGTCCGTCCCTCGACCTGACGGCTCAGACCAAGCCTGCCCTGCACCTCATGGCGATGTATGCATTCGAGCGTGCCCGCCTCATACTGGCTCCTTCTCCGCGTCCCAATCCATTAACGTTACGAGAGCAGGAGACGCTGCGCTGGGCGGCTCTGGGCAAGTCTGCCGCCGATACGGGCGAGATCCTGGGCGTGACGGAAAGAACCATCACAGCTCACATGGGCAGCGCCTGCCAGAAATTGAGCGCCGCGAACAAAACCCATGCCGTCGCCAGGGCGCTCCAGCACCGTCTCATCGAACTATGACGGGAAAGCACCTGTAGTTTCCTACAATACCTAAAATCCATGTAACGTGGACACTGCTCCCCGATCAAGCGAGGAGCATGGGGCATGACCTCAATTCAAGTCATCACCAGGGAAAACAAAGTCGAGTATGCCGAAATTCTCGACGAATATTTTCGCCTCAGGCACGAGGTTTTCGTCGGAGAGAGAGGGTGGACCAATCTCAGGCGTTCCGATGGACGGGATGTTGATGCCTATGACAATGATAACGCGTCTTACCTGATTGCCATCGACAAGGATCAGGTGATCGGCGGCCTTAGGCTCTATCCCACGCTGCTGCCTCACATGATCAGCGAGGCTTTTCCTCATCTCGTTAAGGAAAAGGGCGTGCTTTCCGGATTGACCATCCTCGAATGCACTAGGTATTTCATCGTCAAGGAACGACGCACCGGCCGCGCGGATTGCCGTCTCCTGGCGGGCTTCCAGCAATTCTGTCTTGAAGAGGGCGTGACGGAAGTTACGGCCGTCGTGGAAATGTGGTGGCTGCCCCGCTGGCACCAAGCCGGATTCAAGGTTCGCCCACTCGGCCTGCCGACCATGGTCGAGGGCCAGCCTTGCATTGCCGCTGCCATCAGGATTTCGGAGGCGAGTCTGGATCATGTCCGCCGACTGGCGGGTCTGCGTGGTTCCTGCATCTCCCGGGCTTCCCGAGACTCCACCCATTTGAATGGGGTGCCTCATGTCGCTGCCTGACGAGACTGTTCCCCTCGCCTCCTTCGTGCAGGAGGAGATGATCGACCGCGCATCGCAATCGCTGGCACAATGTCTCGCGCGGCTTCCCCCGATCGTGCGCCTGAGGCTTCTCGCGTTCATGCATCTGGTCGAGTTTCCGGACACGATGAAAGCGGCGCTCGAGATCACGCCGTCGGGCTCCATGCGCCTCGTCCTCGACACGGAAGTCGCACCGGACAATGCGCATCGCCACTGAGGTTGCCCCAACAAAGAAAAGGCTCCGCGCCCACGGGAGCGCGGAGCCTTTGAACGTTATCGTCGGTCAGGCCGCCTTGGTGTTCACGCGGGCCTCGGCGAGCTTGGTCAGGAGCTGATCGGTCTTCTTTTCCTCTTGAAGGTTCTGATCGAGAAGCTTTGCGGCGTCGCGCATGCCAAGCTCCTCGGCCCAGGTCTTCAGCGTGCCGTAGCGGGTGATCTCGTAATGCTCGACGGCCTGCGCTGCGGAAAGGATGCCGGCATCGAGCGCCTCGCTGTCGGCGAAATCTTCCATGATTCCCTTGCCCTCTTCGATAATGCCGTTGATCGCCTCGCAGGTCACGCCGCGGGCCGGCTTGCCGAGCATTTCGAAGACCTGCTCGAGCCGCTCGATCTGGCCTTCCGTTTCTTCGAGATGGGTTTCGAAAGCCTGCCTCAGCTCTTCGGATTCCGCGTTCTTCGCCATCTTCGGCAGCGCCTTCAGGATCTGCTTCTCGGCGTAGAAGATGTCTTTCAGGGTGTGAAGGAAGAGGTCGTTCAGGGTTTTCTCAGCTGCTGGCATCGTGACGCTCCGTGGTTGAAGAGTGGACTCAACGAAGGTCAAGCTTTGATGTTCCTGCCATCTGTTCACGACTGCTGCGCAAGGAACAACAGCGCTTCGCGTCGCGTTCGCAAAAGCTAAGCAAGGAGAACCGAAACGATGAATGAAGAGCCCAATCTCAGCACCGCGGAACGCGGGATTTATATGCTCGTGGGCCTCGGCCTCGCGGCCGCGGCGGCCAAGCCCCGTCCGAACCCGCTATTGAACGTTCTCGCGCTCGCCGGTGGCTCCTACCTGGCTTGGCGCGGATATGTGGGCAATTGCCCGATCAAAGCAGCGCTCACCGGCGATCACGATAGCGAACGCCTGGTCTACCGGGGCTGAACGGGAAACGGCCGCAGCTCAGCTGCGGCCCTTCCGTCTCGATAGATGTGCGATCGAACTCAGTAGGACGAAGTCGAGCGGCGACCGGCGATCAGGCCGTAGATGAACAGCACGACGATGGCTCCGACGATGGCGCCGATGAAGCCTGCTCCCTCATCGGCCCGATACCAGCCCAGCGCCTGGCCGAGATAGGTGGCGACGAAGGCACCCACGATACCGAGGATGGTGGTGAGGATGAAGCCGGACGGCTCGTTCCGACCGGGCATGATCCACTTGGCGATCACGCCTGCCACGAAGCCGATGATGATGGTCCAGAGAATGCTCATGATGTGGTTCCCGCGAGTGTTGCCTCAACAAAGAACGCGCATCCCCCGGCTAAGGTTGCGGCGGAGAGTTTTCCCAGGCCCGATTTTTCATCTTCTTGCCTCACTTGAGGCGGACCTTTGCGGCTCAAAACGGAGATGCCGCCATGAATCCTGCCGGAGAACACTGGAATTACGAGGCTGTCCAGGCCCTTCTGGCGCTTGCCCGAGAAGGGGTCCCGGTCTCGGTCATCAGCCTGAAGCTGAAACGTTCGGTCACGGACGTGCGAGCCAAGCTCGACGATCTCGGCATCACCCCGGCCGCAGAGGTTTAGAACCGCGATCCTCCGACGCAACCGCGAGAGGCTGCGGCGCACCAGGCCGCGGCCTCGAACCTTCTTTGCATCATCGATGTAGAGAGAAATGGCGCGCCCGAAAGGATTCGAACCTCTGACCCCCAGATTCGTAGTCTGGTGCTCTATCCAGCTGAGCTACGGGCGCTTGGTCGGCTGGTCGCTCTTGGGAAGCAACGTTGGCCGAGGCCGGTGACATAGAGGGATCTGATCCGGTTGGCAAGCCTCTTCGTGCAGAAGAAATGAAAAGCCTCACTTTGCCGCGACGGATGAAAGCCGGTCCGGAATCGTGATGCGGAAGCAGGTCTTGCCGTTGCCTTCGTCGAGCGTGATCGTGCCGCCATGGAGCTGGACGAGTTCCGCCGCGATGGGCAGGCCGAGGCCCGTACCGCCCTTCTGGGCCGAACCCTGGAAGGGCGCGAAGAGATTGGCCTTGGCCCGCTCGGGGATGCCGGGCCCGTTGTCCCGGATCAGGATCACCACGGAGCCTCCCTCCCGGGATGCGGATATGTCGATTCGCGGCGTGCCTTCGGGAGAGCCCGTCTGGCTGAGGGCCTGGACGGCGTTGCGGACCACATTGACGAGGACGCGGGAGAGTTGGTCCGGATCGGCATCGACCATCAGATCCTCCGGCACCTGGGCCTCGAGCACGATTCCCACCTCCGGCGCCAGATCCGTCAGATTCGACAGCTCCTCGATGAGGGGCGCGAGAAGGATCATCCGCCGCTGCGGCAAAGGCTCGGTCGCCCGGCCGTAGGCGAGGGTCGTCTCGCAGAAGGCGATGGCCCGGTCGAGGGTGCTGACGAGCCGGGGCGCGATGCGCTGCACGCTCTCGTCGCTGACCCGGTCGAGGCGATCCGTCAGAAGCTGAGCGGTCGTCAGCATGTTGCGCAGCTCATGGTTGATCTTGCTCACCGCAAGGCCGAGCTGTGCGAGACGGCGCTTCTGGCGCAGCTCGTCCGCAAGGGTGGTCTCCATACGGGCGAGCGCCTGTTCGGCGAGCCCGATCTCGTCGACCCGGTCGGTCGGCTGGATCACCCGCGAGGCATCCTCCGGATTGCTGGAGAAATCCGCGATGTTGCCGGTGAGCCGCCGCACGGGACGCACGATCACCCATTGCAGGGTGAGATAGACGAGACTCGCCGTGATGGCGGAGATGAACAGGGAGAGAAGCAGGAGGTTGCGCGAGAACTCGATCATGGCGTGGCGCAGGGGGCGCTGATCGAGAATCAACTCGACGAATTCCACGCCCATGCCGGAACCGACGACCCGGATCGGCTTATCGGCAGGATTGAACAGGACATCCATGGCATCCCGCGCCAGGGTCATCCACTGCGCGTCGCGCAGATCGACCGTCTTGCTAACCTCGGGCGGGACGTCGCCCGTCGCCAGAAGGCTCCTGCGCCCTCCCCCCTTCAGGGCGATGGCCCTCGCGCCGACGCCCTGAAGCAGGCGCATCTCCAGCTCTTCCGAAAGGGATTCCTCGGGTGCCGCATCGAGGACCATGGCGGCGATCTGCGCCGCCGCCAGCCGGTCGTTGAGCCAGGCCAACCGGAAATTGGCCACGGAGGGCACATAGATGAGCACCTCCGCGATCATCACGAAGAGCACGGTGAGCAGGAGCAGGCGAGCGGAGAGCCCGAACTGGCTCAGGATACGCCCTGCAAAGGAGATCTGCTCTTGGCTCATTCCCGTTTCATCTCAGGCGGCGCGCCATGACACAAGCCATAACATTCCATCGCCGCACCCTCGTCCCAGGAGAAAGACACGGGAAGACGCCTTCTTCATCCCTCGCTTCATCCCTCGCTTCATCCCCCGGCTCTCCGCTGGCGCCAATATCTGAGCGCGATCGGGACCAGCGCCAGAATTCCCAGAATGGAAAGAGCGAGCGTCAGCTGGGGCGTCAACAGGTTCCCTGCACCGAATTCGATCGCGCAGTCGGTCCGGCCGGCCGCCAGGCACTGGCTGCGAAGCACCTCGTGTCGGGCGACGACCTCGTCCAGGCCCGACCCTGCGAAGGCAAAGGCGAGGCAGATCGGCAGCATGCCGATCTGGGTCGCGAGCAGGAAAGGCCGCAATCGCATGCCGAAGAACGCGGCGGCCAGGTTGGTGAGCCAGAACGGTATGACCGGAATCAGGCGCAAGGAAAGAAGATAGAGGAAGGCTTCGTTCCGAAAGCCTGCGGCCAGGTTCTGGATCCGTGGGCCGGCCCGCCGCAGCAGGGGCCGACCGATGGCGGTCCGGGCGATCAGGAAGATGTTGGCCGCGCCCAATGTCGCCGCCATGGAGGCAGCGAGGCCGCCGACCGCCCAGCCGAAGAGATAGCCGCCGATTGCGTTCAACAAGGCGGAGACCGGCAAAGACAGGGTCACGGCCGCCACATAGATCGCGACGAAGAGCCCGAGCATCCCCAGGCGATTGGACATAACGAGCTCTCGCAGCCAAGCTTGGTAGCGGATGAAGGCCTCGAGGGTCAGGGACCGGTGCAGCCCGGTGACGAGCACGGCTCCGACCGCCATCAGGAGCAGGATCAGGGGCAAGGCGCGCCAGATCGACCCGGCTGCCTTTGCACTGGCGGAATTCGGCTCTGTTGCGACCACAGACTCTCCTGAACGGGCATGCTATGGAGTATTCGATAGCCTAACGCCCACCGCCCCACTTCGGGCTGACAGGCGCCGGGCCGATTGCCGCATAAAGGCCAGAGCGGCGTTGACTTTGCCCTACCATTCCGTCATAAGCCCGCAAGCTGACAGCGCTCTTCTGGGGCGCTGATCGTTTTTTCGAAACAGTTTCGGGGGAAACCCCATCAAACCAGACGGGCGCGAGCCATCGAGCACCGCTGCCCCATTCGACCGGAGATGTGCCGTGAAGAGGACGTATCAACCGAGCAAGCTGGTTCGCAAGCGCCGCCACGGCTTCCGTGCGCGCATGGCGACCAAGGGTGGCCGCAAGGTCATTGCCGCTCGCCGCGCCCATGGCCGCAAGCGCCTTTCGGCGTAAGCAGCCTAGGATAGCCCGATGCGCGAGCCTCGCGCAGAGCTGAGCCTCGGGCGTCTGACGAAAAGACCTGACTTCGTCGCGGCGGCCTCTGGCCGCCGCTTTCATACCGAGCGGATGTCCGTCCAGGCTCGGCTGCGCGAGGGATCCGGCCTCGGCCTGCGCTTCGGCCTCACGGTGACGAAGCGGGTCGGCCACGCCACCGAGCGCAACCGGATCAAGCGACGGCTCCGGGCCGCTATCCCCACGGCTGGCCGGGACTACGCCACGATCGATGCGGATATCGTCGTTATCGGACGGCGCGACATCCTCTCCGCCGATTTCGACGTGCTCATCGACGATCTTCGGCGCGCCCTGCGGACGGTCACCAAGCCGAAAAGCGCTACTCCCGCAGAGCGTACCAAATCCTCCTCACCTCCCTCCAACGGCGAGCGTCGCGGACATTCCCATGCGTGAAGACAACAAAAACCTCATCATCGCCATCGCCCTGTCGCTGGCGGTTTTGCTAGGCTGGCAATACTTCTTTGCGGCTCCTCAGGCCGAAAGACAAAGGCAGGCCGCCCAGCAGGCGCAATCCACGCAGGTCAATCCCAACGCGCCGAACGCGCCCGCGAGCCCGAGCCAGGCCGGCGGGGCCTCGCCCACGGTGCCGGGAACGGTCCCGAGCACTCCCTCGGCTCCAACCATCCAGACTCGTGAGGCAGCCCTCGCCGCCTCGCCCCGCGTGGCCATCGACACGCCCTCCATCGCCGGCTCGATCAATCTGCGCGGCGGCCGCATCGACGACGTGTCCCTGAAGAACTATCGCGAGACGGTCGATCCCAAGAGCCCGATCATCGTGCTTCTGTCGCCCACCGGCGTCCAGAATCCCTATTACGCGGAATTCGGCTGGCTCGGCACCCAGGCCGGCAGCCTGCCGAACCAGAATACCGTGTGGACGGCCGACAAGACCTCGCTCTCCTCCGGCAGCCCCGTCACCCTGACCTGGCAGAACGAACAAGGGCTCGTTTTCCGCCGCACGATCTCGGTCGACGACAAGTTCATGTTCACGGTGAAGGATGCGGTCGAGAACCGCGGCACGGCGCCCGTGACCTTGCAATCCTACAGCCTCGTCTCGCGTCACGGCCGCCCCGTCACCCTCGGCTACTATGTGCTGCACGAGGGCATGATCGGCGTTCTCGGCGACGAGGGCCTGCAGGAAATCACCTACGCGAACCTGGACAAGAAGGAGCCGATCTCGGGCGGCAACACGGTCGGCCAGATCTGGAATTCGGTCACCGGCGGCTTCCTCGGCATCACCGACAAGTACTGGGCCGCCGCCGTCATTCCCGACCAGACGCAGCCTTTCCAGGGCTCCTTCACCTCGCAGCAGGGCCAGACGACCGATCGCACCTATCAGGCCACGATCGCCGGCGCATCGCAGACGCTCCAGCCCGGCGCGACCACGGAAGTGACCCAGCGCCTCTTCGCCGGCGCCAAGGAAGTGGCGACCGTCGACAACTATCATGTGACCTACGGCATCAAGAACTTCGATCTCCTGATCGACTGGGGCTGGTTCTACTTCATCACCAAGCCGCTCTTTAAGGTGCTCGACTTCTTCTTCCGCCTGTTCGGCAATTTCGGCATCGCGATCCTGCTGGTCACGGTGCTGCTGAAGATCCTGTTCTTCCCGCTCGCCAACAAGTCCTACCGGTCTATGGCGAAGATGAAGGCAGTGCAGCCGGAGATGGCCTCCATCCGCGAGCGCTACGGCGACGACAAGATGAAGCAGCAGCAGGCGTTGATGGAGCTCTACCGCAAGGAGAAGATCAATCCGGTCGCGGGCTGCTGGCCGGTGCTGATCCAGATCCCGGTGTTCTTCGCACTCTACAAGGTGCTGTTCGTCACCATCGAAATGCGCCATGCGCCGTTCTTCGGCTGGATCCGCGACCTCGCAGCACCCGATCCGACCACGATCTTCAACCTGTTCGGCCTCCTGCCCTACAACCCGGGCGCGGTGCCGGTCATCGGCCACTTCCTGATGCTCGGCGTTTGGCCGATCATCATGGGCATCACCATGTGGCTGCAGATGAAGATGAATCCGGAGCCGCCGGACCCGGTTCAGAAGCAGGTCTTCGCCTGGATGCCGGTGATCTTCACCTTCATGCTCGGCTCGTTCCCCGCCGGCCTCGTGATCTACTGGGCCTGGAACAACCTGCTCTCGGTGACCCAGCAGGGCTTCATCATGAGGCGCAACGGCGTGAAGATCGAACTCTTCGACAATCTGCGCAAGACTTTCAGCCGCAAGCCAAGCGCTGCCAAGAGCTGAAGCGGATAAAGACCGAATGCGATCATCCCCGGGCCTCGTCCCGGGGATTTTCGTTTGGCCCCCTGCCGCCGCTTGTCGCGATTTTCTCTGGCCGCCCCGCCTCTATATTCTCAAGGGTCGAGACGAAGCGTGACAGGTCATGAGTGCCCCAGAAAGCCGGCTGAAGCGGAGTTCCAAAGCCGATGTTCCGCCCCGTGAGGTCGAGCTGAAGCTCGAGCTCGCCTCCGGGACCCTCGACGAGCTGCTGGCCCATCCCGCCCTGGCCCATCTCACGCCCCTGGCCGGCCAGAGCGGACAGCTCCATGCGATCTATTTCGATACGGACGATCACACCCTTTACCGGGAGGGCATAAGCCTGCGCATCCGCCACCGAGGCGAATCCGCCGTCCAGACCATCAAGGCCGAAGGCGCCAAGGGAAGCCTCGCCATGGACCGCAGCGAATGGGAGACCCCGGTCGACGGCGAACTCGACCTGTCCGCCGCGGCCGGGACGGCGCTCGAAGCGCTTCTGACGGATGAGGCGACGCGGGAGAGCCTCAAGCCCGTCTTCACGGTCGATACGGACCGACAGGCCTTCGAAGCGGAACTCGACGATGCTCTGATCGAGGTGGCGCTCGACCGGGCCAAGGCATCCGGCAAGCACCAGGAGGTCGCCTTTTCCGAAGTTGAGCTGGAGCTGAGGAAGGGAAGTCCTGCCGCTCTCTTCGCTTTCGCCCGACGCCTCGGCGAGACGATTCCCTTGCGCCTGTCGACGGTGACGAAATCGGAGCGCGGCTACCGGCTTCTGGAGACCGCATCGCTTCAGCCGTTCCGCGCCGAACCGATCGAGCTGCCGAAGAACGCCACCTGCGCCGAGGCCTTTCAACGCGTTGCGCGGGCATGCCTGACCCAGATGCTGCGGAACGAAGCTCTCGTGCGGCAGACGCAGGATCCCGCATCCCTGCACCAGATGCGAGTGGGCCTGCGCCGCCTGCGTGCCGCCATCTCCCTGTTCGGGAAACAGCTGCTGACCGATCCCGAGAGCACAACCATCAAAGGCGATCTGCGCTGGGCCGGACAGGCGATGGGCTATGCGCGCGACCTCGACGTCCTTCTGGAGCGGATCACCTCCACGAAGGCCGAATACGGCAAATCGCAGATCGGGAAGGTCAAACGGCACCGGGCCGGGGCTTACCGCGACCTGCTCCAGACCCTCGAATCGCGCCGCTTCATGGATGTGGTGCTCAAGGTGGCGGCCTGGATCGAAGCCGGAGATTGGACGACATCCGATGCGCCCGAGTTGAAGCAGGCCCGGGATCGCCTCGCTCGGGATTTCGTCTCGGACGAGTTGTCCCGCCGTTTCAAGCGCATCCTCAAGACTGCCAAGCGCCTGAGGAAGCGCAGCGAGGAGGAACGCCACGAGCTGCGGATCCGCGTCAAGAAACTGCGCTACGGCTCCGAATTCTTCGCTGCGCTCTTCCCGTCCAAGAAAAAGCAGAAGCGCCGCAGAAAGCTCGCTGCCATTCTGGAGGAGCTTCAGGAGAAACTCGGCGAACTGCACGATTTGACGGTCAGCGACTCCCTCGTCCCCTCCCTGGTCGAAACCTCGCCCAAGCAGGCCGAGCGGCGGCGACAGAAGCTTCTCGACAAGAGCAAGGACGCCGCGAAATCCCTCGCCAAGGCCGATCCGTTCTGGACGTGAAAACGCTCAGGCGCCTTGAACAAAACGAGCCGAGCACCGATAAGGGCCCCATGACCGAGACAAGCCCCCCGAACCAGGACGTCGACCCCTTTCTCGAAATCGGCCGCAAGCTCTTCGCCGGCGAAGCCGATTTCATCTGGGCCGCCAATGCCCTGAACAACCTGCCGCCCATGAGCAAGGTGGAGATCGCCTTTGCCGGGCGCTCCAACGTGGGCAAGTCGAGCCTCGTCAACGCGCTGACCGGGCGCAACACGCTCGCCCGCACCTCGCACACGCCGGGCCGCACCCAGCAGCTCAATTTCTTTAATATCAACGACCGATTCCACCTCGTCGACATGCCCGGCTACGGCTTTGCCGCCGTCGAGAAGCAGAAGGTGCAGGCCTGGACGCAGCTGATCCACGATTACCTGCGCGGAAGGGCGAGCCTCGCCCGCGTCTACGTGCTGATCGACGCCCGCCACGGCATCAAGCCGGTGGACGAGGCTGTGCTGGAGACCCTCGGCACGGCCGCCGTCTCCTACCAGATCGTGCTGACCAAGGCGGACGAGCTGAAGCCCGGCGAGCTCGAAAAGCGCATGGCGGACACCCTGAAGAAGATCGAAAAGCGGGCCGCAGCCTTCCCCGAGATCCTGCCGACCTCGAGCCGCACGGGCTTCGGCATCCCGGAGCTGCGCGCCGGCATCGCCAGGCTTTTGAGCGAAAGAGGCGCAGTGTGACTCTCGCCGCCCGCCTCCTCCTCGTGCTCGCCTCCCTGGCGGGCCTCCTCGGCGTCGGCCTCTCCGCCGCCGCGGCCCATATCACCGGGGGCAACCTCGCCACGGCGGCGCAGTTCCTGCTCTTCCACGCCCCTGCCCTCCTCGCTCTCGTGGCGCTGATCGCAGCGGGCGCCGTGAACCCGATGCTGGGCCAGATCGCCGGCTACGTGCTCGTGCTTGGCCTGATCCTGTTCTGCGGCGACCTCTCCCGCCGTGCCTTCTCGGGCGTGGCGTTGTTTCCGAGGGCGGCGCCGTCAGGAGGTATCCTCCTCATGCTCGGCTGGGTTCTCATCGGAGCCTCAGCCCTTCTTCGCCTGAGAGCCTGAAGTCTCTGTTTGCAGCGGCCCATCCTTGGGCTAGAACGCAGGCCGTTTGATCCCGATCACCGCGCCGGAGCCGTTCATGTCCGATCCGTCCACGCCCCTTCCCGACGTTCATGTGCAGGCCGAGGTGCTTGTGCAGGCTCTGCCGCACATGCAGCGCTACGACCAGCAGGTCGTCGTGATCAAATATGGCGGCCATGCCATGGGCGACCGTGCGGCGGCCGAGGATTTCGCCGAGGACGTGGTGCTGCTCGAGCAATCGGGCATCAAGCCCATCGTCGTCCATGGCGGCGGCCCGCAGATCGGCAAGATGCTGGAAAAGCTCGGCATCAAGTCCGAATTCAAGGGCGGGCTGCGCGTGACGGATTCGGCCACCGTCGAGGTGGTCGAGATGGTGCTCGCCGGCTCCATCAACAAGCAGATCGTCGGCTGGATCGGGGCCGAGGGCGGCAAGGCGGTGGGCCTGTCCGGGAAGGACGGCAATATGGTCACCGCCCGCAAGGTGACCCGCACGGCGGTCGATCCCGATTCCAACATCGAGAAGGTGGTGGATCTCGGCTTCGTCGGCGAGCCGGAGCATGTGAACCGGGCGGTTCTCGACCAGGTGCTCCAGGCCGAGCTGATCCCCGTCCTCGCGCCGGTCGCCACCGGCCACGACGGCCAGACCTACAATGTCAACGCCGACACCTTCGCCGGCGCCATCGCGGGCGCCCTGACGGCGAAGCGCCTCCTGCTCCTCACCGACGTTCCGGGCGTTCTCGACAAGAACAAGAACCTCATCCCGGAAATGACCATCGAGGATTGCCGTCGCCTGATCGCCGACGGCACCATCACGGACGGCATGATCCCGAAGATCGAGACCTGCATCTATGCCCTGGAAAAGGGCGTCGAGGCGGTGGTCATCCTGGACGGCAAAGTGCCGCATGCGGTGCTGCTGGAACTGTTCACCGACCACGGCGCTGGCACCCTGATCCGCAGGGGGTAGGGCTTCGCCCTTCACGAGGGGGCCAATAACGCCTATATTGAAGTCAGTGGGGCCGCACGGCCCCATTGTCGTCTCTGAAGATCCATGAACGCGAAGCCTGCTTTCGAGAACCATCTGTCTTCCGCCGATTCCCGCCTCTTCTCGCATGTGGAGACGTGGGTCTTCGACCTGGACAACACCCTCTACCCGCACACCTCGCGGATCTGGCCGCAGATCGACCAGCGCATCACCCTCTACGTCACGGAACTGTTCGGCATCGACGGGCTGTCCGCGCAGGCGCTGCAGAAATATTTCTACCACAAATACGGCACGACCCTTAAGGCGCTGATCGACGAATACGACATCGATCCGATGGACTTTCTCGATTTTGCGCACGACATCGACCACACGGATATCGAGCTGAACCACGGCCTCGGCGAGGCGATCCAGAAGCTGCCGGGCCGCAAGCTCATTCTCACCAATGGCTCGCGCAAGCATGCGGAGAACGTGGCGAGGAAAATCGGCATCCTCGACTGTTTCGAGGACGTGTTCGACATCGCCGCTTCCAACTTCGTGCCGAAGCCGGACCGGCGCGCCTATGAGATCTTTCTCGAGAAGCACGGAGTGGAGCCCGCCCGCTCCGCCATGTTCGAGGATATCGCCAAGAACCTGACCGTGCCGCATGAACTCGGCATGACCACGACCCTGATCGTGCCCAAAACCTTCGACCCGTTCCGGGAAAGCTTCGAGCAGGAAGCGGTCAAGACGCCGGAAATCGACTACATCACCAACGATCTGGCGGATTTTTTGAAGGCTTATGCGTTGCCGGTGAAGTAACGGCCAACCACGACGTCATCCCCGGACTTGTTCCGGGACCCCACGTCTTTGCATGATAGGGCCCTAAGGCGTGGATGGCCGGGACAAGCCCGGCCATGACGAGTATGTTTCGGTCAGTCGGCTGCAGCGCTGACTTAAGCAGCCTTCGTGTTGATCTTGCTCTCGGCGATCCGGTTGAGCTTCTGATCCGTGGATTTTTCTTGATCCAGGATCTGATGCAGGACGCCGGCGCAATCCTCGCGGCCGAGCTGCTTGGCCCAGGCGACGAGCGTGCCGTAGCGGGTGATCTCGTAATGCTCCACCGCCTGCGCGGCGGCGAGCAGGGCGGCGTCGAGAACCTGCGGATCGTCGATGTCGCCGGCAATGTCCTGCGCCTCGTCGATGATGCCGTCGATCGCCGGGCAGGTCACGCCCTTCGGATCGTGGCCGTGCATGCGGAACACCTGCTCGACCATCTGGATCTGCTGCTCGGTTTCGCCGAGATGGGTCTGGAAGGCCTGCTTCAGCTGCGGATCGCTCACCTTCTCGATCATTTCCGGCAGCGCTTTCGTGATCTGCTGCTCGGCATAGTAAATGTCCTGCAGAGTATGGATGAAGAGATCATCCAACGACTTGATGTCTTTCGACAAAAGGCCCATAGCGCAATCCTTCCCGGGTTCTGAGAAAAGCCAACGTGCGAGCGCCATCAAACTGGCGCCTCGTTCAGCCTGGGAAGAACGTTGCGGGCGGATGCCGGTTCCGGCCTAATCCACAGCCCTCAGATTCCGGCCCTGAAGGCGCAGCCACTCGGCCCTGGCCTCCGTTTCGCTCTCGTCGAATTCGAGCGCTTCGATCCTCTCGCCGCGTTTCGCGATCTTGTCGGCGGAGACCCTGATCTGCGCCACATCGTCCTGCGCCTGGCGGAAGTGCGCATCGAGCTTCGCCACGCGGGAATCGAGCCGCCCCAAATCCTCCAGCAGCTTCTGTACCTCGACCTGGATCACCCGCGCCTCCTCCCGGATGCGGGCATCGCGCACGAGCGCCTGCATGACCTGGATCGCCAGGGTCAGAAGAGAGGGTGAGACGATGACGATGCGGGCGCGATGAGCCTTCTGCACCACATCGTCGAAATGCTCGGCGAGATCCGCATAGATCGATTCCGCCGGCACGAAGAGCATGGCGATGTCCTGGGTCTCGCCCGGGATCAGGTATTTCTCGGAAATGTCCTTCACATGGACCAGCATGTCGTTGCGCACCCGCGCCGCGGCACGGTTTCTCGCCTCGTCGCCCTTGGCTTCGCGGAACAGGGTAAAGCCCTCCAGGGGGAACTTGGCGTCGATGACGAGCCCGCGCTCGTCGCCGGGCAGGCGCACGAGGCAGTCGGGCCGGGTGCGGTTCGACAGGGTGGCCTGGAAGGCGAAGGCATTGGCCGGCAGCCCGTCGCGGACGATCGCCTCCATCCGCCCCTGGCCATAGGCGCCGCGGGTCTGCTTGTTCGAGAGGATGTCCTTGAGACCTACGATCTCGCCGGTGAGGTTCGTCAGGTTCTGCTGCGCGGCATCGATCACGGCGAGACGCTCGTTGAGCTTGGACAGGTTCTCGCTCTGGTGGCGGGTCGAGGTCTCGAGCCCCTGGCCGACCCGGTGCTGCAGCCCATCGATCCGCTCCGAGATCATGCGGGCGAAATCGCTCTGGCGAGAGCCGAAGACCTCGGCCATGGTCCGCATCCGGCCGGTCATCTCCGACTGGATCCGGGTGAGCTCCGCCACCCTGTCGTCCATCTCCCGCGCCCGCTCGTCGGCGACGGCGGCCTCCACGGCCCGGTCCCGGCGGGTGCGCAGGAGCAGGAGGGTGACGATGAACAGGAGAACGAGGCTTAACCCCGCCATGCCCATCACGGCCTGCCCCCAGGTCAAGGAGGTTTTGCCGAGGGTCAGGACGATGTCGTTCATCGGGCATAGGGTTCCGGTTGACGGGTGCATCCGAACACAAGTGCCTCGTGCGGAAAAGCGGATTCCGCTTTTCCGCGAGAACGATGCACCATGAATGACAGGCATCGGACGAGTCCCAAAAGCGGACCTACTTTTGGGTCCGATGCTGGAAACGAACGATTTGACCATCCTCAGCTAAGCGCTTATCTCCCGCGATCATGAGCATCAAACCCCTCGTCATCCTCCCCGATTCCAAGCTCCGCCTGATCTCCGAGCCTATCAAGGAGGTCACGGGCGAGATCCGCCGGCTGGCGGACGACATGCTGGAAACCATGTACGACGCCCCCGGCGTGGGCCTTGCCGCGATCCAGATCGGAATGCCGGTCCGCATGGTCACCATGGACGTGTCGAAATCCGAGGAGGAACGGCAGCCGCTGGTGCTCATCAATCCGGAGATCACCTGGGTTTCGGAGGAGAAGCGCGTCTACGAGGAAGGCTGCCTCTCGATCCCGGAATATTACGAGGAGGTCGAGCGGCCTGACCGGGTCCGCTTCCGCTTCATGAACCTGAAGGGCGAGACCATCGAGCAGGACGCGGATGGGCTGCTCGCCACCTGCGTGCAGCACGAGATCGACCACCTCAACGGCGTCCTCTTCATCGACTACCTGTCGAAGCTCAAACGCGACCGGGTGATGACCAAGTTCAAGAAGGCAGCCAAGCGCGAGGCCGGGGCATGAGCCTGCGCGTCGTCTTCATGGGCACGCCCGATTTCGCGGTGCCCACCCTGTCCGAGATCGTCGGGCAGGGCCATGACGTGGTCGCCGTCTATACCCGCCCGCCGGCCGCCGCCGGGCGCGGCATGGAGTTGAAGCCCTCACCCGTCCATAAGATGGCCGATCGGTTCGGGCTCCCCGTGCTGACGCCCAAGACCCTGCGCACGGAGGAGGCCGCCGAGATCTTCCGCAGCCACGATGCCGATGTGGCCGTGGTGGTCGCCTACGGCATGCTGCTGCCGAAGACGATCCTCGAGGCGCCGGAACTCGGCTGCCTCAACCTGCATGGCTCGCTGCTTCCGCGCTGGCGCGGAGCCGCTCCGATCCAGCGGGCGGTCATGGCCGGCGACAGGGAGACCGGCGTCGCCGTCATGAAGATGGAGGAAGGCCTGGATACGGGTCCCGTCGCCATGGCCGAACGCGTCGCGATCGCGCCCGACATGAATGCGGGCGAGTTGCACGACCGGCTGATGGTCCTCGGCGCCGATCTCATGGTGCGGGCCCTCGCCGCCTTGTCCCGCGGGGGCTTAAGCTTCACCCCGCAGCCGGAGGATGGAGTGACCTATGCCCACAAGATCAAGAACGATGAAGCCCTGATCGACTGGTCGAAGCCTGCCCAGGCGGTGCACGATCATGTTCGCGGCCTCTCGCCCTTCCCCGGCGCCTATTTCACCGCCGATTTCGGCAAGGGCCAGGAGCGCGTGAAAGTGCTGCGGGCGACACTGGCTTCTGGTTCGGGTGCCCCAGGGACACTCCTCGACAGCAATGGTATAATTTCCTGTGGCGACGGGGCCATCCGCCTGATCCAGGTTCAGCGAGCCGGCAAGGGACCCGTATCCTTCGAGGAATTCTTACGCGGGGTGAGGCTTAGTCCGGGCGCCCGCTTCGGGTGAGTCATGACCAGAATCCGTCTGGAGGAATCCATCGACTGGCCGGCCATCTATGCCATCTACGATGCCGCATCCGCGCAAACAGCGGAGGCCGACCTCGTGCGCAACATGGACAGAGACGGCGATCTGATCCTCTCGCTCGTGGCGTATGACGGGAAGCCGGCAGGGCATATCGCCTATTCTCACCTGGCCCTGCATGAAACCCCTTCTGTCAAAGCCTGCGTGCTGGCGCCGCTCGCTGTCTCGCCTTCCTTCCAGCATCAAGGCGTCGGGACGGCTCTGGTCCGGGAGAGCCTGCAGCGCCTGACGGATGACGGATTCGATCTCGTCGTGGTTCTCGGCGAGCCATCCTATTACGGGCGGTTTGGTTTCGATCCGAAGCTGGCGCAGAACCTGAAAACGCCCTATGACGGGCCCTATCTCCAGGCGCTTGCCCTGTCCGACGACGGGAAACGGGCCCATGGTCCGGTCGCCTATGCCCGGGCCTTCGCGGAATTGACGTAGACATGCCTCGCTACAAGCTTGTCGTCGAGTATGACGGCACGCCCTTCACCGGTTGGCAGCATCAGACCAACGGCCTCTCCGTGCAGCAGGCGGTGGAGGATGCCATCGCGCGCTTCACCGGCAGCGCCGTGCGGATCCAATGCGCCGGCCGCACCGATTCCGGCGTGCATGCCACTCATCAGGTCGTCCATGTGGACCTCGAGAAGGAATGGCGGCCGGACACGGTGCGTGACGCCACCAACGCGCATCTCAAGCCGGCTCCGGTCGCGATCCTCTCGGCACGGATCGTGCCGGAGACCTTCAACGCCCGCATCTCGGCCTTGAAGCGCCACTACGTCTACCGGATCCTCAACCGCCGGGCACCGCCGACGCTGGACGCGAGCCGGGTCTGGCACGTGGCGTGGAAGCTCGACGCCGAGGTCATGCACGAGGCCGCGCAGATGCTGATCGGGCGCCACGACTTCACCACGTTCCGCGCCGCCGAATGCCAGGCGAACAGCCCGATCCGCACCCTCGACCGGCTCGACGTGGAGCGGATCGGCGAGGAGATCCGCATCTATGCCTCCGCCCGCTCGTTCCTGCACCATCAGGTGCGCTCGATCACTGGGACCCTGGAGCGCGCAGGCGCCGGGCGCTGGTCGGTGGAGGATGTTCGCGCGGCCCTGGACGCAAAGGACCGCAAGCGCTGCGGCCCGATGGCGCCGTCGACCGGGCTCTACCTGATCGGCGTGGATTATCCGGAACTAGCCTAGCAGGCTCCGCATCGCGCTCGCCACGGCCGCGTTGAGCACGATCCCGAGGACGACGATGCCCAAGGCCGGCAGGCTTGAGAGCCCCAGGGTCGCCTTGGTGGCGAACCACTGCATTCTCACGATGACGATCGCGAAGGCGAGGCTGAAGAGACTGGCGAGGCCCGGAGGCGCCCATCCGAGAAGCATGAGGATGGCCGGCACGGAGAGCACCAGCATGCCGATGACGGAGATCCAATTCGTCACGATGACGAAGGGGACATAGGCTGTCTCCAGCCGCAGCCAGCGTACAACCCAGATCATCGCCACCGGCAGGGCAATGAAGCCCGCCACATGGCCGAAGGCGACGACGATATCGACCCATAGATTGTCAAGCAGCGCACGGTCGGGCTGGAGCAGGCCGAGGCGGAGGCGCTCGAAGGCGAGAGAAACCACATAGGCCGGAAGGGTCAGCCAGAGCGCCGTGAAGGAGCGCCAGAAGCCGTGCTCGCTCATGTCGAAGGATTTCAGGCCCTCCGACCTGCTGTTGAGCAGGTCGAGCGTTCCTCTGAACGAGCGATTGACCTCATCAGCCGTGACGATCATGAGCGGCCCCTTCGTGGCAGGCGGTTGCCCACGAAAATGGACGGAAGCTTCAAAACGTTCCGGCTATTCTTCGACTTTAGTCTAAATAGTCAAGGTCTTCGCTCGTCCTCAAAGGCTGGCTCATAAGGGGTTTTTGCCCCTAAGCCCTCATCCTGAGGAGGACCGATAGGTCCGTCTCGAAGGACGAGGGCGCCTTCAGAGACTACTGGAATCTCCTTCGAGACGCAGCTTCGCTGCTCCTCAGGATGAGGTCGAGAGATTGATGAGCAAGACTTTCAGGCGGCGAAATAGGCGTCGAGCACCTTGCGGTAAATCACTGCCAGACGGTCGAGATCCGCGACCGGCACGCGCTCGTCGATCTGGTGCATGGTCTGGCCGACGAGGCCGAACTCGACCACCGGGCAGTCCTTCACAATGAAGCGAGCATCCGAGGTGCCACCCGTCGTCGAGAGTTTCGGCTTCGAGCCGGTCTCGGCTTCGATGGCATCGGCGATGAAGCTCACGAAGGCATTCGGCGGCGTGAGGAAGGCGACCGCATTGGTCGGCTCGACCTTCAGGGTGTAGCGCACTTTGTTGCCGGCGGCGTCCCTCAGGCGGCGCTCGATCTCCGCTTCCAGGCTGTGCGGCGTCCAGAGGTCGTTGAAGCGGATATTGAAGGTCGCCTTCGCTTCGGCCGGGATCACATTGGCCGCCGGATTGCCCACATCGATTGTGGTCACTTCCAGGTTGGAGGCGTCGAAATGATCCGTCCCCCGGTCGAGCGGCTCCCGCAGGAGCCCGTCGAGCAGACGCATCATGCCCGGGATCGGATTGTCCGCGAGATGCGGATAGGCCACGTGCCCTTGCTTGCCTTCGACGACGATCCGGCCCGTGAGAGATCCACGCCGCCCGATCTTGATCATGTCGCCGAGCTGGTTCGGGTTCGTCGGCTCGCCGAGGATGCAATGGTCGAAGCGCTCGCCCCGGCCCTTCGCCCATTCGAGCAGCTTGACCGTGCCGTTGACGGCCGGCCCCTCCTCGTCCCCCGTGATCAGGAAGCCGATGGAGCCCTTGAAGTCCGGATTGTCGCGGATGAAATCGAGCGCGCCTGCCATCATGCAGGCGATGCCGCCCTTCATGTCGACCGCGCCGCGCCCATAAAGCTCGCCGCCATGGATCTCACCGGCGAAGGGGTCGTATTGCCACCGGCTCACATCGCCTGGCGGCACGACATCCGTATGCCCGGCGAAGAGCAGATACGGCTTGCCCGAGCCGTAGCGGGCATAGAGGTTCTCCACATCCGGCGTGCCGGGCTCGGAGAAGACCGGCCGATGGACCTCGAACCCCGCCGCCTTGAGCACGCTCTCGATGAAGGCGAGCGCCCCGCCCTCCTCCGGCGTCACGGAGGGGCAACGCAGCAGCGACTGGGCGAGAGCGATGGGGGAAGTGTCGTGAGTCATGCGTTCATCAAACATGACGCCCGTCAAAATCCAATCCCTTGCCGACCACTAGGTTACGGAATTTGCCTCTTGCTCAAGGGGATCGGGGCCGAAGCGGTTGGGACCGGCTTGTCCACGCGGCATACCAAATTGCAGCAGGACTATGATCAGACCTACCAGTCCTGGGCTAGCTAAGAGCAGCACATATAGGCGCATCCCTTCAGCCAAGAACAAGCCTGGCAAAAAGCGTCCAACCCAGTAGCAACTCAAGTATATGAGGGCAAGACCTGCGAAACCGAACCACCCGGAGAGACCGCGATCCCGTATCCGCCTGACGTGGAGTGACAGCATTGAGACCACACAGATAGCAGCCGCGAAGCTTAGAAGTCCCAATTCAACTAAGTTTGGAGCCTTATTTGCTCCTGGCATTAGAATGCTCGTGCCTAAGCCCAGGAAAATGGTGTCGACAACAAAAAAGAATGTCGCAAGCCCCAGTAGACTGGCAAGGTTACCGCACCAATAAATAGTGCGACCGACCCGTCCACTGAAGCCGAAGAATAACTTCAGGAAGTTCATAACGCCCCCATCGATTACGATATGTTGTATCGTAATCGATGGGTATAGCGGTCGCTCTTTAGTCCCGCAACAGCTCGTTGATCCCCGTCTTCGCCCGGGTCTGGGCATCGACGCGCTTGACGATCACGGCGCAGTAGAGAGACGGGCCGGGGGTGCCGTCCGGGAGCGGCTTGCCGGGAAGGGAACCGGGAACGACCACGGAATAGGGCGGCACGCGGCCGACGAAGACCTCGCCGGTGGTGCGGTCGACGATCTTGGTCGAGGCCGAGATGAAGACGCCCATGGAGAGCACCGAGCCCTCGCCGACGACCACGCCTTCGACAACCTCGGAGCGGGCGCCGATGAAGCAGTTGTCCTCGATGATGGTCGGGTTGGCCTGGAGCGGCTCGAGCACGCCGCCGATGCCGACGCCGCCGGAGAGGTGCACGTTCTTGCCGATCTGGGCGCAGGAGCCGACCGTCGCCCAGGTATCGACCATGGTGCCCTCGTCCACATAGGCGCCGAGATTGACGAAGGACGGCATGAGCACGACGTTCGGGGCGACATAGGCGCCGCGGCGCACGGTGCAGTTCGGCACGGCGCGGAAGCCCGCTGCCTTAAATTCGGCCTCGGACCAGTTGTCGAACTTGGAGGGCACCTTGTCCCACCAGACCGCGTTGCCCGGTCCGCCCTTGATGATGCCCATGTCGTTGAGACGGAAGGATAGCAGCACGGCCTTCTTCAGCCATTGATGCACCTGCCACTCGGCGCCGGTCTTCTCGGCGACGCGCGCCTTGCCGGAATCGAGGAGGTTCATCGCCTCCTCCACGGCCTCGCGCACGGCTCCCGTGGTGGAAGGCGTCACATTGGCCCGGTCTTCCCAGGCGGCGTCGATGGTTTGGGCAAGGTTGGACATCGGCAACTCGAAGCAAGAATGGTGATGCGGCCTGATTAGCAACGGCGCTCCGGCCTGTCACGTCATCATCTGCCTTTGACCCAATATGCCCCTCACGTCATGGCCGGACTTGTTCCGGCCACCCACGTCTTTGCAGCGCTGTGGTTCTCAAGACGTGGGTCCCCGGAACAAGTCCGGGGATGACGACGGAGGTGGTCGCCTCAGAACGATGTGCGCTGGCGGATCGCGGCGGAGAGCGTGCCCTCGTCGAGATAATCGAGCTCGCCGCCGACCGGCACGCCGTGGGCGAGCTTCGTCACCTTGATGGGCAGATGGGCGAGAAGCTCGGTGATGTAATGGGCGGTGGTCTGCCCGTCGACGGTGGCGTTCAGCGCCAGGATCGCTTCCGCGACACCAGGCTCGGAAGCGCGGGCGACGAGGCTGTCCAGGTTCAGGTGCTCGGGCCGCACGCCGTCGAGCGGCGAGAGCACGCCGCCGAGCACGTGATATTTCGCGTTGACCGCGCCCGAGCGCTCCAGCGCCCAGAGGTCCGACACGTCCTCGACCACCACGAGGATCGACGGATCGCGCTTGGCATCCCGGCAGATCGTGCAGGGATCGGACGTATCGACATTGCCGCAGGACGAGCACACGACGATGCGCTCGTTGGCGATGCGCATGGCATCGCTCAACGGGTTGAGCAGCGTTTCGCGCTTCTTGATGAGATGCAACGCCGCGCGCCGCGCCGAGCGCGGGCCCAAGCCCGGCAGGCGGGCGAGAAGCTGGATCAGACGCTCGATCTCGGGGCCGGCAACGTGCTGGGCCATTCAAGTTCTCATTTTATCGCATCGCTTCATGCGAAGAACCGGTATCCACTTCTTCGCGCGATGCTCAGAACAGCTTCAGGCCCGGAGGCAGGGGCAGGCCCTTGGTGATGCTTTCCATGCGCTCCTGAGCGGCGCGCTCGGCCTTGCCCTTGGCGTCGTTCATGGCGGCGACGATGAGATCCTCGAGGATCTCCTTCTCGTCGGGATTCATGAGCGAGGGGTCGATGCTGATCGACTTGAGGCTGCCCTTGCCGGTCACCTTCACGGTCACCACACCGCCGCCGGACGAACCGTCGACTTCGAGAGTGTCGAGCTCGGCCTGGGCGTCCTGCAGCTTCTGCTGCATCGCCTGAGCCTGCTTCATCAGTCCCATGATGTCCTTCATGACCGTATCCTTGAATTAAAACAGATCGTCGTCTTCCTCGGCCTCGTGCGCAGCGAGCGCATCCTCTTCGCCGAGGATCTCGGTTTCCGCGTCCTCGCCGGCCTTCGCGCGCTCGATCACGTTGACGATCTGCGCGCCGGGAAATTTCGAAAGCACCGCCTGCACGAGGGGATGGTTGGCAGCCCCCTCCCTGCGCTCGCGTTCGGCCGCGACCGCCTTTTCGTGCAGGGTCTGCTGCCCCTCCTGCGTGGAGAGCGCCACCATCCAGCGCTCGCCGGTCCATTGCTGGAGCGCGCGGGTGAGGTCGTTGGCGATGGTGCGGCTGCCGCCTTCGATGAGGCTGAGCTCGATCCGGCCTTCCTCGAAACGGACGAGGCGCACCTCCCGTTCGAGCTGGGCCTTCAGCACGATCTCGCGCTTCTCGCCGGCGAGCGCCACCACATCCTCGAAGCGGCGAAGCCGCATGGTCGGCTCGGGCTGCGCGGCCTGAGGGCGTGGCTGCGGATGCGGTTGCGACGTCGCCAAAGCCATATTGCCGGAGGTGGTGGGACCAGAGGGTCGCGGCGCCGGCGCGGAAGGACCGCCGGATGGCACCGGAGCGCCGTCCTTCAAAGCGCGCAGGGCCTCGTCCGGCGTCGGCAGATCGGCCGCATAGGCGAGGCGCACGATCACCATCTCCGCCGCTGCGATCGGACGGTTGGACGATTGGACCTCGGGGATGCCCTTCAGAAGGATCTGCCAGGCGCGGGACAGGGTGCGCACGGAAAGCTTTTGCGCGTAATCGGTGCCGCGGGTGCGCTCGATCTCGGAGAGAGCGGGATCCCGCGCCGCCTCGGGAATCAGCTTGAGGCGGGTGACGATATGCGAGAAGGCGGCGAGATCGGAGAGAATCACGGCCGGGTCCGCGCCGGCATCGTATTGCGCGCGCAAGCTCGCGAAAGCCGCCTGCACGTCGCCGCGCATCACCGCCTCGAACAGGTCGATCACCTGGGCGCGGTCGGCAAGACCGAGCATGTCGCGCACCGTGTCGGGGGTCACGAGGCCGGCGCCATGGGCGATGGCCTGGTCCATGAGCGAGAGCGAATCGCGCGCCGAGCCTTCCGCCGCGCGGGCGATGGCGGCGAGCGCCTCCTGCTCGGCCTGCACGCCTTCAGCCTGGCAGATGCGGCCGAGATGGGCGACGAGCTTGTCCGCCTCGATGCGGCGCAGGTCGAAGCGCTGGCAGCGCGACAGGATCGTGACCGGAACTTTTCGGATCTCGGTGGTGGCGAAGATGAATTTCGCGTGCGGCGGCGGCTCCTCCAGCGTCTTCAGGAAGGCGTTGAACGCCTTCTCCGAGAGCATGTGGACCTCGTCGATGATGTAGACCTTGTAGCGGGCCGAGACGGGCGAGTAGCGGATGCCGTCGATGATCTGGCGGACGTCGTCGATGCCCGTATGGGAGGCGGCGTCCATCTCGAGCACGTCCACGTGCCGCGATTCCATGATCGCCTCGCAATGGACCCCGAGTTCGGGCATGTGGATGGTCGGCTTACCCGAGCCGTCGGCCTTCTGGTAGTTCAGGCCGCGGGCGAGAATGCGGGCCGTCGTGGTCTTGCCGACGCCGCGGACGCCGGTGAGCATCCAGGCCTGCGGAATGCGGCCGGTCTCGAAGGCGTTCGAGAGGGTGCGCACCATCGCCTCCTGACCGATCAGGTCGTCGAAGGTTCTGGGGCGGTATTTGCGGGCAAGAACGCGGTAGGGAGAGGCCGGCGCCGTGGAGGCAGGCGCGGCGGGGAAGCCCGGCAGGGCCGGCTCGTCGTTCAGGGGCGTGCCGGCTGTGGTATCGTCCATCGACTGCAAGGCTTTGGAGAAACTTTTTTAGGTGGGAGGCTGGACGAAGACCCGTTCGGTCTCGTTAGGGCTGCTTCCTTCCGGACCTGACCCGGTTGGCGAGTGAGACGTCCCTCGCCAACCTCCCACCGGCTATATGGGCGGTTCGGGCGGGAAACGCAAGTTGGAAAGGTGGCCTCTCCCCGATGATCACAGGTGGAGGATTTCTTCCCTTCCCTTTGCGGGGAGCGAGCGAGGATGGAGGCCGGGCAGTCGGGGCTCGCGCGTCGCAACACCCACCACGTCATCACCGGCCTTGTGCCGGTGATCCCGATCCGAAAGGCGCCGCGCTCCACAAAATCGGGATAGCCGGGACGAGCCCGGCCATGACGTCGCGGGTGTGAAGCCAACGGCTCACTTGTAATGGCTGACATTGCGCCGCAGGCTCGGTTACATAGCACCATGACATTCCAGCTCGATTCCCGCCTCGAAGCCGACACGATCCCCGTCGGCGACCTCGCCCTCTCATCCGTCCTGCTTCTGAACGACGCACGCTTTCCCTGGTTCGTGCTGGTGCCGCGCGTCGAGGGGGTGAGCGAGATCACCGATCTGTCGGAGGAGCAATCGGCCCAACTGATGCAGGAGATCCGCATCGCCACCAAGGTGATGCTGGAGCTCTCGAAGCCCGACAAGGTGAATGTGGGGGCGCTGGGCAACATCGTGACGCAGCTTCATGTCCACGTGATCGGCCGCTTCCGCTCCGATCCGGCCTGGCCCGGTCCCGTCTGGGGCTTTGGTGCCCGGACGCCCTATCCCGACCATGCGGCGAGTTCCCTGATCGAACGCGCCGCCGCCCTCTTCGCATCGGCCTGACCCATGAACCGACCCATCGCCTATATCTCGAACCCGCTCGTGCGCCACAGCGCCGAGCGGGACCCGGAGGCGCTCGTCAAGGCGGCGCAGGATCCCCGCACCGCCATGATCGTCCTCGCCGGCGACGTGCCGATCCTGCGGGCCGGCGAGCCTGGAACGAGCCTGCATCCCGCCTCCTTCCTGAGCCGTTTTCCGGATCACCGCGAGCAGGTTTTCCTCGGGACCCTGGGAGAGCGCCCGGTCGTGGCGACCCTGGCAGCCGCCGAGGCCGCGGAGCAGTTCCAGGACGACCCGGGTTTCGCCGTCGTCGACCTGCGCTCGATCGCGGTACGCGGTCTCGTGCCGGCGGATGAGCTCGGGATGCTCGCCATGGCGAAGTCCCTGCTCGACTGGCACCGGCGCCACCGCTTCTGCGCCAATTGCGGCGCGCCCACCACGCTGGCGCAAGCCGGGTTCCGGCGCGACTGCGCGTCCTGCGGCGCACAGCATTTCCCGCGCACCGACCCGGTGGTGATCATGCTGATCACCCGCGGCGACAGATGCCTGATGGGCCGCCAGCCGCGATTCGCGGAAAAGATGTATTCCTGCCTCGCGGGCTTCCTGGAGCCGGGCGAGACCATCGAGGATGCGGTTCGGCGCGAGACCTTCGAGGAGGCCGGCATCCGAGTCGGCGCCGTGCGCTACATGACCTCGCAGCCCTGGCCGTTTCCCTCGAACATCATGATCGGCTGCATCGGCGAGGCGCTGACCGACGAGATCACCTTCGACGGCGAGGAGCTGGAGGACGCCCGCTGGTTCACGAAGGAGGATCTCCGGCAGATGCTGGCGGGCACCCACGCGCATTTCAACGCCCCCGCCCCGATCGCCATCGCGAACCACCTCGTCCGGGAGTGGGTGAGGGAATAAGCGTCTGAGAAGCGTCATTTCGGACGAGCGAAGCGAGATCCGGGATTGCGAGACGAGGATGGCGCGTGAACCTCGACGTTGTCATCCCCGCGGCGGCGGGGATCCAGACCTACGCCGTCTCAGGACGAGACGATCCGCGTCGCGCATGGTTCTGCAGCGTCAGCGGTTATGGATCCCGGATCCGCTCCGCTTCGTCCGGGATGACAGCGCGTCACTCGTCCCGGGATGATGTTTCCCTCCCGCGTCATCCCGCCCTCCGCCGTCATCCCCGGGCTTGTCCCGGGGACCCACGTCTTCGAGACCGGAATCCTCGCCCTCCCATGTCGTCACCTCCCCGGACTTGTTCCGGGGATCAGTGCCGGTGACCTCGATGCGGTGAGGCGCCGC
>Ga0182747_1000060_pt1 | contig 119348 bp, 91 predicted proteins | sample eDN3rd30CBELigBY_FD_128526 | JGI IMG/M metagenome (GOLD analysis project Ga0182747, IMG submission 128526) | Enriched backyard soil microbial communities from Emeryville, California, USA - eDNA 3rd pass 30_C BE-Lig BY (version 2) (version 2) | ecosystem: Environmental > Terrestrial > Soil >...
AAGAGCAAAAATCCCTCGTCCCGAAAGACAAAGAACCGGACCTCAAGCGCCCCGGCCGTCCTCTCGAACCGCCAGATCCCTTAAAGTCCCCGGCGCCAGCCCATCAGAACCGCGCCGCCGATGAAGAGGTTCTATCCGAAGCCCTTCCGTAGGTCAACACCAATTTCGAAGAAATTTTCCGAAATTTGCGTCGCCCCGACGCCGTCCTTCAGTATTCAAGCAAGCTTCTTCGTTCGCAAAAGCGTATTCGCCTTTGCGTTTATTTCTTCCAGATCGACGATAGCGACCCGAAAGCTTCTCATTGTCGTCAGAGGAACCAGGGATCGTTGCCATCTACTGGCATCCGTGGCTCGTGCCGTTGGCCAGAACGTTTTCAGTTCTTGACCGCGACCCGGACAGACTGCGGGATCCGAGGATCTCGGCAGCGTCGGCGTCTTGTGAGAGTGAAGCTCGCCCGAACTGAATTCCGGCGGGGCTGCGGATATGTCGATTCCCGGATCGTTTGTCAACTCCGGAACCCTCACATTGATGCAGCCAGCTGATGGAGCACCGCGCGCGAGCAAAGACGCGGGCCGAAGAACAGATTGCGCTTTAAGGGAAATCGTTGGAGCGGGCGATGGGAATCGAACCCACGACATTCAGCTTGGGAAGCTGACGTTCTACCTCTGAACTACACCCGCGTCTCTCTATTCATATCCGGCCTTCCCTCGATCCTGCAAGAGGGTTGCGGCTTTCGTCACCGAAAGTGCCAAGGTTATCGGAAGTGTTTTGAGAGCTTCAGCCCTTGCGCCTGATAGTTCGAACCTGCACCCGCGCCGTAGAGCACCTTCGGACGCTCGGCCATGCGCTCGTAGACGAGGCGACCGACAATCTGCCCGTCTTCCAGGATGAAGGGCACGTCGCGGGAGCGCACCTCGAGCACGGCGCGGGCCCCCTCCCCTCCCGCTCCGGCATGGCCGAAGCCCGGATCGAAGAAGCCGGCGTAATGGACGCGGAACTCGCCCACCAGCGGATCGAAGGGCACCATCTCGGCGGCATAATCGGGGGGCACGTGCACCGCCTCCTTGGAGGCGAGGATGTAGAACTGGCCCGGATCGAGGATCAAGGTGCGGGAGGCATCGGCATAGAGCGGCTCCCAGAAATCCGCGATGCGGCAGGAGCCTGGCTTGTCCACGTCGACCAGCCCCGTATGGCGCTTGGCGCGATAGCCGATGAGGTTGTCGGCCCCGAAGCCCGCGAGATCGACGCTGACGGCGACGCCGTCCTGGATCGAGGGCTCGGCGGAGGTCACGACGCGCTCCTGCTCATGAACCTTCTGGAGCTCGGCGTCGCTCAGGCGCACATGGCCCTTGCGCAGGCGCAGCTGCGACAGGCGCGTGCCGGTGCGGACCAGCACGGGAAAGGTGCGCGGCGAGATCTCGGCATAGAGGCGGCCGCGATAGCCCGCACCGATGGTGTCGAATTCCTGGCTCCGGTCGGTGATCACGCGGGTGAACACGTCGATGCGGCCGGTCGAACTCTTAGGGTTCGCCGCAGCGGACAGGTCCTCCGGCAGTGACAGGGACTCCTGCAGTTCGGCGATATAGACGCTGCCCGTCTCCAGAATGGCGCCGTTCGCGAGATCGATCTCGTGGAAGCTCAGCTGGTCGAGCCGGTCGCGGACCGTATGGTTGCGGCCCGGCAGGAAGCTGGCTCGCACCCGGTAGGCCCGGCGCCCGAGCCTGAGATCGAGGCTCGCCGGCTGGACCTGGTCGGAGGCAAAGGGCGTCTCCGGCGCGATGACGCCCGCTTCCGCGAGGCGCATGATGGCATCTGCCGACTGGATCCCGTCCTTCACCGCAACCATGTTCGTCTTCCGAGGGCCCCGCCCTCTTTCGCTATTGAGCCTGGCAGTATTCTCTAAGGGTTGTTACGCAATTCTCAAACGGAATTATCCCCTTGGGCATCCCTCCGACCCGGTGCTCCACCCCTCGATTGACGAGGCCTTCGGCCGGCCTTAACCAAGAGCGCATGGAATTCCTCTACCGGCCGAAGGCGTGCTCATGTATCAGGCTGTGACCCGCGGCATCAGCGTGACGGTGACGCCGCGCTACATGCCGGAAGAGTCCTCGCCCGAGCAGGGCCGCTACTTCTTCGCCTACACGGTCGAGATCATCAACGGGAGCCTGGACCGCGTGCAGCTGCGCTCGCGCCACTGGCTGATCACCGACGAGCACGGGCATGTGCAGGAGGTGCGCGGCGCCGGCGTCGTCGGCGAGGAGCCGGTGCTCGGCCCGGGCGAAAGCTTCAGCTATACCAGCGGCTGCCCCCTCCCCACCCCGAGCGGCACCATGCAGGGCACCTACCTCATGGAGACCGCCGGCGGCGAAACCTTCGACGCCGAGATCCCCGCCTTCTCCCTCGACATTCCCCGCACGAACCGCGTGCTTCACTGAGGTTTTCATGTCTCTCAACGGTCAGCGGTTCACGCCGCTCGAAATGCTGGCGAAACTTGTCTCGTTCGACACCGTGAGTTCGAAGTCGAACTTAGCCCTGATCGCATTCGTCGAGAGCTATCTCCAGAGCTGGAACGTGCCTTATGTGCGGGTGCCCAATGAAGCCGGCGACAAGGCGGCGCTCTATGCCACGATCGGCCCGCGGGATCGCGGCGGCATCGTGCTCTCCGGCCACACCGACGTGGTGCCGGTCACGGGCCAGGCCTGGACGTCCGATCCGTTCACGCTGCGCGTGGAGAACGGGCGCGCCTATGGGCGCGGCGCGGTGGACATGAAGGCCTTCGATGCGCTCGCGCTCGCCCTGGTGCCGGAATTCCTGGCGACCGATCTCACGACGCCGATCCACATCATGCTCTCCTACGACGAGGAGACCACGTGTCTCGGCGTCGTCGATACGATCCGCCGCCTGGGACACGAGCTGCCTCTGCCGAAAGCTGCGATCGTGGGCGAGCCTACGATGCTCGAGGTGGTGGATGCGCACAAAAGCGTCGTCACCTTCACTACCACCGTGCACGGCTTCGAGGCGCATTCCTCGAAGCCTTATCTCGGGGCGAGCGCCGTGATGACGGCAGCCGAACTGGTCGCTGAACTCAACCAGATCGCGGATGAGATGATGGCGCGGGGCGACACGAGCGGGCGCTTCGATCCACCCTACACGACCGTGCATGTGGGCACGATCGCGGGCGGCACGGCGCGCAACATCCTCTCCAAGTCCTGCAACTTCCACTGGGAGTTCCGCGGCCTGCCGAGCCTCGACCCACAGGAGATCCCGGCGCGCCTCGACCGGTTCGTGCAAGAGGTTGCGCTGAAGCGCCTCAACCGCTTCGGGGAGTTCGGCCGGATCGAGACGAATCTCGAAGTGGCCGTGCCGGGGCTTGCGCCGGATCCAGGATCCTTTGCGGAGACTCTTGTTCTGCGCCTTGCCGGCAAGAACCACACGCAGACCGTGCCCTTCGGCACGGAGGCGGGACATTATCAGGCAGCGGGCATTCCGACTGTCGTCTGCGGCCCCGGCTCGATCGATCAGGCGCATCAGCCGGACGAGTACATCACGCTGGACCAGCTCGAAGCGGGCGCCGCCTTCATGCGGCGGCTCGCGGCGACCTGCGCGAGTTCGTGAGACGGAACGGACCTGTGCTGTCATCCCGGGGCCGCTCAGCGGAACCCGGGATCCATATCCGCCGACGATGCAAAAATGATGCGCAGCTGCAGCCGTTGCGCATTTCCTCTGAATGTTGAGGTTATGGATCCCGGCCTGCGCCGGGATGACAGCGGTAGCAGAGTGAGCGCTACGCTTCCGACTTCGCGATCTCCGCCTCGACCTCGACCGGGTCGAGATCGTAGAAGCGCGAGCAGAACTCGCAGGTGATGCCGATGCGGCCGTTGTCGCCGACCATGTCGCGGCGATCTTCCGGTGAGAAGCGACGCATCATGCCCATGATGCGCTCATGCGAGCAGGTGCATTCCTCATGCACGTGCTGGCCTTCGAACACGCGCACGCCGCGCTCGTGGAAAAGGCGGTAGAGCAGCCGCTCGCTGGATACGGCTGGATCGATCAGTTCGTGATCTTCTACCGTCACGACGAGCGACTTGGCTTCGACCCAGGCATCGTCCTCGGCGGGCTTCGACAGGTCGTTCGACGGATGTCCTTCCGGGATGTCGCCGGGATGGAGATCGGCCTGGCGCTGCCGCTCGGGAGACGACGGCAGAAACTGGATCATCAGGCCGCCGGCGCGATAGGTCTGGCGGCCCTCCTCGAACTGCTCTGCGACGGCCAGGCGCACCTGCGTCGGGATCTGCTCGGACTGGCGGAAATATTCGTGCGCCGCTTCCTCGAAGCCTTGGCCCTGCAGCGCCACGACACCCTGGTAACGGCTGCGCTCGGAGCCCTGATCGATGGTCATGGCGAGGTAGCCGGTGCCCAGGAGTTCGCCGGTCCCTGCAGCGGCCGAGCCGAGAGCCTCGAGCCTGTCCTTGTCGAACCGCGCCGTGGCGCGCAGGCGATCCGGCGCGTTGAAGTCGACGACGACCATGTCGATGATGCCGTCGGTCTTGGTCTGCAGCTGGAAGCGGCCTTCGAGCTTGAGCGAGGCGCCAAGCATGGCGGTGAGCGCGGCCGCCTCGCCGATGACGCGCGCGACGCGATCGGGATAGCCGTGGCGGGTAATAATGGTGTCGATGGAAGCCCCGAGACGCACGACACGCCCGCGCACGTCGAGCGGCTCGACCGAGAACGGCAGGACGACGTCGTCATGTCCTTCGAACGAAGCCTGGCTCATGCGTTTGCCGCTCCGAGACACCAGGCCAGGATCCCCTTCTGCGCGTGCAGCCGGTTCTCGGCCTCGTCGAAGACCACGGATTGCGGGCCGTCCATGACCTCGTCCGTGACCTCCTCGCCGCGATGGGCGGGAAGGCAGTGCATGAAGAGCGCTTCCTTGTCGGCCACGCCCATCAGCCTGCCGTTGACCTGATAGGGCTTCAGCAGGTTCTGGCGGCGGAACTCGTCGTCGTCGCCCATGGACACCCAGCAATCGGTGACGACGGCATGGGCGCCTTCGACGGCTTCATAGGCATCGGTGGTCACGCTGATCCGGGCCCCTTCCTGTTTCGCCCAGGACAAAAGCTCGGGACGCGGGGCAAGTTCCGGCGGCGATGCGATCTTCAGGGTGAAATCGAGCCGCGCCGCCGCATGAACCCATGAGGCGAGCACATTGTTGGAATCGCCCGTCCAGGCCACGGTGCGCCCTTGAATGGAGCCGCGATGCTCCTCGAAGGTCATGATGTCGGCCATGATCTGGCACGGATGCGTCGTCTTGGTGAGGCCGTTGATCACAGGGATCGAGGCGTATTGGGCGAGCTCGGTCACCATGGCATGGTCGAGGGTGCGGATCATGATGGCGTCAACATAGCGCGAGAGAACCCGCGCCGTGTCGGCGATGCTCTCGCCGCGGCCGAGCTGCATCTCCTTGCCCGTGAGCATCAGGGTTTCGCCGCCAAGCTCGCGCATGCCCACATCGAAGGACACGCGGGTGCGGGTGGAGGGCTTGTCGAACACCATCGCCAGGACCTTGCCCTCGAGCGGGCGATCCTTGGCCTTCTCGCCGCGGCGGCGCTTGGCCTTCAGCTCGAGACCGATATTCAGGAGATGCCGGATCTCGGCGCCGGAAAAGTCGCTGAGATCGAGGAAGTGACGGGTCTTCATTGAACGGCTCCCTGCTGAGCATTGGCTTTCTGCTCAGCTTCGATGGCGAGGCACGCGGCATCGATACGATTGACGGCGTCAGAGATATCGGCATCGCCGACGATCAGAGGCGGCAGGAGACGGACCACATTGTCGCCGGCGCCGATCAGAAGCAGCTTCTCGGCACGGGCGGCGGTGACGAATTCCGTATTGGGCACCACGGTGCGCAGGCCCATCATGAGACCCTGGCCGCGTACGTCGGCGATGACGCTCGGATGGCGGTCCTTCAGCTCGGCCAGGCGCTGCTTGAGCAGCAGGCCCTTGCGCTCGACCTCTTTCAGGAAGCCGGGCGCCAGGATGACGTCGAGCACCGCATTGCCGACGGCCATGGCAAGCGGGTTGCCGCCGAAGGTGGTGCCGTGGGTGCCCACCGTCATGCCTTTGGCGGCGTCCGCCGTGGCGAGGCAGGCGCCCATCGGGAAGCCGCCGCCGATGCCCTTCGCCACGGACATGATGTCGGGCGTCACGCCGGTCGATTCATATGCGAAGAGCTTGCCGGTGCGGCCGACGCCCGTCTGGATCTCGTCGAAGATCAGGAGCAGACCGTGCTCGTCGCAGAGACTGCGCAGCTCGCGCATGAAGGCATTGGACACGGTGCGGACGCCGCCCTCGCCCTGGATCGGCTCGATCATGAGGGCAGCGGTCTCGGGACCGATGACGGCCTTGAGAGCCTTAAGATCGTCGACGGGCACCTGGTCGAAGCCTTCCACCTTCGGGCCGAAGCCCTCCAGATACTTGGCCTGGCCGCCGGCGGCGATGGTCGCGAGCGTGCGGCCATGGAAGGCGCCTTCGAAGGTGACAATGCGGAAGCGCTCCGGATGGCCCTTCGCGGCATGGTATTTGCGGGCCATCTTGATGGCCGCCTCGTTCGCCTCGGCGCCGGAATTGGAGAAGAAGACCACATCCGCGAAGGTGTTCTCCACCAGCCGCTTGGCCAGCCGCTCGCCTTCCGGGATCTGGAAGAGGTTCGAGGTGTGCCAGACCTTCGTGGCCTGCTCGGTCAGCGCCTGCACCAAGTGCGGATGGGCGTGGCCCAGGGCATTGACGGCGATGCCGGCGCCGAAATCGAGATATCGCTCGCCATCTCGGCCGTAGAGCCAGGGCCCCTCCCCTTTCTCGAAGGAAAGCTCGGCGCGTGCGTAGGTCGGCAGCAATGGCGATGTCACAGGTAGTCTCCGCCTTGAGAGGCCCAAGGTCGCACCCGGGCCCCGAAAAAGAAAGCGCCGCCCCAGCGGGGGCGGCACAGCGGGGATTCTAATCAGGCGCGAGACCCTGTCAATTCAAGAGAAATGAACTGACTCATCACAAGGAATTTTTACCCCGGGTGAGTTCCTTGGGGAAAACGACATGGCCTGTTCGGGGACTCTTGCGCCGGAGTCCACCCATCCTGTAACTTCGGGTCAGTCGAGTACGGCATTCGTGCGGCGGCTTTCACCCTCAGGAGCGACCCTCGCAAACGCGGTCGGACGTAAAAACCCTGTCCGCGAGGCATCCGGGATTCTGAGCTTGAAGGCTGCCAGCGATGGAGGCAGATTAAAAATGATGGATGCGGGCGCAACTTGGACGGATGAGCGGGTCGAGCTTCTCAAGAAGCTCTGGACCGACGGTTTGAGCGCGAGCCAGATCGCCGCCGAGCTTGGCAACGTGACCCGCAATGCGGTGATCGGGAAGGTTCACCGTCTCGGCCTGTCCGGCCGGGCCAAGGACGCGAAGCCTGCCGCCTCGGCGGCTGCGACCCGCGCCCGCAAGGCGACCCGCGCGCCCAGCGCTCCGGCTCCGATCACGGCCCAGGTGCACAGCAGCAACGTGGTGATCGCACCGATCCCGCTGCAGCCCGTGGCCGACGTGCCCGAGGTCTTCGCGGAAGACGACATCGCGATTCCCATGTCGGAGCGCGTGACGATCATGGATCTGCGCGAGTCCATGTGCCGCTGGCCCATGGGCGATCCGACCAAGCCGGAATTCCGCTTCTGCGGCGCGCGTTCCATCACCGGCCTGCCCTATTGCAACCATCACGCCCGCATCGCCTACCAGCCGGTGGCCGACCGCAAGCGCGAGCGGAAGCTGGCCAGGGCTTAAACTTAGAGAGCTTCAAAAAGGCCGCGCCGATGATACTCGGCGCGGCCTTTTTGTTTGTTCTCGGCCCTTGATCTCAAGCGTCCAGCGCCTGCTCCTCGCGGGCGAAAGTCTCGTCGAAGGAATAGCCGGCACCGCGCACGGTGCGGATGGGGTCGGGCCGGCGCGGCAGGTTGATCGCCTTGCGCAGGCGGCCGACATGCACGTCGACGGTACGCTCGTCGATATAGACGTCGTGGCCCCAGACCGCATTGAGCAGATGCTCGCGGGAGAAGACACGTCCGGGGCTCTGCATCAGGAATTCCAGCAGGCGGAACTCGGTCGGGCCAAGATGCAGCTCCTGGCCGGAGCGGCGCACACGGTGGGTCTCGCGGTCGAGCTCGATATCGCCCGATCTCAGCAGCGTTGCGATATGGGTCGGCTTCGTCCGGCGCAAGAGCGCGCGCACCCGCGCCAGCAGCTCCGGTACCGAGAACGGCTTGACGATGTAGTCGTCCGCGCCGGTCGACAGACCGCGGATGCGGTCGCCCTCTTCGCCCCGCGCCGTGAGCATGATCACGGGCAGGCGCTCGGTTTCGGTGCGCGCGCGGATGCGCCGGCACAGCTCGATCCCGGATAGACCTGGCAGCATCCAGTCGAGCAGCACGATGTCGGGCACCTGCTCCCGCAGGCGGATCTCGGCCTCGTCACCGCGAGAGACGCCGTCCACCTCGTAGCCCTCGGCTTCGAGGTTGTAGCGCAGGAGGAGCATCAACGGCTCCTCGTCCTCCACGATCAGAACGCGCGGTCCCATGGTCAGGCTCCGATTCCAACCGTCGTATCGATGGAGCGGTCGTTCTTGGGCCGGTCGATGGCCAGCGTCTCGCCCGTGACGAGATAGTGGACTGTCTCGGCGATGTTGGTGGTGTGGTCGCCGATACGCTCGATGTTCTTGGCGCAGAAGAGAAGATGCGTACAGAACGAGATGTTGCGCGGGTCTTCCATCATATAGGTCAGGAGCTCCCGGAACAGCGAGGTGTAGAGCGCGTCGATGGCGCCGTCGCGCTTCCACACGTCGAGAGCCTTCGCGGTGTCCTTCTGCGCATAGGCATCGAGAACGTCCTTGAGCTGCGCGAGGACGAGGTCGCCCATGTGCTGGAGACCGACGACGATCTTCTGCGGCTGAAAGTCGTCGCCGATGGCGAGCGCCCGCTTGCCGATGTTCTTCGCCATGTCGCCGATGCGCTCGACATCGCCGGAGATACGGATCGCCGAGATGGTCTCGCGCAGGTCGATGGCGAGCGGCTGGCGCCGGGCGATGGTGAGAATGGCATTCTCCTCCACCTCGCGCTGCAGCACGTCGAGGCGCTTGTCGGAGGCCACGACCACCTGAGCGAGCGCCTTGTCATGGCGCACCAGCGCCGCGATGGAATCGACGAGCATCTTCTCGGCGATGCCGCCCATCTCGGAGATGCGCTGCCGCAATCCCTGCAGGTCGTTGTCGTAGGAGCTGACGATATGCTCCGCCATGGGAGACGCCTCCGTTGAAGTGCTTCGATCAGCCGAAGCGGCCCGTGATGTAATCCTGAGTCTGCTTCTTGACCGGGTTCATGAACATCCTGGTGGTCGGCCCGAATTCCACGAGCTCGCCGAGATACATGAAGGCCGTGAACTGCGAGATGCGCGCCGCCTGCTGCATGTTGTGCGTGACGATCACGATGGTGAATTCGGAACGGAGCTGCTCGATCAGCTCCTCGATCTTGCCGGTGGAGATCGGGTCGAGCGCCGAGGTCGGCTCGTCGAGCAGGATCACCTCGGGGCGCTGCGCGATGGTGCGCGCGATGCACAGGCGCTGCTGCTGGCCGCCCGACAGGCCCATGCCCGACTGGCGCAGCTTGTCCTTCGCCTCGTCCCACAAAGCCGCCTTGCGCAGGGCCTCCTCGACACGGTCGTCGAGCTCGGACTTCGACAGCTTCTCGTAGAGTTTGATGCCGAAGGCGATGTTGTCGTAGATCGACATGGGGAACGGTGTCGGCTTCTGGAACACCATGCCGACGCGGGCGCGCAGCTCGTTGACGTCGACGGAGGGCGAGAGCACGTTCTGCCCGTCGAGCAGAATCTGCCCCTCGGCGCGCTGCTCGGGATAGAGGCTGTAGATGCGGTTGAAGGTGCGCAGCAGCGTAGACTTCCCGCAGCCGGAAGGACCGATGAGAGCCGTGACCTGCCGGTCGTAGAAATCGAGCGAGATGTCCTTCAGGCTGCGGAAGTCACCGTAATAGAAATTGAGATCCTTGACGGCGATGCGCACCGGCGCACTGGCATCCGCAGCGGCCGCATTTCCGATGGCGCTGCTCGTGTTGAGGGCAATCGTGCTCATCGGGCTTTATCCTTCCTCAGGAGCAGGCGCGCGACGACCGACAGCGCCAAGATCGACATGGTGATGATGAGGGCGCCGGCCCAGGCGAGTTCGCGCCAGTTCTCGTAAGGCGACAGGGCGAACTGGAAAATCATGACCGGCAGGTTCGAGACACCGCCCATCAGGGTCGGGTTGAACCAGAAATTGTTGTTGAGGGCCGTGAAGAGCAGCGGAGCAGTCTCGCCGGCGATGCGGGCGGTGGCGAGCAGAATGCCGGTGACCATGCCGGCGCGGGCCGCCTTCCAGCTGATGTGGATGATCACCGTCGACATGGGCGCGCCGAGTGCCGCTCCGGCCTCGCGCAGGGAACCCGGCACGAGGCGCAGCATATCTTCGGTTGTGCGCACGATGACGGGCACCGCGATGATCGCCAGCGCCACGCCGCCGGCCCAGCCGGAATAGCCGCCCATGGGCTGCACCATGAGCATGTAGACGAAGAGGCCGATGAGAATGCTGGGCGCCGCGAGCAGGATATCGTTCACGAAGCGGATGATCTCGGCGAGCTTGGAGGCCTTGCCGTACTCTGCAAGATAAGTGCCGGCAAGAACGCCGACGGGCGTCGCCACGACGATGCCGAGGAACGTGAGGATGAGGCTGCCCACGAGGGCGTTGGCGATGCCGCCGCCCTGGCTTCCGGGCCCTGGCGTCGTCTCGGTGAACACCGCCGGCGAGAGCCCGCCGATGCCCTCGTAGAGAAGCATGAGCAGGATCCAGCCGAGCACGGTGGCGCCGAGGATCGTGAACAGGGTGCAGATGATCTTGAGAGCCTGATTGGCCACATGGCGGCTGCGGCGCACCCGGCCCCAGGGAGCAGGAGCGACGGTCGTCGGTGCGACGCGCGCTGGCAATGCGGTATCCATGGTCATCTCCCTAACCCACCTTCACGCGCGACACGAGGAGCCGGGCGAGCACCAGCACGGCGAACGTGACCAGGAACAGGATGCAGCCCAGGGCCATCAGCGCGTTGAGCTGCAGGCCGATAGCCTCGTTGAACTCGTTGGCGATCCGCGAGGCGATGGTGGAGCCTGGATCGAAGATCGAGCCGGACAGGCGGTTGGCGTTGCCGACCACGAAGGTGACCGCCATCGTCTCGCCGAGCGCGCGGCCGAGGCCGAGCATGATCGCGCCGATGATGCTTACCCCGGCCTGCGGCAGCAGCACATTGCGCACCACTTCCCAGGTTGTGCAGCCGATGCCGTAGGCGCTCTCGCGCAGCACCGAGGGGATCTGGTCGAGAATGTCGCGCGCGATCGAGGCGATGAAAGGAATGATCATGATCGCGAGAATGATGCCGGCCGTCAGGATGCCGACGCCGGAGGGCGTGCGTGCATAAAGAATGGTGCCGACGATGGGCATGCCCTCGACGATGTTCGAGACCGGGATCTGAACGTAGTTCGCGAAGAGCGGCGCGAAGACGAAGAGGCCCCACATGCCGTAGATGATGCTTGGCACGGCAGCGAGCAGCTCGATGGTGGTCGCCACAGGGCGCTTGAGCCAGGGCGGGCAGAGCTGCGTGAGGAAGATCGCGATGCCGAGGGAAAGAGGCACGCCGATGACGAGGGCGATCAGTGCCGTCGAGAGAGTGCCGACGATGGCGACCCAGGCGCCGTACTGATCCTCGTTGACGTTCCAGACGCTCGAGGTGATGAAGCCGAGGCCGAACTCGCGGAAGGCGGGCAGGCCGCCATAGATCATCGAGCCGAGGATGCCTGCGAGCACGATCAGCACCAGAAGGGCCGATCCGAGGCTCGCGAGGCGGAAGAGCCGGTCACGGCCCGGCGGCGGGGATCGGCGAGCGGGAGAAGCCGCGCTCGACACGAGACGTTCTTGCGAGAGAGCTACCATTCGCCGATCCGCTTTGTTGTTCGATCGAGATCAGATTACTGCGTGAAGACGGCCTGGCCCGAGGCGTTCTTGATCTCGCTCTTCCAGGTCGCGCGCACCTGATCCTTCAGCTGGGTCGGGAGCGGCACGTAGTCGAGCTCGACGGCCATCTTGTCGCCGTTCTTGAAGGACCAGTCGAAGAACTTCAGGGCCTCGGCCACCTGCTCGGGCTTCTCGGGATTCTTGGGAACCAGGATGAAGGTCGGTGCGGTGATCGGCCAGGCCTCGTCTCCGGGCTGGTTGGTCAGCGAGATGCCGTAGCCGGGCGCCGACTTCCAGTCGGCATTGGCGGCGGCAGCCTGGAAGGTCTTGGCTTCCGGCGACACGAACTTGCCGTTCTTGTTCTGGAGCTGGGCGAAGGGGATGCTGTTCTGCTTGGCGTAGGCGTATTCGACATAGCCGATGGAGTTCGGAACCTGCTTCACGAGAGCGGCGACACCCTCGTTGCCCTTGCCGCCCTGCCCGACGGGCCACTGGACGGAAGCGCCGGCACCGGGGCCGCTCTTCCAGCCTTCGGAAACCTGCGACAGGTAGGTGGTGAACACGCTGGTCGTGCCCGATCCGTCGGAGCGGTAGACCGGGGTGATCGCGGAATTGGGAAGCGTCACACCCTGATTGATCTGGGCGATCTTGGCATCGTTCCACTTGGCGATCTTGCCGTTGAAGATGTCGGCCAGAACCTCGCCCGTCAGCTTGAGCTGGCCGGCGGCAACGCCCTGGACGTTGTAGACGGCGACCACACCGCCCATGACGGCCGGGAACTGGACGAAGCCGTCCTTCTGAAGCTCCTCGCCCTTCAGCGGAGCATCGGTCGCACCGAAATCGACCGTCTTGGCGCGGATCTGGCGGATGCCGCCGCTGGAGCCGATGGACTGATAGTTCATGCGGTTCCCGGTCTCCTTGTTATAGGCCTCGGCCCATTTGGCATAGATCGGGAACGGGAAGGTTGCGCCTGCGCCGGTGATGTCGGCTGCAGATGCCGTGGTCGTCAGGCTCGCGACGGCAAGGCCGGCCGCAATGGCGTAGGACATGATCTTCACGGTAAGTCTCCTGTTCATGCACGCGCGACAGGCAGCTCGAAAAGCCAGGGGCCGTGTCTCGCGATGGGACAGCTAGGCCCGACGGATGTCTCCTCTACGACAGTTGGATGACAATTACATGACACCCCGGATGGATCCCTTCAGGCGCTTGAATTCCCTCGTCTCACATGCCTGTGAACGCTCTTCAGCCGGGTTCAGCGACCGGCGCCGGCGTCAGGGAACGTGACCGTGAACCGGGCTCCCTGCCCCGGCTCGCTGGCGATGTCGAAATGGCCGCGGTGGCGGTTGACGATGTGCTTGACGATGGCGAGGCCCAGGCCCGTCCCGCCCTTGTCGCGGCTCTGAACCACATCGACCCGGTAGAACCGCTCGGTCAGGCGCGGCAGGTGCTCAGGGGCGATGCCGGGGCCGTAATCCTGCACGGAGAAGGCCACCCGCCCCCCGGCGGACGTGTCGATACGAGACACCTCCACATCGACCTTCCCGCCGCTCTCGCCGTACTTGACCGCATTCTCGATCAGGTTCTCGGCAATGCGCAGAAGCTCGTCCCGGTCGCCCAGGATGAGCATGGGCTTCTCAGGCAACGCCGCCTTGATGACAACCCCCCTCTCCTTCGCGAGCGGCGAGAGGGTCTCGACCATCTGGGCGGCGATGGTGGCGAGGTCGACGGTCTGCGTCGGCGACAGATGAACCCGCATCTCGATGCGCGAGAGGGAGAGGAGGTCGTCGATCAGGCGCTTCATGCGCTGCGCCTGCCCCTTCATGATGTCGAGGAAGCGCTCCCGCGCCCTGGCATCGTCGCGGGCCGGGCCCTGCAGGGTCTCGATGAAGCCGAGCAGCGACGCCAGCGGGGTGCGCAGCTCATGGCTCGCATTGGCGACGAAGTCGGCCCGCATGGCCTCGAGCCGGCGGGCCGAGGTGAGGTCCCGGAAGAACAGCACGACGCCGGCCTGTACATCGGCACGATGGGCTGCGTCGGCCTGGAGGGGACCGATATGGACCTCGAAGGTCCGCTCGGTGGGGATCCGCTCGGAATACTCGACCTTCAGCGGTTCGCCCGTATCGAGGACCTCCTGGATGCCATCGAGCACATCCGGGCTGCGCAAGGCGAATGACAGAGGGTGCTCGGTCTTCAGCCCCGCCAGCAGGGTGTGGGCGGCCTTGTTGGCCTCGAGCACCACCGCTCGCGGACCGACCAGGATGACCGGGTCCGGGATCTGGGCCAGCACCGCCTCGGCGAGGCTGGGGCGGGGAGATGACTTCGGCTGCGTAGCCATCCCTGGTCCGATGCCGAGGCTGCGCCTGGGTCCGGCGACGAGGAAGCCTGCGAGAACGGCAAAAGCGGCCCAGAACAGCAGCCAGGCATCGCCGTAGCCCCGCACCAAGGCGACGGCGACCAGCACGAAGCCGGTCACGACCGCGCCGCGCCAGGCGGCATCCCGCACAGGGCTGGTGCTCTGCCGGCCGGAATCCGGCGTGAGGTCGTCGGGGTCGCTCATGAAGAGGATGCGGGTTGGAGGGATTGCCGGCCCTGTTTAGGGCACGCGCCGGCAGGTGTCATCTGCCGCCAAGCTCCGCCTCGGCCGGGACGTCGCTCTCGTCGGGCTTGAAAGCCAGCCGGGCGGCCCGGATGCGGTTGCGGATCTCGTAGGCTCCCAGGATCGCAAGGGCGATCACGAAGGGGACGAGATAATAGCAGAGGCGATAGAGCAGCAGCGCGCCCAGGACCGGTTCGCGGGGATAGTTCGAAAGGGCGAGCAGGATGGTGGCCTCGAAGACCCCGAGCCCGCCGGGGGCATGGCTCGCTACTCCGAGCATGACGGCGAAGATATAGACCGCAAGGAAGGTCTCGAAGCCGAGGTTGTGCCCGCCGGGCAAGAGCACGAAGAGAACGCCCGCGCCCGCGCAGACATCGCCTGCGCCGATCAGGATCTGGGCGAGCGAGAGACGAAAGCCCGGCAGCTCAAGCTTCCAGCCCTGGATCTTCACTGCCCGACGCTTGATCGAGACCCAGACCATGTAGCCGATGACGAAGACGGCGGCGCCGAGACCCAGCAGCTGGTTCATCCAGATATGGGTATAGACGAGGCTCGCCAGCTCGTCGGCCATCCTGATCAGGCTCCAGGCGAGCACCAGGGCCATGCCGAGCCAGAAGGTCACCCCGGCGATCACGGTCAGGCTCGCCACCCGACCCGGGCTCACCCCCTTCGGGGCGTAGATCCAGTAGCGCACGGTTCCGGCGGTCAGGAGAGGGAAGCCCAGGGTGAAGCTCACTGCATAGCTCGTGAAGGACGCCAGGGCGGTCGTGCGATAGGGGATCTGCAGCTTGAGCTGTCGTAGCGCGATGGCGTCGTAACATGTCAGCAGGCTGTAACTGATGGCGGTCAAGAGCACCGCGAGGCCGATCTGGCGTGAGCTCGCCGCAGTGAAAGCGGATTTCAGTTCGTTGACATCGATTTCCGATACGATGTGCCAGAGAACTACCAGAGACGCGCCGAACAGAATGATGCTCGCCGCCATCCCGATCCACGCGAAGCGACGGGAGCGCCGCTCCTTGGGATGAAGCGCTTCGGCAGAAGACATCTCCGGCGGAGAGGCCGGCTGGGAACTCATATCATTCATGAAAACTGTCAATCAGCCTCAGCCTGAAAAGGTCGCGTCGAGGGTCGAGGGCTGCCCTGCATCTATGCGCTGGCGGGACGAAGCGCCAGAGCCGCCGGCCTTTTAATGGTTTCGCAAGGCTGGCGCTACTCTTTCGCGCCGGAAACCCGCTGCATCGAACCGATGTGGGTTGTCAGCCTCGAAAAAGGCCTACAACAATGCTCTCATCGAGCGACGAGACTTGGCCGCATATCTGGCCGCATATGCGGACCCGGGGGTTTTGAGTGGATTTCAAGGAAACGGAAACGCAATTCGCTGTCCTGGCGGAGTCTCTGCCCCAACTCGTGTGGTCTTCCCGTCCCGATGGATCCGTCGATTACGTCAATCGCCGGTGGCGCGAGTTCACCGGGCTCCAGCCCGAGCAATCCATGGGAGATGGCTGGCGGAGCGTGGTCTACCCAGACGATCTGCCCGAAGTTCTGCAGCATTGGCGCCACTCGCTCGATACCGGCGAGCCCTATGAAAGAGAATATCGGATCCGGAGCGCCGAAGGGCGCTATGAATGGTTCCTCAGCCGGGCGATTCCGATCCAGGATCTGACCGGCCACATCGCGCGCTGGTTCGGCACCAGCACCAACATTCATGACCAGAAACGGGCCGAGGAGGCCGTTCGTCTTCTCGAGAGCCAATACCGGCTCGCACTTGAAGCCGCCGATCTCGGGACCTGGCAGATCGACCTGGACAAGAATCTGATCACCTGGGACGAGGGCACGTGCTCGCTCTATCACCTTCCGCACAACGGGCTATACAGCCTTACACTCGAAGAAGCCTGGGCAATGATCCATCCGGATGACCGCGAGGGCGTGAAGGCACGCATCGCCGCCGCGGCGGATCCGAATGCCAGTAGCGAATACGACAGCGAGTACCGCGCCATCCTGCCGGACGGAAAGCTCCGCTGGTTCCGCTCGCACGGGCAGACGCTCTATTCGGATGACGGCGGCACCCGGCGCGCGATCAGCCTCTACGGCGTCGTCAGCGACATCACGGAGCGGCACGGCCTGGAGGAGGCACAGAAGCTTCTTACGCGGGAGCTCAACCACCGTGTGAAGAACCTGTTCGCCATCGCCAACGGGATGGTCTCCATGACCGCCCGCACGGCCAAGGATCCCAAGGACATGGCGAATGCCCTGCGCGGGCGGCTCAGCGCGCTCTCACGGGCACATGAGCTCGTCCAGCCCGTCTCGACGAATGCTCCAGGCAACGGCGCTGAGGTCGAACTCGCACGGCTGATCGAGGCTGTCCTCGAACCCTATCGGCAAGCCGGCGAGAATACGATAGCGATCGAGGGACCCGCCGTGACTGTCGGCTCCAACACAACCACGAGCCTTGCGCTGGTGCTGCATGAATTGGCGACCAATGCCGCCAAATATGGCTGTCTGTCCTGCCCGGAAGGGGCGCTCACGATCCGCTGGACGATGCAGGACGGCAATGTCGACCTGCTTTGGATCGAGAGCGGCGGCCCCCCCATCGAGAGCCCTCCAACCTTCGAGGGCTTCGGCACGCAGCTGACCCAGAGAAGCATCACGGGACAGCTCGGCGGCACCCTCGATCGCGAATGGTTGCCGGAGGGTCTGCGCGTCCACATGATCCTGCCGCTCGACCGGCTGACGGCCTGACCGATCATGACAACCTATCGCCGTGTCCTGGTGCTGGGGGGAGCGCGCTCCGGAAAAAGCGGCCTTGCCCTCCAGCTTGCCGAGAGCACGTCGGCCGAGCGCACCTACATCGCGACGGCGCAGGCTTTCGATGATGAGATGCGCGAGCGCATTTCTCTTCATCGTCGGGAGCGCGATGCCTCCTGGCAGACGTTCGATGCACCCTTGGAACTTTCCGCCGCAATTCGCGACCTGACCGTCCCGGGAAAAGCCGTTCTGGTCGATTGCCTGACGCTCTGGCTCTCCAATATCGTCCTGGCCAAGCGCGACCCTGAGCAGGAAGGGGATCGCCTGGTTCGATCGATCCGGGAGGCACGAGGGCCTCTCATCCTGGTCTCGAACGAAGTCGGCCAGGGCATCGTGCCCCCGACCCCTCTCGGGCGGAGCTTTCGGGACGCGCAGGGCCGCCTGAATCAGCGGGTTGCGGAGGCTTGCGAAGCGGTCGTCTTCGTGGCGGCCGGCTGCCCGATCCTGCTCAAGCCCGCCCCTGCCCTGCACCTGCGGCTGGAATGACAGGACTTTCCCTCATCGTACCTTGGCGATGACCTCGGCCCTCAAAGCATCGATTGCCTCGGGCGTCGACGGCCCGCCGCAAATCGTGAGCCGGCCGGAGAGTGCCAAGCGGCGCTCCGGCGGCACCGCATCCGCGAGTGCCGGATGAGCAAGCAAAGCGGTCCCGTTGTCGCGAACCTCGGCGGAGCCGGCATCGACGAGCAGAAAGTCGGGCGGCGCCACGACAATCGTCTCCAGGCGAACAGCGCCGCCCGTCGGCAATCCAAGGTCCTCCTGATGGAGAGAGAAGCCCATATGGGTCAAGACTTCATTGAGTGGCGAACGGGCGGCGGCAACCCAGCCACCGCGCTCGTAGACCAGAATGCTCCGTTTGCCCGGGACGATCCCTCGCGCTCGCGCCAAAGCCGCTTCGATCTGGGCGATCAGAGCCTCTCCCCGTTCCGAGTGTCCCAATCGGTGAGCCAGGCTGCGGATCTGCGTGCGCCCGTCCTCAAGGCTTGACCAAGATCCGAGGTCAAGGACGTCCAAACCCTGGCGCCTGAGAAGGGCCGCCTGCTCTTGCTGGCCATAGGTGCCGGCGAGGACGAGATCGGGTCTTTCAAACAGCAATGTCTCGGCACCGCCGTCGTTCTGAGGAACGCTGGCCGCTTCGGCCGCCATGAAGGAGAGAGATGGATCGCGGGCGAGTCGGCTCAGGGAAGCGATCTGGGAGCGATCCGCGAGGGCAAGCAGCAGTTGATCGGTGCAGAGATTGAGCGACGCGACCCGCCGCGGCACGGGCTGAGCCTGGACTGCGCCTGCAACCAGCAGCGCCGTGCCCGCCAGAAGAAGCCCCTCCGCCAGGCGGCGGCGACTGCTCCGCAGCATTGCGCCTGTCCCCCCGCTTTTCCACCGAGCTGCGCAGTCCGTCATGAGACCTCCTTTGCCCGGCGTCAACCGCTTCAGCTCTGCAGTATTACGATAGGTCAAACAAGGACAAAAAAGACCACCTGGGACAGATAATCGTATTACTTGTCCTGCGTCATCTCGTCCCTCGGTCAAATTGGCTCAAACGAAAGACTTGGCTACCGTTAATCGGCCCTTTTGAGCCGAAACCTCTATGATTGAGGGGTAGCAAAAGGTCGCAGATCGGAACAAATTCGAAATTATACCGCCACGCTGACCCATTCTAGACATATGAGGTCATCACAGTTTTGCCCTCGAACGAAGAACCCGCACACCTGCCTCGGCGGCGAAGCGGCATATCCTGGGGGCCTTACCCGCATGCAAATTGCACTGACAGCGTCCGCGGACGCATGCCAGCCGACGACCATTTGCCTCGAGCCATCGAGGAAAAGGAGATATTACTTCCGTTGGGCGTCTCGGCGCTGCTCGCCTCTGCAGGGAGGCAGGACTCTGCTGAATCTGACGAAGTGCTTCGGCTTGGGCGCCTGCCTTACCCTCGCCGTCAGCGCCACGTCGGACGCCCAGGCAACCTCGTCGTCCGAGCTGCTTCAGCTGCCTCCCATCACGATCGTCGCCGATCCCGGGTCAGCCGATACGACGGCCACGGAGTCGATCACTCCGGCGGATCCTCTTGAGACCGTCATGCCCGTCGAGGCTGTCGAGATCACGCATGCCGATCTGCAGCGACAGATCATCCTTTCTCTTCCCCTGACGGAGGTCCCTGCCGACCGCCGCGCGGATGAGGAGCCGGTCTCGCGGGAACTGACCGAATACATGGAATTCGAGGAGATGCGTGTTCCGGTCTGGATCGTCGACACGATCATGCGCGCCTCCAAGCTGACCGGCGCCGATCCGGTCTACATGATGGCATTGGCGGACAAGGAATCGAGCTTCCTGCCCGGCAACAAGGCCTCGACCTCCTCCGCCGTCGGCCTGTTCCAGTTCATTTCGAGCACCTGGCTCGAAGCCGTGCGCTCCTTTGGGCCGATGCATGGCCTGATCGCGGAGGCGGAGTCGATCGAAGGCACCGGCGCCAAGATCGCGGTCGAGAACGAGGCGATGCGCGAGCATATTCTTGGTCTTCGCCGCAATCCTTACATCTCGTCCCTGATGGCCGCCGAGATGATGAAGCGCGACAAGACGAAGATCGAGGGCAAGCTCGGGCGCAAGCTCAGCCGCTCCGAGTTCTACCTGTCGCACTTCTTCGGCGTCGACAGCGCGAGCAAGTTCATCGCTCTCGTGGACGACACGCCCAAGAAGAGCGCCCGCGACGCCTTCCCGGCGGCAGCGAAGTCCAACAAATCCCTGTTCTTCACCAAGGACGGCAAGAAGACCCGCCAGCTCAGCGTCGCCGAGGTCTACGACAAGATCGACGACATGATCGACAAGCGGCTCAACCGCTACGAGGCCGTATCCGCACGGGCCACGGCGGACGCCTCGACCTTCTGACCGGACGGCTCTGCCTCGGGCTCATCGGCTGAGGGAGAAACGTCGGGCTCCGCGCGCGGCGACAACGTGGCGGAAGCCGAACTGGTTGGTGCAATATCCGCAAAGCCGCCCTTGGCCGGTGTGCGCTGCACACGCATGATCCGCATGACGATGAAGGTAACGAGCCCCAGCGACGCCAGCGCGGAATAGATGAAGAGACCCTGCGGCCCGATCAGTTGCATGGCGCCTGCGCCGAACAGCGGCCCGACGGTCACGCCGGCGGCCCAGGAAAACAGAAGCGTGCCGACTGTCGACACAATCTGTCCCGGTTCCACGATATCGCAGGCATGGGCCACGCAGACGGAATAGATGCACAAGGCGAGACCGCCCCAGATCGCGAAGGACCACAGGACCAGGAGGCTCGCTCCCTGCGCACTCGCCCAGAGAATGAGGAGCGAGACCAAGCTCGTACCGGCAGCGAGGCCTGCGATCACGTAGCGCCGGTCCGCCCGATCGGAGAGCCAGCCGAGCGGCCATTGCATCGCGAGGCTGCCGGCCTGGAGCGCGAACAGCAGAGCCGCGGCCTGATCCTGACTCAAGCCGATGCTGATGCCGAAAACCGGCGTGATGGCGACCACGGGGCCGTTGACCAGACCGACGACGAAGGCTCCCACGACCGCGGAGGGTGCCGTCGCAAAGAGCTTCCGAACCTCGATCCGTACGCCTTGCGGCGCCGGCGGCTCCTTCGTCGTCGTCGCCGCGATCGGCAGAAGCGAGAGCGTGATCAGCGCACTCACCATCATGAACAGACCGTCCGTTCGAATGTCGCCGAAGCTGATGCCGAGCGGCGACAGCATCAGAGCGACCTTTGTGCAGATCATGTAGATCGACAGGATGCGCCCGCGATGGCTGGATGTGGCGCGGGCACTGATCCAGCCGTCCGTCACCGTGAAGATGCAGGCCAGCGTGACGCCCGTCAGACCGCGCAGGAGGATCCAGGCAAGCGTCGAATGGGCTTGCGTCATCACGAGGATCAAAACGGACACCACGGCCGCGAGGCTCGCGAAGGCCCGGATGTAGCCGACATGCCGGATGAAGCTCGGAGCCAGGAAGCAGCCGGTCGAGAAGCCGAGCCCGTAGGCGGCGGCGACCACGCCGATGGAGGCGACGGAAATGCCCTCCGCCTGCATGCGTAGAGGCATCAAAGCCTGCAGCAATCCATTGCCGGCCTGAAGCAGCGTGGTTGCGGCCGTGATGGTCCAGATGAGGGCGAGGGAGGAATTCACGATCGAATCGATGTGGTGAAACGGCAGGCGAGAGTATCAGCCAGATAGAAAGCAGGTGCCGCTCAAGATCAAGGGTCGATCCGGCCCGTGCGAATTTTCTTTAGTCGGGTCACGCATGCGGGGAGATCGGCCGGGCGCTAACCGCCCGACCGGTCCTTCTGGAACGTCGCAAAGAGATAGAACCCGTTGAATCGGACGCTTTCCATGGCCGCCTTCCGGTCGAATCCAAGCGGGGCATCCGCCCCGTCGAGCCGGCCGCCGAACTCCCAATTCGGCTCGACGACGAAAGCAGGAACCGACCTTTGCTCCGGAACGGCGCAAACCAGCCCATCCGGTTGAGTACTCCGGAACAGATTATATGAATACATGTCCTGCTCCATCGCTCGCCTTACGAATCGCACCATGCGGGAAAAGAGTGACAGGAGTGTGATATTGCAGCGCAACAAAATCAGAATTTCTTCTCACCCGTCCCTCGATCAATGTGGCGCGAAGGGATAGTCTTTTGATAGGCTCTTCCAAAATAACCAGTCGAACGACAATGAGGGAGCCTATCAGCATGATCACGCAGAGCGCTCTTCGCCGGAGTTTTTGGAGCCTCGGACTTCTTGCCGGCATTTCCCTTTCTACCGCAGTTCTCGCCCAGGCCGTCGCTCCGGCACCTGAGGCTTCCACGGGACGCACGGCCAAATCCGCCGGCTCTGCAACGAAGGACATGGTCGCAGCGGCCAATCCGCTGGCGGCCCAGGCCGGCCGGGAGATTCTTGCTGCCGGAGGCAGCGCCGTCGATGCGGCAGTTGCCGTTCAGCTGGTTCTGAATCTCGTCGAGCCGCAGAGTTCGGGCATCGGCGGCGGTGCCTTCATGGTGTTCTGGGACGGAACGACCATGACGACGCTCGATGGCCGTGAAATGGCACCTGCCGCCGCAAAGCCGGAACGTTTCCTTGGCCCTGACGGCAAGCCGATGAAATTCTACGATGCCGTGGTCGGAGGCCGCTCAGTCGGCGTGCCCGGCACGCTGCGGCTCCTCGAGGCGGCGCACAGGAACTGGGGCAAGCTCTCCTGGCCGCAGGTGATCGAACCGGCCGCCCGCCTCGCGGAGGAAGGTTTTACGATCTCCCCGCGTCTCAACGGGCTTCTGACCCAGGAGAAGTTCCTGCAGAACGACCCGGTCGCCCGCGCCTATTTCTACGAGGCCGACGGCAAGCCGAAGGCGGTCGGGACCGTTCTCAAGAACCCGGCCTTCGCCAAAACCCTGCGCACCATCGCCGACAAGGGCGCGGACGCCTTCTATACCGGCGAGATCGCCCAGGACATCGTGGCGACCGTTACCGGCCATCCGACCAATCCGGGCGACATGACCCTGGAGGATCTCAAGGCCTACAAGGTCCAGGAGCGGGACGCGGTCTGCGGCAGCTACCGGGTCTACCGCATCTGCGGCATGGGTCCGCCGAGCTCCGGCCAAGTCGCCGTACAGCAGATCATGGGTGTGCTCGAAACGCAGAATATGGCCTCCATGAAGCCCGGCCCCGATGCGGTCCACTGGATCGCAGAAGCGGGCCGCCTCGCCTATGCCGACCGGGCGCTATTCCTCGCCGACCCCGCCTTCGTGAACGTGCCGGTGAAAGGCCTGACCGATCCGGGCTACATCAAGAGCCGCGCCGCGCTGGTCGATCCCAACAAGTCCATGGGCAAGGCGAAGCCCGGCGATCCGCCCTTCCAGAAGACCTTCCTCTGGGGACCGTCTCAAGGGATCGAGTTCGGCACGAGCCACATGTCCATCGTGGATCGCAACGGCAATGCCGTGTCGATGACGACCACCATCGAGGATGGGTTCGGGGCGCGCCTGATGACGAAGAGCGGTTTCCTGCTCAACAACGAGCTGACCGACTTCTCCTTCGCCACGACGGAGGACGACAAGCCCATCGCCAACCGCGTCGAGGCCGGCAAGCGCCCGCGCTCGTCCATGGCGCCGACCATCGTGCTCGACGGCAGCGGCAAGCTCTACGCGGTCGTGGGCTCGCCGGGCGGCAGCCTGATCATCAACTACGTCGCCAAGGCCCTAGTCGGCATTCTCGACTGGCAGCTCGATCCGCAAGTCGCCGCCGATCTCCCCAATGTGGGAAGCCGCAACGGCCCGACGGAGCTGGAGGCAGGAACCGAAGCCGAAGCCTGGAAAGCCGGCCTCGAGGCGAAGGGCCATGAGGTCAAGCTGATCGAACAGAACTCCGGCATCCATGCTATCGTCGTCACGCCGGCAGGCCTCATCGGCGGCGCCGACAGCCGCCGCGAAGGCGTTGCCATCGGCAATTGACGGAATTCGAAGCGGCCCCGTCGGGGCCGCTTCACGTTGAAGAGGGTTTTGGGTCTCCATGCGTATCATCGTCGTCGGCAAGGAAGGTCAGGTCGCGCGGGCTCTGGCGGAGCGTGCGCGGGCCCATGGTGCACAGGCCGTTCTGGTCGGCCGCCCGAAGCTGGATCTCGCCGACCCTTCCGGCATCGAGGACGCCTTGATCGAAACCGGCGGCGATGTGATCGTGAATGCCGCCGCCTATACGGCGGTGGATCAGGCCGAGTCCGATCCAGAGCTTGCCGAGGCGATCAACGGCATCGGAGCAGGCGCGCTCGCCGGCGCAGCAGCCGCAATGAACGTGCCGATCGTTCACCTTTCCACCGACTACGTCTTCGACGGCACCGCCGACCGCCCCTACCGGGAGGACGATCCGGTCTCTCCGCTTGGAGTCTATGGCGCCTCGAAGCTTCTGGGCGAGGAAGCCGTGGCGGCCGAGGCGGAGAATTACGCCATTCTTCGCACGGCCTGGGTCTACAGCCCCTTCGGCAAGAACTTCGTGAAGACGATGCTGCGTCTTGCCGGCGAGCGTGACGAGCTCGGCGTGGTGGCCGATCAGTTCGGTTCGCCGACGAGCGCCCTCGACATCGCCGACGGCGTCATCGCGGTCAGCCGTAACCTGCTCGAGCGACCGGACGACGGGAGCCTGCGCGGATTGTTCCACATGACGGGAACGGGTTTCACCAGCTGGGCCGATTTTGCCGCCGAGGTCTTTGCCCTCTCCGCGAAGTTCGGCGGCCCCTCCGCGAAGGTCCGCCCCATCGCCTCCGCCGACTATCCGACCCCGGCGAAGCGCCCGGCCAATTCCAGGCTCGACTGCACCAAGCTGAAGGATGTGCACGGAGTCGTGCTTCCGCCCTGGCGCCAGTCCCTTGAGCCTTGCGTGAAGCGTCTCCTCCAGGAGACGAGGAAAGAAGTCGCCCGATGAAGGGCAGCGCGCAGAAGAACCTGGGCGGCTTTCCGCGAAAAGAAGACGATTGTTCTTTTTAAAGAACGATCATAGGATCGGCTCATGACCTCGCCGAAAAAAGACGATCACCACATCGAAACCCGCCTCGTTCACGAGGGGCACGACCGAACGCCACACGGCGAAACGGCGGAAGCCCTCTTCCTGACCCAGGGCTTCGTCTATGAGAGTGCCGAGAGCGCCGAACGGCGCTTCCTGAACGAGGAGCCGGGCTACAGCTACAGCCGGTATTCCAACCCCACCATCGATGCCTTCGAGCAGCGCATGGCGGCGTTCGAAGGCGCCGAAGCGGCGCGTGCGACGGCGAGCGGCATGGCCGCCGTCACGGCCGCCATGGTCAGCCAGGTTCAGGCCGGCGACCACGTGGTGGCGGCACGCGCGCTGTTCGGCTCTTGTCGCTGGGTCGTGGAGGACCTCCTGCCCCGCTTCGGGGTCGGCTGCACCCTGGTCGATGGGAAGAACCTCGATCAATGGCGCGCCGCCGTGCGACCGGAGACGAAAGCGTTCTTTCTCGAAACGCCGACCAATCCGGGCCTCGAGATCGTCGACATCGCCGCCGTCGCCGACATTGCCCATCGGGCCGGCGCAACGCTGACCGTCGACAATGTCTTCGCGACACCGCTTTTCCAGAAGCCCCTCGCGCTCGGTGCCGATTGCGTCGTGTATTCCGCCACCAAGCACATCGACGGCCAGGGACGATGTCTCGGCGGCGTGATCCTGGGCTCGACGGTGTTCATCGAGACGAAGGTTCAGCAGTTCCTGCGCATGACCGGACCGTCGATCTCGCCGTTCAACGCCTGGGTCCTGCTGAAGGGGCTGGAGACTCTGCCCCTGCGGGTGGAGCGGCAGACGGCGACGGCCGGCTATCTCGCTGATGCTCTTCACGGTCACCCGAAGCTGCAGCGCCTGACTTACCCTGGACGCCCAGACCATCCGCAGGCGGATCTGATCAGGCGGCAGATGAGCGGCGCCTCGACGATGATCGCCCTCGAGGTAAAGGGCGGCAAGGCAGAGACCTTCCGCTTCCTGAACGCTCTCCGATTGATCCGGATCTCGAACAACTTGGGCGATGCGAAAAGCCTCGTGACCCATCCGTCGACGACGACCCATCAGCGCTTTGCGCCGGAATTGCGCGAAGAGATGGGGATCTCCGACGGACTCGTGCGCCTATCCGTCGGACTGGAGCATCGGGACGACCTGCTGGCGGATCTCACCAACGCGCTCGATCGGATCTGATACGTTCAGCCTGCCGCTACTGAGGCGGCTGAGCGGGCGCAGTCGGCGGCCTCGCGCTCGTCCCCTGCTGCGATTGCATCCGGTCGAACAGGCGCAGGGCGGAATCGACACAGGATTGAGTCGACTCCCGATTGCCACAGACCACGCGCAGCTGCGTGTCGCCGCTGCGCAGGAAGAACCGCGCTCCACGCTCCCACCGGCTGGATTCGTCCCTGTCCTCACGCATCATGGGCATCATAGGACCGCGCCGTTGATCCCGGTCGCGATCCCACCCGTCGCGCCTCTCGCGCCAGCCGCCGCGATCTAAGTCATCACGATCCCGCGAGGATTCCTGCGCCCACGCGCCTGTCGCAAGAACCGCAAGCCCTGCGGCGAGAAGAAGAGCTTTTCGCATCTGGATCTCCCATCGAAGAAGCTCGAAGAGGAAGCGCAATTGTCTCTCTATCCCTTCGAGGCGCCTTGGCGTTCGTGCGCCATGACGCACGAGGGTGAACAGGTCACGGGGCCCCTGGTTCCGGCCATGGCGGCCTGAGCATCGTCTTATCTCGCTCCGGGCCTATACTGATCAGGCACGAGCCCATCGACGGGCGCGAAACGTAAACGACAGGCTTGGCCGTCCCTCAGCCACCGTAAAGGTAGTTCGGAAGCCACAGCGTCATTCCGGGCCAGAGATACATGATGATCATGCAGATGATGACGATCAGCATGTACGGCATCATGCCGGCGAAGATCTGGCTCAGCGTGACATGTGGCGGCGAGACGCCCTTGAGATAATAGGCCGACATCGCCACGGGAGGCGACAGGAAGGCCGCTTGAAGGTTCACGAAGACGAGGACGCCCCAGAGGACCGGATCGATGCTGAAGTGTTTCAGCAACGGCAGGAAGATCGGCACGAAGATGATGATGATCTCGGTCCATTCGAGCGGCCAGCCGAGGATGAAGATGATCGCTTGCGAGAGGATCATGAACTGCACCGGCGACAGATCGAGAGACAGCACCCAGCGCTCGACCAGGGCCTGTCCGCCAAGGATCGCGAAGACGGCCGAGAACAATGCCGAGCCGACGAAAAGCCAGCACACCATGGCCGTGGTCTTGGCCGTGAGAAAAACCGCCTCCTTGGTGCGCTTCCAGTTGAGAGTTCGGGCCTGAAACGCAAGCAGGAAGGCGCCAGCCGCACCGACCGCCGCGGATTCCGTCGCTGTCGTCACCCCGAACAGGATCACGCCAAGCACGATGACCGTGAGGACCGCCAGCGGCATGACGGACGACGAGAGAAGTTTTACGACCTCGAGGCGCTCGGCGTTCATTTTCCGATAGTACCGGAACAGCATCAGCGCGGTGACGACAGCGATGACGCCGAAGACGATGTAGAAGGTGGTCGAGGGCCCCGCCTCGGTAGGCGCCGCCGGCGCTGCGCTGACCGTCGGCGAGCCGAGTTGTTCCAGTTCGGCGGGGACCTCCTCGGCGGTTGCCTGAGGATGGATGACCACATACCACCACAGAAGCCAGAGAGTGCCCGCTGACAATGCAAGGGGGATCAAGGCAGCGCCGAAATTCTTGACCAGGGCCCAATAATTCAGGTGCCCATCCTCGGTCCTGATCGCTCTCGCCTTGAAGGGAGACAACAGGGCCTTGCCAAGTCCGACCAGCATGTTGCTCGAATACGCTGCCTGGAACTCCCGCATCCAAGCCGGCACGGGGACCCTTGTCTGCTCCTCCGGCAGAGGCGGAGCGATCTTCGGATTGATCATCGCCCAGCCGACGATGTAAACGAGATAAAGGAAGGCGAGAAAAAAGCCAGGAAACATCGCTGCCGCATAGAGCTTGACGACGGATTGCCCGGCGACCGCCGCGTAGACGATGATCATGACGGAGGGCGGAATCAGGATGCCGAGCGTTCCGCCTGCGGTGATGACGCCGGAGGAGAGTTTTACGTCATAGCCGGCGCGCAGCATCGGATTGAAGGCGATCACGCCCATCAGGACCACGACCGCACCAACGAGACCGCTGGCAATCCCCCAGAACGTGCAGACAATCAGCGTCGCGACGGCAAGCGATGCGGGTACGCGCCGGAACGAAAGCTGGATGCTGTAGAACATCTTGTCCACCAGCGCCCCGCGCTCCATCACGTATCCCATGAGCACGAACAGGGGAATCGAGATGAGAACATCGTTGGTCATCGCCCCATAGGTGCGTTGAACCATCAGATCGAAGACCCTGTTGTCGAGCCAGTGCTGCGCCGGATCGTAGAAGGCGTAGAAGCCGAAAAATATGCCGAGCCCCATCAGGGTGAAGGCGGTCGGAAAGCCCATCATGATCACAACCACGATGAGCATCAGCATCAGGAGTCCCAGCGCCGGATCGCTCATGTCTGCAAGTCTCCCCCCATCCCACGCTGGCGTGCCGCTTCATCGATTTGTTGTGCACGCGCAATCGCGGCCTTGCGCGTTTCCTCATCCACATACTCGCTGTGAGCGAGTTGCTCCTCCACGACATCGATCTCCGCGACGTCCTTGAGGCGGCTCGGCCATGCGCCCGTCTTGAGACAGACGATGCAGCGCAGGATCTCGCTCAATCCCTGCAGCATCACCAGAATGCCGGCGATCGGGATGATCGTCTTGAAGTGATAGATCGGTGGCCCATTCGCCGTTACCGTGGAATGCTCACCGATACGCCATGACAACGCCGCGTAATCGTAGCCCGCGTAGATGAGGGCCATGATCCCCGGCAGGAAAAAGACGACGTACAGGATAAGGTCGAAGGTGGCCTGCGTTCGCGGCCGCATCGAGCTGTAGAGAAAGTCACCACGGACATGAGCATCCTGCGCCAGAGCATAGGCCCCGGCGAGCATGAACAACGTGCCATAGAGCATGTTGCTGGCGTCGAAGATCCACGCCGTCGGCATGTTCATCAAGTAGCGCTTGAACACCTCGACGCAGATCAGGACCATCAGCCCGATGATGAGCCACGCCGCGGCCTTGCCGACCCAGGTGCTGATACCGTCGACCGTATGCAGAAGTTTTTGAACGTTCATGCGAAGAAGCCGACTGGCAAAGGGTTATCTGACCAGGCAAAGCGCCATTCGGATTTTCCGAACGACGCCTTGCCGATTCAACGGAGCATCAGATCTTCTTTGCTGCCGCGTTCGCTCCGAAATAGTGATCGAACGCCATACGGCGGTTGACGACGGTGTCCTGCTCCCATCGCGTCGCCCGCTGAGCGAACTCGATCTGCGATTGCAGAATTTCCTTGAACAGAGGATTTTCCCCTGCCTTCTTCTTCACGACTTCGTCATAGACTTCGAGCTGCTTCTTCAGGATTGCGTCCGGAGTCTTATAGAACTTCACATTATCCTTCGCCTGAAGCTCCGTGTAATCCTTGGAGTAACGGTCGATCGCCTTCCAAGCCATGTCTTGCGAGGCCGCCTCGACGGCGTTGGTGATGATCGCCTTCATCTTGCCCGGAAGCGCGTCGTACTTGGTCTTGTTGAACAGGATCTCGAATTGCTCCGCGTTCTGATGAAAGCTCTGGAGCATGCAGATCTTGGACACGTCGGCGAAGCCCAAAGCCCGATCGGACGACGCGTTGTTGAACTCGGCAGCCTCGAGCAGACCGCGATCCAGGGCGGAGACGATTTCACCACCCGGCAGGGCGTTGACCGCGGCGCCGAGGCCGGTGAACACGTCGATCGAAATGCCGACGGTTCGGAACTTCAGGCCATTGAAATCCTCGAGCTTGGCCATCGGCTTCTTGAACCAGCCGAGCGGCTGCGTCGGCATCGGCCCATAAAGGAAGGAAACGACATTGGCGCCGATCGAGGAGTAAAGCTTTTCGAGCAGCTCCTTGCCGCCGCCGTATTTGTGCCAGGCGAGCAGCATGTTGGCGTCCATCCCGAAGCCCGGACCTGACCCCCAGAGCGCCAGGGCCGGCTGCTTGCCGTAGTGATAGGCGCTCACGCCATGGCCACCGTCGAGCGTGCCTTTGGAGACGGCGTCGAGCAGGCCGAAGGCGGGCACGACGGCGCCCGCCGGCAACACCTCGATCGTGAGCTCGCCACCGGTCATGTCGTTGACTTTTTTGGAGAAGTCGATCGCGAATTCGTGAAAGATATCCTTAGCAGGCCAAGTACTCTGCCAACGCATGTTGATAGGGCCTTGCGCCCTGACAACATTCGGGGCGGCAACGGTCGCGGCAGCTGTAATGGCCGCGCCGCCCAGGAACTTACGACGCGAAGTCTTCTCCCCAAGAGGGGACTTTCCTTTGGTCATTATCTTTCCTCCCGAAATTACGGGCTCTTATGGCCCGTTTAAGTAACGTACAGATAATCGTCTAAATAAGCTAACATGTTAAGCTAGGCTTTAGTTTGGGATTGTCTAGCGGGAAGACAGATTTGCCGTTGAGCATGGCCGCCTCTCACTGGCTCTTGGATCTGCGGCCGCGTTTCCGATCGCTCCTGCTCTACAGGTGTCGGGTTAGATCGATAGGGGTCATCCCGAGATCCGCTTGAGTCTCCTTAGACTCCCGTACACATAGAAACTATATAACACATGAGAACGACGGGAGTTCGAGAATACGACGCCTCCACATCTTTGCCCTCGGTACTCGGACTGGCACGGAACCCTCCCTTCGCCTCCACGTTGGCCTCCCATTCAGCCGAAGGAGACCATCATGAAATGCCAGTTCTGCCAGCAGGATATCGAGAACCCCTGCCACAATACGCAGGAGATGGAGCAGCGCGCGGAAAGCCACGTGGAGCGCTGCGAGCATGCCCTTCATGACCGGCAGGACTCGGAGCGGAACGACGGCTGAAGCCGTTACCAGCAAAGTCGAAACGGCTCCATTCTCGCTTCTCGCTTCGCCGCGCTTCTTAGCAGCGAACTTATCGTCTTTTCCCGACGACACCGGATGCGGCGCAGGCTTCATCGCCTGCGCCGCATTCTCGATTCGGATCAGAGCACGAACCACGCCTTTTGCAGGTCCATCGCTCCTTTGAGCTTGATCACGCCTTCGGCGGCCTTGTCGCTGTCGGTGTTGAGATAGATGAACGTCTCCTTGCTCGTCTTCTCGTAGCGGACCTGACCCGCCTTGGTGAAGGCGTTCTTGCCGATGAAGCTGAAAGCCTGATCGCCCTTTTTCTTGACGTCGGCATCGATCGCCTTGAGGTCGATCTTGTCGCCGCCCCTGCCGGAGAAGTCGGTGATATAGTCGGCCGTTCCCTTGCTCGTTCCGGTATCCTTGATGCCGAAGGCGAACACGTCCTTGCCGGCACCGCCCGTCAGCGTGTCTTGACCGCCTCCGCCGATGATCCGGTCGTTGCCGGTCCCGCCATCGATCTTGTCCTTGCCGCCGCCCGCGTTGAGAACGTCGTTTCCTCCGCCGCCCGCGAGCGTATCCGCATTCGCGCCTCCGGACACGGTGTCGCCGCCGGCGGTGCCGGTTGTGCTCTCCTTGTCCACATCCTTGAGAACGACGGTCAGGGTCTGGTCGACCACCTTGCCGAACTGGTCCTTGGCCCGCACCGCGATGGTGTGGGTCGTCGCCTGCTCATAGTCGAGCAGGAGGCCGTTCTTCACGGTGATCCTGCCGCTGGAATCGATCTGGAAGCGCCCGCCGGCATCATTGACCAGCTCGAATCCATGCACGCTGAGCGCGTCGGGGTTCGCGACGGAAAGCGTGCCGACCTCTTCCCCCACCTTGCTGTTCTCGAAGACCATCCCTCCCGCGAGATTGACGGCAGAGCCGTGGTTGATCACCTCGGCGACGTTCAACAGCGTGCCGTTGAAATTGAAGAACTCGACATCGATGACGGTATCCGTCCCGTCACCTCCGCCGCGCTGGTCGACGATCGTCAGCTCGGTGCCCGAATGGATCACGTGATAGCTCGACCGGCCGGCGCTGAAGATCGCGGTGTCGCCACCGGCGCCACCATTGAGCGTGTCGTTGCCGCCGCGGCCCATGAGCGTATCGTTGCCGGCATCACCACGCAGGAGGTTGCTCATACTGTCGCCGGAGATCGTATCGGCATTCTCGGTCCCCCGAATTCGCTCGATAGCCCTCAGCGTGTCGGTGAAGCCTCTATAGGTCGCTATTCCCGTGCTGAGATCGACATTCACGCCGCTCGTCGACTGCGCCGCCCTCGCTTCAGCCCGATAGTCGATCTCGTTGACGCCCAGAGATCCATCGAAGGTGTCGTTGCCCTCGTATCCGATGAACCGCTGTACTCCCGCGCTGTCGCCGCCGATGAATTTGTCGGCCTCTTCGGTTCCGCGAACGGCGTCGATGCTGGTGAAGGTATCGGTGCCGGCATCACCGAGCTTCCGGACCGTTCCGGACCTCGACGTCGAGCCGAATGTCACTTCGATTCCCGAGATGCCTTTCTTGTAGTAGCTGATCTCGTTCCAATGGTTCTGGTTGGGATCGTCGTCTTCGCCCTCAAGACCGCCATGGATCGTGTCGTCGCCTTTGCTTCCCTCGAACCAATCCTCTTCTCCAGCGCCACCGATCCCGCCGATGAGAAGGTCGTTGCCCGATCCTCCGTCTAGGGTGTCGTTGCCGACACCGCCATCGAGCATGTCGTTGCCGGCATCTCCTTTAAGCGCGTCACTGCCGTCACCGCCGCTGATATCGTCGTTGTCCGCGCCGCCTTCGAGAGTGTCGAGGCCGACGCCGCCATCGAGCGTGTCGTTGCCGGCGTCGCCGTTAAGCGTGTCATTGCCGGTATCGCCGATGAGAAGGTCGTTGTCATCCCCACCATCGAGGGTATCGAAGCCCGCACCGCCATCGAGCGTATCGTTGCCATCCCTGCCTCTGAGAGTATCGTTGCCCGCATCGCCTCGCAGGCGGTTGTGGAGCCCATTGCCGGAGATCTGATCGTTGGACTCCGTGCCGCGGATGTTCTCGATAGAGATCAGCGTATCCTCGTCGCCCGTCGCATCGGTGACTTTCCCGGTCCCGAGATCGATGATCATCCCGCTCGTAAGGCCCGCAGCTCTCGCATCGGCGCGATAGTCGATCTCATTGATGCCGTTCGACCCATCGAAGGTGTCGTTGCCGCCATAGCCGATGAAGCGCTGGGTGATTGCATCATCCGCTCCCTCGAAGCTGTCGGCTCCCATCGTCCCTCGAATAAGGTTGATGTCGTAAAAATGGTCCGTTCCGATGATCTCTCCGTCACCGCCCTTCTTCACGACCGTGCCGACACCATAGCGCCCGTCGGAGGCGGCGAATTTAACGACGATGCCCGAGAAAGCCCCTACGTTATAGTTGATCTCGTTCCAGTTTACCGTGCCGTCGTCAGCCTCTTCGACATCGCCACCATAAATGGTGTCGTTGCCCGTGCCGCCGATGAAGACATCTTCATCCTCCGGTTCACCGATTCCTCCGATGAGGAGATCGTTTCCGGCCCCGCCGTCCAGAATGTCCCAGCCGGCGCCACCATTCAGGGTGTCATTGCCGGCATCACCGTATAGCATGTCGTTGCCGGCGCCACCCAGCACGGTATCGTTGCCGTTGCCGCCTTCGAGCCTGTCGTCTCCGCCCCGGCCGTTGAGCTCGTCGTCACCGGGATCCCCACGCAACCTGTTGTTGGCGTTCGTTCCTGCGATGGCATCATTGTTCCGGGTCCCGCGGATCTGCTCGATGCTGATGAGGGTGTCGACATCGCGGTTGGCGCCTTCAACGGTAACCCTTCCCTCCCCGTCCACGTTCGAGAGATCAACGATGATGCCCACCCCTCCGGGAACTTCGGTCGTATCGCTGCGATAATCGACCTCGTCATCGTCGGCGCCGCCATCGAAGGTGTCGTTGCCGGCGAAGCCGCGGAAGCGCTGGAAGCCGGCCGCTCCGGTGAACCTGTCCGCGTAGGCCGTGCCGTAGACGGCTTCGATTCCCGTGAAGACATCCTCCTCGCCGCCTTTCTCGTCCGACGTGACCTTGCCGACACCTTGGGCGGTGAACGTCACGGTGATCCCCTGGGTGCGGCCATCCGGCCGGTAACTCAGCACGTCGAGATTGCCGTTCGGTCCGCCGCCGCCGTGAATCGTGTCGTTGCCGAAGCCGGCATAGAATTCGTTGTCGCGATTGTCGCCGATCAGGAGATCGTCATGGGCCGTCGCATAGATGCCATTGATGGAGTGCAGGGTATCGGTCTCCGCCGGACCGCCCCTGCTCGTGACCTTTCCCATATCGTCATCCGCGTCGCCGTCGACGAGATCGACCGTTATGCCATGCTCACGGTTATCGGCCGAGTAATCGACATAATCGAAAAATTCGGGGCTGTTGTTGCCACCGTAGATCGTGTCGTTGCCGAGACCTGGAAGGAAGATGTTTTCTCTCTCATTGCCGATCACCTCGTCGTCGAGCGAAAAAATGGTCGTGAACACCTGTGTAGAGGTAACGGCGGTTTCGAACCAGAGCTCCTCGAAGTCGTCGACATTCATCGAGACGCCGCTGATCTCGGCTAGCAACGCGTTATCCGCACCAAAAAGCTGGATAGTGTCGATCAGGAAATTGTCGCCCCAGTGAATCCGGACGAAGCGAACTTCCTCGTCGATCGTGAACGGGTAATCCCTGCCATTGCTGCCGTTGTCGACGGGATCGATTTCGATTCCGACCGGAAAAAAGCCGCCGGGAGACAGGCTGACGCCCTCGAATATTTCGTATTTTGCCATGACCGCCCCTCCTTGAAATATTTCTCCCATCGTAACCGGAGCTACGGTGCGGTGAATACTCAAGTCATATGATCGGCAGGTCGATTTTCTGTGTTTTTACAATTCGTGCCCTTTTAGCAACATAAGTAAAACTAAAGAGAATTCAAAATTTATGAAAATAAATTACGATTATCATTCGTACATAATGCATTTATACGAGAAAACCCAATTTAAACTGTAATAAATTGCCATTCAATAGAATATATACTTGGGCTCTCCCACTCCTCATTTGAGATAGATTAATAGCTAAACAATCTTAAATTTCGTAATCATCAGATTTTCGATAGATTTTCTCGCTATCAAAATTATAAATATTATAACATATAAATTTCGCTATTGTATAAATTGTTGTGATTTTACGCACATCGGTCATTGTAGCCACGGTTGTAATAAAAATCAGAAAATCGACCAGAGAATACTATTTGGAGGGCCTCACCATGACTGCATCTGCACTGAGTTTTAGACTTGCCGTCCTCTTCGTCATCGCCGGCATGGCCATGGGCATCGGCATGGCCATGTCACAGGACCACTCGATCATGCCGGCCCATGCGCATCTGAACCTGCTCGGCTGGGTCTCCCTGTTCCTCTTCGGGATCTATTACGAGCGCCGCCCAGCCCTCGATGCGAGCAGGCTGGCGAAGATCCAGGTTGCGATCTGGTCCATCGGCACCGTCGTGCTCACCATTGCCGTGGCGGCCCTCCATCTCGGCTATATGGCCTTCGATCCGGTGGCCGCGATCGCCTCGCTGACCGTGCTGGCGGCCATGGTGATGTTCGCCTATTTCGTCTTCCGCCCTTCCCGTTACCTCAACCCGACGCCGACGGGCCGCCTGACGCCGGCAGAGTGATCGCGGGTCGGGGCGGCGCACGCCGCCCCTTGTCGCTCCCTCAAAGGACGAAGTAGCTGCGCAGAAGATCGACGGGATCGTCGAGATGGATCGCGAAATCCGCGACCTTGTCTCCGTTGACGTCACCGTAGATATAGGTGTCACTGGCTTTCTTCTCGTAGCGCAATTCGCCTGCCTGCCCGCTGAAGGCTTGCGTGCCGACGAAAGCAAAGGCCTGATTGCCGCCCTTCAGCGTGTTCGCATCGATCGACGACAGATGGATCTTGTCCTTCTGCGCGGCGGAGAAGTCGAAGATCGTGTCGCGGCCGGACGTCTTGACCGTCGACTCGGCGACCGTCTTGAAGATGAAGCTGTCGGCACCCGCACCTCCCCAGAGATCGTCGGCGCCCACACCGCCCGTCAGGCTGTCGTTGCCGGCATTTCCTTTGATACGGTCGCTGAATCGGGTTCCCGTATAGCTGTCGCTGCCGGAGGACCCGATCAGGTTATGGGCCTCGTCGGCCAGGGCCGCGTTGAGAACGGCTGGATTCGCCTTGCGGGACGTGCTGACGCCACCCATCAGCCCGGACACGAGCGAGTGGAATTCGGTGCCTGCGATGGCGAGACCCGAAACCTGCACCTGCGCAGAGATGTTCGTGATCCGCCCGGCCGAGTCCTCCGTGAACGCACCGGAATCCTTGTAGCTGTTGCCGAGCGTGCCGAGCCGCACCGTCGTCAGCGATCCGCTGATCTCGTGCTTGCCGAGATCGTAGGAGATGGAGCGGCCATCCAGCACGATGGTCTTGGTGTTGCGGCCGTTCATGTTGTCGAGCAGGACGATCTGCGTTCCCTTGAATTCTCCCGACCCACCGAGAATGTAGGGCCAGCCCTCGAACGAAAAGTCCTTGAAATAGCTTTTCATATAGCTGTTGAAGCTGACGCCCTTGTTGGAGCTGCTCGCGGTCAATCGAATGGTGATCGTCATACTGCCTCCTCATTGCGGCGTGCGTCCGCCCGCAGAAAAAATGTCTTGATCAGAATAGTTTGACCGACAGCGATGCCTTGGCGTTGAAGCCAGGGCTCGGTTGGCCGTTCAGATATTCGGTGTATTGGCGATTAAAGAGATTATCGACCACGAGACCCGCCGTGACGCGCTCGTTGAGCTGCCATGAGGCGAAGAGGTCGACAACCGTATAGGGATCGCCGACGAAGCCGAAATCCTCGGCATTGTCCTTCGCCCCGACGAAGGACACGCGCGTACCGAATTCGAGTTTTCCGTCGAGAGCACGAAACCCAAGAGTGCCGATTAGGCGGTTCGGCGGAACTTTTACCAGCTCCTCGCCGGTGCGGCTGTTCTTACCCTGAAGGACGTGGCCCGAGATGCCGACGAAGTACGAGCCGGCATCGTAGATGCCCTCGGCCTCGAAGCCCTCGATCACGCCCTCTGCGATGTTCTGATACTGATAGCCGCCGGGAATTGGGAAGCGGACGAAGACCTGCTCGATGTAATCGTCCACCCGGTTGTGAAAGACGCCGAGCTTCATGCGCAGACGGTCCTCCTCGACAAGAAGATTGTCGAAACGCAGGTTGACGCCGCCTTCGATGTTATGGGCGATCTCGGGCTTCAGGTTGGGATTCGGGAAGAAACGGCCTGCACTGAGCGGAGGGGGATGGAAACCGTCGATCAGGGTCTCGGTCAAGGCGGGAGCGCGATAGCCTTCCGCATAGCTGGCATAGAAGGAAACCGGCTGCCACGGCGTGATCCCGACGGTGATCTTGGGCGAAAGCCTCGTGCCTTCGTTCTCGATTCCGTCCCCGGTCAGCCGATAGGAATCGAACCGAAGGGCGCCGATGACCTCGAGCCATTCCGAGAACATGGCGCGGTCCTGCACGAAGGCACCATAGACGAGCCGCTCGCCGGAGGGGGTGAGCTGATCGCTGCTGCCGATCGGGTCCTTCGTCTCGACATTGTCCTGGAACAGATCGCCGCCATAGGTCAGCTCATGCCGCAGCGGGCCTGTCTCGAACCGAGACGTGTTGAAGAGATCGAAACCGACGGTGCCGATGTCGAAGGTTTTCGCGGTACCCGCGATCAGGCCTTCCAGCGTGGTCTGCTCCACGTTGGTGCCGCTGTAATAGACTTTGGCGCTGAGATCCCAGATGGGAGAATCCGGCGTCCAGCGATAGCCCGCCGTGAAGGTATCCGCGACGGCTCGCGTTCGGTAGAGGGTCGACAGGCCGTTCTCGAACTCGTTCCCGATCCGCAGCGCGGACAAGGTCACTTCCTGGTCGGACCCGGGACGGATGCGCGTCTTGATGAGGCCCGAGAGCAGGTCCTGAGCCGTGTAGTCGACGATCGATCCATCGCCGGAACGATAGTCTCCGGCCGAGCGCCAGGTGGCCGCGCCCAGAATATCGAACGCCTCGCTCGGACGTGCCGCCACGGCGCCATGGAGCAGGGGCGAGGTGCCATTCGTTTCGAATGTGCCCTTCAGCCTGCCGCCCACATGCGTGCCGTCGGGAAGAATGTCCCCGGCATCGATGGTCGTGAAGCTGACGACACCGCCGATGGCACCCGATCCATAGATCGAAGAGGCCGGACCGCGGGTCACGTCGACCGACTTCATCATTTCGGGATCGAAATAAAAGGTGCCCTTCGCGGAATGACCTTCCCGCTGAAAATTCTGGCGCGCACCATCGACGAGCACGTTGACGCGACCGAAATCCTGCAAGCCGCGGACATTGACGCCTACGCCCGGATCGCCCGGCGCCGTCTGGGTCGTCACGCTGGGGATCAGGTTGAGAATGTCGGCGGTGCTGTTGGGCTGCACCTGTGTCTCGATCCGCTCGCGGTCGATGACGCTCGACGGCGACAGAGAATCGTAGACGCGCTCGCCAGCCTTCGTCGCAGTGACCGTGATGGCATCGAGATCGATAGCCGTTTCGTCGCCGGCGTCCTGGGCCTCGACCGGCGCTGCAAGAGAAATCAGGCTGGTGGCAGCGAGGGCAATTCCAAGGCGGCTGGGGCGAGACCGGGACACGTACGATGACCTTGAACAGGAGGCATGAGGCAGGGGAGCGGACCGGAGACCTTGCCGGTCTCCGGTCCGCGCATAGCTCAGAGGATGAAGTAGCTCTTCGAGAGCGACACGCGATCGTCGAGATGGATCGTGAAATCCGCGATCTTGTCGCCGTTCACATCGCCGTGGATGTATGTGTCGCTCTTTGCCTTCTCATACCGCAGCTCGCCGGCCTTACCGCCGAAGTCTTTCGTCCCGATGAAGGAGAACGCCTGGTTCCCACCCTTCGTGGTATTGGCGTCGATGGCCGAAAGGTCGATCTTGTCCTTCTGGCGTGTCGAGAAGTCGAAGATCGTGTCGCGGCCGGAACCCGAAACAGCCGTCTCCTTGATCGACTTGAAGATGAAGGTGTCCGCACCCGAGCCGCCCCAGAGATCGTCGCCCCCCATGCCGCCGGTCAGCTTGTCGTTGCCGCTGCCGCCATAGAGGTAGTCGTTGCCGCCATTGCCGACGAGCTTGTCGTTGCCGGCGCCGCCCGACAGCTTGTCCCGGCCGATATTGCCGGTCATCACGTCGTTGCGACCGGTGCCGGATCTCGACTCCACCACATCGCCGACGTCGATGGTAATCTTCTGTGACGTCGTCTGGCCCGTGGAGTCGGTGGCTGCGACTGTGATCGTGTGGCTCTGGTTCTTCTCGTAATCGAGCGCCTTGGCCACGGTGAGCTTGCCATTTGTCAGCTTGAAGTATCCGCCCGGATTGCCGGTGAGCTTGTAGGTGACGGTCCCTCCCTCCGGATCGACAGCGGACAGCATCCCGACACGGGATCCTACCTCCGCGGTCTCGGAAATGATGGACTTCGAGATGGAGATGTTCTCCGGTCCCTCGTCGACGTTGCCGACGGCAATCGAGAACTCCTTGAAGACGATGTGCCCGTCGGCGTCGCTGACCTTCACTCTGATCTTATGGGACTTCTCCGTCTCGTAATCGAGCTTGCTCTTGACCTTCAGCGCCGTGCCAACGATCTCGAAGAGCCCACCGGCATCGCTCACGAGGCTGAATGCGAGAGCCTTGCCTTCAACGTCGGTCGCCGAGAAATTGGCGATGGTCTCGCCGACCTGAGCGCTCTCCAGAGCAGAATCCTTGGAAAGAGCGATGTTCTTTGGGGGAGTTCCTGGGAGTTCAACGTTGCGGACCGTATCGAGAGTTACATCCGAGAACGTTGCAGCCTCGACATTCTTGAGAGTCGTCGTTCCGCTGCCGTCATTCAGAGCAACGGTGTAGCTGCCGTCCAACAGCCGAGTTACGGTGTAGTCGGCCCTTGCGCCACTGAAGACAACTTGATCGTAGTCGTCGCCCCCATCGATGGCATCGTTGCCTTTGGTGGCACCGAACACATCGTCACCGCCGCCGCCACTGATCGTATCGGCGAAGATCGTTCCGGCGTAAAAGTCCGTCTTTGCTGACCCGATGAACTTCTGGGCGTACTTGTCGAGAGCGTCGGCATACAGGCCAAGCGCTGCCGCGTTGCTGAAGTCAGCGAAGTTGTGCACCGGGCCGTTCGCTTTGATCTCAGCAACTTCCTCAGGGGTCGTGGCGCCCGTCACCTTGGTGTTGAATAAGTCGAGACCGGTAATTTTCAGCTGGGCGCTGCCACCGACAAAGTATCCATTGCTGTCGAAGGCACCGGCCCCTCGCACACCATATTCGATGGTGTTGATCGTTCCCCCGACAACGTGGTGAGGCATAAAGCTGTATGCGAGGTCGCCATGAGCGAGAACATATTTCGAGGCCGCGCTCGTGCCGAGGCTTAGGAGTATTTCCTCGCCCGCGAACGCGCTTGAATTATCGAATGCGAACCTCGTTCCAGCCGGCGCACCGGCAACGAATCCTCCACGGATGAACGCCTCGAAATCCATGCCGTCGGCGCCGCTGGCATCGATGGTGATGGCACCCTGCTGGGCCGTGAGATTGCCGGAGGTGATCGCCGTGTCCGAGAACTGGAAGTTCTCGACGTGGCTGACCGTATCGGCACCCTCGGAATCCTCCGTGCGCTTGTCGGTAATCGTGAAACTGCCATCACCGTTCTCGACGACGGTGTAATCCGAGCGGCGGCCGGAGAAAACGGCGAAATCGTTGCCGACGCCGCCATCGATCACGTCGTTGCCGCCACCGCCAAAAATGGTGTCGTCATTCACGGTAGCGACGAAGGTATCGGCGAAGTCCGATCCGAGGATGTTCTGGGCGTAGGTGTCGAGGACCGTGTTGATGGTGGTGATATGCGTCGCGTCCGTCCCAGCCCTACGCACAGCATTGTAGAGGTTGTAGACGGGATTTGCCGAAGTGTTGCCGGCACCTGGATCGGAGCTGATGTCCCATCCGGAAATCGTCAGATCGGCGATGACGCCGGTCAGCTCTGTCGGTCCGGCAGGCACGTGCGCTTCGCGTGTGCCGAACGTGATCGACTCTATCGTGCCCGAGATCCCGTGCCCTTTGTCGGAACCATAGTGAGCGAAGTCATAAGCCAGATTCTCGCCCTCGATAAGAACCTGCTTGTTCGTCGCGGCATTGGCCGCGTCTGTGTAACGGAAACCGACTTGTGTTCCGTTTTGATACCCGTAGGGAGCGGGATCTTCGACACCACCGTAGTAACTTGATGACCCTATCTTCAACCCCTGGAAATACGTCGCGAAGTAAGTGTCGAGATCTACGCCGCCTGCGGCATTCGATGCGTCGATGGTGATGGTCTTAGGTGTAGCCACGTCAGCTCCCCTTCCCTGCCTCTTACGCCCGCGCGAGGCGGGACTAAGGAAAAATTCTGCGCGCGAGTCGACAATCCCGACCCCGCTGGGGAGCGGCTTTACTTATACTTTGAAGCAGAGTCCATAGTTTCCTAAAATATTGGAATCTATCTAATTTATTTCCATGAGTAGATTTAAATTGGAATGATTAAAAACTGGCCGCGATTCGTGTCTTTATCCACGAATTACAAAGAATAGAACTTTTCAAAAGTAAATCATTCCTATTGACGACTTGGATACAAAGCATCAACAACTCGGCACGACATACAGCATCGCCGCCGATCGATCGGTCGGGATAGCATGCAGGGGGCAAGAATGACTTTATCGAATGCCGTGCGGGTCCAGACGCCGGAACCCTTCTATGCCAGCGGCAAGCGCAGTCGCGACCTCGCGAAGGAACTCGGGATTTCCGAGGCCGAACTTCTGGCGTCGCATGACGGGCCCGAGGTGGTGCGGCTCGGCAGCGACACGGCCGGTCTGCTCCAGGCCCTCCCGGATCTCGGCGAGGTGATGGCCCTCACCCGGAACGAAGCCGCCGTCCATGAAAAGGTTGGCACCTTCGGCAGGATCACGGTGGCGGGACAGACCGGGCTCGTCCTCAACGATGCCATCGATCTGCGGCTGTTCTTTCAGCACTGGCGCACCGCCTTCGCCGTCGAGATCCCGGATGAGAAGGGGTCGCGGCGCAGCCTCCAGATCTTCGACGAGACGGGCGATGCCGTCATCAAGATCCATCTGAAGCCTGCGTCCGATGTCGCGGCCTTCGAGGCCATCCGTAACCGCTTTTCCGATTCTTCACTACAGCCCCTTGAGATCGAGGCACTGGCGCCGGAAGACGCTTCCAGCCGGGACGTCGACGCCCAAGGCTTCCGCGAGGCGTTCCGCGCGATGCGCGACATTCACGAATTCTTCCCGCTGCTGAAGCGCTTCGGGCTCAGCCGGCACGGCAGCCTCGACATCATTGAGGCCGCGTTCGTCCGCCGGCTAGACCATTCAGCGACGCGCAACCTTCTGGAGAAGGCGTCTGCCGATGCCGTGCCGATCATGTGCTTCGTCGGCAACCGGGGCTGCATCCAGATCCATCATGGTCTCGTATCGACGATCAAGATCATGGGGCCCTGGCTCAACGTTCTCGATCCAGGCTTCAACCTTCATCTGCGCCAGGATCTCGTCGCAGAGACCTGGCTCGTCCGCAAGCCGACCCGACACGGGCTGATCACCTCGGTCGAGCTCTATGCGGAGGATCGCAGTCTCATTGCGCAGTTCTTCGGCGTGCGCGAGGAACAGAGCCCGGAAGACCCGGCCTGGCGGCAGCTCGCCGAAGCCCTCTAAGGCGTTGAAACCGCGTCAGAAGCGTTGCGGCGAATAAGGCCTCAAGTCGATCTCGCCGGGTTGCCCATCGACCAGATCGGTCACGAGGCGCGAAGTCACGGCTGCCTGGGTCAATCCATGGTGGCCATGACCGAACGCATAGACGACGCGGGCATCCCGTCGCGACGGCCCGATCACCGGGAGCGAGTCCGGCACCGAGGGGCGAAAGCCCATCCAGCGCTTGGCAGGCTGGCCAGCATCGAAATCGGGCAGGAAACGCTTGAGCCGCGCGATCATGGCTTCAGTCCGCGCATGATTGGGCGGGGCTTCGACGCCGCCGAACTCGACGGCGCCGCCGACCCTGTCACCGGCCGCGAGGGGTGAGGTCACGAATCCCTCGCCCTCGAACATGATCGGGCGATTGAGTCCGAACGAACCCTCCGGGTAGGTAGCGTTGTAGCCGCGTTCGGTGTCGAGCGGGATGCTGTCATCCAGACCTTTCGCGAGCGTGCGCGACCATATTCCCGCAGCGAGCACGACCTTGTCCGCGACAAGCTCGTGCACAGCACCATTGATTTGAAGATGGATGCCGTCGCTCTCGGGGCGGATGGACAGCACGCGTCCGGGCACGAGCTGCGCGCCACGCTCGCCGGCAAGCCTGTGCAGATCGGAGGCCAGGGTCGCCGGATCGGAAACGTGGCAGGCATCAGGATAGAGCGCGCCTGCTTCGACATTGCGAAGAGCAGGCTCCAGAGCGGCAAGATCGCCGGGCTTCAGGATATCCACTGCGATTCCGTAATCGCGCTGCCGGGCGAACAGATCGGCTGCCTGCGCGAAGGCGCTCTGCTTTCGCCAGACCGACAGGATGCCCTTCTCGCGCAGATGACCGCTCAGGCCCAGGGAGGAAAGGAGCGTCTGCCATGCGGGCAGTGCCTGCGCGTTGATGGCGCGGATAGCCTTCATGCTCGTCTTGATGCGTGCCGGTGACGACGCCAGCACGAAGCGGATGAGCCAAGGCGCCAGGGACGGCAGATAAGCTGGCCGGATGGTCAAGGGACCAAGCGGGTCCATCAGCCATTGCGGAAGGTTTCTCCAGACCTTGGGCGAGGCCAGCGGCATGATGTCGACGTGCGCGATCCAGCCCGCGTTGCCGTCCGTTGGCCTCCCCTGAAGGCCGCCGGGATCAATGAGCGTCACTCGATGCCCGCGCTCGAGGAGAGCGTGAGCTGTCGCGAGACCTACGATTCCTGCACCGACAACCGCTATCTGCATCGTGCACCCTGTTCAAGAAAGCGGGATCGTGGGCGGATTGCGTCAACCTGCCCGCGGGAGCGAGGTTACGAGCGCGTGCCGCGATCCACGACCTGGAAGCCGTGGGCGAAGGGGTCGCGGTCGTCGATGATGATCGTGTTGAAGCCGGTCACCCGCGCCCATCCCTCGATCGAAGGAATGATGGCATCGCGGTCGCCGACCTTCGCCCGCCCCTCGATGCGCCCGGTGAAGGTCGACCCGATGATGCTTTCATGAACGAAGGCATCGCCCTCCTTCAGTTCGCCGCGGGCCGCAAGATGGGCCATGCGCGCCGAAGTTCCGGTGCCGCACGGCGAGCGATCGATCGCCTTGTCGCCGTAGAACACCGCATTGCGCGCCGTGCCCTCCGCGCTTTGCGCCCTCCCCGTCCACAAAACGTGGGTCAGGCGGTTGATGTCCGGGTTCTCCGGATGAGCGATCCGGTAGCGCGCATTGAAGGCCTCCCGCAGCTTGGGGCTCCAGCGCAGGATATCGGAAGGGTCGACATCGGCGAGATCGGAATAGAGCGCCTGCGGCTCGACGATGGCGTAGAAATTGCCGCCATAGGCGACGTCGACGGTGAGATGCCCCAGGCCCTCGACCTCCACTTCGTAACCGGTGCCATAGAGGAAGGACGGGATATTGGTGATGCGCACGCGCTCGATATAGGGACCGTTCTGCTCGTAGCGCGCCTCCACGACGCCGGCCGGCGTATCGAGCCGCAAGAGGCCCGGCGTCTTCGGATGGATCAACCCGTTCTCGAGCGCGATCGTGACCGTGCCGATGGTGCCATGGCCGCACATGGGCAGGCAGCCCGAGGTCTCGATGAACAGGATGCCGACATCGCAATCGGCGCGGGTCGGCGGATAGAGAATCGAGCCCGACATCATGTCATGGCCGCGGGGCTCGAACATCAGGCCGGTGCGGATCCAGTCGTATTCCGCCAGGAAGTGCTGGCGGCGCTCGAACATGGTCTCGCCCTTCAGCTGCGGTATGCTGCCGCCGGTCACTACGCGGACCGGATTTCCGCAGGTGTGACCGTCGATGCAGAAGAACGTATCGCGCGCCATGACTTCACTCGCTGCTCTGAAACGATGCGATTTGCATATCGGGAAGCGGAGGGTGCTGTCACCCTCCGCTTCGATGGTATCAGGCGGCGGATTTCAGCCCGACCTCCGGAAGCGCGGGACGCGTCTTGAGCGCCTTGCCCATGACCGCTTCCACTGCGGCCCGTTCCTCCGGGCCAAGAGCGAGACGCGGCGGACGGGTCAACTCGGAGCCGCGGCCCATGATGTGCTCGCACAGCTTGATGCATTGCACGAGGTCGGGGCGGGCATCGAGGTGCAGCAACGGCATGAACCACTCATAGAGCGCGCGAGCTTCCTCGTAGCGCCCGGCCTTCGCCAGGCGGAAGAGCGTCTCGCCTTCCTGCGGGAAGGCATTCGACATGCCGGAAACCCAGCCGGCAGCGCCCAGCATCACGCTCTCGACCACCACGTCGTCGAGACCTGCGAACAGAACGAAACGGTCGCCGACCATGTTCTTCGTATCTGTGAAGCGGCGCGTGTCGCCGGACGAATCCTTGAAGCAGACGACGTTGTCGCAATCCGCCAGGGAAACGAGAATGTCCGGCGTCACGTCGTTCTTGTAGATGGGCGGGTTGTTGTAGACCATGATCGGCAGGCTGGTCGCCTTCGCGACCCCTCGGAAATGGGCAGCGGTCTCATGCGGCTTCGAGGAATAGACCAGGGCCGGCATGACCATGACGCCGTCGAGCCCGACACGCTCGGCCTCCTTCGCGACTTCGGAAGCGAAGGCCGTGGTGAACTCGGCGACGCCGGCAATCACCGGCACCCTGCCGCGCGCGACGTCCTTGGCGGCCTCCATGACCGCCACCTTCTCCGAACGGCTGAGCGAGGTGTTCTCTCCCACCGTGCCGCAGACGATGAGCCCGGAGACGCCGTCGCGGATCAGGCCATCCATCAGCTTGGCCGTCGCATCAATGTCCAGGTCGAAATTGGGCTTGAACTGAGTGGTCACCGCGGGAAAGACCCCTTCCCAGCCGATCTTCGCCATGTCGCATGCTCCTCGCCAAAGATGTTGAATGTCGATATTGTAGATTGTATAAAATCTATCCTGTCAAGCGGATCCGGCTGCCGGGCATCGCCCTCGACCGGAACGATGGACACAACGAGTGCAGGATTCCATGACCGCGCAAGCCAAGCCCGCCGCCCGAACTGCGCAGAAAACCCTCCAGCATCGGACCATTGCGGCTGCCGTGGCCGAGGATCTACGACAAAGGATCCTCGATGGGGATTTCAAGGCTGGATCCCCCCTGCGGCAGGACGCGCTTGCCAGCGAGTTCGGAGTGAGCCGCATCCCGGTCCGAGAGGCCCTGATGCAGCTCGAGGCGGAAGGATTGGTGAAAATCCACCCTCACCGCGGCGCCATCGTCTCGGAGCTTTCGACCGAAGAGGTTCAGGAACTGTTCGAACTCAGAGCCCTGCTCGAGCCCCGGCTCCTGAAGGCGTCAGCGCGTCATCTCACGGCTGCGGACTATGCCGAACTCAACGGGATTCTGCAGGAATACAGCGCGGAGCTGCGCGCCAACCACATCAGGCGCTGGGGCGAATTGAACACCGAATTCCACACCCTTCTCTACCGCCATGCCGGGCAAACCCGCACGCTGGCAATCGTCACCGGGCTGCTCCAGGAATGCGACCGGCACACCCGGCTTCAGCTGTCCCTGACGGGCGGCATGGAGCGCGCTGAAACCGAACATGCGGAGCTCCTGCACCTGTGCGAAGGCGGCCAGATCACTGCGGCCTGTACGCTTCTCAAAAGGCATATCGAGGAAGTCGGCAAATCGTTACAGAATTTCCTTATGGATCATCAGAGGAGCGACGCGCGCGGATAGTTTCTGCCGAGGTTTCAGATCCCATGCCCGCGACCCGAAATGTCAAGCGACTGTCCCTTTCTATCAAGCGTGGCGCTTGCATGCGCATAGAGTGAAACTTCAATCTCTGGTGTGCGGCGGCCGGGGCGTCCCGTCTTCAAGGGAGATCGCGATGGGAATAGCAGGAATGGCCGGCGCCGCCGGGCTCGGAATGGGAATTGCGTATCTCGCTCTGTCGAGTGCGGCATTCGCCCAAGGCAGCCCTTCAACAATCCAGGGCGCGTGGCTCGCACAGGGCTCTTCCTGTGCGGAGGTCTATGCATCTTCGGGTACGCGGACCTCGTTCAAGCGACCGGTCGATATTTTCGCGCCCGCATTCATCGTCTCGGGCAATAGCCTGCGGACGCCCATGGCGTCCTGCCGCATCCGGTCGGTCAGGCCTGCCGGAGACCGCCATTCCGTTCACCTTTCCTGCGCCAACGCCGTCGCCGGCAGCGATGTGCGCGTGCTCATGGCGTTGACGCCGGACGGATCCCTCAAGCGATATTTCAACGAACAGGATACGACCGGAACGTCCTATCAGCGCTGCACGCGCTGAGGCCCGCAGTTGACGCGAAAACTGTCAAGTTTCCATCGCGATCATCATGCCGGCCCGAACGTCGGGCACGGCGACAAAGTGTGGCGCTCGACCGCACCCTAAATCCCCTGCCCGTCCCCGCAATTTCCCGCGCTGTCTCCGCCGGGTGACCTATAATCTCAAGGAACGGATCCGCGACCAAAGCCTGATCTTTTGAGACAACCAAAGGGGCGATGCGGAGGGGTCCATGGCGACCTTCCTTGGAGACGATTGGCCGAACCTGATCGACGGCACGGCCAGCCGCGATATCATCTACGGCTTCGGCAGCGATGACGACCTCTACGGCTTCAGCGGCGACGACGATATCTTTGGCGGCTGGGGCTACGACATCATTCTCGGCGAAAACGGCAACGACTACCTGAACGGCGGCGATGGCCCCGATGACATCTATGGTGGATCGGGCAACGACACGCTTGTCGGCGGCTACGGCTTCGATTTTCTCTTCGGCGAAAGCGGAAACGACTTTCTCTCGGGTGGCGCGAACTACGACAATCTGTATGGAGGTTCGGGCAGGGATTCCCTCTCCGGCGGATCGAGCGACGATCTGCTCGACGGTGGCACCGGACGCGACCGTCTCACCGGCGGAACCGGCGATGACGCCTTCGTCTTCACAAGAGGCTCCTCCGGCATCACGACGGCAAGCGCCGACATGATCACCGACTGGAGTGCCGCCACCGACTGGATCGGCATGCGCATCGCGGGAACATCCGCCAATTACAGGGAAGCCAGCACGAGTGCCACGTCGATCGAGGCTGCCGCATCTCAGGCCGAGTCGGCATTCGCCAGCGGCCGCATCGCGCACGTCTTCCTGTACAACCCGACGACGGACACGGGGTATCTTCTCTCCGATCTCAACAACGACAACCTGTTCGAGACCGGAATCATCCTCACCGGCGCCGGCAGCGCAGCCGACATGAACTACCGGTACATCATCAACATCTGAGTGGGGCGCGACACGACGTTTAGGAGATTGTCATGCGCAAGATCGCGACTCTCACTGCCGCCGCCCTGATGGTGGCCGGCAGCACCGGAGCGGCCAACGCACAATACTGGCGTGGAGGAGGCTGGGGCTATCATGGCGGCTGGGGCTGGGGCGGCGGCGGTGCCGTCGCGGCGGGACTGATCGGAGGGGCGATCCTCGGAGGCCTGATCACCGCGGCTGCGACACCTGCCTATGGCTATGGCTATTACGGCCCATGGCCGGGCTATGCCTACCCATATTATGCACCGCGCTACTACTACCCGCGCCCGGTCTATTACGGCCCACGCGTTTATGCCCGGCCGGTCTATTACGCGCCTCGCTACTACGGAGCGTATCGAGGCTATTACGGTCGCGGATATCTGCGTCCTCGCGTTGCGTACCGCAGATACTATTGAGCCGTTTTAAGGCTCTCCGCCGAAGCGTGGCCATTGGCTTAAAATGTCAAGAGAATGTCCTCATCGATCAAGCAGCTTTCATCGGTCGATGTAGCATCGCGTCAAAAGGTGAGAGGAATCTTTCCTTAGATAGAACGAGGGCAGAGCCGCCTCGCATTCGTGCCGCGTCTCCGATCCTCGAACAGGAGGACGCGCACATGACTCGCTCCAGCAGGGACGCCGAGCTTCATTCCGTATTGCCTGAGCCAGGCGACGCCCCCGCGGGAATAGACCGTCGGGCGTTCCTCATCCGCAATGCCGCCATCGGCGCGGCAGCGGTGATGACCGGCACAACCTGGGCGCCCGAGGCTCGTGCGCAACAGGCCGCGACGGAGGCCGCCGCCCAGCAGGCGGCAAAGGCGGCCGCAGGCGGCGATGCCGGTCTCAAGATGAGCTCAGCCCTCTCGCCCGACCTCGGTGTCGTCAAGACGGCCAAAGGGCCGGTCATGACGGTTGCGGACGAGTTCTACAAGGTCGGCCCCGGCCCCTCGAGCTCGCACACGATCGGGCCGATGCGCATCACCTACGACTTCTATCAACGCTGCGCCAAGCTGCCCGCAGATCAGATCGCTCAGGCCACCGGCCTCAAGGTCCACCTCTTCGGCAGTCTGAGTGCGACGGGAAAAGGCCACGGCACCGAGCGCGCCGCTCTTGCCGGCCTCGTCGGCAAGGAGCCGGCGACCGTCGATCCGCGCTTTCTCGACGAGATGATCGCCAAGCCGGATCAGACCTATCCGGTGAAGCTTGGAGACAAGACGTTCAACCTGTCCCTGGCCGATATCGTCTATGATGCGACGAAGGGCGATTTCCCGCATCCGAACACCATGACGGCCCGCCTCATGGCCGGCGACAAGGTCCTTTACGAACAGGAGTACTACTCGGTTGGCGGCGGCTTCATCGAATGGAAAGGCTACGAGCCGCCCAAGAAGGGACAACCGAAATATCCTTATGCGACGATGAAGGAGCTGCGCGAGCACGCGGAGAAGAACAACCTGTCGGTTGCCGATGTGGTGATGGCGAACGAGATGGCCGTGTCCGGCAAGAGCGAGGAGCAGATCAACGCCTTTCTGGACAAGATCGCCAACGCAATGATCGCTACGGTGAAGACCGGCCTGTCCTACAAGGATGACGTGCTGCCTGGACCGATCAAGCTTCAGTCAAAGGCGGCAACCGTGTTCGAGCGCGCTCAGGACGACACCTACATGAGCGACCGGGCGATCGGGCTCGTCTCTGCCTTTGCGCTGGCCGCCTCCGAGGAGAACGCCCGCGGCCATCTGGTCATCACCGCGCCGACCGGCGGCTCCGCCGGCGTCATGCCGGCTATCGTCTATGCCCTGACCCAGAGCGGTCGTGCGGTGCCGATGGACAAGATCCGGCAGGGACTTCTGGCGGGTGCTGCCGTCGGCTACCTGTGCAAGCACAACGCAACCCTTGCTGCGGCCGAAGGCGGATGCCAGGCCGAGATCGGTGTCGCCTCCTCGATGGCCGCCGCACTGATCACGCAAGTCCTTAACCAGCCGCCGCGCGTGATCGAGAACGCGGCGGAATCCGCGCTCGAGCATCACCTCGGCATGACCTGCGATCCCGTCGCGGGCTATGTGCAGGTTCCCTGCATCGAGCGTTGCGCCTTCGGCGCAGTGAAGGCCTGGGTGGCAGCGATGATCGCCACCAACGAGATCGCGAGCCGGCACCGGGTCGACCTCGACACGACGATCAAGACGCTGGCCGACACCGCGCGGGATATGAACTCGAAGTACAAGGAGACGAGCGAAGCAGGGCTGGCGCAGAACCTGACTCTCTGCTGAGCTGACCGATGGCCGTGCCTGCGCGGCCATCATCGCCCCGATGAAATCCCACGAGCATGTGGGAGGAGGCCGCCATGCCGGATGAAGCCATCGCTGCTCAAAGATCCGCAGAGACATCCAAGCAGCAACAGGGACGGCAGAAGCCACGACCCGATGGATCTGGTGCCTCGCCTGTATCGGCAGCCGAAGACGCGATGAACGAGTGGGAAGGTTTCGCGCCGGGCCGCTGGCAGAACGCCGTCGATGTCCGTGATTTCATTCAGCGCAACGTCGCGCCTTACGACGGCGACGAGTCATTTCTGGCCGGCCCCAGCGAGAGGACGAAAGCCGTCTGGGCGAAGCTCCAACCCTACTTCAAGGAGGAGATCAGAAAGGGCGTTCTTGACGTCGACACCAAGACCCCCTCCTCCATGACCTCCCACGCGGCCGGCTATATCGATCGAGACAACGAGTTGATCGTCGGGCTGCAGACAGACGCGCCGTTCCGCCGGGCCATCATGCCCTATGGCGGGTTGCGCATGGTTGAAGCCGGGCTGAAGGCGGCCGGCTTCGAGCCGGATCCCATCGTGCACGATGTCTTCACCAAGTACCGAAAGACTCACAACGACGGAGTCTTCGATGCCTATACGCCGGAGATCATGGCCTGCCGGCGCAGTCACATCATCACGGGTCTGCCCGATGCCTATGGCCGCGGCCGGATCATCGGCGATTATCGCCGGGTCGCCCTCTACGGGACCGACAAGCTGCTGGCAGCGAAGCGCACCGACCGTGCACTGCTCGATGCAAAATGGCCGAGCGACGACGTGATCCGCGAGCGCGAGGAGCTCTCCGAACAGATGCGGGCCCTGGCCGATCTGGCGGAGATGGGCAAGAAATACGGCTTGGACATCACGCGGCCGGCGGCTGACGCCCGCGAAGCCGTGCAATGGACTTATTTCGGCTATCTCGGTGCCATCAAGGAGGCCAACGGCGCGGCCATGTCCATCGGCCGCATCTCGTCCTTCCTCGACATCTATATCGAGCGCGATCTGAAGAGCGGTGCGCTCGATGAAGCGGGCGCCCAGGAACTCATCGATCAGCTCGTCCAGAAGCTGCGCATCGTGCGCTTCCTGCGCACACCCGATTACGACGCCCTGTTCTCCGGCGATCCCTACTGGGCGACCGAATGCGTCGGCGGCATGGACCTCAACGGGCGCCCCCTGGTCACGCGTACCAGTTTCCGGATGCTGCACACGCTGACCAATCTCGGCCCGGCGCCGGAGCCCAACATGACGGTGCTCTGGTCGAAGCAGCTCCCAGAGCCCTTCAAGCGCTATTGCATCAAGGTCTCGGCCGAGACTTCGTCCATCCAGTACGAGAACGACGATCTGATGCGACCCTATTGGGGTGACGATTACGGCATCGCCTGCTGCGTCTCGGCCATGCGCATCGGCAGCCAGATGCAGTTCTTCGGAGCAAGGGTCAATCTCGGCAAGTGCCTTCTCTACGCCATCAACGGCGGGCGGGACGAGGTGAGCGGCGATCAGGTCGGGCCGGCGGCATCACCTGTCTCCGGTGACGTTCTCGAGTACGACGACGTCGTGGCGAAGTTCGATGTCATGATGGAGTGGCTCGCACGGACCTACGTCCATGCCATGAACTGCATCCACTACATGCATGACAAGTATTACTACGAGCGCCTGGAAATGGCGCTCCACGATCAGCAGATCCTGCGTACGATGGCCTTCGGCATCGCAGGATTGTCGGTGGTGGCCGACTCGCTGTCGGCAATCAAATATGCCCAGGTGAAGCCCGTACGGCGCGATGACGGGCTGATCGTCGACTACGAGATCACGGGCGACTTCCCGAAATACGGCAACAACGACGACCGTGTCGACACCATTGCCGCCGATCTCGTCTCGACCTTCATGCGCAAGATCAGGAAGCATCCGACCTACCGCAATGCCGTCCATACGCAGTCGGTGCTGACCATCACGAGCAATGTCGTCTACGGCAAGAATACTGGCAACACGCCGGATGGCCGCAAAGCCGGCGAGCCGTTCGCTCCCGGTGCGAATCCGATGCATGGCCGAGACAGCCATGGATGGCTCGCCTCGTGCTTGTCGGTGGCAAAGCTGCCTTATGCGGATGCACAGGACGGCATCAGCTACACCGTGTCCATCACGCCGAGCCTCAATCGCCTGGACCAGGGGGAAAAGATCAAGCAGGCCGTGAAGGTACTCGATACCTATTGCGGTCAGGGCGGCTTCCACATGAACCTCAACGTCCTCAACCGCGACACCTTGCTCGATGCGATGGAGCACCCGGACAAATATCCGCAGCTGACGATCCGTGTCTCGGGCTATGCGGTCAATTTCGTCCGCCTGACCCGAGAACAACAGATGGATGTCATCAGCCGTACGTTCCACGGAGATGGGTGAGGTCATGGCCGACGAGCCCTGGGCCCACAGCCGGTACGACTTGCAGCAGGCGCGATCTCCCGACGCCCCGGAGACGGCGGGGTTCAACGATCCCCGCGGCGATTCCGGATGGATCCATTCCTACGAGACGGGGTCTACCCTCGACGGCCCTGGAATCCGGGTCGTCGTGTTCATGAGCGGCTGCCTGCTGCGATGCCTCTATTGCCACAACCCGGACACGTGGCATCTCAAGGACGGCACGCGCGTTTCATTCGAGCGTGCAAAAACCGCTTTGCAGGCCTACGCCGCACCCTTGCGCGCCATGGATGGCGGTTTGACGATCTCCGGTGGCGAGCCGCTGGTTCAGCTGCATTTCACCAAGCGGCTCTTCGCGGCCGCCAAGGGAATGGGTCTCCACACGGCGTTGGATACATCCGGCTTCCTCGGCGCGCGCGCCGACGATGAGTACCTGCGTCAAGTCGATCTCGTGCTGCTCGATATCAAATCTTGGGACCCGGCGACCTATCGCCGTGCCGTGGGGCAGGACATACGCCCGACGATTCAATTCGCGGAGCGCCTCGCGGCGCTCGGCAAGCCGGTCTGGGTGCGGTTCGTGCTGGTTCCGGGCTTGACCGACGACCCGGCCAATGTCGAGGGCATCGCCCGCTTCGTCGCTCCAATGAAGAATGTGGAGTGGGTCGAAGTTCTCCCGTTCCATCAGATGGGAACGTTCAAGTGGAAGGCGATGGGTCTCGACTACGAGCTTTCCGACACTCCGACGCCCTCCTCTGAACTGGTGGCGCGGGTGATCGGTCAGTTCCGGGAAGCCGGTTGCCGTGCATGATGAGGGGGATCGATGCTCGATATCGTTCGTACGCTGCTTGAATCCTCCCCGCTTCTGGCATTGTTCATCGCCATCGCCACCGGTTATGCAATCGGACAGATCTCGCTTGCGGGCGTCTCGTTCGGCGCCGGCGCCGTTTTGTTCACCGGCCTCATCATCGGCGCCATCGCACCGAAGGCGGCACCTCCGGGATTGGTCGGAACGCTCGGCCTCGTCATGTTCGTCTATGGCGTCGGCATTCAATATGGGCCGCAATTCTTCGCGAGCCTGAAAGGTCCGGGCCTCAAGTACATCGCGCTCGCGGCCGTGGCCGTGATCGCCTCGCTCATGGTTGCGATGTCGCTTGCCGCACCGCTCGGAATTTCCATGGCGACGGCGGCCGGGTTGTTCGCCGGATCGGGCACGAGCACGCCCACTCTGCAGGCGGCACTGGCGGCGGCGGGCAATCAGGATCCGGCAATCGGCTACTCGGTTTCCTATCCCTTCGGTGTCGTTGGGCCGATCGTCCTGATGACCATGATGGCCGCCTGGGTCAGGCCGGTCTTCAAGGCCCCTTCGCAGAACGTTCGCGTTGCGGAGCTCACCCTCGAGTCGACCTGCGAGGACCGGACGGTCGAGCAGATCTCCGCGATCCTGCCGACCGACATCAAGATCGTCGCAGTTCGCCAGCATCATGTGAATGCGCCGCCGGATGCAGGCACCGTCCTGCACGAAGGCGACGGCTTGCTGCTGGTCGGCAGTCCGGCGAGCATCGAGCGGGCGAAGGTCGCCATGGGGCATGAGGATCCAGGCCGCATCAGCCGTGATCGCGCGAACTACGATGTGGTTCGCGTCTACGTCTCGAAAGCCACCTTCGTCGGCCGGAGCATCAGCGAAATCCCGCTTCCCGATTTTCCCGTCGTGATTTCGCACATTCGCAGGGGTGATCTCGACGTCATCGCCTCCCCCGATCTGACGATCGAGTACGGCGACCTGCTCGTGGCCGCCGTTCCCACCGACCGCAAGGCCGAAGTTCAGCGCCATTTCGGCGACAGCATCAAGGGCAATGCCGAATTATCCTTCGTATCCATCGGCGTCGGGATCGCGCTCGGGCTCCTGCTCGGCATGATTCCCGTGCCTCTGCCTGGAGGAGGCACATTCAGCCTCGGCGTCGCCGGCGGGCCGCTCACGATGGCGCTCATCCTGGGCTGGCTCGGCCGCACCGGGCCGCTCGGCTGGAGGATTCCGGTGGTCGCCAATCTGGTTCTGCGCAATCTCGGCCTGGCGGTGTTCATCGGCTCGGTCGCTATTGGCGCGGGCGCTCCCTTCGTTCAGACCGTCGCTTCCAATGGGATCCAAATCCTTCTCGGCGGTGCGGCAGTTCTGCTCACTCTGGTTCTGATCGTTCTGGTGGTCGGATATTTTCTGCGCATTCCGTTCGACGACCTGCTCGGCGTCTGTGCCGGCTCGACCGGCAATCCCGCCATCATAGTTGCGGCCGGGCGCCTGGCGCCAACGGAGAGGACAGATATCGGTTATGCGATCTGTTTTCCTAGCATGACCATCGTCAAGATCATCGCCGTTCAGGTTCTCCTGACCTGAGTGATGCGAACCCGCAACACGAGGCGATCTTCAGCTTCGATCGGCACGCATTCCCGCGACAGATGCTTGACGGGCAATCGCGTGTCTGCACAACTTTTCGCCAGCGTGATCAAGACCTTGTCATGGAGTTGGTACGATGAGGACGGTTCGTACTCTGTTGCTTGGAAGCGTCGCGGTGATCGGGGGTGGGGCACAGGCCGCCGACCTGCCAGCCAAGACAGCTTCTCCCGTCGAATACGTTCGTATCTGCTCCGCTCACGGCAATGGCTTTTTCTACATTCCCGGCACCGAGACCTGCCTCCGGGTCGGCGGACGGGTTCGTGCGGAGTATCTGTATCTCGAGCCGACCAATCGTCTGCAGGACACGATCGGCTTCCGCGGCCGCGGCCGCATCAACATCGATGCACGAACCTCCACCGCCTATGGCATGCTGCGTACCTACATCCGCATGGAGATGACGCGGAACACGGGCGCCTATGGATTCAGCTCCACGACGCCTGAGATTTCCCAGGCTTTCGTCCAGTTCGCCGGCCTCACCGCCGGTCGTGCGATCTCGTTCTTCACGGATCCGGACCTGCCGGCCCCGAACTTCGGCGATCTGAAATTCGACGATCCTTCGAATGCGGAAACGAACCTGTTCGCTTATACCTTCTCGTTCGGCAACGGTTTCTCGGCCACCCTGTCGCTCGAGGACGGTAAGGAGCGCGGGATCAATAACGAACTGGACTTCCCGCTGTTCGGTCTCGCCAGCACGTCTCCTGTCTTTGCTCCGATCGCCTCCACCTATGCGGGCGAGCGGATGCCGGATGTCGTGGCAAATGTCCGCTATACCGGCACCTGGGGCGGAGCGCAGCTGTCCGCTGCCCTGCACCAGATCCGCGACGTATCCGCCGGCATCACCACGGTGAACGGCGTCTCCGTTCCCGTCATCAACCCGATCACCGGCTTGCCGAACCCGACCTACGCGGACACCGATTATGGTTTCGCCCTGGCCGCCCTCGGCTATGCCAACGTACCCGCTCTCGGGGTCGGCGATACCGTTTGGATGATGGCGACCTATACGGACGGCGCAATCGGCTATCTCAATTCCGGCCAGGTGGACCCGATCAGCAATGGGTTCATCGGCGCTGGCGCCCTCTCCATGGCCATCACCGATGCCTTCGTCGACCCGCTCACGGGGGACTTCAAGACAAACAAGGCCTATGCCATCGCAGGCGGCCTCAATCACAACTGGAATCCAACCTGGCAGACCAACGTCTTCGGGTCCTGGATGCGCTTCGATGCTCCGGGTATTGCGCAGTACGCCGTGCCGATAACGGTGGCGACGCTCGCCAATGGCTCGGCTGGCACGACCACGGGCCTCGTCGATTTCGACGAATATCGTCTCGGCGCCAACGTGATCTGGACGCCGGTGAAGGAATTCCTCATCGGCGTGGAAGCGCTCTATATCCGGGTCGATTCCCGCCAGCGCGTTGCGGTTCCGATCACGACCGCGACCGGCGACCCGACCGGCCTATACAGGTCGACGGGATCGGAAGACACGTGGGAAGGACGTCTGCGCGTCCAGCGCGACTTCTGACCGCTTTCGTTCGGACGAAAGGCGTCACTGTCGCGACATGGAATGTATCAGAGCTGCTTCCACATGATGTGGAAGCAGCTCTCTTTGATATGCCACATGCCTGACGGGATTCGGAGCACCAGCTTCGTCGGCAAGATGCGCTAGCGGCGCCCTCCCCGGAAGCCCCCTCCACCGCGTCCACCGAACCCGCCTCCTCCGCCTCCGAAGCCGCCGCGCGGCCCCATGCTCCGAGACGGTCCGAACGATCCCGAGCCGGAGAACTGCGCCGGCGGCCTGAACTCCCGGCCCGCCATCTGGCGCTGATTGCCGATATTGCGCGCCTGCATGTCGCGCATGACGTTCGACGGAAGCGGCTGGCGAGCAGCAGCCGGACGTTGAGCGGCCGGACGTTGCTGAGCCGCCCGCGGCTGCGACGCTGAACGCTGTTGCGCAGCCGGGCGATCCTGCGTCGCACGACGCTGCTGTTGAGCAGCGGGTCGCTGCGGGTTGGCCTGACGCTGCTGCGCCCTTTCCCTGACGGCGTCCGCATTGGCGGCGTCGCGCCGGATCGGCTCGCCGCCGCTCAGGCGCTGCCCGAGGGCGGCGCCTGCCGCTCCCGCTGCACCGGCTCCGGCGAGGTTTCTAAGCGCCTCGCCTCCCCCACGCTCCTGAAAACGCTCGCGGGCTTCCGGCGAAAGGCTCTCGCGTCCTTCGCCCCGCTGGAGCAAGTCGCGCGGCTCCGGCCGCTGCACATCCTGCCAACCGCCGTCGAAGCGCTGCCAACCATTACCGGTGTTGCGATACACGTTCCCGTCCCGACCGGCATAGAGATCGCCGCGGCGGCCTTCGCGGACGAAGCCCTGTCCGTTCGACGTGTTCCAGCGCAGGGACGAACCGCCGGCGGCGTTGTCTCGCGCCGTCACGCGCGCCCATTCGGAGCCGCGCTTGACGCCGGCCGATTTCCACGCGCCATACACGTTGCGTCCCCCGGCGGCAAAGGCTGCTCCATCGGTGCGCGGATTATAGGCGCCGACGAAGCCGGCCGAGCCGCGCGGGCCCCAGGCCGCCCCGGCACGGGCATAGGTTCCGGTGCTCGGATTCCAGGCCCGTGCTCCCGCGATCCCGCGATAGGGACCATAGGCATAGCCATAGCGACCATACATGCCTCGCACGGGGTTGTAATAGGCCCCGAGGCCCCAGGTGGCAGGACGCGGATAGTAAATCGGATATCCGTAGCCGGCCCAGTTGTACCAATAGGGCGGATAGGCCCAGCCGGTCCCGTAGACATAGGTCCCCCAGGCCAGGAAGTTGTAAAGATAACCCATGGTGTAGCCGTACCAGACCGCATCGGGCTCGGTCTCGTACACGCGCACATAGGTGACATTGTAGAGCGGCGAAGATGGCGGGATCTGATAGATCGCATCAGGCACTTCGCGGGCCAGTTGCCACGGCCCGTTCGGGCTCCCAGCCATGAACCAGACGCCGTCCTGCAATAGAAAATAACGATCCCCGACCTTTATGACCGTCTCGGTGGTGTTCGTCGCGTAGGACAGGCTGGTCGTTTCGATCGGCGCGAATTGGGCATCGCCGGTATAGGCGACCGTCGGCGTGATCGAGCCCGCCTCGACGCGCGCCGTCGTGGGAATGCTGGCCTTAAGCCGGGCTTCCGCACTCTCGGAGGTTCCCGGCACGGAGGCGCGCACGGCATAATAGGATGCATCCTCCGGGATATTGCGGAAATCCGCCGGCAGATCGGGCGTCGCGAATGTCCATGGCCCCTCGAGCGTCGGGGACCGGAACCAGCGGCCGGACAGCAGAACGTAAAATTGCTTACCGGTCTTGTCGAAGAAGACATCGGACTCGGAATTGGAAGCCCACTGGAGCGCCGTTCCAGGAACATCCTGGAATGCGGGCTCACCCTCGAACAGGATCAGCTCGGAGGGTTTCTCGGTGACAACGACCTTGGGCACGGCAGCGCTGCCATAGGCCTCGGGCGGCATGGCGGCACGTGCATCCGCCCAACTCGTCTCCTCCGGCAGTTCCTTCAGCAAGACCGGCAATTCAGTGACGGGAGCCCAAGGTCCCGTTATTGCGCTGCCGGTGAGCCAGTGAGTGTCATCCCGCAGGTAGAGGGCACCGCCTTCATCGATGCGGAAGAGATCCCAGTTGGTGTTGACCAAAAACGACAGACCGGTCTTGCCCTTCACCGGCGCATAGGCGGGCGGGCCGTCGGTCTGCAGCAGGATCGCAGGAGATTTCGACACGAAGATCGGCGGCGGATCCGACTTGAGACCTTGCACGTCGGTCATGCGCTTCTGCTCGGCAAGGCTCGCCGTTACACGCGCCTCGGAGACGGTGATCGGGCCGGTGGGAAGAAGCTTGCCTGTCTCGACCGCCAAGGCTGTCAGGTCCTCACGGCCGAGGCCAGAGAAGTTCAGATCGGTGACCGCAATATCGGTGATCACCACCTCGTCTGAATCTTCGTCATAGGAGGTGTTGCCCTTGAGCCCGATTACTCCGAACACCGGGTTGGCTTTTGGCGTCTTGAGGAACTCGGCCGCGACGAGCGCCTCAATCGATTTGAAGTTGGTCCATTCGGTGAATTGCGGCTGAAACAGGATCATGCGTCCTTTGCCGGTCTCATAGGTACGCGGCCACCCTTCGGCTTCCTTGTTCTCCTGAACGTAACGGCCGCTGACGAAACCGCTGCGGCCCTGGACGGTCACCGCGCACCAGCTGCCGGAATCCTCGCATTCTCCGACATCGATGGCGGTGCCCTCAGGCAGCGTGCGAATGGAGGAGAACTGCGTTCCCGGGCCTGAGCGGAAATTGACGCTCGCTGTGGTAACACCCGGTGCAGCGAAGCTTGGCGCCGCCGAGACGATCGGGACAAGCGCGTACGCGATGAACCTACGCATCGTTAGTTAGTCCTCCCAATAAAGCCGGCTTCTGCCAACCGCCGCGAAAGCGATCACGACCGGACGAATTCAGTAGTTGCAGACCTGTTCCCGACGGATGAAGACCCGCCCATTCACGCCGACCACCCGGCGGCGGACCCAGTAGCATTCCTGGCCATATGCGACGTTGTATGGGGAATAGCCGTAATACGGATAGTCGTAGCCATAACCATAGCCGTAATAGGGAAAGGACAGAGCGCCGAGTGCAAGACCAGCCGCCAGCGCACCACCATAATAGGGATAGCCGCGATAATAATTGCCGTAATACGGATAACGTCCGTAGCCACGGTAGTAAGGCCGATAACCGCCCGCGACGCGGCCGTAATAGGGAGCGCGGAAGCCATAGCCCGGCCGACCGATCGCCGCTGCGCGGAAATCCCCTCTTCCGGGTCTGGCGGCAGCAATTGCTCCGCCACGAAAACCGCCGGCGCCGATTCCAACTCCGCCCATACCGCCACGCGGGATGAACATTCTTGAGCCTCCACCGAAGCCGCCGCCGAAGCCGCCGCCGCGGAAACCACCGCCACCAAATCCACCGCCGCCCATACGGATCCCGCCTCCACCGCCACGGCCGCCGAACCGTTGGGCGAAAGCATCACCCGGAACGAGAAGAGCGCTCGCCAGAAGGACACCGAGACCTAAGAGAAGCTTCCTCATTGTCACCTCCCTTTTCGCCAGCAGATACACCCCGGGCATGGGGCAGGCTGCAAGGGAATTTCATTGTAGTCACATGCGGAGAACTTGCTTGATCATTTGGGACAGATGCGCAGTATTTCGGCAAGCGAAGCTTTGGCGGTGACAGTTTGCCCTGTCACCGCCAGGCTAATCGCTGCTTACGAAAGTCCGGTCATAACGCCTATTGCGTGCGGTATGGCCATCATCGGCGTTGGATCTGCCAGCGAAGTGCGAACGGGACTATTTCTTCTGTCCGGCTGCACCGTTAGCGGAACTGGTATAAATGGCCATGAGTTTAGCCATTTCGGCATTGTAGTCGCGGAGGGTCTCCTCCATCCATCGCGACTGCACGGCAGAAATATCCGCCGGGCTCTTGCAGTCCAGAACGTCGCGGAGGGTTTGCGCGCTCTTGTCGAGGCGCATGGACATGAAGCCCATCATTTCCCGGTGACACTCGGCGGTTGCAGAAAGCCAAGTTTCGGCGGCATTTGCCAAAGCACGGCTGTTGTCACCCGCCAGTGCGCTCCCACTCATACTGCGCAAGGTGTCGGACACCGACGATCTTTTCGGCATGGTGGTCATGGATCATCCTCCTCAATGAGATCCGTCATCAATATTGTCTGATATTGAAGCGTAAACGCTACTCGCGCGGCGGTTGCCCCGATGGGCTTTTCCTCGCCATCGGAACACCTCAATGGGCCCGCCCTCAATGCCCGCCGCTGAACACCAGCGTCTGAATGGGCAGCACAAGCGCCTGGATGCGCAAAAGCATCGCGTGAACGAGCCCGACCGCATCCACCGCATGCAGGGCAAATCCGCGCACGGCGCCGACCTTGCCGGAAGCGAGCAACTCGTGATTGCTCGTATAGGCATTGGCGATACAGCTACTGCCGGGCGTCACGCCGTCAAGCCCCCCATCGTAGAGCGGCTCGAGAAAAACCAGAATCGTGCCTGGCCGTGTGACCTGCTGTGGATCGAGAAGCTGCTCGCCGCTGCGGAACTGGCCAGCGGCGATATAGTCCTGCACCCCAGTCACAACCATCGGGATGACAGTCCAGGGCCTGGAGACACAGGTCACCTCGGCCGCCATGCCGACCTTCATGACCTGCGCCTCAACCTGAGCGAACCCTGCTTGCAGGCGTCCCCGTCCGGCATCATCCGGGATCAAGACCCCTGCCGCCCGGATGAGCGGGTTGACGATATCGCCAACGCGAAGCGTGAACTGCTCCACCCGCCCATCGACGCCCGCACGGACAACGGTCTTCTGCAAATCCACCTCCGCCTGCGCCAACTCGGCTTCGGCACTGGCTTTCTGGGCAGGAAGAAGGCTTGCGAGTTGTGCCTCCGCCTGTGCCTTCGCAGCGGTTGCGGCGTCAATGCTTCCTTGGCGCCCCTGCACGGCTACTCGGAGTTTTTCGATATCGCGCACAGCAACTGCGCCAGGATTGCGCCGGTAGATCTCTTCCTTGGTCTCCAATTCGTCGACTGCCTGCTGATAAGCGCTCCTGGCCTCTTGGATCTTGCCTTCGGCCTCGAGAATCTGGGATTCCGAGACAACCATGGCAGCTTGGGTTTCGGCGATCTTGCGACGAGCTGTCTCGACGGCGGCCTGCTGTCTCGCGCTGTCAAGCCTGAAGATCGGTTGACCTTGTTTGAACGAACCGCTCACACCGTCCATGTACACTTCGGCGACACGCCCGTTGGTTTCCGGAAGGATCGGCACGGTTCTGAAGAAGGCCGTGACGTTCGTCGTCGACGGGTGATTATAGAATATTACTGTGATCAGGCCGATTGTCAGCATGAGACAGGTGATGATGCCCCAGCGCAGTTCGAACCAGACCGAGAACAGCGTGATCTCCTTGCCGATCCTCTTTCCCTGGCCATAGCGGCGGTAGAGATAGTCCGGCAGAATCGTCAGCATGGAGCAGAGAAGAAGCTCAAGCATGGATCTTCTCCTTCGCCGGCCGGGATGGAGTGACCGTCCTTGGCACTTCCACCGTTCCCTCGCCGGCATCATCCGCCGGCTCCGCAGGTATCCCAAGCTCTTCAGGTGTCTCTGTTGCCCCCTCACCCGGCTTCAACCCGGCAATCTTTTCCAGCGATCCCGCAATCCTGCGAAGCGGATTGCCGAAGTCGGGAAGATCGATCAACGCCAGCAGCAGGCCGGCAACCCAGAATGCATGAATATGCGTGAACAGGGCCAACAGACCCAGTACGGCGACGATCTCGAACTGAAGCTTGTGAGACCGGTGGGCGATGCGCTCGGGCAGCGTGTGCAGACGAAGGAAGAGCAGGCCGACAGCGAGGACGGCGAGCACGAGGAAGATCGCCATAATGACCATCAGGACATCGGTCTCGCCAGGCGCGACGATGAAGATCGGAAGGTGATGAGGCGCCGCAGGATTAAGCGTTGGTGTCATACCTGCTCTCCGATAGAGGCCCTGCCGACGTGCAATTCATGGAGATCTCCCATCCTTCATCAGGCCATGATGCTGAGCCCGCCATCGACATAAGTTGTCGTCCCGGTCAGGCGCCGCGCGAATGGCGTTGTCAGATAAGCTGTCGTGAGGCCCACATCGTCGATGTCGACGAGCTCGCCGATGGGAGCGCGCTCGATGGCTTCGGAAAGAAGGACATCGAAATCCTTTATGCCCGAGGCCGCACGGGTTTTCAGAGGTCCTGGAGAGATGGCGTGCACCCTGATCTGTTTGTCACCAAGTTCGTAAGCAAGGTAGCGGACGGCGCTCTCCAGCGCCGCCTTTACCGGCCCCATGAGATTGTAGTTCGGCACAACCTTGTTGGCGCCGTGGTAGCTCATGGCGAGAAGAGTGCCACCATCGGTCATCAGCGGCTCGGCAAGGCGCGCCATGCGGATGAACGAGTGGCAGGAAATATCCATCGCGATCTTGAACCCGTCGGCGGAAGAATCGACGACCCGCCCATGCAGATCGTCCTTCGGAGCGAACGCGATGGAATGCAGCGCGATGTCGAGCCTGCCCCAGCTATCACGGATCTGCCGGAACACGCCCTCCAGTTCGCCATCCCGCGCCACATCGCAGGGAGCAAGAATCGACGCCTCGAGTTCCTGCGCGAGGGGTTCGACATATGGCCGCGATTTCTCGTTGAGATAGGTGACTGCAAGCTCCGCCCCGAGTTGACGGAACACTCGCGCACAGCCATAGGCAATCGAATTCTCGTTGGCGATGCCAATGATAAGGGCGCGCTTACCCTGCAGGATCTTCGACTGCATGGCGGCGTTGCGCAGTTCCGTGAAATGATCGTTCATGAGCTTGGCCTCATGCCTCTGATGACGCGTGTCCGCGGAGCGGCTTGCCGTTTCGTGACAGCATCGGGAGACTTCTCCAGCAGCGTCATCGTTATCGGCTCCGATTTTGCAGCCTCCCTCCTGTCATCGGCAAGCAGCTGCCGGATTTCGCCGAGCACCGAGAGTTGCTTGGCATTGGCCTCGATCCGACCCTCGAGTCGATCGAGCAGTGCGAGCACCGTATGTCGGTCGTGCGACGTTCGCAGGAGCTTTGGGAGCGCCTTCAGCGCCTTCGCCGGTTCGAAATCGACGATGTAGGATTGTTCGCGGATGATCTGGCGTGCCGCCTCGGCCGGCATGTCGACGAGGCCGATATCCCCGCCGACGAGCTCGCGAGCCCGCTTCATGGCGGAGAGACGGCGCCGGCCGGTGCCCGCCTTCATCAGCAGGAGCGCGGCACGAACGATGGCACTCGTCCGATCTCCCTCTTCGATATGCGATAGTGCCGCCCTCACAACAGGCGTGTCTCGCGCATCGATAGGTTGGTCGACCTTGACCTCCTCCTCATCAGCCATGCCGAATCCGGCGGGACCATAGGTTCGGAAGAACGTATTCTCCACGGTCGCATCGCGCAGATCGCGATAGAAGTCGAACGAGGCGGAGGTGATGGCAGCCATCGAAGCCTCCATGCGGGCCATGGGGCCATCCCGATCGCGCGGCGAGCGGTTTGCCCTTGCCATGTCGGCCATGCCTTTCAGTGGCCACAGGAGAGGATTGGCATCCGACATTGCCCAGCGCTGCGACCGCTGCGGGTTGAGCGCCATGGCGGCCTTTGCGACAACGGGATTGACCATCGTCGCGACGACCGGGCGGGCGAACGTCTCGTAGGCGGAGGCCAGCATCTCCGACGTCGTCTCAACCGCCTTGAACGGCACCTCGTCCTTGCGGCTGTACTTCTGCAGGATCTGCAGATCCTCGACCCGCCGTTCGGTCAGCAGCACGTCGTATTGCACGCTCCCGTCGATCTTTTTCTCTTCGACCTGCATGCCATAGAGACCGGGCGGAAGATGCTCGATATACTCGATCAGGTCGACGATCTGCGTGTGCTCGCGCTTGGCGACCGCACCGGAGACGAAGATTCCGAGATGGCCGACGCTTTGGTGCATCAGGCCGATGATTACCTGGCCATTCGCCTTGAGCGCTTCCGTGGTCGGATAGAGATCGGCCACCCAATTGAAGGCCTGCTGCGGCGGTGTGATGTTGTCGCCGAGAGACGCGAACACGATGATCGGAGACTTGATCGCCCGGAGATCGAAGGCACGTCCCTCCGACCATTCCGCATCACCGGCGGCAAGGTTATTGCCGACGAACAGGTTCTCGACGATCCACTTGATCTCCTGTCGATCCATCCGGAAGAAGCCGCCCCACCAGCGTTCGAATTCGAGAAAGCGCTCGGGCTCGGTATCGATCTTTGCGAAGAGGTTGTAGTACTTGTCGAAATAGGTGTTGGCCGGATTGAGATACTCGAAATTCTCGACGAGATAGGCTCCGTCGAACTGTCCGCCACCGAGATCGGCGGCAAAAAGGGCCGGCCATACCCCCCCGAGCATGCCGCCCGCATAGCGCATCGGATTCTCGCCGTCATTGCCGGCCCAATAGGACATCGGCGCGCCATTGATCACGATCGGCCCGGGGAGTTCGGGATCGAAGGCGCCCAGCAGCATCGCAGCCCACCCGCCCTGGCAATTGCCGACCACGACGGGCTTGCGCGTGTTCGGATGGCGCTCACCGACGATGCGGAGAAACTCGGCCTCCGCCCGCGAGACATCCGCAAGGGTCTGTCCCTGCACCGGCTCCGGAAAGAAGATCACAAAATAGACGGGATGGCCCGCCTTGAGCGCTACACCAACCTGCGAATCCTGTTTGAAGCCGCCGATGCCCGGCCCATGACCAGCTCGCGGATCGATGATCACGAAGGGCCGGCTATCCGGATCTGTTACGACGCCCGCCGGCGGAATGATGCGCACCAGAGCATAATTCGCGGGACGCTCGAAGGTGCGGGCATCCGCGACGATTTCCCATTTGAAATCGAGGAGCGGCGGCTTGCCTGCCTTCTCGTGTTCGATCCAGTTGTTGCCGCGCTGGCGCAACGTGTCCCAGAACAGTGTGGACCGCTGTGCGAAGTCGACCCAATAGGTGCCGGCATCGCGCCAGAAATCGAGCGGAGTTGCCGCGCGGGATGAGCCGCCAAGCCAGGGCTCGCTCGCCGCCTTGACAGCTTTCGCGTAACTCTGGAAGGCGTTCGAGCACCGCTCCTGGTAGACCTGGGCAATCTTCATCTGCATGGTAGCGAACTCGGACAGATGAAGCCCTTGCTCCGGCTCTCCGCTCTCGCCCAGTCGATCAGTCCGTCGCGTTCCTGTCATACGCCCTGCCCCATCTTCAGCTATCGCTTGGTGTCGCCCCATTTAAGGAAGAATCCGACATCACCTGGCAGCCCGCCCGGCCATTCGATGATCATCGCATTGAGTCTGAATCCTGCATCCCGAAGCTGGTCACGCCAGAGCTCATAGGCCTGCCGTGGACGCCCTGTCAGAGTATCAGGCCAAGCAGGATCCGCGTTGTTGATCGCGCGGCCATGGTCCGTGCAAATGGCGTTGGGAAAGCGCATGACCATCAGCTCGGTCGCGCCGCGTTGCGCCGCGGTACGAAGCTTCATTTGCAGGTTCTGCACGATTTCCGCGTGGACTTCGGGCGTAAGCTCAAGCGGCTCGGCCATGCGCTTGATCATTTCCTGGCGCGCCTTCTCGGCACGGTCCATGCCATCGACCGACTTCACGGCCTTCGCCATCTGCATCTCGGTCATGTAGTTCCGCAGGTCGGCGGCCGACATGAACGTCTCGTCCCCGAGCTCATTCTGCGTCTTCTCATCCGTCTTGGTTTGCGACGTTGTCATGCCATCAATCTCCCTTTCAGGATGCTATCCGAGCGGAGGCCGCGCCAAGTACGCCCTGCGTCTGTCGCGCGATCACCAGTTCCTCATTGGTGGGGATGATCCACGCGGTCGGTCCGGCGCCCGACGAGATCTGCGGTCCGCCCGCTTGGTTGGCCGCTTCATCGAGGGCAAATCCCGCCCAGTTTAGGCCCGCAATTACCTCTGCGCGCGTCGCCACGTCGTTCTCACCAATCCCTGCGGTGAAGACGAGCCCATCGATTCCTCCGAGCGCCGCCATGAGCGAGCCGATTTCGCGAACGATTCGATAGACGAAGAGATCAATGGCGCTCTTGGCGTCGGAATCCGTTGCCGCCTTCGATCTCAGGGTTCGCATATCGTTCGAAAGGCCGGAAACGCCGAGAAGGCCGGACTTGGTGTAAAGCATACGCTCAGCCTGTTCCGGACTGAGCTTCATCTCCCGCAGCATGTAGAATACCACGGCGGCATCGAGCGCGCCGCAGCGCGTTCCCATCGGAAGGCCGTCGAGGGCGGAAAACCCCATGGTCGTCGCAACGCTGGCGCCATCTTTGAGAGCACACAGGCTCGCGCCGTTCCCGAGATGCGCGACGACCACTCGCCCCTTGGCCAGTTTAGGATCGTAATCTTTCAGGACGGATGCGATGTAGTCATAGGACAGGCCGTGGAAGCCATAACGACGGACGCCACGCTCGCGCATCTCGCGCGGCAGGGCGAACATGGTCGCGATGTCCGACTGGCCCTGGTGGAAGGCTGTGTCGAAGCAGGCGACTTGCGGCATGCCAGGGATCCGCCGGCGGACGATTCGAATCGGCTCCAGATTGTGAGGCTGGTGCAGAGGGGCGAGCGGCACCAGCGTCTCGAGCGATTGAAGAACTGCCTCGTCCACCAGAACCGGGCTGGAGAAGGCCTCCCCGCCATGAACGACGCGGTGGCCGATCGCCACCAGCTTGCGGTCTTCCTGGTGCTGGCGCAGCCATGTGACGAGGTGCATCAGGGCCTCTTCATGCCCAAGTTTATCGCCAGCACTCCAGGTCATTTCGTCGAGAATTGCGCCATCGGCGCCCTTGACGACGAAATGTGCCGGTCCCCCGAGGCCCTCGAACAATCCCTTGAAGACCATGCACGGCTGCCCTTCATCACGGGCTTCGAAAACCTGGAACTTGAGGCTCGATGATCCGGCATTGAGCACCACGAAAACAGGAGTCATGGGTCAGACCTCCGGGAGGCCAAGCCGCTGGCGCTGAGCATCGGCAACGAGCGAGGCGACGGCGCAGGACGCCAGTCGGGTGATCGTCGAGTCGGCCCGGCTCGTGAGGATGATGGGAACCCGCGCACCGAGAACGATGCCTGCAGCGTCGGCGTCGGCAAGGAAAGTCAGGCTCTTCGCAAGCATATTACCGGCTTCGAGATCGGGCACCACGAGCACGTTGGCTTGGCCCGCGACAGGGGACGCAATCTTCTTGATTTTCGCCGCGCCCAGATCGATCGCATTGTCGAGAGCGAGAGGACCATCGAGAATTCCGCCTGTGATCTGGCCGCGATCGGCCATCTTGCACAAGGCCGCGGCTTCTATGGTCGAAGGCACTTTCGGATTGACCGTTTCCATCGCGGAAAGGATCGCGACCTTTACCGGATCCACCTTCAGCGCAAGAGCGAGATCGATCGCGTTCTGAACGATATGGACCTTATCTTCCAATGTCGGAGCGATATTGACTGCCGCATCGGTGATGATGAGCGCCGTCTCGTGACCGGGAACGTCCATCACGAAGCAATGGCTGATCCGGCGGGCAGTGCGCAGCCCCCCTTCGCGTCGGACGACGGCCGCCATCAGCTCGTCCGTGTGCAGACTTCCTTTCATCAGCGCTTCGGCTTGCCCGTTTCGCACCTGGTCGACGGCAGCCTCTGCCGCGGCATGACTATGCGCCGCTTCGACGACCTGGAAATCGTCCAAGCCTTTTCCCAAAGCCTCCGCGGCAGCGGCGATCTTAGCTTTCGGCCCGACAAGGATGGGATCGATCAGCCCAAGTTCGACAGCCTCGAACACTGCGCCGAGAGATGCCTGATCGCATGGGTGTGCGACGGCAACCTTCAGCCTCGGGGCCGCTTGGGCAGCCGCGACGAGCCGGTCATATTTTTCATGGGTTCTCAGACCGTGCTGAGTCGAGCCCTGAACCGTCATCGCTGCCGTCATGATCGGTCTCCATGCGGTTGTCCGAGGGCGACCGTCGCTTTAACCGCTGCGACCGCCGCCAGAATCTCGGTCATCGTGTCGATAGACTGCCGGAGAGGCCAGGGCTCAAGTCCGCGATCGTCCGGCTTGTATGCCAGAGAAAGTATGGTCCGTTCACGCTCCGGTGCTTGACCTATTGGGCCAAGGATTTGACATTTTAGGACTGGCAAGAGGGAAACGATTGCATCAGCTGCCAGGCAGTCGCACGGTCGGCCAACAGGCTGAATGATGTCAAGGCGATGCTCCGACACGTATCCCAATCTTTTGCCGGCGTTCTCTCCCAAGCCTCCCGCTCATGTGCCATCGGGCCTGCCGCCGGAGAGGGTTTGCGGTGGATGGCGTGATGTCGGAGACCATGGCGATTTACGAACGTGGGAATGCCGAATGCGCCATTCTGAAGGCGTGTGACCGGACCAACGCCGGAAAGCGCGGGTGAAGGCGCTCAGCTCCGAATACTTCAATGCCGCCGCGACTTGGTTGAGAGCCATATCCGTGTTGGCCAGCATCTCGCAGGCGATCTCGAAGCGAACCTCATCGGCAATTCGCCGGAACGCCTGACCTTCCATATGCAGGTGCCGGTGCAATGTGCGTCGATGCATGGAGAAGAGGCGCGCGATGCTGGCTGCGGAGCATGCCTCCCTAAGCAGTTCGGTTCGAAGAACCCGACGGAGAGTCTCAGTGAGCGGATCCGATCCGCCCTGTGAGCGAGCTTCGTCTCCCCTGTGGATTGATGGCATTTCCATCGCTCCTCTCTCCATCTCGGCAAGCCTGCCGCGGCGGAATCAACTCACCATAACCATCGCCAAAGTGCTTGCTTGACCGGTTGGGACTTCCTCTTAACAGTTGATCGCCGAAGACGGCATCAACCTCCGCCTTACATGGAAGTCATGCTTCGTTCGCGTACAAGGCAGCGTTACGGGCAGCGGTACACGATCTGCCCATAAGAATTTACGACCTGTCGGCAGCCCGGAGCGGCATAGTAATACGTTCCCGCCGCGACCGCTCCCGCGGTTGCGCCATAAGCCACGGCGCGCCGGGTCGTCCGGCGAGCGACTCCCGCATAGCTGAGCGGTGTTGCGGGACGCCCAATCCTGGCCTCCGCCTTCTCGATGACAGATCCGAACCGCATCGGCCCGGCGTCGTTCAGGGCCAGAGCCGTGCTGCCGATTATCAAAGCCAGAAGGGTGCGACGCACTTGCTTAGGGGTCATCATTTTGTACCTCCGGGAACGACGCCATCAGGGATCTCGTCGATATCCTTAAGGAGCGAAATCGAAACGCCGCTACTCCCATCCGGCGGCTTGAATGCAAATGCATCCGATGCATGGCTAACTCCGGTCTTCCAGTCCCTGAGCCGCAACGAATATTGCGGAGCGCCACCCACCGCCTTGCTCGTGATGACGTATTTCCGTGGAACCGGACGATCCCCGACTTCGACCCATATCTGCCAATCCGTATCGAGGTTGCGGAAGGCAAGGTGCTCGCATTCCACGCCTTCCACGACACCGCGGCCGATATGCTTGGCCTCCAGGACGCCGGCCATCAGTTCATCGTAGGGTTTCGACAAAAGAAGGTCAGCACCGGGCAACTCGAGTGAAGCATCGGTGCGAAGCCTGTCGACGACCTGATCCAAAGTCTCTGAGCTCGTGACCTGAGCGAACCGGTTGCCGCCACGATCGAATATGGTCACGGTCGCACCATCGGAAATGAGCTCGACATCTGCGTAGCCGCCAGTACGGCTGACCCGGAATTTATTCGGACGACTTACGATGATGTCGCCTGATGCGCTGAACTGGATCTTCTCGACCGCCGGGGTCACAACCTCGATATCTGCGTCGTATTTCAGGGAGAGATTCTCCTGCCGGCTCACATAATCTGCCATTGCTTTCAGGATGGCCTGCGGTGACGTCTCCTCCGCCGCAGCCGTCGTCACGCTCAGACAGGCAATGACGACGACCGTCGCAAAGCTCAGTGATCCGCGCGTAAGCGACGTTGCCGCATCCGGATAGATCCCTCGATGCATCACATGAGCCTCCCCGGTTTGATTTCAGGAGCAGAATATGGTGGATCGACTTTCGGCAAAAATGTTACGCCGCCTGGACGATCACTCTAGGCCAGCCCTGGCAGTCTGCTTGATCGGAGGGGACACTTGCTTGACAGTTTGAGCCGGGCAGGATCACTCCCCATGGCTTTCCGTTCGCCAGGCCGTCGGGGTTTGGCCCGACCAGCGCCGGAAGGCACGGGTAAAGGCGCTTGCCTCCGAGTAGCCCAACGCCGCCGCGATCTGGCCGAGCGGCACCTCGGTATCTTCGAGCAATTGCCGCGCGATCTCGAAACGGATCTCGTTCGAGATCGATCGATAGCCCATCCCATCACTTTTCAGACGCCGGCTGAGGGTCCGGCGGTGCATCGCCAGCAGGGCGGCGATTTCGTCCGCCGAACAGCGATGGTTCGTCAAACGTGTACGCAGAAGCCGCCGGATATCGTCTGAAAACTCGGAATGCTGATCACCCTTCGCCCACCTGATCTGCTCTTCCAGCATGGTTCGCAGCAAGGGATCGGCCCCGACGATCCGTTGGTTCAGGTCATCTGCCGAAAGCACAATCGCTGCGACTTCCTGGTTAAACCTGATAGGTGCCCGGAAATGCTGCCGGTAAGGTCCTAGATCCGCTGGCGCAGAGCGAGGCAGCAGGATTTCGAGCGGATTCCATCCGCCTCCCAGAAGGGTGCGCAAAGAATTGACCGAGACCGCCATTGCGCCATCCGAGATCTGGTTAGCGCTTTCGACCTCGGGCTGATAGACCGCATAGCTGAACAGGGCGATGTCGCCGTTGACTGCAAATGCCGGGACAGCGCCGCGGTTCTGAATGCTCAGGTTCGATACCAGAGCGTGAATGGCATCGCCGACGGTCTCGGAATGCAGCATCAGGCGCCCGACCATCCCAAGCGAGAGGATACTGGCGCGCTGACCGACGAGAAGTCCGAAATGGGGGCATTTGGTGCGGGACACGCAGAGGTATAGCAGCCGACCCAACGCTGCATGCTGGATCACATTCGCACCGTCGTCGAAAAGGCAGGGATCCAGCCCGGCTTCTCGTATGAGCGGATCGGGTTCGACGCCGAAATCGCGTAACGTTGGCACGATTTCCTTGGCTACGCCGAGGTGGATATAGCCGGGGGGAAGCGTCCGTCCAGGTTTAGGAATTCCTATCGGCGCAGCTGGGGACCCGATACCTTGCCTGCCGCTGAAGGGCGGCACCACGATATCATTGGTTTTCATGGCCGCCTCGCAGGCATTCAAGGTCGATCGCGAAACTGCACACTTGGCACCGTTCTCGGCAATGGCTTTAGACCAGCTCTAAACTAACATAGGTTTATCCCGAATTGCGGCAATTCGACGAAAATTGCCGGCATGTTCCCGCTTCACCGTCCCATTGGGTCAATTGGCTGTCCCAAAAGATCAAGTGGCTTGGGTGAATTCGCGCGACGATTGATCGTTGTCTGACAGTCGGATTGCCCGATGCGGGTCCTTGATGAAGCTCTCAGAAACGAAGCAGCCGGGTCCCGACTACTTGTCTATCCGATGACGCCGGCCGAATCCGCATCGTGACGGCCGCCGAAAATGGGACGACCCTGCCGGACGAAATGGAGGGCGTCCGTGCTTGCGACATCCGCCAAGGTGAGGGAGCGTGAGATGAGCCGACAAGATGTGCTGACGAAACAAAAAGACAAAGCCGATGCATCAAACCACTCTCACACACCGATGAAGCGAAAGGAGTTCGAGAAGAAGCTGGAAAAGCTGCAGGTCGAGCTCGTGCGCCTTCAAACCTGGGCGAAGGCCACAGGCGCAAGGATCGTAGTGGTGTTCGAGGGGCGCGATACGGCCGGCAAGGGCGGAGTGATCAGCCGCATCACCCAGCGTGTGAGCCCGAGGGTGTTTCGGCATGTGGCCCTCCCGGCGCCGACGGAACGCGAGAAGAGCCAGCTCTACATCCAGCGCTACCTCGCCCATTTCCCGGCTGCAGGCGAGATCGTCTTGTTCGACCGCTCCTGGTACAACCGGGCCGGGGTCGAGCGGGTGATGGGGTTTTGCACGGAGGACGAGTATGAGCGCTTCATGCGCCTTGTCCCATCGGTTGAAAAAGAGATCGTGGCGAACGGCATCATCCTGCTCAAGTATTTTCTCGACGTGAGCCAGGACGAGCAACGCAAAAGATTCGCCGACCGGATCGACAATCCGATCAAGCATTGGAAGCTCAGCCCCATGGACACCGAGTCGGTACGCCGCTGGTGGGACTACACTCTCGCCTATCAGGACATGCTGCGCGGCACCGACATCCCTGAAGCACCGTGGTTTATCGTGCCTTCAGATGACAAGCGCCGGGCACGGCTCAATCTCATCTCTCATATGCTGGACCAGATCCCATACGAAAAGGTCAAAGTCGATCTGCCGAAGGTGCCCAAAGCCGAACCGCGCCCCAAAGGCGCCGAGGCCGGGTTACCTGCGAAGCATGTGGTTCCGGCCATTCATTGAAGCCCGCTCGGCTTCAGGCCGGCGGCAGTTGCCTGCTTTTAATTCGGCCGCCGAGCCGCAACTCGCGCTGAGGCATACTCAGTCGGCACCTGTCAGAAGACCTTCTTCTTTCGCCAGCGTTTGGGTCGATCCGAAGGGAACATCAATCCGCTGGCATCAACCCCAAGATCGACCATCATCTTGGCGAGCGTGATGGCCGTCTTGTATCCGTGAAGCACGGGCACCTCCCACCCCATCTCGTCGAGGCGTCTCTGAACGAACGGCTGCAGCCAGAAGGCTCCCGAGCAGCCGATCGTGATGACTTCGGCGCCATCCTCCTCGATTGCCGCCACGGCCGCCTCGACCGCCTCCTCCACGGCCTCGGATCGTTCCCCCCGCCGTGCCTTGTCGCGCTGAACATGCAAGGGTCGCTCGGTCTCGCAACCGGGGCGCTCATGCGGGAAGTTGATCATGCGGATGGAAGCGCATCGTTCGGTCATGCGATGCTGAACGACCAGATTGTAATAATACATGTTATGGCTCTCGGCCACGTCCAGGATGCTGAACTTATTGCCCAGCATCGTCGCCACATGCATCTGCGAGAAAGCGCAGGATGTCACCGGGATCCTGTACCGGCGGCCGATTTCGCGCGCTTCGAGAAAGCCGGGCTCGCCCCCACCCAACAGGATGATGGCATTGTATTTCCCGCTCTCGCAGGCCTCCTTCACGAGCGGAAGGCGGGCCACGCCGGAATGAGAGAATTCCTGACGGTTTTCGACAGCCCAGTTGCCGTAGGTCGTCGGAGCACCGGCGTGAAGATCCCAGTCGATGTCCTCCAACAGAGGCGCAAGCGATTGATAGTCCATCAGGGTCTGCTCCTTCGGACCCGTCAGCTTGCGATGCAGGTACGGAGAATCCTCGGGGAGTCGAAAGCCCTGTATCATGAGGAAGCGATACTTGCTGGCAGGTCTGGACTCTGACTGACTCATCTTTTTATTTTCCCTTTACCGCCGTTATCGTCACTGCACAGTGAGGCCGCCGTCAAGAACGAGAACCTGGCCGGTTATGAATTCCGCGCGCGGGCTTGCCAGATAGGCAATCGCTTCAGCCATATCCTCGGGTCTACCGAACCGGCGCAGCGGGAATCGCGAAAGCAGCTCTTCGCGGCGTGCCGGATCCGACAGGCCAGTGCGCGTTGGAGTTTCCGTGGACGCTGGCGCAATCGCGTTGACTCGGATCTTGTGAGGCGCCCACTCGATCGCCAGCATTCGCGTCATGTGGGCGACGCCCGCCTTTGAAATGCCGTAGGTAGAGCTTCCTGGAACGCCGAGAAGGCCATGAGTGGACGCGACGCTTACGATAGCGCCAGGCTGCCCGTTCTCGATCCAATGGCGTCCGACGGCTTGGCTCATGAAGAAACTGCCGCCCAGATTGACGTCCATCACCTGCATCCAATCGGCCCGGGTCACATCGAGCGCGGCTTTGCGAAGTGGAACGCCAGCGTTGTTCACAAGCACATCGAGGCGCTCAAAGGAGCCGAGCGCTGTTGCAACAGCGGACTCAATGCTGTCCTGATTGCGGAGATCGAGCCTGATCGGCACCGCCCGCCGTCCGAGTTCGCGAACCTTCGCGGCCGTTTCAGCCAGCATTTCTACCGATAGATCGGCGAGCACGAGATCGCAGCCGTCGCGAGCCAGCGCAAGCGCTGCGGCCGCACCGATGCCATAGGCCGCTCCCGTGATGAATGCCGTACCGCTCTGATTTTGCGCACTTTCGTTTCTCATGGGCTTTTGTATCTATCCTCCCGGGATATCCGATGGTGCCGGCGATGACTGTACTTCGTTAGGCTGGAGTTCCACACGCACGAAGTCTCAGTGCGTCCGACTCGAAGCTACCATACGCTCCGCTGTAGAACACAAGGGGCTCTCCATCTCGCTGCCAGCATTCCACCACATCTCCAATCACGATATCATGGTCTCCGCTGGGCAAAATATCGCTGACGCGGCAGACAAGGTAAGCCAACGCTCCCTCGACAAGCGGCAAGCCGGCGACGCTCGTCGTGCATGCGGTACAGTCGAAGCGCTTTGCATCGCGACCGACGAAGCTGCGCGCCACATCCTGTTGATCGCGGTCGAGAAGGTTCACGGCAAAGCGGCCACTCGACCTGATGGCGTTTCCGGTCGCACTGCCCTGGTTGAGGCAAACGAGGATTTGATGAGGATCGAGCGATACCGACGTCAGAGAATTGATCGTCATGCCGAAGCGCTGCCCTTCGTGAAGGCTGGTCAGCACCGCCACGCCAGTGGCGAACTTCGACATTGTCGTGCGGAATGAGTGACTGTTGATGAACCGGGGCTCACTTACGATCTCCACCTGGGCCATTCGCTCTCTCCTTTGCGTAGGAGGAATCTAAGGGAACTCAATGCCCTCTAGAAGTGCAGAAATAAGCAATGGATTTGTGAATTCTGTTCCGAGATAGAGAAGGTAATTTGGCGCCTCGGGAGCAGCTTTGATCGCTACACCGCCGATAATGCGATATGGGAGGCGGCCGATAGTCAGTTCCGGACTAAGGAACGCTCCCGCTGGCCTGCCGGCTCAGGAGCACAGCATCGATCCAACGCTACACAAGCCCGCATGTCGGACAGGCGGGCTCGCCGAGACGGCCGACATGCGGCAGCGAGGGCTGAGATCGCTGCAGCGCAAGGCTTTAGTGTATTGGATTGCAGGGTGCGAGGCGGCCCGGCACGTGGCATGCCAGAGCGCCGAACGCCGAAATAATCGTCACAGCATGACTTCGATGAGCCGTGGACCGGGCTCGCGCAGGTCCCGCCTCATTGCCGCGACCAGTTCCTCGCAAGTCGTCACCCGGCTGGCCGGTACGCCCATGCCTTTGGCAAGGGCCACGAAATCGAGCGGAGGATTGTCGAGGCTCATCATCTCGGCGGCCTTCTTGCCGGGGGCACCGGCGCCAACGCCGGCGAATTCCACGCGCAATATCTGATAAGCGCGGTTCGAGAAGACCAACGTCGTGACGTTGAGGCCTTCACGTGCCTGCGTCCAAAGGGATTGCAGAGTGTACATGGCGCACCCGTCACCCGAGAGCGAAATGACCCTCCGGTCAGGACAGGCGACCGCGGCACCTGTTGCGACCGGTAGGCCGAAGCCGATCGACCCTCCCATGTTCTGAAGCCAGTCGTGCGGTGCGGCCCCGGCGGTGAGGGCAAATGACTCACGTCCGGTTGTCACCGACTCGTCGACCACGATCGCGTTCTCGGGGATCAGTGCCGACAGGATTTGGGCGATTGTCTGTTGGTTCAGAGCCCCGGATGGCAGCGGCGTGTCAGTGCGCTCTTGGTAACGTGCATGGGACGGGCGCGCTCCGACGGCCTCGGCAAGGGCTTCGAGGACGGCGAGCCCGTCCGAACGCGGACCGCAGGCTTGATAGACTTCAGCGTCCGGAGATTTCAGCAGGCTAGGCTTGTCGGGATAAGCGAAGAAAGCAACCGGCTCCCTCGTCTCAACCGTTACGATATGCTTGAACCCCTTCAGCGCGGCCAGCGCCGGATCGACAAAGTATGGGATTCGAAACGCCGAAACGCGGCCGGCACCACGCTCAACCCGCGCGGTGAAAAACTGTGTCGCGAGCGTAACCCCGGTTTTCCCGCAAATGCGGCCGGCGAGTTCCAGAGCTTTTCCCCGAGTCGCCTTTCCACCAATGATGAGCATGGCCTGATCGCCATTCATCAACGCACGCGCAGCTGCCTCCACGGCGGTGATGTCAACAGGAGGAGTCGAGGGCGTGATGGGAGAAGCGATGATACCTCCCTCTTCCCACGCCGTGTCGCCGGGCAGGATGAGCGAGGCGATGCGAGACAGGCGTGCCTCTGCGACTGCCTGCGCCGCATCCGCGCCGATGGTCGACGAACGCGGCGAGGTTTTCACCCAGTCGGATAAGGGCCGCGCCAGTCCTTCGATGTCAGAAGCCAAAGGCGCATCGTAGGCGAGGTGACAGCTGGCATGCTCTCCGATGATATTGACCATCCCCGACGCGGCTTTCCGCGCATTGTGGATGTTCGACAGCCCGTTCGCCAGGCCAGGCCCTAGGTGGAGGAGAGTCGAAGCCGGCTTGTCGGCCATCCGCCAGTAACCGTCGGCAGCACCCGTCGCCACGCCTTCGTAGAGAACAAGGATCGACCGCATGCCCTCGACCTTGTCGAGCGCCGAGACGAAGTGCATCTCCGACGTACCAGGATTTGCAAAGCACGTATCGACGCCTGCCGCCACAAGCGTCCGAACCAGGCTCTCAGCACCGTTCATCGTTCTTTCCTGTCGTTCCAAGTCGTCTGAAGATTGCGCAAGCGACATGGTGAGAAGGCGACGCGACGCGCCATCGCCGTCCACAGCGCTCGGGTATAGCACACTTTCGTTGGGGCTGCCGCAGGAAATTAGGCTTGCGCAGCAACCTTCCGCCGAACTGAGTTGGATTGCGCAATCGCGGCGTTTACTCTCGGCATGACTTCGGTTGCCATGAGTTCCATTGACCGCTTCGCGAGCTTGGGATCGACCCAATCCATGCCGGCATAGACCAGCTCGCCACAATCACCCGTGACCTCGCGCATGGCGAGAATCTGGTCAACCACGCTATTGACCGAGCCGGACAGAACGAGGCTGTTCATCACATAGTCGAGCGTGATCTCGCTGTCCGGCTGATCGATACGATCCTTGAAGACAGCCAAGCGCCCGATGCGCGAGAACTTCGTCATGATCTGATTGTAGTAGAACCGATATGGGCTTCCTGGATCACCACCAGCGTAGCGCTTGGCAGTGACATCGTCATCGGCGACGAAAATGGTGCGCGCAACACGCCAGTCGGCAGGGTCCGCCTGCAGCCCGACCGATGCCTTGCCTTCGGCATAGTTGGTCCAGTGTGTCCTGGCCCATTTCGCTTGCAGGAAGTTTGCGGAGATGGGGTGGAAGTCGCGCTGGCCCATGAGCACCACGCCCTTGGAATACGGCGCGACAACCGTGCCCACGACCTCGGGCCTCGGGCTCTGATAGGGCTTTCCAAGGTAACCCAGCCCGATCTCCAGTGCTGCGGTCGTCTCTGTCGTTACCTTGAAACGGTTGTCCGGAAGGTCGATCCTGTAAGGCGCCTCGCGACTCCAGATTTCCAGGATCACGTCGATCGCCTCCGCGAAAAGCTTGCCTCGGTCTTCATCGAGCCGACCAAGCGCTTCGGCGTCCGAACGCAGGTTGCCGGGGCTGATGCCGAAGATGAAGCGTCCTTTGGCCAACTGGTCGAACATCGCCGCATGTGATGCGATCAGCGTAGGATGCGTCTGGGACAGGTTCGTCGTTCCCGTGGCCAGCTTGATCGTCTTGGTCGCGTGGATCAGCGTGGCCAGGAAAAGCATGCTGTTTGTGATATTTTCCACCCGGTCCGTCAGATGCTCACCAATGAACGCATCGTAAAACCCTAGCTTGTCACACAGGATGACAGCTTCACGGTCTTCGTCCAGTGTTTCGTGCCAGGGCCGGTGCATCGGGTGCATCGGCATGGCAAAATATCCGAGTCTCATCGCTTCCTCCTGATCCTTATGCCGATACTTCATGCTCGATGATCGCAACGAACCGCTCCGGGTCGTCGACCATCGGAAAATGACCGCAATTGTCGATGACGTGCACGCTCGGTGCCTTCAGAACGGCCTTGAACTGATCGAGTTTACCGACTGTCGGGCTTCTATCGCCAAAGACCAGAACCGCATTTGCCGGAATTTTTGCCAGGTCCGCCCCGATGTCGTATTCACGCAGCGCCCACATCACGCTGAGACAGGTCTTCGTCCCCGCCTTCGACCGGTCGATATTCCAGCGCGTCAGCAGTTCCGGCGTTACTGCGCGCAAGCGAGGCGCGACCCGCTCCAGTGACTGGGTCACCGGCGCGTAATTCGCTTCCGTATTGGCCCAGTTCTTCTGCCATTCCTGCGGCGACCGATAAGGACATTCGACGATGAACAGCTGCTCGATCCGGGCGGAATGATGGGCGCCCAACGCCACGCAGATCGCCCCTCCGATCGAGGCCCCCAGCACATGGGCCTTGGCAATCCCGAGGGCGTCCATGAATTCGATTACGGCGCCTGCATAATCATGAACCCCGATATGACGGGCCAAGGGATCGGAATCTCCCTGACCTGGCATGTCCCAAGCGATCACGCGAAAGCTGCGCGCCAAATCCTCGATGACGTGCTCGTATTCGTAAGCCGAGCCTCCGTTGCTGTGCAGCAGGATCAGCGGCTCGCCGCTGCCGGCTGCAAGCGCATGAATACGCCCATATGTTGTCTGGACGAACAAATCCTCTGCTAACAACTGGTCCGCCTCCTCATTTTCCTGAATGACGATAGCCGATCCCCTTGCGCGCAAAAATCGCAGTAATTAGAATGGTACCTATGAAAATTGTTCTGAGATCGGACGCTTGCCATGAACAAATTCGCGGCCTTCCGGACCTTCGTCACCGTGTGTGAGCAGGGTAACTTCACTGCCGCTGCTCAGAAGCTCGGCACGTCTGCATCAACGGTTACGAAGATCATCGGTCGTCTCGAGGACGACCTCGGCACACGGCTCTTCAATCGCACAACGCGGCGTCTGGTCCTCACGGATCAGGGGCAGGAATTGTTTGAGCGGGCACAGCGGATTCTGTCTGATCTCAGCGAAGCGGAAAGCCTGCTGCGCCAGGCAACGAGCTCGACACAGGGCACCGTCCGTGTTGTCGTTCCGAATCTCTTCGGGCGTCTGACATTGGTTCCGGCGCTACCGGAATTTTTCGAGCGCTATCCGCAGGTCAAGCTGCAGGTTCACTTCAGCGATCGTCCTGTCGATCTCATCGAGTCCGGCTTCGATGTGGGCGTTCATACGGGCGAGCTCGCGGATTCCGCCTCGATCCGCAGGCAGTTGACGCGCGGTCCGATGATCACGGCGGCGTCCCCCACCTATCTCGACCGATCTGGAACACCTGACACCCCGGAAGATCTCCTCGACCATAACTGCATCTATGGCCGCTTCGGGAACGATTGGACCTTCCGGTCCGCGCAGGGCGGCCGGCAACGCGTCCGCGTCAGCGGCAATCTAGCCGTCTACAACGGTGACGCGCTGCGTGAGGCAGCCGTAAAGGGGCTTGGCATCGTGCATTCGTCATGGTGGGCTCTGCACCGCGATTTGGAGCAAGGAACCCTCCTCCCCATCCTGCAGGGCTACGAGGTTGACGGCCCTCCGGTTTCAGCGATCTATCCTGCCGGTCGCCATCTGCCGGCGCGTGTGAGGGCCGTATTCGACTATCTCGTTGAGATCACAGCAGCCAAGCGGCACTATCAGAAGTCGGAACCGTCAACTCCCGATAAAGTCCCGTCCTAAGGCTGGTCAGGACCATATCCGGGTATCGAAGCGACGCGCGCTTGCATGGGTCGAGCAAGCGAAATGGCGGGGTTTCGACCCCGCCATTTCTGCCTAATGAAATTGCCCTGTCGGGATTTAGATGAGTTCCCTCGGCGTATTGCTAAGCAGCTCGACACCGCGATCCGTGATCAGAAGATTATCCTCGAAGCGGATCGTGAACGTCTTCTGGCGCACGGATGGCTGGAAGGAAATAATCATTCCAGGCTCAAAGATCGTTTCGCGATGCGTCGGGTGCGGGAAGTCATGGAATGGACCGAGGCCGACACCGTGGATCGCAAACTGCTGACACGGGAATGCCGTCTTGGTGGCAGGATAGCCCATTTCGATCATCTGACCGCGAATGTAGTCGAAGACCTCCGCAAATGTCATGCCGGGCTTCGTGAAGGTGCAGAATTTCTCGTACGTGGCGTAGAGGTCGTTGGCGATCTTCTTGTGCTCGGCACTCGGTGTCCCCACAACCCATGTGCGCGCGATGTCGCAACCGTAGCCTTTGTAGAGGCAGCCCAGATCGATAGTGACTGGCTCGTCCTTCTCGATCTTCTTCCAGTCTGCGGCAAAAGCTCTGTAATTGGCCGTTCTCACCCCCGACTGGCACATCGTCTCGACTTCACGGAACGCGCCAAGCCGCTTCATCTCGATTTCCATGGCGAGTTGCACTTCCATCTCGGTGACGCCGGGCTTCGCAACGTCTTTCGCAACCTGGATTGCAGATTCCGAAATCGCGATGGCCTGCTTGATCAGCTCGATCTCCTCCGGCTCCTTGACGGCCCGCGCCTTATACAGGAGATCGCCGGCAAACTTCAGTTCGGCATTGGGAAGCGCCTTTGCCAGATTATATTGGGTACTTGCGGTGCAGCATTTCTCTTCGATACCGATCTTCCCTGCATCCAGTCCCCTTTCCTTGAGAACCTTTGCAATGCCCTCATAGGCGCTCGGCGCAAAGCCCTGATCGATGGCCCGAACGTCTTTGATCCACGTGCCCTCTCGAACGGCGTTCAGCGTGATGAACGCACACAGGAAAACGGGATCATGATCCTTGAAGATCATCAGCGGTGATTCCGTGATGTGCGTGTGCGAAACGGGATACCAGGGCAAATGCTGGTAGTGTCCGGACAGGTAGTATTGATTTGTCCAGTTGTGGACGATGAGACAGTCCAGATCGTTCTCAGCCATGACCTTCTTGATCTTGGCCAGGCGTCCTTCGAAGTTGAATGTGGTACCGAAGATATTCATGCTTCTCCCCTTAAAGATTATTGGCTTTCACGGCGGGCGAATTGTTCTGCTGCCTCAGCTTTTTTAGATCCCCGCGGCGGTTCCACAGCCAGCTCCCGATCGGGAACAGCAGGATCAGGGCAATGAAGGCCATGAGGGTTCCCGAGATCGGCCGCGAGAAGAAGATCCTCAGATCGCCCATGCCCAAAACCATCGACTGCTGGAAGGAGGCCTCGAGGTTCGGCACGAGCACCATCGACAGGACAATTGGTGAAATCGGGAAGCCGAATTTTCTGAGCCCGTAGCCGACGACGCCGAAGACAGCCATCGTCGTGATATCGAATGCTGAGAGGTTGACGCTGTAGGCTCCCATCACGCAGACCGTGATGATCACCAGAACCAAATACTTGTACGGGACAGTCAGCATCTTCGCCCACATGCCGACAAGCGGCAGGTTGAGCAGAAGGAGCATCAGGTTTCCCGTCACCATGGACGCAATGACGCCCCAGAACATCTCGGGATGCTCGGTCATCAACAGCGGACCCGGCCGGATGCCATGGATCATCATCGCCATGAAGATCAAGGCATGGGCCGTGTGGGTCGGAATGCCGAGGGTCAGCAGCGGGACGAAGGCAGTTGTCGCCGATGCATTGTTTGCCGTTTCCGGGGCAGCAACACCTTCGATTGCGCCATTCCCGAACCGCTCGGGCGTCTTCGAAAGGCGCTTCTCAATCGTATAGGACCCGAAGGTCGCCATGACGGTTCCACCGCCTGGAAGAACCCCGAGCAGCGAGCCCAACGCGCCACCACGGAGAATCGGCGCCCACGAGGCCTTCCAGTCTGCCCGCGTAGGCCATAGGCCTTTCAAATCCGTCTTGAAAACCTCACGTGTCTCCTGCTTCTCCATGTTCAGCATTACTTCCGAGATACCGTAGAGACCCATCGCTACCGGCACGAAGTTGAGGCCCGACAGGAGATAGTCACTGCCGAAGGTGAAACGATCCAAGCCGTAGGTGACATCCCGACCAACCATGCCGAGCAGGCACCCGATGCTCATGGCCATGAGACCCTTGAGAACCGATTCCGATGAGAGGTAGACCACCATGAAGAGACCGAGCAGAAGCATGGCCGTGTATTCCGGCGGACCGAAGCTTAGAGCCAAATCGGACAGCGCGGGCGCGATCAGGATCAATATCAGGACACTGATGAGACCGCCGATGAACGAGCCGATGGCGCACATCCCAAGAGCGGCTCCCGCGCGACCCTTTCGAGCCATCTGATAGCCGTCGATACAGGTGACGACCGACGAGTTCTCTCCGGGAATGTTGAGAAGAATGGATGTGGTCGAACCGCCGAACATTGCACCGTAGTAGATACCGGCCAGCATGATGATGGCGCCGACAGGGTCCAACTTGTACGTGAGCGGCAGCAGCAATGCGATGGTTGCGGAAGGCCCAAGTCCGGGCAACACACCAACCGCCGTGCCGAGAACCGCCCCGATGAATCCGAGCAGTAGATTTGTCGGTATCAGCGCAACGCTGAATCCCTCAATGAGATTTGAGAAGAGGTCCATGATGACTCCGGCGACTAGAGCAGGCCACGCAAAAGGCCGTCAGGAAGATTCACTTCAAGCAGGCGGTCGAACAGAACATAGCTGAAAACCGAAACCGCGATCGCGATGACCAGTGGCCTGAGCCACCCCTGTGGTTCGAAGATGCGGATGATCAGCAGCGACAAGCCTGTTGTCGCGATGATGTATCCAAGAAAGTCGAGAGTGATGCTGTACACGATCAGGCCGACCACAATGCTGGCCGGCTGCTTCCATTGCTCCCCAAGCACCGCCTTGGAATTTCCCGCAGTCCGGAATGCCGAAGCGAATTGCGCCAGTGAAACAAACAGGAGGAAAAGGCTCACGATGAGCGGGATAAAGCCCGGCATAGGCTCCAGCGGCGTTCCGAGCGGCAGCTGCAAGGAAGCGGCGATGCAGCCGAACGCAAAGAGTACGAAGAAGGCGCTCATGACGAGTTCGGAGGATTTGGCCATTCTTGCAGTCCTCACCCATGTTGTTGTTGCTTGGAGCGGAGACTCGACACGGAGGCCTTCCTGGAAGGATCTGTTGTCGGGCCTCCGCCATGGCTTACCGGCGTGAGACGAATGCCTCTGCCTCGATTGCAGGCTGCTAATTTGCCGGCTTCGCCTCGTCGACGATGCCCTTAATGCTGTAGGCACCCTTCATGTCCGCGTAGAAATCATAGGTCTCACGCCAGACCTTGCGATACTCGTCGGGACCGAGGAAGGTGACATGCTCGCCCGCCTGCCTGTAGGCTTCCTTGACGGCGGGATCGTCGAGCATCTTGCGAACGGACTCCGCAAGCTTGTCGATTACGGGACGGGGCGTTCCCTTGGGTGCTGCGTATCCGTTCCAGATCTCAAGCGCGATGTCGAAACCCTCTTCCCGCGCAGTCGGCACATCCGGATATTCCGGATGGCGCTTCTCGCCATAATACACGAGAGGTTTGATCTTCCCCGCGCGGGCCTGTTCCGACACCGAAAGTGGAGATCCGCCAAACACGTCGACATGCCCGCCGAGACCCGCGAGCATCATCTGCGATCCGCCACCGAACTTGACCAGTCGAACCGAGGCTCCCTGCGTCTTGGTCATCCATCTCCAGAACGTTTCGCTCGTCGTGTATGGACCGCCGATACCGACGGTGACCTTTCCGGGATTGGCTTTAACGTAAGTGACGAGATCCTTCAGCGTCTTGTAAGGCGAGTCTGCGCGAACCGTCAGAAACGTCGATTCCTCGCTGAGCATGACAACGGGCTCCAGCTGGTCCGGTCCATAGGAACGCCCTTCGATTGCTGGCAGCGCGGCATTCCAGCCGACACCCGTGGCAAGTAGAGTGTAGCCATCCGGCGCGCTCTTGGCCGCATGTTCCGTCCCAATGATGCCCTGACCACCCGGCTTCATCTCAACAACGAGTGGCTGCCCGAGATACTTTTGTGCGACGGCTGAGAGCGGCCTCGTGACCAGGTCGGAATGACCGCCGGGACCGAAGGGAATGATGACGGTAATGGGTTTCGCCGGGAAGTCCTGGGCTTGCGCCCTCTGGACGCTGCAAAGGGCGAGTGGCACCGCCAGGGTGAAGAATATGCGAGCCTTATTCCGCCGATACCATGTTACTGCTTTGTCCATAGGCGTTTCCTCCGCGTGAGACGGTAGCTTCATGTGCTTAGAAGATTTCGGGCCAAGCGCTGCCAATCTGTGCGGCGAGGGCCGGCCAGAGCCAAAAGCTTCGTTTGGGTCATCAACATCGCGACCTCTCGAAATCTTTTGCAGATCCCTGCGTCGGGATAATCGGGCATGACGGCCCAGGTCATCCCTGAACCGGGTCGAGGTTCTGGCGCCCCGATCAAGGTTCATTAACAGTGATAGTAATAGAGCCGGTTACGGACGGAAGGACATAAATTAGAAGCACATATGTGAAGAAAAATACGAGATGCCTTGGCGGATCGTGGCCACGCCACCCCCTACGCGAAACCCTCGCCGAGGCTGCAACCGACGTCGGCGCAAGGCTTCGCAAAGAGTCGGAAAACGCCGCGCCATAGGTCCATCTGCGCGGTAGCGTCCTACCGGTATCACGAGTCGCGTCGAGTGTATGGCGAACAGAGTGAAAGTGAATGTCGCGCTTGATTCAACCCGTCGCCACGGAGCAAAATCGAAACTAGTGTGACTTCTTGGCAAGCGCTGCCTCGCGCAGGCCGGTGAGAGTCGCCTGGGGTGTAATGACCTCCGGATCCATGCGCAACTCGATGACGGAAGGACCGTTGAAGCGCTGCGCACGCGTGAAGGCAGCGGCGAAGTCGGCCGTCCTCTCCACGGTTTCCCCGTGTGCTCCGAAAGAGCGGGCGTAAGCGGCAAAGTCAGGATTGACCAGATCGGTGCTGATGACGCGGCCGGGATAGTGGTTTTCCTGATGCATGCGAATGGTGCCGTACATCCCGTTATTCACGATGATGACGGTGAACTTGGCTTTCTGCGCCATTGCCGTCGCGAGTTCCTGCCCCGTCATCATGAAGTCGCCGTCGCCGGCGACGCAGAGCACAGGCGTCTGAGGGCGGGTGATAGCGGCTGCCACGGCTGCGGGAAGGCCGTAGCCCATCGAGCCGCTGGTGGGGGCGAGTTCCGTACCGAGCCGCCGGTATTGGTGAAAGCGGTGAACCCAGACGGAAAAGTTGCCGGCGCCGTTCGTATAGATGGTTTCCGGCGGCATGTTTTCCTCAAGCCATGCCATGATGTCGCCCATGTGGATCGGGCCGGGCGCAGGCGGGCATTTCTGCCAGGAAAGGTATTCGCTGTGAGCGATCGACGGGGTCTCGGCCCAGACAGGGTCTTCGATCGGGGCCAGGTCTCGCAGCGAGCGTGCAAATTCCCGAGGCGTGGCATTGATCGCCAATGTCGGCTGATAGACCCTTCCAAGCTCCTCGGGATCGGGGTGGACATGAACCAGCCGCTGACTGGGCGTCGGAATATCGAAGAGGGTATATCCGACGGTCGTCATTTCCGTGAGACGAGCCCCGACCACGATCAGCAGATCCGCCTGGCGGACTTGCTCGCGCAGCTTGGGGTTTGATCCGATGCCAAGGTCTCCCGCATAGCAGGCATGGGCGTTGTCGAAGCGGTCCGCACGCCGGAAACTGGTGCAGACGGGGAGCCTGTTTGCCGCCGCGAAGGCTTCGAACGTGGCAACCGCCTCTTCATCCCAGGGAGAGCCACCAAGAATGACGAAGGGCCGCTCTGCCTCGGTGAGCAGATTCCGCAGAGCCTGCATCTCACCGACGCCCGGCCAACTCTTGAGCGGCTTATAAGCCAGCGCATCGGCGACAGCGGTGGTCTCAGTCAGCATGTCTTCAGGCAAGGCGATGACGACCGGGCCGGGACGGCCGCTGGTGGCCACCGCAAAAGCACGAGCAATGAGTTCGGGCAGGCGAGCGGAATCGTTGACCTCGGTGACCCACTTCGCCACCTGTCCCAGCATGCGTCCGTAATCGATCTCCTGGAAGGCTTCCCGCTCGATCTGGCCCCGCGCCACCTGTCCGACGAAAAGGATCATCGGCGTTGCATCCTGCATCGCGACGTGAAGGCCTGCGCTGGCATTGGTGGCGCCCGGCCCGCGCGTCACCATGCAGATGCCGGGCTTGTTGGTGAGTTTACCATAGGCGTCCGCCATCATGGCCGCGCCGCCTTCATGCCGGCACGAGACGACGCGGACGGACGAGGCATCGTGCAGCGCGTCGAGCACAGCCAAATAGCTCTCGCCCGGCACGCAAAAGACCGTATCCACGCCATGGACACGCAACTGATCCACCAGGATCTGGCCTCCGGTACGAGTCTTGGCACGATCTTGCACGACGATGCTCTCCCTTCCGTGATCTCAACCGCGCCCGACGAGGCCGAGCGCTTTCTCCATGAACGCGAAGCTGCGGCGCGGAGGCGTGATGAGGATCCGATAGCCTTCCTCGATCACCCGCTCGATGTTCTCCGGCTCGACATGCGGATGCCCGACCGGGATGTTGTGCTGCTTGCAGATGGCGCGGATCTCGGCCATCGCTGTCAGCAGTTCGGGATGCTCGTACTGACGCGGGATGCCCAGCTCCTGGCCAAGATCCCCCTCCCCGATGAGCACACCGCCGATGCCCGGCACGTTCTTGAGCATATCGGGAAGGTTGCTGATCCCCTTGGTGTCCTCGATCATCAACAGGACGAGGATCTCGCCGTCGGAAGCCAGAGGCCAGACATCGGCTTTCTTGTAATACTCCTGGTTGGTGACGCCCCAGTAGCGGCAAGCAGTATGCGGACCATCGCCGCGCAAGCCGGCAGGCTCATAGAGCGGCGACGACTTCAGCCGAGGATAGCGGCATGCGGAGACCGCATTGTAAGCCTCTTCAACCGTGCTGATATGCGGCCAGACCACGCCGTAGGCGCCGAGATCCAGCGCCTGTTTGGCGAACCACTGGTTCATCTCGCCGCCGTTGGGCGGAATGCGCACGATCGGCGTTACCGCCGGCGCGATGGTTCCGGACGAGGCGATCTGGCGGCGGTTAAGCAAGTACTGCATCGCGTCGCGCAGCCCCTTGCCGTCCCAGACATTGTGCTCTTTCTCGATGATGATGCCGTCATATTTCGACGTCGAGAAAACGATGGATTCTTCGATATCCGCTTTGGCGAAGGACATCACCACGTGCTGGCCCTTTTCGAGGGCGCGAATGACACCGTTGAGGCGCGGTAGATCAGGCATGTTCATGAGCCTTCTTTGCGATGCGGTCGAGAATTGGATTGACGCGCGGATAGACCTTGCGGGCGTTGCCTTCGAAGATCTTGTAGCGATCCTCGTCGGTCAGCCAGCTCACGTTGTCGATATAGCGCTTGGTGTCGTCGAAGTAGTAACCGGTTTCCGGGTCGATGCCGCGCACGGCGCCGACCATCTCGGTGGCGAACAGCACGTTGTCGACGGGAATCACCTTGGCCAGAAGATCGATGCCGGGCTGGTGGTAGACGCAGGTATCGAAGAAGATGTTGCCGAGCAGATGTTCCTGGAGCGGTGGCCGCTTCATATCCTGCGCCAGGCCCCGATAGCGTCCCCAGTGATAAGGAACCGCACCGCCGCCATGGGGGATGACGAATTTGAGAGTGGGGAAATCCTTGAACACGTCCGAGGTCAGGAACTGCATGAAGGCCGTGGTGTCGCCGTTCAGGTAATGGGCGCCTGTGTGGTGGATACCCGGATTGCAGGTGCCGCTGACATGGATCATGGCGGGCACGTCGAGTTCCACCATCTTCTCATAGAGCGGGTACCACTGGCGGTCGCTCAGGGGCAGATCCTTCCAATACCCGCCGGACGGATCGGGATTGAGGTTGCAGCCCACGAAGCCTAGCTCGTTGATGCAGCGCTCGAGCTCGGGAATGACGCTCTTCGGCGGAACGCCGCTCGACTGGGGCAGCTGGCACACCCCGATATAATTGTCGGGATAGAGCTGGGTGACCCGGTAGATCAGGTCGTTGCACGCCTCCGACCATACCTGGCTGGTCACCGCATTACCGATGTGATGGGCCATTTGGCCGGCGATGGGCGAAAACAGAGTTACATCGATGCCACGGTCGCGCTGCAGCTTGAGCTGGGCACCCTCTAGGCTCTCGCGGATCTCGTCATCGCTGATCTTGATCGAATGTTTGCTCGGATTGCGCGAGGGATCTTCCAAGGCCTCGATCTGAAGCTGGCGGAAGGTCTTAAGGCCGTTGGGTGCGGTGGTATAATGCCCATGGCAGTCGACGATCATGGATGATCTTCTCCGATATGTGCCGAGGTGGAATTCCGGTGGGTATCAACGAATGTCACGCGCTGCTCCTCACCACAGCAGTTCCGGGCCATCCCAAACTGCCTCGACGTGCTCTGTATCCCGCATGTTCCCGAAGGCGGGGGTAGCGGTCGGTGAGTTCAGACAAATACCCCGAGGCCATGAACCTCAAATTCGAATCGTGAACGGGATCATTAGATTTTGCTAATCGAGCTCGGCCGCCAAGGCCCGCCTCCCCTGGGAACCGGTTCTCCGAAAGGCGAATTTGTGTATCAGCGGGCCTGTGCCATAAGGGCTCGATCCGCAGGAGCTTAAGAACAGGATCGGCACCAGGGTACCGCTTTGAGCGATAAGCAGACGAAAGCCCAGGACGACCGCGCTTTTCTGCCCAGTTTGACGCAGTTGCGCGCCTTCGCGGAGGTGGCCCGCATCGATAGTATCACCCGCGCGGCCGACGAGCTTCATCGGTCGCAGTCCGCGGTCACCCAGGCGATCCAGAGCCTTGAGAGCGAATTGGGTGTGAGCCTCTTTGCCCGGACCAGCACCGGGTCCTACCTGACCAATTTTGGGCGTATTCTCCATTATCGGGCCGAGAAGTGCTTCGAGCGTATCGAAGCGGTTCTGGCCGAAATCCTAGGGACTGAGGCCGACAACCCCGCCCAGATCGGGTCCATCGCCCGGCGTATCACCCGCGCTCAGATCCTGGCCCTGACGGCCGTCGATGAATACAGCTCATTCGCGCAGGCGGCCCGCCATGTGAAGGTGTCGCTGGCGTCCCTTCACCGCGCGGCGAGAACCCTCGAGAAACAGGTCAGTCGCAAACTGTTCGTGAAAACGGCGCAGGGCATCGCGACCAGTCCCGATGGCGCGAAGCTGGCGGTCGGCCTGAACCTGGCTGTCCGTGAGCTCGAATGGGCGCACGAGGAAATCCAGTCCGAAACGGGTGCGATACGCGGACGTCTGCTGGTCGGTGCGCTGCTCCTGGCCGGCAGCAATTACGTTTCGGCCGGCCTGGATCGCTTCGTCGTCGCCCATCCCGACGTGACCGTACGCCTGATCAGCGGCCCTTATGACCAGCTTCTTTCCAAGCTGCGCAGTGGCTCCATCGATTTTCTCGTCGGCGCGCTCAAGAACCCTCCTCCCGTCGATGATGTCGCCGAGCTGGAACTGGGATCCGACCCCTATACGGTTGGGGTCAGTCGCCATCATCCTCTGGTAGGCAGGGACAAGGTCACGTTGGACGACCTGCGCGAATGGGAGTGGATTTCTCCTGGTCCAGGGGCTCAGCGGCGCTTCGTCTTTGAGGGGATTTTCGGCAACGGCCCAATGCCGCGCTTTCGCGTCGAGACGTACTCGCTCCTGACCATTTTCATCCTCCTGGCGGAGAGTCACAGGATAGCTGTGCTGACGGCCTCCGAGATGGCCCTCAACCGACGGCTGGGAAACCAGCTCACGTCCCTACCCTTCACCATCGACCATGCTCCGGCCAAGATGGGCGTCACGGTGCGAAAGAACTGGGAACCGACCAAGCTTCAGCAGATCTTCCTGAGTTCACTTAGGCAAAGCTAATTCCCCCTCGCGGGCCATGTTCGGGGCATCATCGTTGCCAGCGTCCCTGGCCACGTCCGGTCAAAAGCCTCCGCGCTGTTCTCGCGCCAGCAAGAGGGCCTATCTGGTGACCTTAACCCGGCAAATTCAGGCCAAGCTGCCATCCCGACGCATTCTGCCTGTCCGTTCTGACAAGCTCCCTTCGGTCGATCCCTCACCTCAACCAAGCCGCGCGACGACCTGATTCCCACAAGCGATCAGAAAAAACTTATGGCACCCACCGGCTTTCAAATGAGGCTCAGGGTAAACAATCACATACATTGCTCCCGAAAAGCTGGATCGCCGCACCGCAACCGCGGCGTCCGATCACCAGCAGAAAAAGGTGTCTTGGGCGGCGGAAGGACAGGGCGAGAGGCCTCGCCGGATCGCCGCGCCCCGACCTGAGATCAGGGAGATTCGAATGGACAACGTGTCATCCGGCAAAGTCAAGCTGCGGACCAACCTCGCCGACTATCCGAATACGGTGGCGCTCAAGACCGGCGCCCTCGACTCGCCTCTGGTGGAGTTCGATTTCTGCGGTCCCAAGACTGCGCATGACGGCTTCAAGCCGATGCTGCGCGAGAACGCATTCGATGCCGGCGAACTTGCCATCGTCACCTTTCTGCAGGCCTTTGCCTACGGCAAACCCTACGTTCTCCTGCCGGCTCCGATCTCTGGGCGCACGCAGCATCACTGCATCGGCTACAACAGTGAATTCGGCGATCTCAATCCCAAGGACATCGAAGGCAAGAAGGTCGGCGTACGCTCCTATGCCCAGACGACGGGCCTTTGGGTCAGAGGCATCCTGCAGCATGAGTATGGAGTCGATCTCGACAAGGTGACGTGGCTGACCCTCGACGAAAGCCACCTCGCCGAATACCAGGATCCGTCCAATTGCCAGCGTCTGCCCAAGGGGTCCAAGCTGGCCGAGCTGCTCTACGCGGGCGAAATCTCCGCCGCCATCCTCGGCAACGACATGCCCGATGATCCCAGGATCCGCACGCTGATTCCGGATGCGATCGCGGAAGGAAAGAAGTGGTCGGCGCGCGAACAGGTCGTCCCGATCAACCACATGTTCGTGGTTCATCGTGATCTCGCGAAAAACCGTCCCGACGTTGTCGCAGAGATATTCCGGCTGCTCGTGGAAAGCCGCGCGGCGTCGACCAGCAATGCCCTGCAGCCGCCTTTCGGCCTGGAAGCCAACCGCAAGGGCATCGGCCTGGCCATCGAGTGGGCGTTCGAACAAAAGATCATTCCGCGGCGGTTCAGTGTCGACGAACTCTTCGACGAGACGACAGCAGGGCTCGTCCCATAGGGCCGAGGTGGTTGTATCGACGCCTGCGACAATAACAGGACGCGGGCCAGCAGGTCTTTCAGGGAGAAACAGCTGATGTTGAATTTGAAGATCGCGCTCGGGGACACGAGCACGACGCGGGGCCTCAAGTCTGGCGACATCCCGATCAAGGGCGTGAAACCGGAATTCGTTCAGGTCAATCCGATCATCGCCGCTTTCCGCCACATGGTTCGCGATCTCGCATACGATGTCTGCGAATTGGCGCCTACGACTTATCTGATTGCGCGTGCCCACGGAGTGCGGTTCACGGCACTTCCGATCGTGCTCATGCGGCGCTTTCACCATCACGGTCTCGTCAAGCGGCCCGATGCACAGATCAACGAGCCTAAGGATCTCGAAGGCAAGATCGTCGGCGTGCGCGCATATTCGGTCACCACGGGCGTCTGGACGCGCGGCATCCTTCAGAACGAGTACGGCGTTGATCCGGATCGCGTCACGTGGATGGTCGATGACGAAGAGCACGTCACGACAATGAAGCTGCCGTCTAACGTGATCCGCGTGCCCGAGGGGCGCTCACTGGCCGAGCTCTTCGCAAAAGGCGAGATCCAGGCTGGCTTTACCGGCAATGCGGGCATCGGTCGCTCGGGCGCGCCGACCGAGGGATGGCAGGGCGGCGGCATCGCCGCCGATGAATATCCCGAAGTCATCGCCGATACCGCCAAGGCCGAGGCGGAATGGTACGGTCGCACGGGCATCTATCCCATCCATGGCATCGTGGTCGTGAAGGATGACGTCCTCGCCGACAACCCGTGGCTGCCCGAAGCGCTGATGGACGCGTTCCAGGCCTCGAAGCAGCTCCAGCTCGACCGGCTTGCCAGAGGCGAGGCCGAGGACGCGACCGACAAGCGCTATATCCGCGACATGAAAGTCGTCGGCCCCGATCCGCTGGTCTTCGGCCTCAAGGCCAATGCGCCCTCGATCGATGCGCTCATCCAATACGCGCATCAGCAGCGGCTCATCGATGAGCGGCCGGCGCGCGAGTCCGTGTTCGTCAACGTCTGATGCATCCCTCTTAACGAACGGCTTTCCCCACATGTCCTATCCACGCGTCGACATTCACCCCCATATCGTTTCGCCCGACACCGAGCGCTATCCGATGGCGCCGCTCGGCGGCAAGCGGTCCGACTGGTCCAAATCGGCCCATTCACTGACGGCTGAAGAACTGATCGCAGCGATGGACGAAAGCGGCGTTGCGAAGGCAGCGCTCGTTCATTCGTCCACGACCTACGGCTTCGACAACAGCCTGGTTGCCGACGCCGTAGGTCAGTATCCCGACCGTTTGACTGCGGTTTGTTCGATCGACGCCCTTGCGCCCGACGCCGTCGAGACATTGAAGTCCTGGCTGGCGAAAGGATGCACGGGCCTGCGCTTCTTCACCACCGGCAGCACGATGCCAGGCCAAGCCGAATGGCTGAACGATCCCAAGACCTATCCGGTCTGGGACTATGCCTCCCAGATTCGCCTGCCCATCTGCATCCAGGCCACCGTAGGCGGCCTCGGCATGCTCCGCGACATGATGGACCGGTTCCCGGATGTGCCGGTCCTGCTCGATCATATGGCGAAGCCCGACCTTTCGACGGGAGAGCCCTACCCGAACGCCCAGGTCGTTCTGGATCTCGCCGCGCGCTATCCGCAGCTTGTCATCAAGTACACTCCCTCGGCCCTCAAGGTCATGAACGAAGGCAAGGCCTCGCCCGCCACCTTCCTGCCGAAGCTGGTCGATGCCTTCGGTCCCGAACGCATCGCATGGGGTTCGAATTATCCTGCATCGCCCGGGACTTTGGGGGAGATCGTCGAGCGGTGCGAGGGAGCTCTCGCCTTCCTTTCCGAAGCCGATCGCGCCCAGATCATGGGTGGAACTGCCCTCAGGCTTTACCCGGTGCTCAAGTGATTGCACCCTGTCTCAGAGAGAGCGGCCAGAAGGCCAAGGCTACGCTGAGGAGGGCCTGACGAATACGCCGCCGACCGGATCCGAGCGGACCGGTCGGCGGCAGGAACGCTGTGCAATTTTTGGGAGGAACAAAACAATGAACGCTTCAAGTCAGTTTAGCCGCAGACGCTTCACCGCCGTCGTCGTCGCCATGTCTGTCGCCGCCCTCGCCGGATTCAGCGCTCCCGCCATGGCGCAGAGCAAATATCCGACTCGTCCCGTCACGATCATCCTGCCATTCGGCACCGGAGGCGTGTCCGACATCGCGGCGCGCCTCATCTCCGAGAAGCTCGAAGATTCCCTTGGACAGCGCTTCCTGGTCGACAACCAACCCGGTGCCGGCGGCGCAGTCGCAACTCAAAAGGCCTTCAAGGGCGACAAGGAAGGCTACACCCTGCTCAACATGGGCAACTCGGCCACGATCCGACGCACGCTCATGCCCAATCAGAAGCCCGATCAGATCACCGATTTCCAGCCGATTTCACCGGTCGCCGAGTTCGGTCTCGTCGTTGTCGCCTCCCCTCAATCGGGCATCGAGTCCGTGCAGGACCTCGTCAAGAAGGCGAAGGCCAATCCGGGAAAGATCAATATCGGTTCGGTCGCAGTGGGAAGCACGCAGCATCTCTCCTCGCTGCTGTTTGCGACAGTGGCAGGCATCAAGGTCGAGATCGTGACCTACAACAACACGCCAGAACTCATGGGCGCGGTGGCGCGCGGAGAGGTCGACGTCGCCCTTGAGATCGTCTCCGGCGCCATGAGCCCTATCAAGACGAAGCAGGTCAAGCTCATTGCGACCACCAGGAGCAAGCGCTCGCCTGTGTATCCCGACACTCCGACGGTTGAGGAAAGCGGCGTAGCGCCCTTCGACGTTTCGAGCTGGAACTCGTACGTCGCGCCCAAAGGTGTACCGGATCAGGTCAAGCAGAAGCTCAATGCGGAGATTCAGCGCATCATCGACCAGCCTGACATTCGCGAAAAGATGCTTTCATTCGGCATGGAGCCGTTCCACGGTGGTCCGGACGTCGTGTCCCAGCGGATCCAGGCGGACGTTGCAAAGTGGGAATCCGTGATTAAAGCCTCGGGAATGCCGATTGAACAATAAGTGCAACCTATAGCTCCCACCAAAACGACCTGCATGCCGTTAATGTCGGGTTGGGATCATGCCAGCGGGCATCAGGATGCAGCTCTCAAAAGCTGCTCCTGGCGCCTGCTCGGCCGTTCAGGAGGAGAACCATGAATCTTCTACGGAGCCCCGATGGGCAATCCGGTCTATTTTTCACCGCCTTCGGACTTATCGTTGCAACGCTGGCACTGCAGTATCCGCTCGGCACGCCTGCCAGAATGGGACCTGGTTTCTTCCCCTTCTGGCTCGGCATCCTGCTCACCGTCACCGGCAGCCTCGTGATCGTGCAGTCGCTGCGCGCTGAATCGGAACGAATTGCCCCGCTGGAATGGCGATCCGCCGCCATCATCACACTGGCCATCGTCATATCCGCGAGCCTGTTGCTGACGGCAGGACTTCTGATCGCCATCCCTGCCCTGGTGATCATCTCTGCCTTTGCCGGACGGAATGTCAAAATCCTGCCGGTCGTCATCACTGCTGCAGTGCTTACTGCCATGGCATACGCCATTTTCATCCTGGGCCTGGACCTGCGCATACCGTTGCTCTGGGGGCTATGACATGGATCTGATCGCCAATCTGAGTCTCGGTTTCTCACACGCGTTAGAGATCAAGAACATCCTCTTCTGCTTCGTCGGGGTGCTTCTCGGCACTGCGATCGGCGTCTTGCCCGGGCTGGGACCTCTCGCCACCATTTCGATGCTGCTGCCGCTGACCTATGCGCTCGATCCCATCTCGTCGCTGATCATGCTGGCAGGCATTTATTACGGTGCCCAGTATGGCGGCTCGACAGCGGCAATCCTGGTCAATCTCCCCGGCGAATCGTCTTCCGTGGTCACCGCAATCGACGGTTACAAGATGGCTCAGCAGGGCCGCGCCGGTGCAGCCCTGGCCATCGCCGCCCTCGCCTCCGTGTTCGCGGGAACGGTCTCGACTGGCGTCGTCGCTGCCTTCTCGCCGATCCTGTCCAATGTCGCATCGTCATTCGGCTCGACGGAGTATTTCTCTTTGATGGTGCTGGGATTGGTCGCAGCGGTCATCCTTGCTCACGGGTCTCTGCTCAAAGCCATCTGCATGGTGCTGGTCGGATTGATCCTGGGCTGCATCGGCGTCGATGCCAGCAGTGGCTCTTATCGGTTTACGTTCGGCTTTCTCGAGCTGAGCTCGGGACTCGAGTTCGTGGCCTTGGCGATGGGCATGTTCGCCTTCGCCGACATCATCAGCACGGTTGCGGAGAAGACGGGCAGCGGGCCGGCCATTCACAAGATCACCTCGCTCTGGCCCAACAAAAAGGAGTTCGATGCCGCGGCTCCCGCTGCTGTACGCGGTACGCTCATCGGCTCGGTCCTCGGCGTTCTGCCTGGCGGAGGAGCCGCTCTGGCGTCGTTCGCCGCCTACACCTTGGAGAAGCGGGTTTCGCGCGAGCCACGGAAATTCGGCAACGGTGCGGTGGAAGGCGTGGCGGGTCCCGAGGCCGCGAACAATGCGGCCGCTCAGACTTCGTTCATCCCGATGCTGACTCTGGGCCTGCCCTCCAACGGCGTCATGGCACTGATGATGGGCGCGATGATGATCAACAACATCTCGCCCGGCCCGCAGGTGATGACGACCAACCCGGATCTTTTCTGGGCCCTGATCGCTTCGATGTGGGTCGGCAATGTGCTGCTGGTCGTGCTCAACCTGCCGATGGTGGGGTTATGGGTCAAGCTGATCACCATTCCCTACAAGGTGCTCTATCCGGCAATCCTGATGTTCTGCGTCGTCGGTCTCTATTCGATCCAGAACCAGACTTTCGAGATCTATATCGCAGCGATCTTCGGCTTCGTCGGATACCTGCTGGTCCGCATGAAATGCGAGCCGGCACCTCTGCTTCTCGGCTTCATCCTTGGGCCGATGCTGGAGGAAAACCTGCGCCGGACGCTGCAGCTGTCTCGTGGCGATCCGTGGATCTTCGTGACGCATCCGATCTCGGCGGGAATTCTCCTCGTCGCTCTCGCCCTGCTGCTCGTGACGGTTCTTCCCCAGATCCGAAACAAGAGAGAAGAGGTGTTCTCCGAAGCCGAGTAGTTTCGGCACCGGATGCCCTTCGATCGATGATACTTTCAGCGTGCTCCGAGACAGGGTTAGCCAACCCTGTCTCGGCTCGGTTTGAGATCGGCTTTTAATCTTAAGGGCCAGCTTGGCTTTTCCCTGGCGCGTAATTCAACGAATTGCGCCTCAGGCTTGGAGAAGCCCGGGATGCGCATAGCGCCGGTCCGTCCCGTTTGACGAGCGTCAAGATATTTATGGGTGAGGTTAAGGCGTTCAAAGGCCTTATCGAACCTTTGGCGCTCCCTAGGGGACTCGAACCCCTGTTTTCGCCGTGAGAGGGCGAACTGCGGACGTTCATGACGTCAATCGAACATGCCTAACACCTTGGATAGGTTGAATTTTGGCGCCACCCACGTCATAGTCGTCTCACACATCACTGTGAGACGATTTGTGAGACAGGCCATTATGTCGAAGGTTGCTAGCATTGATACCCCACCCAAACGGGCCAAGCTGGCCGCGAATAAGAATCCATACTGGAAGGGGATCGCCCATGGGCGTGGCGGACTATACCTCGGATACCGCAAGCCCATGCGTGGCCCAGGGACTTGGATCGCAAAAATCGTTCAGGGGGGTAAGCGGGCCGAGGAACGGATTGGCATCGCCGATGACCTTGGCGCACCTGAGGGGGCCCTTGCCTACGCCGCTGCAAAGCGAGCTGCCTTCACCTGGGCAGAGGGGCGCGAGCGTGCTTTCGCCGCGTTAGAGGCCGGAGATGCAGATGGGTTGTCGCTTACAGTCCGTGATGCTGTGAATGCCTATATCTTGATGCGGAAGGCACGCGCCATCCGAGCGGGACGCGACGCCCGTTCCCGGCTCACGCTCCACGTCTTGGCCGACGCAAAGATTGCGGAGCTCCGTGTATCCAAGGTCACTGCGACGGCCTTGAAGGCTTGGCGCGACCGTCTGTCGGGCGATCTACGTCCTTCCACAGTCAATCGACTCCTCAACGACGTGCGAGCGGCCCTGAACGCTACAATTGACGAGCACCGTCGGGTATTTGGGCCCCACGTCCGGGACGAGGTGAAGATCGGCACCAAGGCGATCTCCTCCGTGGCAGACGCACGTGAGCATCAAATTCTCACCGGAGCCGACATCCGCGCGATCACGGAGGCAGCATGTGATCTGGATGACACGGGAGACTTGGGACGCCTCGTTGTCGTGCTGGCCGCGACGGGAGCACGGTTCTCACAGGTCGCCCGGCTTCGCGTCCGAGACGTTCAAGTAGACGAGAAACGGATTATGGTCCCACTGTCCTCAAAGGGTAAAGGCTCGAAGGCAAAGAGTCATGTACCCGTCCCGGTTGGGGATGACGTGATTGAGCACCTCCGCTGCGCACTCTCTGGCAGGAAAGGGCCCGAGGCGCTACTTGAACGCTGGCGCTACCGCCAGATGTCACCCACACTCTGGGAGCGAATTGTGCGCGGTCCTTGGAAATCAGCGGCGGAACTAACCCGTCCCTGGAAGGCCATTGTTGCTGCCGCAGGGCTCCCCGCTGGGACGATCCCATACGCCCTGCGGCATACCTCAATCGTCAGGATGCTCCGGAATAACATCTCGACACGATTTGTGGCGCTCGTACATGACACGTCTGTCGCAATGATTGAGAAGCACTATGCTGCGCATATACTCGATGATGTGAGCGACATTGTGCGGCGCGCTGTCGAGCCTGTGACCACCAGCAAGCCCGTGCCCATCCGCCTCGTTGAAGAAGATGCAGCATGATGGGCGAAGAGCTTAGGATCGGGGAGCTATGGACCCCCGTGACGTTCAGAACTCATAGATCCCGGGCGAAATCTTATTGATCATGCCCAGCGCATGACCGTCGACGCTAGTAGACACGAAGTTACCCGCGACCATCAGCTCACGGTCGAGACTCTCCAAATCGTCGCGGGAACCCTTCTTCTGCAGCCTGCCAATGCCACTCTAAGCCTTCAGAGCTGCCTCCTTGGCCTTCTTTTCCTCCTCCGTAAGTGCATCACCAAGTAGCTCACGGATTGGATCGACCATACTCCTATTGAGCTGATCTAAACGCGATGCCACCTCCACAAAGCACTTGGCGAACGCAGCTTGCGCACTGCTGATCTCCGTTTCATGCCCTCCGTCACCGCTATGAACGATCTCGCTGCGGGCATGATATACGGCGATCACGCTGACTTGGTACTCATCGAGTTTCGGGTCCGTCTTGAGGCATATGCCAATACGACGCGCGATCCGCGTGGCGCCACCTGGCGCATAATGATCCGTGAGTAGAGTCTCAAACGCGACCGCTAGGGCGACGATCGCTTCAGATTCCTTTGTCCGTGATCCAAATGAGTGTCTGTACCAGTCAAGTGCCGTTACAAGCCGACGGTAAACACGGGCATGGACCTTCTCTTTGGACGTAATATTAACATGACCTAGGTAGCCTTCCTCAATGGATCGGAGGACAGGTGTTATTCTCTGTTTCAACGAGCGAAACTTTGGACGCTTCAAGGTCCGCGTGCTCAGTGTCACTGCGAGGTCCGACAGGCGGACTAATTCCAAGGCAGCCACGTTCATTGGGACGCGGCGGATGCTCAAAGGTTTCTCCGCCTGCGTCGCCTCCCCAATGAGATAATGTCGAATATCCCATGTCTCGGAATTGTTGACCACGGCCGAGGAAGAAAACCTCTCAATCTTGATCCCGGCATCGACAATCAAAGCGTGCAACATCACGATTTGAGCGGCCGCGATCCGAATCTTCAGAGTGTAGACGAACTGATTCTCGTAGTAGGCACCTGTGTGGGACGATAGCCGGACGAGGAGAAGCGGGTTGCTCGTGAACCACTTCATGTTGCCGGCACGTACGTGATGCTCAATATCAGATCGGCTTATCCTCGCTTTGATGCCGAGGGCCGAAGCCATCTTCTTCAAGTTGTTGAATGCACCGTCGAGCGTATTCGCTTGAGCCGCGACTGCGAAGTTAGCATCCTTAAACACGGCTACGGATTTTAGATCAGAGCTAGAGCGAAGTAACGGCGGAACTTCCATGCCGAACTCAATAAGGGGGTAGAGTACGAAACCGGCACGCTCGGCCCCTGCCTGTCGCAACCTCTCAAGCACACCACCGCAGATGTCCGCTTGGCCCGATTTGGCCGCCCTCAGAACAAAGTTGTCGAGCACAGAAACGCCTATGTAGATACCCGCACTCCACAAGGCCGCTGCGAGGGTCGCCCGAACCTGTACAAGGTGATGAAGAACTCCACTTCTATCCCGTTCATCGAGCACAGTCTCGTCCAATGCCAGAGACTCAACTGTATCGAAGCTACCTAGAAGGTTATGCTTTGAGATTAGGTAAGCTTCAGATTGTTTCCGTTTTTTCGACGATGGAATAGTTAACTCAGGAAACGACGCATCGGACATGGAGGCACAGTCATTGCTTAGGGTAAGTTTGCGTCGATTGGTAAGCCTTATCTCGTAAGCTGTCGACCACTTCAGGTGCCACCGGCACGTCCGATCGGGGTTCTCTTGAGGGTGCGATCCTCATGTTGCGACCCGGCTTGGGCTCAAGCCCACGATGCTCTCCACCAGGGTCGGAATGCCTGCTCAAGCCCGCTGAGCCTTCGCGAAGATGAGGGCCGAGGAGTGCCGTTTGTATTCACCCCACGCAAGAACCCAAAGGCCGGACTTGACCCAAGGTCATCCAACCATTTTGCAAGTGCCTTCAGGATCAGCCGGAGAACACACTGTACCAGGGCAGGAACCGCTGAATCGACAGCTACGTTTTTCGACTAAGGGAATGATAGTACCGTCGGGCCTGCCCCGGACTTGGTTCAAATCGGAAGCAATCTGCATAGTTGTCTATTGCTGACATGACCCCAAGGAGTGAGCCAGATGAGAAAGCCTGCGTCTGCCCTGTCATCCAGTGCGATAGATAGTTACTGATAATTGTAGCGGCCGCAGTATTAAGGGCAGTGATCTGCGTCGCATCTAGAACTAGCTGATTTGCCGCCCCATGCAGCTTCACAGCAGTCTCGATCGCTGTCAGAAGATTGTTACAGACATGCTTATCATCATTCAAGGCGACATCTATCGGTACTGGGATGCGGCATTTGCTGACGATTTCCTCTAGCTTAAACTCGAGATACTGCCGGATACGTGGAGCGGCATCCGCTGTATTACCCGCATTCAGCAAATCGAGTGTCCTGTCGCGTATGCGGCTGACTGCGTTGCCCTGAGGCAGGACAGCAGTACGCGGATTTCCTTCAATCCTCTGATGCCACCAGTTGCCGCTCCCCGTCTGCGTGTTGAAGTATTTCTCAAGCAGCGTGTCGTGACTTAGAAGTATGACTTGTGGTCCGCCTGCTGAGCCCGGACGAGCAAACCGAGTACGGATCACTTCCATAAGGAAAAACTGGTGCCCCGCATCGAAACTCGACGTTATGTCATCCAGCACAATGAATCTTGCAGCACCTCCGTAAAGCGACGCGGCAGCAAGATAGACTGAGATGGAAAATGCATTCCGAAAGCTCTCTGATAATACCGACGGAGCCGAGACGTCGGGTAAGCTGTGGAAGTCTGTTAATGAAATCGAGAGATCTTCCGACCCAGCAGGCTTATAAATCGCTGGAATGACCTGCTGATGCATAATACTTGCGAAATAATCGCGGCAGATAGGCTCGACCGCTGCGATTCGACGTGTGGCAGCATCTGCCTCGGCGGCAGCGAAGATACTACAGGCCTCATCAAGGAAGGACTTAACGCGGTCAACACGCACAACATGAGCATCAATCTCAGCCAGTGCATCCTTGGCTTCCCGGTGAGCTTTGATAGCCGCCTGAAGTCGACGCGCAGCCTCCACCTTTTCTGTAACGGAAACCATCGATGGCGGCAGGTGCTTTTCAAGTCGCTCCTTATCAGCACTAGCTGAAGCCAGTTTTGCTCCGGCTGCATCGGCGAGGGCCACTAGATGCGATTTGAAAGTCTCCGCTGCTGCTCCATTGAACCCTCCGGAGGCAACTGCAGAACCAGCCTCTTGGATGAAACGTGGTTCACCTCTCCTCAAAACAAGCGTCTCAAGCTCGGTAAGCTCATCCCATGAACGAGCTTTCCATTCAGCCTTCAACTCTTCGGTCGCTTCAGTTACTGCGTCGTAGTTCGCCACTTTGGCATCGACATGCGACTGCAGAGAATTTTCGCCTCGATGATCGCATACGGGACAAGTGTTCTTGTCTGTCCACGTGTCCGAGCAGATGATGGATGCCGCGATCCGGTATAACTTGAGAAACGAGTCGCCTTGCGTACGGGCCAGCGCTTGATCGCGCTTCTTCGTAGCATGAAGCAAGCGCTCCACATCAGGAGACGATGGGAGGAGTTTGATTGCGGCGGACAGGCTAGCCTCCGCGCGAATGAGCTCAATCAATTTGTCTCTATCCGTGCCTCCTTCTGCCACTTTGACTGTTTCCAAGCACTCATCCAGACTGATCTCAGCAAATTGCTTACCTTCGCAGTGGGACTTGATGAGAGCGATACTGGCGAGCGCTCCATGGATCGTCGCCTCAAAGGCTGCATCTGCCACAGGTGAGTCAAGTTTCTGGCCTGTGAGCGAAAAATACGCCTCTTCCAATTGAGCAGCGGAGCCCTTGACGTGCCCAATCGCTCGCGTGCGCTCTGCAGTGCGCGCAGTCACTCCGAAATGCCCATTGAATGCGCGTGTGTTCGAGGCCGTCTTCAGTGACTGGCGAAGTGTTGAATAACTACCCAGTCCAAGCAAACCGGCAAAAGATCGCCCGCGATTCAGCGGCTTGTCGTCTATAAACTTCTGAAAAGTCTTGGCATCGAGCAGCACGAACTCTCGGTTCAATTCAGCCAGCAGGGCTTCGCCGTCTCGCCCGTCGCTTACGGTGACGGTGCGGGAGCCGTCGGCGCGATGAACAATGGTGACTACTAGATCGGCGCCCCCGCTATCTGGAACCAACGTAAGGACAATCGTGCCAGTTCTGCCCCTATGAAATTTATTGAGATAATAGCTTTTTCCATTCTCAGCAGCGGGCAGTTCATCAAGCCGATCGATCCGTCCGGAGAGCGCGTAAGCCAATGCATCGAAGATAGAGGTCTTACCAACGCCATTCTGGGCAAAGACGGAGTTTATCTTGTCCAGCTTGAACTTGATTTCGAGGGGATCACCCTCATTATTGATTCCGCGGAATCCTTCGATAGCCAACTGTTTAAGAAGCCAACCAGTCATGCGGCGTCTCGGGCAGGTAGAAGATCGTCCTGCGCTTCCGGCATGGTCGCCTGTAGTAAGGCGTCCCAAATGCCATGTAGATCAAGGGGCTCTGAAGTCGCGAGATCTTTGAGGAATGGATCAAGAACTTTAGACAAGTCAGGATCAATCTGTTGCAATATTGCGCTGAAGTTCTGAAGATTGGCACTGACGCTCTGACCGTCATCAATGACAAACTCTATTATTGGCTTTGGCATCCAGCCCCCCCCCGGGATTCGCGCTTTAGGCGGCCAAGCTAAACGTGCGACTTTTTTCGGTAAAGATAGGTTCGCTGTGGAGACCGAGTTGTGCGCAAGGAAGTGATCTAGAGCGAAGCCAAGTAAGGTCTGCATCGGTGCCCATGACAGGCGCACCTAGGTCCGACCCGAGCTGTTGCGTGTTGAGTTAAGCTGGAATTGCAAACCTAACGTCGGTGTGATGTGACAAAATGCGCATCCATTCTAAGTCATTGAAATCATTCAATCTAACACGGCTGTTAGGTTTCTTTGACGCCCATGACGTAGCATGTTCCCCACCATACAAGCCGCGGAGATTTAGCCGCGAACTGTCGTGGAGGAATCCTTGGATAAACTTGCTTCCAACTGGCGTGCCTGCCTCTTCATCCGATTGAATGAAGCAGCCACCGTACTCGGCCTGAGCAGAGCCACTCTCTACGCGATGGCGCAGAAGGGGCGGATCTCGCTCAAGTCACTCAGTGGGCGCACGCTCGTACCCGTAGCCGATGTGATCCGCTTGGAAAGCGAGGCCAAACCCTGGTCCGCCTCATCCAGGACACGCTGCGCTACTCGAGCCAGGATCGCTGCAGCCACTAAACGCACCCTCTGACGCTAGTGCACCTGGGGTCCACGATGAGACCTATTTCTGACCCAACCGCCCCCGCTCCGTAGCGGCGGCTCACAACACCCCACCTAAAGGTAATATTATGACTAACAACCTGCCCTGCGGGAACGATGACGTTTGGCTTGCAGACACCTCACCTTCTTCTGAATGCCTCACCCCTATCCACCCCGATGGGGACGTACGTGGCATGGATAGTTCGTCCGAAGATGCTCAGGCTAGAACCAAGGCGGCACTTGATGCGACCTACTCTGGCCAGCTTCCGTTTGTTCCCGCAGCTGACGAGTTGAATACGCTGCGCCAGCACCTGGCACAGGAAGGGCTCATTGACCTCGATACTTTCAAGCCAGTCTGTGCTCAAGCGGCTGAAATGGAGCGGTGCACCGCATACGACGCGCTGCTCTCAAAGTCCGCTGCGAGGATGGCAAGCAACATCATTGTGGCCCACAGGCTTGATCGACCAAGCGAGCGCGTGCACTTCACCGCGTTCAAGCCCAACGGCAGCATGGAAACGCTCGTGGCGCATTTGGACAACCCAGACGAGGAGTCGAAGACCCATGCCTTCCTGCTCCGTCATATCGGATTGTCCAATATCTACGTGGGTCTGAATCCGGCCAAGGACCAGTTGCCCAGCAACCAGCGCCCAGCGTCCGAGCATATCGCGACATCCGTTCGCGCCGCCCTCGACATTGATCGAGGCAAGAAAGAATCCTGCGAGGCCTTCAAAGCGCGCATCGCCCCACTCCTTGATCTCGCAAAGCGCCTTGATGCATCGCATATCGTGAACACCGGCGGGGGTGTACAGATCTACTTTTGCATGATGCCCATCACCGACCCCGCAGCGATGGCCGCCCGCACAAAGATGCTAAATGCCGCCTTCAGGCCGGCCGGGTCCGATCCCGTCAATGATCCACCACGCTTTCTGCGGCAGGCATTGAGCATCAACATCCCCAACAAGAACAAACGGGAGAACCGTGGGCGAAACATCGCCCTCGCGCACACGATGTGGCGGAACAACAACCCGCGCGTATGGCCCGACGATGATTTGTGCCGGGAATGGGCTGCCGGGCTGGGCTTGGTGATGCCCGCTACATCGCCAAATTTGAACCAAAGTTCGGGATCAGCAGCAGTGGCGCTCCAAGGGCTCAAATCGGCGGACCTCGCACCGAGCTTGGCCCTCGCCTGCGCGGCTCTCAAGTCCATCCCCAATACCGGGCACTATGATGATCGGGACAAATGGATCGCGCTCTGTGCGGAATTCCATGGCGCAACCGGCGGCCACCCGGACGCCCGCGCCGAATGGCTCGACTGGTGCGCTACCTGGTCCGCAGGGGGTGATCCTGATGAAGATGCTCGCGTTTGGGATACAATGCGCAATCCGCGCCGCAGCTGGTCTCACCTGCTTGCGAGCGTAAAGGTCCACGACGCGGCGGCGGCAGCCAAACTCGTCTTCACGACCCTCAAGGAAACGGGCGCATCGGACGAGGAGGCTCAGCTTGCTGCTGACCAGTTCCTAGCCGATGGAGGCGGCGGTCAACGGGAGGCCCGTGCCTTCCTTGCCACGCAGGGACTGAAGCTGTTTAAGAGCGAGGACGGTCGCCGCTACTGCGAGTTTCGCGGGGACGTCCAAGACTTGGATGCAGGAGACGTGAGCTCCCTCATGGGTCACCTAATCCGAGCCGGCTTCCGTCTCTCCAAGCAGGGTAAAGTCAACCTCTTTGAGGAGCTGCGCGACGAGGCCTCCATCTCGAACGATGTACGGGCTGTCCATGTTCGCTTTGCTCTACGCAACGGGCTCATCTACGTTGATAATGTCGGCGAAGATGGCGGCGTGGCTATCATCCGCCCTGGTGGATACGCAATCGAGCCGCGTGGGACTGGTGGGGTTTGCTTCTATCGCCCTACCACCCAGAAGCGGATCGTCACGCCTAGCAATGATGGCAGCCGACGCTCACTCATGAGTCGATTGCGTAACATCTTCAGCCTTCCCGCCGTGACCGTGCCGCAAAGTGCGGACGACGAAGGCGTAAGGGCTGAGGCAGCGTTGTTCATGCTGTTCTTTGGCATCCTCTATCATCAGGGCACCAAGCCGATCGGAGCGTTCACGGGCCCCCAGGGGACCGGAAAGAGCGTGGCGCTTCAGAGGGTGAAAGCCGTGCTCGACCCCACTGACCCGGATCGAACCGCGATGCCGAGTGATGTGAAGGGCCTGTTCATCACGGCCTATCACGCTGGCGTCGCCTCGTACGACAACTCCTCGGAAATCACAGGCGCGGTCTCCGATGCAGCTTGCTGCATCACCAGTGGCACGGCGTATCAGGACCGGCAGCTCTTCACCAACGGTGGTCAATTCACGATGAAGGTGCACCGAGCGATCCTACTATCGTCTGTGCTGGGCAATGTCACCGACCGGCCAGACTTCCTGGACCGAACCGTTAGCGTGCCGCTCATCCCTCCGGCTCATCGTCGCCCGGAGCGGGAGTTGGAGGAGGCGTTTGAAAAGGAGCGTCCCGCTCTCCAGCATGCTCTCTTTGAGCTGATGGCCCGTGCGCTCGCGTTGCTGCCGCAGGTGGAGGCCAGTTTCCGCCGAGCTATGCTTCCCCGCCTGGTAGATGTCGCCTTGATTGCAGAGGCCGCCGCTCAGGCGGAGGGCTGGCAGCCAGGGCTCCTCATCGATGCGGCCAATTCAACAAGGCACCAAGCTGCGGAAGAGCAGATGGACAGCAACGGAGTCGCGGTCGCTCTGCGAAAGGTGCTGAACCATCTCGGGGGCAATTGGGAAGGGACTGCCGATCAACTTCGGGAGACACTGATGGTTGTCGGCGGCCTGCCGCGGACTGGCCCAGGCTCCTGCCCCAGCCCTGAGCGCCTCAGGAGTCAGCTCGACCGCGTGAAAGGACCGCTTATCGCACAGGGCTGGACTTTCGCCAGCCGGCGGACGGCAGCCGCACGGTTGATGCGGATCACAGCCCCTGCTTTGGCCCGCGCACGCGGAACTCCTCCTCCCTTTTTGGCCGCATGACGGCCGCATGGCCACTGGTGACGGTGACGAAAGTCACCTGTCATCCCGCAAGTATCTGGTTGTGAAGCATTAATGACAGTGTGACGGTAGTGACGGTTCGTATCCCTCTTCGCGGGCGGAGCCTCCCCTCCCCCGACCGGCACCGCCCGTGGCAGCTCATCTCTTCTTTCTACTTCAGAAGGAAGAGAACCGTCACAACCGTCATTCCGTCATTATGCCTGCTACATCAGGGGTTTGCGGGATGACAGTCGAAGGCCTGAACAGTCATCGACCGTCATCCACGCAGGCGTGCCGCCTGCTTCCTCTTGTTCGCCCGCTCAGAAACCAGGACGGGCCTCTTAAATGGATATTCACGATGTTCAACTTTGGGCGTTTTTCGCTGCTCCCCGAGACCAATGAAGATATGCGCTGGTTTGCCGAGAACCCGAGACGAAATATGCGGATTCGATGGGCCGAACCGGGCGAGGTCGAACGCTTTAGCCCTCATTTGCGAGAGGCCTACCCGGCAAACGCACATTTTTTCGTGATCACCTGGCGGATGTATTCTCCGGATGGTGCGCTCGTCCCTGGTTGCCTGAACGCATTTCTTCATGCGTTTAACGAGCTTCCACCTGGGGTCACACCCGAACACATGCCGGATTGGTGTGACGGCGAAATCGCGTCCCTGCTCTTAGGCATTCGGCGTGATTTTGGGATGCCTCAGGCGACTGATGCGCAACTGGAGCGTTTCCGGCGAGGCTACCGAGCGGCGTGACGTAGGAAGCCGCTCAAGACGGGCCGGAATTTATCCGGCCCGTCGGACTGTTCCTGAAGAGACAGCTATCCCTCATCGCATCTTCTCGCATTTGACGAGGATCGGCGCGAGGATAGCCGCAATCAATTTGATTTCGCCACTACGAGTTGGAAGAGAGGTCTTGAACAAGCGTGCACCATGCACGTGCCGCAACGGCGGTGGACTCCGGCTGAATTAGGTTCCGGTAGGCGGCCGCGATGCGAAGGAGGTCCTCGTCGGTCTTGCACAGAGTTAAGACGGGTTTGAGATCACGCTGATGCCGGACCAGGACGTTTCCCAAAGCCTCAACCTCTTCGACTGGTCGAACGCAGGGAGGTTTGGCCGACAATGTTTGCGGGGTCCGTTGATCCGTCTTCTTAATGCCCGCTCTCCGTCGACGGGACCAAGACGGCAGATGCGCAGGTGTTCCATGAGGCGCTACAGCGTTCAGAAAGTCAGAGTAGAAAGACTCTGACGGCTCACCGGCTGCAGCCACTCTCCCCGGCAGAGCGTCAAGAGCTGCGCGCCAGCCTTTGGGATCACGCCGATCTAGATGAGCCCGCCGGAAGCGCCAGCGCGCCCAATCTAGAACCGCAGGAGGGATCAATTTTAGCTGTAGCTCCGATACTCCCAAAGCAGACCGGAATGCCTCCTCGTGCAGTCCAAGGTCAATTGTGGTGCCAGGTGTCCATGGGTCGGCCTTCCACGCTCGCTGGAGGCGGTTCGCGGCACGCCGTTGCTCTGCCCGTTCAAAAACGATGGGGTCAAGCCGCCCAGCTGCAAGTTCGCGGAGTTGGGATTCTCGATGACGACGTGCTCCTACGGGGCCGGCGTGGCGTAGGCACCGCAACTGCTCGGTCAACGGAGGCATCCTGCACCAACCGCCACCTCGTGTTTTCGCCCCGCAACATTTCGCCTTTGAACCTCCACGCCGATGTTCACTCCTTGCGAACTCAAAAGCCGCGCGATGCTGGTCGTTGAGGAACCCTTTGATCATACCCAAGAATATGGGGTGTTACCCTCGTGATTGCCATCGAGCGCCCGGAAATGTGCATGGCTTCGACGAGCATCATGCTCTATTGAACGAGCTGATCCTCGTGATGAACCGCCTCTACCTAGCGAGTTCGTCAACTGAACAGCGCTACTTGCTGTCTTCCAGTACTAATGATGCCGTTTTCGGATCATAGACATAGCCAGTGATCGTTCCATCCCTTATCTTATCGACTACCTCATCGATTACAAAAAGCGGAACAAGAAACCATTCACGCGGGGTGACCGGGTTACCCAGGCGATCTTTTATCTCGATGTCTAACCGTGCGGTATCAAAGACGCGATGAATTAGGTGCTCAAGCTTCGCTCGATTGATGTTGTAGAGCTCGTAGGTTGCCACAACGTCAACCTTTGCCATGAGGAAGGTCGGCTGAAGCCGAGCACCCGCTATACGCTGCTCCACGCTAAAGTTAGTCACTCCAATTTTATGAACGAGATCACGGTTCGCTGCGACCATAGGATGGTCCGACTGGCTCCGCAGCACATAAATCGTACCGCTGGCCTGATCTTCGTCCGAAAATCTGTCGGAGAACAGTGGCCCCGCCACGGGATTAGTGATCCGCCGACCGGATTCATCCTTGTTAAGTGATCGCTGCAGCGAGCGCATGAGCATGTTGCTCTCGGTACCGTTGTCAAAAATCACGCGAAGTCGCGCGTCCGTCCGGCCTTGAGCGTTAGTAAACAATTCCCCAACTTCGGCTACATAAGCCTTCTGCCCGCCAACAATGAACCAGCTGCCGGGCTTGATTTCTGCCTTGAGCTCGAAGGGACGTGTCTGACGCGTGCCACTTTCGAGCTCACTCTGCACTTGCAGGAACAAGGGCTTGAAGCGATCAAAGTCGGCGCATCTCTGCCGATTTGCAACCTCTTCGGCAGCCTGCTTTTCAGCACTCGGCCGCACGTGCTTAAGCTCCTTTATGATCGTTCCGGCCACGAGATCACCGAGCTCGGCAAGAAGTTCGTCATCGTCCATACTTTCGGCGGCTTGAGCGGATGTGGCACTCCAACCCCTGAGCAAGCCTTGATGATCGAGTGGTTCAAGGAGCGCCCTATATTCTTCCAGGTCACGCATTCGATCGAGCCGCACGGCATACAAACGTTCAAAGATATCGCGGTCCTCACTATGGGAGGGCATACGGCCGTGCTTCTCAACGAACCTTTGCACCTCCTCAAAGCCGGCAATAACGCGTTCTTCGCGGGGGGTATGTTCGCTAGCACCTTTCGCTGGCTGGGCAAAACCTTCAAGTTCGGTGCGAAGGTCATCCAAATCGATATCAGTCATAGCGACCCTCATCCTTGAACCGCACGAACGCCGCCGCGCCTTCGGCCATACGCTTTTCCCACGCATCGGTCGAGGTGATGGACGGCAGCCGCCCCCGCTCCTTCTTGAAACGGACCGCACGCATGGCAAGATCCTTCGCCTCCTCCGGAGAAAGGCTTGTTCGCTTTCCAGCGATGATCGCGGCAACCTGCTTGAGGCTGTCCTCACTCATCGTCTTAGCGAGAATGGCATAGGCCTCGCCGAAGGGATTGATCCGGTCTATCAAATCGATGTCGAGCTCGCGCACACTCAGGGCGAACTGGCGGACGCCATCGATGAGAGCCGTGTTCCCGCCTGTCTCAGGGTCCTCCCTTCCCGAGGCGACTTCTTTGGCCTTCTGGGTCAGGTTCAGGGCGGCGATGGCATGTTGCCTGACCGCCTCCTGGTCCTCGTTGTCGAGTTCGGGATACTTGTCCTTGATAATCTTTCCCAACCGCAGCTGGGTCAACTCTTCGGGGACAAGCTCCGGGTCGAACAATCCGCGTTCGACTGTGCTCTTTTCCTGCACAAACGCGGCGATGACCTCGTTGAGATCTTCACGGCAGATGCGCATGGCTTCTGGGCTCTTGGGCTCGGCAAGGCCTTTAATTTCGATTTGGAACTTGCCGCTTGCCTCGTTGAAGCCGACATTACACTTATCCGGATCATAGCCGCCCTCGCCATAGTCGAAGCCCAAGGTCGGTCCACTGTTCGGCTGCTTGGGCTTGAACTCGAAGCGCGGTGCAAGAACCTGCTCCATGAGAAGGCTTGCCGCAATCGCCTTGAGGGTGTCGTTCACCGCTTCCGCAACTGCCTGTTCGGACGCATCTGGCTCCGCAATTAGATTAGTGAAGCGAGCATGAGTCTTGCCCGGCGCATCGCGGGTGGCACGACCAATAATCTGTACGATTTCAACCAAACTCGACCGATAGCCAACAGTCAGCGCGTGCTCGCACCATATCCAGTCGAACCCCTCCTTAGCCATGCCTAATGCGATGATGATATCAACATGATCTCGATTGTTCTTTTGCGCGGGGTCTTTCAGCGCGGTGGCGACCCGTTCGCGCTTGGCAGGTTCGTCATCAACCAGATCAGCTATCCTGAGCAAGCGCCCATTGGGCGTCTTCACGAGTTGGAAGCCGGTTTGCGGGTCGGTACCCTGCCATTCGCCTAACTCTTCAATGATGTGCTCAACTTCTTTGATCTTATCTTTTGTGCTCTCGCGGGAGTTGACGTTTGGAATATGAACGATTGTCTTCTCAACTGGATTCAGAACTTTCAAGATATCGTCAGCGTACGATCCACTGTAGAAGAAATAGCCGATATCAAGGTATTTTAGATGCTCGTAGCCGTTTAACTGCTCATAGTAGGTGTAGGTAACTGTTTCAAACTTCGCCTCGTCCTGCGGGGCCAGTACCGCCTCGGCATCGCCCCGAAAGTACGAGCCGGTCATCGCCACAATGTGCACGCGGTCACGAGCAATAAACTCGCCCAAATGTAAGCCCAGTTTATTGTCAGGGTTGGAGGAGACGTGGTGGAACTCGTCTACTGCAATTAACCTGTTATCAAATGCATCTACTCCAAACTTGTCCACGGCGAAGCGGAATGTGGCATGGGTACAGACCAGCACCTTGTCGTCAGTTTCGAGAAAAGCGCCAAGGGCGTTGACCTTGCCACCATCTGAACCTGGCGCGTTGCAAAGATTCCACATTGGCCTAACGGTCCAGTCAGCCCAAAAGCCGAAGTCAGTCAGACGCTCGTCGCTGAAACTCGCGCCAATCGACTTCTCTGGGACAACGATAATCGCCTGCTTCAGGCCTTGATTGAAAAGCTTGTCGAGAGCGATAAACATGAGAGCGCGGCTCTTACCTGAGGCGGGTGGCGACTTAATTAGAAGGTATTGTTCTCCGCGTTTCTCATAGGCACGTTCTTGCATCGGCCGCATGCCGAACTCATTGGCCTTGGTCGACCGACCGCTTCGGGTATAAGACACCGAAACGGAAGGAATGTTATTCATGGGATCAACCATTCGCCGCCCCCTCAACCAGTTGTTTCTCGGCACTCCCGGGGCTTCGTTTGGTCTTTGAGACGCTGGACAAGATGCTGCGGATCATATGCGACCGACCTCCCAGTCAGACGTGACTTTCAAGCAGTGCAATGAAACCGCCAAATCTCCTCTTGGGGATCGCGGAATTTGCGCCGAATTATCAATGGGAACATAGCCTTCCGGTTTCATGCGGTCGCCCCCGTCTTTGGCTTCCTTATTGCCCCTCCGCCTGCAATCCTCTTGCCATAAAGTTCAAACAGCTTTTCCAACCGCTCGGTATCGTTACGGAACCGACGTCCGATGTAGATGCGATCGAGCAATTCATCGTTGCGTTCGTGTGCCGCACGGAGATCGACGGGCATGTTATCAGGCTCATAAAGCTCGGCGAGCGTCGCTGGAAAGTGCGCCTCACGCGCCAAGAGAATGTCTTGCGCGCAAAGCGTTAGGTCTGCCTTGTTCTTCTCCGTCAGAGTTGGAAGAGGGAACGTGTTCCAGCCTAGGGTGTTTGAGTATGAGTATCTCATCTCTAATCGACCACAAATCGTGCCGATCCAAACAAGATGTGTTCTGGAAAGAATTACTGCCAGCATCCAAAGGGGCGCTTGGGGTGCATAGAACGCTTTATTGGTCGGAATTACACTGTCAGCGACAAGTCCCGCTGGAAAATACTCCCTTGCCTCCGAACTTACGATCGGCACGAAAATCTTCGCATCTTCATCGCCCTTGAATTCACGAAACTGATGCGGACGAGCAGCCAGCTTATTTACGGCTTTGTCATCAGTTGCAAGCCGGTCAATTTCTACCTGCTTTATCCTCTTTTCTATAGCCGGATACTTCAGAGCGTCCTGCAGATCGTCATCCGAGATCCACAAACAATACCTGATAATTCCATTGATGAATTCTTGAGAGCCGATGAACTTCCGCAAGTACTTTGCAGGAACTCCGGCCGCTCTCATCTCCTCAGCTTCGTCTACAGAGAGCATCAGACTCGCAGACTTCGAGTAATAGACGCCGTACTGCAACTCGACATCAGAGAACGCAGGTTTACGGAGAGCAGAGATGATATCGAACTGGTGGGATGTTAGGTATGGGTTGACGTGATCAACAACCGCCCTCTCTTCCTTGTGATAGATCGAACGCGCGCCGCCCTTTCGGCGATCTAAGCCGACGATGACCACGGTGACGCCAGCCTTATTGCTTGCCAAGTTGCTCCACTTGAATGGAGTGCACGCAAATCGGATTGTAAGCCCCATAGACAGGATTATTTGCCATGTGATCGGAACCTGTTGTCCCTGGCACAAGCTATTCGTTGCAACGAATGCAAAAGGCGCCTCACATCGGGCGTTGTACTCGGCGGCCTTTAGGAACCATGCTCCAACATAATCGACGTTTTTCCATTTGTCCGTTAATCGCGAGAAGACGGCTTGTAGATCGCTTTTCTGCTCAGAAGTTTGCTTACGAGTACCTGTGAAAGGTGGGTTGCCACAAATGTAGGTCTCACCACCTTCGTTCTCAAAATCAATCCCTGCTTGCTTGAGTGGCGTGTGGAGTAGGTCGTCAGCGCGATGTTTGACATCGGTGCCAGCAGGCGGACAGATGGCGAGCCAGTCGAGCCGTAGTGCGTTGCCGCAGACGATCCAATTCATTGCGTCCAGCGGTAGGAATTCGGCCAGCGCTTCTTTCTGTCCACGGTAGAGGACGTCACATTGGTACTCAGCAATGATTAGAGCTAGACGCGCGATCTCGGCTGGGAAGTCGCGCAACTCGATCCCCCGGAAATTGGTGAGCGGGATATCAGTGCGACGGTCCGGCTCACTGCGCCGTCTGTTGATCTCAGCTTCAATCGCCCGCATTTCCTTGTAGGCAATCACGAGGAAGTTGCCTGAGCCGCAAGCCGGATCGAACACCCTGATCTTCGACATGCGGTTGCGTAGGTTCAGAAGCTTGCGTGGGTTGTCCTCAGCCTCTTCCAGCTTCTCGCGCAGATCATCAAGAAAGAGCGGGTTCAGTACTTTGAGAATGTTCGGCACGCTTGTGTAGTGCATACCGAGCGCGCCGCGCTCATCATCGTCGGCAACCGCCTGGATCATAGAGCCGAAGATGTCAGGGTTGATCTTCCTCCAATCGAGATTGCCGATGTGCAGCAGGTACGAGCGGGCGATCCGGCTGAAGTGGGGCACGCTCGTGTCGCCGGAGAAGAGGCCGCCGTTCACATAAGGGAACGCATCGGTCCAGCGCGACATCTTGACGGCCGCGCGGTCGGCGATCTTCGTGTTCATGGCGCGGAAAATTGTGCTGATCACCTCATGTGTATTCGACGAGTCCTTTGCGCTCATCTGCTCGACGGTCGCCGTAAACAGACGGTTGCCGACAAAGATATCAGTATCCTCGGCGAAGAAGCAGAAGATTAGCCGCGCCATGAAATGGTTCATGTCAGGACGGCGCTGGGAGGTTCCCCATTCGGGGTTGTCTTTCAGGAGTTCCACATAAAGCCGATTCAGGCGGCTGGTAGCTCGAATATCGAAAGAGCTTTCGCGGATCTGCTTGACGGTTGTGATTCCGGCCAAGGACAGGAAGAAACCGAAATGGTCAGGAAAGTCCCGATAGGTGCAAGCCACCGTCTCGCCGGTCGTCAGGTCCTCAGCCTCAAAATCCTCGCCGTCGGTCGCCAGGATGAACCGCGCTTTGGCCCGAGCCGTGGCCGGGCTCGCCTTCAGGGTGGAAAGGGTCTTTGCCACCTCGCCGGCGCGGCAGACGGCGATATGAATGTTGTTCGTCTGGAGGACGCCGCCTAGGTCGGACTTGTTAGATGCGCCTGAACGCAGCTTCTTGATCGTCGTGTCCTTGTTCCCGAAGGCTTGGAGAAAGGCGAACGGAAACTCCGCAGGGTCGAATGCCTGCTCAGCCAGATCCGAGATGGCTTTTTCGATCTCAACGGCGTTCATGCAGCCCCTTCCCCTACAAATTTTATGTTGGCGCGCTCTCCCCCTTCTGGAGGCCGGGCCTTGGTAGTTGCTTGGCTTACCATAGCCTCAGCCGTCAGACATATGAATTGGTCTGTATAAAGTCTGCTTACAAAACGGAAGAGCCCCACCGACCTAACAGCACTGTAAGAAAGTTAAAAGTTGTGCGGATTTGCTAGCTCGACCCGGTAGCGAATGTCACGCTCCACGCAGGGCACCCCGGGGGGTGTCTACTCGCTGCCAAGCTACGTTCCTTCAGACCGGCACAGCGTTCCGCCCTCGGGTTAAGCATTTCCATTCCACTGATTGGACACCGCCTTAGCCGCATAATACGATGGATAGGCCCCGGCGCGATCGCTTTCTATCGCCCGGCAGGAATGAAAGTGACGTCCCGATACTCGTGGCAGTATTGAAGCCACGCCTCAGCCAGGGTCTCCTCCATCACATTCATCCGGCTCTCACGCGACCGCAGAATTCGAGCTCGGTTAGCGTATCCGATTGCACGGAGGGCATGCTCGCCAGGATAGTTATACGCCAGGATCGGCAGAGCTCATATGGCTCGATACGGCCATCGGCAGGCGCGGGCAGCCGGTGCCTATCTAGACGCTTGTGTGAGACGAATCTGTGAGATGAAAGGCATCGAACCTGCAAACCATTGAAAACAATGGCGCTCCCTAGGGGACTCGAACCCCTGTTTTCGCCGTGAGAGGGCGACGTCCTAGACCGCTAGACGAAGGGAGCTAGCAAGGTGGAGGCCGCTCGTATAACCACCCTTCTGATTTGCTTCAAGCCCTTTTGCCGAAAAAAGCGAGGGCGCAGGTTGGAATGAGGATGTGGTGAACGACGCGGTTCGACAGGAATGGCATTTGGACGACACTCTGGCGCCTGAGCGGCTCGACCGGGTGCTGGCGCGGCTGCAGGGCGATCTGTCGCGCAGCCGCCTGCAGGCGCTGATCCGGGACGGCCAGGTGGTTGTCGACGGGGTGCCGGTGCTCGACCCGAACCGCAAGGTGGCGGGCGGCGCGCGGATTGCGCTGACGGTGCCGCCGGCGGTGCCGGCTGAGCCGGCCGGAGAAGCGATGGCGCTCGTCATCGTCTACGAGGACGACGATGTGATCGTCATCGACAAGCCGCCCGGGCTCGTCGTCCATCCCGCGGCGGGGCATGATTCCGGCACCTTGGTGAATGCCCTCATCACCCATTGCGGGGAGAGCCTCTCCGGCATCGGCGGCGTGAAGCGGCCGGGCATCGTGCATCGCCTCGACAAGGATACGTCGGGGCTTCTGGTGGTGGCCAAGAACGATCTCGCTCACCAGGCGCTGGCGGCGCAATTCGCCGATCACGGCCGCTCAGGGCCGCTGGAACGCTCCTATCTGGCGATCCTCTGGGGTGTGCCCGACCGACGGAAGGGCATCGTGGAGGCCGCACTCGCCCGCTCCACGCATAACCGCGAGAAGATCGTCGTGGTCGGCGAGGAGCGCGGTCGCCACGCCATCACCCATTACGAGGTGCTGGAGGATCTGCCCCCGGCCCTGCCGTTGGCGAGCCTCGTGCGCTGCGAATTGGAAACCGGGCGCACGCACCAGATCCGCGTGCACATGGCGCATATCGGCCATCCGCTGCTCGGCGATGCCAATTATGGCTCCGGGTTCAAGACCAAGGCGAACCGCCTTGGCGAGCCGCAGCGGGAGGCCCTGAACGCCCTGAACCGGCAGGCCCTGCATGCCGCGATCCTGGGCTTCGAACACCCGCGCAGCGGTGAATTCCTGCGTTTCGAGAGCGCCCTGCCCGCGGACATGGCCGCCCTCCTGCAGGCCCTGAGGGCGCCGATTTAGCGTCAATCGGCCGCAAAATACGGCCACGCTGGCACCCCGGCGAGTCTGGAGCGTTCACCACGTCTTGAAGCCTGACGCCTCTATTCGGACACGGTTGAACCGCTTATATAGACACGTTCGGCGGCCGGCCATGGAGGGGGGCCGCCACAGGCTTGCCTCGCAGTGAGGGAGCCAGAGGAGGAGAAGACATGGCTACAGCGCTTCCGGTGCTTGCCAATGAAGGAGGCCTTTCGCGCTATCTCGACGAGATCCGTCGCTTCCCCATGCTCGAGCCGCATGAGGAATACATGCTCGCCAAACGCTGGCGCGAGCATGGAGATCGCGAAGCCGCTCACAAGCTCGTCACGTCACATCTGCGCCTGGTCGCCAAGATCGCCATGGGCTATCGCGGCTACGGCCTGCCGATCGGCGAAGTGGTGTCGGAGGGCAATGTCGGCCTGATGCAGGCCGTCAAGCGCTTCGAGCCCGACAAGGGCTTCCGCCTCGCCACTTATGCCATGTGGTGGATCAAGGCGGCGATTCAAGAATACATCCTGCGTTCGTGGTCCCTCGTGAAGATGGGCACCACCGCGAACCAGAAGAAGCTGTTCTTCAACCTGCGCAAGGCCAAGGGCCGCATCTCCGCCTTCGAGGAAGGCGACCTGCATCCCGACAACGTCAAGCAGATCGCGACCCAGCTCGGCGTAACCGAGCAGGATGTGGTCGACATGAACCGTCGTCTCGGCGGCGACGCCTCGCTCAACGCGCCCTTACGCGACGAGGGCGAAGGCGGCGGGGAATGGCAGGACTGGCTCGTCGATCAGGGCCAGAGCCAGGAGCAGACGCTCGTCGAGGAGGAGGAGGGCCAGAACCGGCTCAAGGCCTTGCGCAATGCGCTCTCGGTGCTCAACCCGCGCGAGCGGCGCATCTTCGAGGCCCGCCGTCTGTCGGACGATCCGATCACCCTGGAGGAGCTCTCCACCGAGTTCGGGGTCTCCCGCGAGCGCGTTCGCCAGATCGAGGTGCGCGCCTTCGAGAAGATCCAGGAAGCGGTCAAGAAGAACCTGACTCAGATCGAGACGACCTCGGCCGACGCCTAAATCCCACCGACAATCGTCGACCAAGAGAAAAGCCGCGCTCTCGCGCGGCTTTTTTCTTTGAAACATTTTTTACGGCGAGCCGGATCCTCTTCGCCGAAAAACGTTCTAGAGCACCGGCGGTTCAGACGAATCCATAACCTGCAGCAGTGAAGTAGTTGCGACATTCCTCAGCCTCGACCCCATTGCAGATGTCCCCGATGGCCCGCCAGAGCGCATCGAAGGTGCGGG
>Ga0182747_1000061_pt1 | contig 115430 bp, 110 predicted proteins | sample eDN3rd30CBELigBY_FD_128526 | JGI IMG/M metagenome (GOLD analysis project Ga0182747, IMG submission 128526) | Enriched backyard soil microbial communities from Emeryville, California, USA - eDNA 3rd pass 30_C BE-Lig BY (version 2) (version 2) | ecosystem: Environmental > Terrestrial > Soil >...
GCCTTGTCGATGGCGAAGGCGATATCGAGGAAATCCAGGCTGTCGATGCCCAGATCGTTAATGGCATGACTTTCGGGCGTAATGGAATCGCGCGGAATATCGCAGGTCTCGGCGATAATATTGGCAATCGTCTCGAAAGTGGATGACATCTTAACTCTCTGATTTTATTGACATTATTGCGGCGGCCCGGTGTGGGGCGCAAAATCTGTCAGAACCGGCCGGTTAGGGTCGCGAGCCCGTATAGCGAAGCCGAACCCCAAGTTCAATGCCGGGGGCTGCCCATAACCTCGGATTACCAAGGCCTTGGCGGGGATAATGAAGGCCCCCCGGCAAGTTAATAGCGTTCCTGGGGCGGAACCCCGACCGGCGTGCAGCCGCGCCGGCCGGTGAGGACGCAGTCCTGGTTCTTGCGCATGGTGGCCATGGTATCGGCCAGCCAGTAGCCCGCCAGGCCAAGCACCACGACAAAGGCGAAGGCGATGGCGTTCACGGTCATTCGGTGGCGGTAATCGTCCGGCGTTTCGTCCCGGCTGTACCTGGACAGGTCGTCGACGACGCCCCGATCCGGCCCGCTTTCCGGCCGCTGCGGCCCGGTCGTGCCGGGACGCCGGCGAAAACTGAGAATCCGCGCACCCGGTTCCGGGGCAGGAGGTTCGTGGGACGACATGACAATGAAAAGTCTACCACGCCCGCTGCGGCCTTTCGACGGGCTGCAGCGATGGACGCTGCCTCGCCGGAACCATAATATGCGCGCGATGCGCGGGACCTCATATCTTCGGCGTTGCCTGGCTTTGGCCGCGGCCTATGTCGTGGCGCTGCAAATCGTGCTGCTGCCCCTGACGGTCGCGGCCAGCAGTCCATTGTCGGGATTTCTCTGTTCTCAGGCGGCGACGACTGCGGCCAACGCCGCCCCGACCGATCCGCTCAAAACCGACACCGGTTGCGCCTGTGCGGCCGGTTGCGGAATGCAATGCTGCGCCGGCTCGGCATTGGCGCCGCCTTCATCTGCGTATGCCGTTGATCGCAATCCGCTGTGGACGCTGACTCCAGCGTCGGTTTTGGGCACAGCCGCATTGGCGCAGGCGCGAAGCCCGCACAATCCGCGCGCACCCCCGGTCGCCTGATACCGGACTTTCTTTCCATCTCACTTCAATTCGCAGGCTGCGACGCGCTGGATGCGCGCGCCCTGCAACTTCAGGAGTTCTTCGATGTTTCGTTTCATCTGTGCTGCGGCGCTTGCCGTTACGCTCGCAATCCCGGCGCTGGCCGCCGATTACACCGCCGGTTCACTCAAAATCTCGGCGCCCTGGGCGCGCGCCACGCCCAAGGGCGCGCAGGTTGGTGGTGGCTATATGACCATCACCAATAATGGCAGCACGCCGGACCGCCTGATCAGTGGCGCCAGCGGTATCTCGTCGAGCTTTGAGGTCCATGAGATGAGCATGGACGGCGGCGTGATGAAGATGCGCATGCTGAAAGACGGCCTGGAGATCAAGCCGGGCGAGACCGTTACGCTCAAGCCGGGCGGCTACCACATCATGTTCATGGGCCTGAAGGATCAGTTAAAACAAGGCGATACCTTCAAGGCGACCCTGCAGTTCGAGAAGGCCGGCAAGGTCGAGGTCGAATACAAGATCGAAGGCATCGCCGCGACCGGCGCGGATGCTTCCGGCCACGGCGGCATGAAGCACTAGCTTTTTTTGACGCGTTTTCTTCACGCGAACCGGAATCCACTTCGCTCGAAAACGCTATGCTCTGGCGCGAAGGCCGTCGGCTACCAGCCGATGGCCTTCGGCAGCCACGTCGCCAGCCCCGGGAACGCGAAGACCAGCACCAGCGCCAGGATCTGCATGCCGACGAACGGGAGGACGCCGCGGTAGATATCGCCGGTCGTGACGTCCGGCGGCGCGACGCCGCGCAGGAAGAACAGCGCCCATCCGAAGGGCGGCGTCAGGAATGAGGTCTGCAGGTTCACGCAGATCAGGGTGGCGAGCCACACCATGTCGACGTTCGCCGCGGTGAAGACGGGCAGAAACAGCGGCACGGCGATGTAGGAGATCTCGATCCATTCGATGAAGAAGCCGAGCACGAAGATGATGAACATCAGGAACCAGATGTCCGCATTGATGCCGCCCGGCAGGAACGCGAAGAGATCGTGAACCAGGTCCTCACCTCTGAGGCCGCGGAACGACAGCGCAAAAATCTGCGCGCACATCAGGATGAACATCATCATCGCGGTGGTCTTCACCGTTGCCTGACCGGTTTCGCGCAGCACCTTCCAGGACAGGCGTCCCGTAACGGCGGTGATGAGGATCGCGCCCAGCGCGCCCATGGATGCGGCTTCCGACGGCGCGGCGATCCCGGCGATGATCGAGCCGAGGACGGCGCCGACGAGGCCGATCGGCGGGGCGACGACCTTGAACAGCTTGGCGGCCAGCGCGCCGCGCGAGAGCAGCGCGCGTTCTTCCTGCGGAATGGCCGGGACCTGGTCCGGACGGACGATGCCGAGAATGAGGATGTATGCGCAGTAGATACCGGCGAGCATGAGGCCGGGAAGGGCAGCCGCCGCAAACAGAGTGCCGACCGACTGGTTGAGGATATCGGCGAGCAGAATAAGTACCAAACTCGGCGGGATGATCTGGCCGAGCGTTCCCGAGGCGCAGATCACGCCACTGGCGAGGCCCTTATTGTAGCCGCGGCGGATCATGCCGGGCAATGTCAGCAGGCCGAGCGTGACCACCGTCGCGCCGACAATGCCGGTGGTCGCGCCCATCAGGATGCCGACGATGACGATGCCGATGCCAAGACCGCCGCGGAGCGAGCCGGCGAGATGGCCGATCACGTCCATCAGGTCCTCGGCCAGCCGGGATCGCTCCAGCATCATGCCCATGAACACAAACAGCGGGATGGCGACCAGCGTCGAGTTCGTCACCACGCCGAACAGACGGTGCGGTAACAGGTTGAACAGCGTCATGCCGAAGCCGAGATAGCCGAAGACGAAGCCCGAAATGGCCAGCGTCATGGCGACGGGAATGCCGATCATCAGAAAGACGAAGAACGACACCAGCATCAGGACGGCGAGGACTTCCAGCGACATCATGCTCTCCGGTAGGCGATGTAACTTTTGATCGCTTCCGAGAGCGACTGCAGGAAATACAGGGCAAATCCGAGCGGGATCAGTCCTTTGATGATGTAGCGGTAGTCGATGCCGCCGGGATTGGCGGTGCCCTCATTGTTGCTCCAGGACTGATAGACGTAGGGAATGCACAGCTTGATCACGAGCGCGCATAGCAGCATGCCGAGAACGGCGGTGATTACGTTGACGAGGTGCTTGGTCTTGCCGCTGAAGTACTGAAACAGCACGTCAACGCGCACATGTTCGCCGTGCAGCAGCGCGTAGCTCATGCCGAAAACGCAGATCGGCACCATGATGTGCCACTCGAGCTCCTGCATCCAGATCGAGCCGACCGAGAAGCCGTAGCGCAGCAACACATTCGTGCCCATGACGAGCGCGAGTCCCAGCGCCAGCCAGGACGTCGCACGGCCGACGCGATCGACGAAGTGGTCGATCGCGCCGGTCAAACGTTCGGCCGTCATCAGGAAGCCTTGCGGATCTTCGTGTGGTAGACGGTTTCGCTCTTGTCGGCCCATTCGTCGTACTTGGCCTTGTAGGCGAAGTAGGAGTCGTGGACCTTCTTGGTGACCGGATCTTTCTCGACCGCCTCGGCGAGGATCTTGGTTGTCGCAGCGCGCAGCGCCTTGACCACGTCGTCGGGCAGGGGCCCGGCGATGACGCCCTGGTTCTTCACCAGATCCTCGTAAGCCTCGGCGTTGTTCTTCTGACACCAGGCTTCGCTGATGACGTTGCAGGCCGCGCAGGCATTCTCCACGATGGCCTTGAGGTCCGGCGGCAGGCTCTCCCACTTGGCCTTGTTGATCGTGAGCTCCGAGGTGGTCGCCATCTCATGCCAGCCCGTCGTGTAGTAGTATTTCGCGACCTTCTGCAGGCCGAGTTGACGATCGAGATAGGGACCAACGAATTCAGCGGCATCAATGACGCCGCGCTCGAGGTTCGGGAAGATTTCGCCGGGGGCGATCAGGCGCGCATCGACGCCGAGCTCTTTGTAAACACGCCCGGCGAGACCGGGGATGCGCATCTTGATGCCCTTGAGGTCCTCGACCTTTTCAATGGGCTTGCGGAACCAGCCGGTCATCTGCACACCCGTGTTGCCGCAGGCGATGGGTACGAGATTGAACTTGTCGTAGACCTCCCGCCACAGCTCCTTGCCGCCGCCGTCATAATACCAGCCGTTGAAGCCCTGGAAGTTGAGGCCGAAGGGCACGGCGGTGAAGTACTGCGCGGCAAAGCTCTTGCCGGTCCAGAAATAGGAGTTGGCGTAGTTCATCTCGACGGTGCCGGATGAGACGGCGTCGAAGCCTTCCGCGGCGGGGATCAGTTCGCCCGCGCCGTAAAACTGAATCTTGATGCGGCCACCGGACATCTCCTCGATGCGCTTGCACAGGTCCTTGGCGCTGCCCGGACCGGTCGAATAGAAGGCGGCGTTGGGGCCGTAGTAGCTGGTCATCTTCCAGTTGAAGGTCGTTTGCGCGCGGACGACCGCAGGAGCGACGACAGTGCCGGCGGCACCCGCCAACAATAATTTAGAGAAATCGCGACGACGCATTGTTGTGCCTCCTTTTACGTCTTGGTTGTAATCTCCACCAAGGCGTGAGGAGCAAGCGACGTGCCAACCGTATACAATTCGCGGGCAGAGGCGTGTCCGAATGCCGCCTCTGCCATTTCGAGACTTTTTAAGTTTCAATTATCGCCCAACGGCCGGCAAATACGGGCCGTTGCCTAGATTGTCGCCACGCGCGCGCAAGAAGGCATCATCGAGGCTCGGCAAACGCCAAGGCTTCTCCTTCGGGCGGCAGCATGGCGAAGACATTGAGCGTCATGGCGACCAGCGAGTAGTAGCCGAGAATGCCGACCAGCTCGACGACACCTTTTTCGCCGAGCACGGCATGGACGCGCTGGTAGGTGCGCTCGCTCACGCGCTTTGTCTTATAGACCTCGTGGACGAAATCGTAGATGGCGCGCTCGTCCTTGGCGGCGGATTTCGGCACGCGGCCGGCGCGCAGATCGTCAATCGTTTTCGCCTTGACGCCTGCCTTCGCGGCGATGTTCACGTGAGCGTACCATTCGAACTGGGCGCGCCAGAGCCGGGCGGTGCACAGCACCGCGAATTCGGACAGCCTCGGCGGCACGCTCGACTGATAGCGGCAGAAGCCGCCGAGCGCCTGCGCCAGATGTCCGTATTCCGGCGCATGCAGCCAAACCGCGAAGGGGCCCTGCGGCTTGAGCGAGGCGCCGCGCGGACCGGAGCGCATCGTCTGCAGGAGCGTACTCTGCGCCTCGTTCATCTCGGACTCGGCCGGTGTTATGAGCCGCGGCGAGGGGCGTTTGACCGGCTTCTTCTTGAGCGTCTTCTTGGTGGTGGCTTTGCGCTTTGATGACGGGCGCTTGGTGGGCATGTCGGTCCTCGGCTGTCCGGATATAGGTCCGAATCCGGATAGCACATCGGCGACGGTGTTACACCGATACTACTGGACCGACGCGGTGACCTTGATGAGCCCGCGGTGCTCCATCTTCAGGGCCTGCGCCGCGGCGTAGGACAGGTCGATGACACGGCCCTTGATGAAGGGCCCGCGGTCATTGACGACCACGGTCACGCTGCGCTTGGTCGCCTTGTCGACCACCAGGACCTTGGTCCCGAAGGGCAGGGTGCGGTGCGCGGCGGTCAATTTGGACGGGTCGTAGCGGACGCCGGACGCGGTCTTGCCGGAATAGCCCTTGCCGTAATGCGACGCCGTTCCGGCGAATTCCTTCGCCGGCCCCTGAGCCTTGGGTCCCTGCGCAAAAGCGGCGCCGGGCCCGGGTGAGCCCAGCGCGGTCACGGCGGCGATCACCAGCCAAAGTCTCATGGTGGTATCTCCGAGTTCAATCCTTCCGCCCCATAGAAAGAAGTTGTGACGAAAAAACGAACGCGATCCGTCGCCGGGGACCGTCACTCCGCGGCCACGTCCTTCATTTTGCGCGGAAATCCTGTCGCCAATGCGGGTTGCGAGCGATTGGCGAGCTGTTCCGCCGTCATTTCGGCCCGGGCGCGGCAGTCATCGTGCAGCCGCTGAAGCTCCTCGTCAGTGAGATCCTCGATGGCGGCGAACTTGTTCTCGGCACCTTTCATAGCCAGCACCAGCTCCGACAGCTTGAGCTGCATCGACAGCATGTCGCGGTTCTGCGTGTTCTGGATGAGGAACACCATCAGGAAGGTGACGATGGTGGTGCCGGTATTGATGATGAGTTGCCAGGTGTCGCTGAAGCCGAATACCGGCCCGCTGACGATCCAGACCAGAATGGTCGCTGCGGCGAGGAGAAATGCGACAGGATGGCCGGTCCAGGCGGCGGTCTTCTGCGCGAATGCGGCAAAGGCCCGCGTCAGGGGATGGCTGCGTCGGTGTACGCTCTGTTCGGCCGACGCGATTGCGGCGGCTTCGCATCTCGTAATTGTTCTGTTCGCCATGGGGGTCGTCCGAGCAGTGAGCGTCCTTGGAACGCGCGACGACGTGTCGCGGTTCCGGCGCCCACCGCCTGTCAGGCATTCGGCAGCTTCTGCCTGACGCGGCCGATGCCGGCCCACGGGTCCTTGCGCAGCCGCTTGAGACGGGCGCGGATATTGAGCACCGTATATTGGTCGGCGCTTTTGAGGCTGCCGAGTTCGGCCCAGCTGATGGGTGCCGAGACGGCGGCGCCGGGCCGGGCGCGGGTGGAATAGGGCGCGACCGCGGTCGCCTCGCGGCTGTTGCGCAGATAGTCGATGAAGATGCGGTTCTTGCGCTTGGTCTTGGTCGCGGTGGCGACATAGCGGTCGGGATCGTCGGCGGCCATGGCCTGGGCCAGCGCCTGGGTGAACTCCTTGGCCTTGGCCCAGGGCGTCGGCGCGATCGGCAGGATGACGTGCAGGCCCTTGCCGCCGGAGGTTTTCAGGAACGTCTTGAGGCCGATGTCATCAAGGCGGTCATGAATGTCGCGCGCCGCGGCGACGACATCCTTCCAGCCCGTACCGGGACCGGGATCGAGATCGAACACCAGCCGGTCGGCGTTCTCGCGCTCGTCGATGGTGGTGCCGCGCGTGTGCACCTCGAGCACGCCGGCCTGCACCAGCGACAACAGGCCGTCGAGGTCGTCGATGGAGATGATCTTGTCGCCTTTTTCAGGGACGAGATGCAGATGTTCGGTCGTGATGCCGGCGGCGGCGTGCTTCTGGAAGAAACATTGGCCGCTGGCGCCTTCCGGACAGCGCAGCAGCGAGATCGGGCGGCCGGCGACATGCGGTGCCATCCATTTCCACACGTCCTTGTAATACTCGGCAAGGTCCTGCTTGGTGACGCCGGCATCTTCCCAATAGACGCGGTCCGGATGGGTCAGCGTAACGGCGCCGACGGTGGCGTTGCCCGCCTTCTTTGATGAGGCCTTCTTCGTCGTGGCTTTCACCGGCGCGCTGCGCTTGCGCGCCGTGGTTTTGCTCCGGGCCGCGACGCTTTCCATGGGCTTGTCCTCACGAACGACGTCGGCTGCGGATTTGTCCTCGCGCAGCCCCTGATACGAGGCCTGGCGGATGCGGTCGCCATGGGTCCAGCCATGGAAATCGACCTCGGCCACCAGCTTCGGCTCCACCCAGATCGGCGTGCGGACGCCGCGTTCCTCCGCCGGCACGGAGGCGAAAGGCGTGCGCTCGCGCTTGAGCGCTTTGAGTTTCTTGTAGAGCTCGCGCGAGGTCTGGTGCGTGAAACCGGTGCCGGTGCGGCCGGCATAGACCAGCTTGCCCTTGTCGTGGAAGCCGAGCACCAGCGCGCCGACAGCGTGGGCGTCGGCGGTCGAGGGCACGAAGCCGGCGATCACCAGTTCCTGCCGGCTCGAGCATTTGGTCTTGATCCAGTCGCGGCCGCGACCGGAGCGATAGGGCGCATCGCTCAGCTTGGAGATGATGCCTTCGAGTCCGAGCTGGCAGGCGTGCTTGAGCAGGACGGCGCCGCGCTCGGCAATGGACTCGCTGAAGCGCAGCGGCGTGTTTTTTGGCGCGCTCTTGATCAGTCGTGCCAGCGCCTCCTTGCGCTCGGCAAGCGGCAGGGCGCGCAGGTCCTGGCCGTCGAGATAGAGCAGATCGAAGACGTAATAGACCAGCCGGTCCTGCCGGCCGGATTTGAGTTCTTCCTGCAGCAGCGAGAAGCTGGTGACGCCATCGTCGCCTTCGACCACCAGTTCGCCATCGATCAGCGCGCTGTCGGCATCGAGCGCGGCGACGGCGTCGGCAATGCCCTTGAATTTGTGCGTCCAGTCGAGGCCCTTGCGGGTCAGCAGCTTGGCCTTGCCGAGGGCAAGCCGCGCCTGCAGCCGGTAGCCGTCGAACTTGATCTCATGAATCCAGTTGGCGCTGTCCGGCGCCTTGTCGGCTAGCGTGGCGAGGCAGGGCTCGACAAAGCCGGGCAGGCCGGCGCGCTTGGCGCCTTTGAGGCGCGGTTTGCGATCGGTGATGGTCGCGTGCTTCTGCACCAGCTGCGCCGATGCCGGCTTCTTTCGCGACGTCTTCCTGGCGGTTTTGACCTTCGATGCCGACATCTTCTTTTTGGTCGACGTCAGCACCTTCTTCATCCTGGTCTTTTCCCTGGCGCTGGCCCGCTTGCCGGCAGCGATCTCGTCCATGGTGCGGCCGGTCTTGATGGAAAAATCGGCCTCCTCGAGAATATCCTTGTCGCGCGCGGTGCGGGCCGCGTCGTCATCCGACTTGATCAGCAGCCAGTTGTTGCGCTTTTCGCCGGAGCGCTTGCGCAGGCGCACCAGATGCCAGGCGCCGTGCAGCTTGCCGCCATCGAGGTCGAAGGCGAGGTGGCCTTTCTTGAGACCCTTGTGCGGATCGTCGTGCGGGCTCCAGGTGCCGCGATCCCACACCATGACCGTGCCGCCGCCATACTCGCCCTTCGGAATGGTGCCCTCGAAGGTGTTGTATTCGATCGGATGGTCTTCGACCTCGACGGCAAGGCGTTTCTCGCTCGGCACCAGACTGGGGCCGCGGGTCACCGCCCAGCTTTTCATGACGCCATCGAGTTCGAGGCGCAGGTCGTAATGCAGCCGTGTGGCCGCATGCTTCTGGATGACGAAAGCGTGGCCGCGCTTGCGCGCCACCTTGCCTTTGGGCTCGGCGGTGACGCCGAAGCGGCGCTTGCCGTGATAGGTCTTCAGCCCCGCCATCGGTCAGGTCCGGTCTAGCTCGCCTTGCGCACCTTGCGCTTGGTGCCCGTGCGTTTGGCGCGGGTCGTTGTCTTGCGGCGCGACGACGACGCGGTCTTGCGCCGCTCGCCCTTGCCGTCGGCCTTTCCGCTTTCAGATTTGGCGCTGCGCCGGAGTGCGTCCATCAGGTTGATGACATTGCTGGGCTTGGGCTCGGACACTGCGACCGGCTTCTTGCCGGCGCGCTTGGCCTTGATGAGATCCATCAGCGCCGTCTCGTAGCGATCCTCGAATTTGGAGGGGTCGAACTTGCCCTTCTTGGTTTCGAGAATGTGCGTCGCCAGCTTGAGCATGTCGGCCGGCACTTTGGTGTTCTCGATATCGTCGAAGTAGTTCGCCTCGTCGCGCACTTCGTTTTTGTAGCGGAGCGTAGTCGCCAGCAGGCCCTTGCCGCGCGGCCGCAACAGCAGCAGGCGCTCGCGGCGGTAGACGACGACGCGGGCGAGGCCGGCAAGGTCTTCCTTGCGCATGGCCTCGCGGATGACCGCGAATGCCTCCTGAGCGACGTCGTCCTGCGGCACCAGATAATAGGATTCGTCGAGATAGATGCGGTCAACGTCGGACATGGGCACGAATTCGTCGATGTCGATCGTGTGGGTGCTTTCCAGCGCGACGTTGTCGAGTTCGTCCTCGTCGAGCAGAATGTATTGGCCTTTCTCGATCTCGTAGCCTTTCACCCGATCTTCAGGCGCCACCGGATCGCCGGTCTCGGCATCGACCACTTCATTGCGGATGCGGTTGCCGGTTTCGCGATTGATGATGTTGAAGCGGATGCGCTGGCTGGTGGAGGTCGCGGGGTAGAGCGCCACGGCGCAGGACACCAGCGACAGTTTGAGAAAGCCCTTCCAGTTGGGACGCGGCGCCATAGCGATACTCCTTGCACAGTAGGCTGAATTCGCTGACGTGACGGCAGGTTCCAGTCTAGCGGCTTTCGCCGGAACATTCATCACCGGATCGGGTTTGAGTCGGCATGCAATGGGTCAAAAGAGGAGACACCTCATGTTCGGTTGGGCGCTGACCTTTCTGATTGTCGCGTTGATTGCGGCGATCCTCGGTTTTGGCGGTATCGCGGGCGTCGCGGTGGAAGCCGCCAAGATCATTTTCTTCGTCGCCCTGGTGCTGTTCGCCATTTCGGCGGTCGTGCACCTGGTGCGGGGACGTTCGCCGACGGTGCCGTAAGGCGTCGGCTTGCATCTGACGAAAAAGCCCGCGTGGTTATTCCACGCGGGCTTTTTCCGTTACATCGAATTAACGATCAGGTCGCGTGCTACTCGCCGCTCGCCAGCACGGCGCGCGTCTGCTCGTCCGGCCCGAAGTCGTCGCCGTCACGGACATGAAGCAATTCGGCGAGCCGGTTGCGGGCGCGGTTGACGCGCGACTTGATCGTGCCGATGGCGCATCCGCAGATCTGCGCCGCTTCCTCGTAGGAGAAGCCGGAGGCGCCGACCAGGATGAGCGCTTCGCGCTGATCGGTGGGCAGTTGCGACAGGGCTTCGCGGAATTCGCCGAATTCGATGTGGCCCTGCTGCTCCGGCTGCGACTTCAGCGTGTCCGCGTAATGACCGTCGGCGTCTTCCACCTCGCGGCGGCGCTTGCGGTACTCGGAGCGGAAGTGATTGCGCAAGATCGTGAACAGCCACGCCGGCATATTGGTGCCCGGCTGGAACGAGTCGATATTCGCAATCGCCCGCACCATCGTTTCCTGCACCAGATCGTCGGCACGATCGACGTTCCCGCAAAGCGAGATCGCGAAGGCGCGAAGGCTGGGGATGGCATCAAGGATCTGTTGTCGGACCGCGTCGTCCATGGGCATTACTGCCTGTCCTTGTTGTCTTTGTTGTCGAGCTGGCTCAGTAGATCGGCGAAGCGGTCAGGTACGCCCTGACTGAGCACTTCGTCGTACATGGAGCGCAGCTGCTGGCCGAGGCGGGCTTGTACTTCCCGCCCGAGCTTGGCCGGCTTGGCGTCGTTTTTCTTGGCGCGGGCAGCCCCGGTTTCCATTGGCTTTGGTTGTCCTGCGGCTTTGTCTCGGTCGTCGTTCGTCATTCTCGTAGAACCCCGAATTCCCTGGACCCTAAGGCCAGGCTTCCCCCGTCGTCTGGGTCGGAAAACCCGCTGGATGAAAATTGGTTCCATCATCCGTGGAACTTTTTTGCGGCGCTGACGTTTTTGCGACGTACGTTATGCGAGCTGCAGGCGGGCGAGGGCCCGCGCGGCTCTCGGGCCAGACCGTTTCGGGAGGGATTTTTGTCGATATCTCAGATAGTTGCGCAACATCTGCCGTATCTGCGGCGCTATGCTCGCGCTTTGACCGGCAGCCAGCAGTCGGGCGACGCCTATGTGGCGGCCACGCTCGAGGCGCTGGTTCAGGATCCCAGCGTCCTCGATGCCGCGTCCTCGACCCGGGTCGGCCTGTACCGCCTGTTCACCAAGATCTGGAATTCGGTCGGGGTGAACGCCGAGACGGCGCTCGATACCGGCGATCAGCCGGTCGAACGGCATCTGTCGCAGATCGCGCCGATGCCGCGCCAGGCCTTCCTTCTGATTGCGCTCGAGGGCCTGTCGGAAGACGAGGCGGCCAAGGTGCTCGATATCGAAGTGCCCGAGCTGCGCGATCTGGTCGATCAGTCGGGCCGCGAACTCGCGGCCGAGATCGCCACCGATGTGCTGATCATCGAGGACGAGACCTTCATCGCGCTCGACCTCGAGGCGCTGGTGGAAGGGCTGGGCCACAACGTGCTCGGCGTCGCCCGCACGCACACCGAAGCGGTTACCCTCGCGCGCGCCAAGCAGCCGGGCGTCATCCTTGCCGATATCCAGCTCGCCGATGGCTCGTCGGGCCTCGACGCGGTCAACGAGTTGCTGCGCTCTTTCGAGGTACCGGTGATCTTCATCACGGCCTATCCCGAGCGCTTCCTCACAGGCGAGCGCCCCGAGCCGGCCTTCCTCATCGCCAAACCGTTCCAGCCGGCCACCGTATCGGCTGTGCTCAGCCAGGCGTTGTTTTTTGCGCGCAAGGCGAAACGAAAAGAGCGCAAGGCGAGTTGACAGCAAAGACCGGCGGCCGGGCCAAGGGGGTACCGGCCGCCGTCGATTTGAGACCGCTGGCGCGCGACGCCATCGAATATTGGACTTGTGCGGCGGGGGCGCAGAAATGGATACGTGCTGATGGCAAATGGAATGCCGTCAGGAGAGGCCCGGCCGGGCGACCTCTCACTGAACCAATTGCAGGAAGAAAACCGGCGGCTCCAGGCGCAGGTTGACGCCCAGGCCATCGAACTCAATTTGTTGCGGGCCCGCTTTGCCCGCTACGAAACTGCGCTGCGCGGCTCGCAGGTCGTGGTTTACACGCAGGATCGCAGCCTGCGTTATACCTCGATCAGCCAGCCTATGCTCGGCCGTCCGATCGCCGATCTGCTCGGCTGCGCGGACGAGGACGTGCTGCCCGAGAGCGTGCGCGATCAGGTTGTCGCGATGAAGCGCGAAGCCGTGGCGTCGGGAAATTCGCAGCGTCTCGAATTCTCGATGGAAGAAGACGGCGCGCTGCGCTGGTACGATCTGCATATCGAGGCGCTCCGCAATGACGCCGGCGATATCGTCGGCCTGACCTGTGCTTCTGTCGATGTCACCGAGCGCAAGGAAGGCGAGGCGCATCTGCGCCTGCTGCTGCGCGAGCTGACGCATCGGTCGAAGAACCTTTTGGCGGTGATCCAGGCCATGGCGCGGCAGACCGCGCGTCACGCCGGCTCTATCGACTCCTTTCTCACACAGTTCGGCGCCCGGCTGCAGGCCCTCGCCGCGTCGCACGATCTGCTGATCCGCGAAAGCTGGTACGGCGCCTCGCTGAACGAACTGGTGCGCTCGCAGCTGTCCGGCCATCTCGATGGCGTCTCGCAACAGGTGTCGATCGACGGTCCCGATATCGCGCTCAAGCCGGAGGCGGCGCAGAATCTCGGGCTCGCCTTGCACGAACTGAGCGCCAATGCCGTGCGGTTTGGCGCACTGTCGACGCCGGAGGGGCAGGTGTCGATCGAATGGCGCCGCGGCGATGCCCCCGATGCGCCGGTCGAATTCTCGTGGCGCGAGAAGCAGGGGCCGCGGGTCAAGCCGCGGCGCAAGCGCGGCTTCGGCACGATGGTGATCGAGACCAATCTCACCCGCGCGCTCGATGCCAAGGTCGATATGATTTTCGATCCCGAAGGTTTGCGTTGTCAGGTGGAGATTCCGGCCAGTCAGGTCATCGCCAATCTCGACCGCAATGGAACCAGCCTGTCGGGCTCGCGTTGAGACGCCAGGAAATTCCCCCGACTGAGGAGATGGATATGAGGAAGCCATTGACCGCGCTTGCCGCTGTGGCAATCGCCGCCGCCGTTGCTGCGCCGGTGGGCTCGCAAGCGCAGGACCGCACCAGGGTCGGCGCGCTGACCTGCGATATCTCGGGCGGTATCGGCATGATCATCGCGTCGAAGAAGGAAGTGACCTGCCTGTTCACGCCTTCGGCGCAGAACGCGCCGCGTGAGGTCTATACGGGTTCGATCACCAAGTTCGGCCTCGACATCGGCGCCACGTCCGGCGGCGAGATGGTGTGGTCGGTGTTCGCGCCGAGCGATCGCAAGTTCGGCGCGCTGGCCGGCAACTACGGCGGCGCCAGTGCGGAGGCCACCGTCGGCGTCGGCGCCGGCGCCAACGTTCTGGTCGGCGGCTCGAACCGCACCGTGACGCTGCAGCCGGTCTCGGTGCAGGGCCAGACCGGCCTGAACCTCGCGGTCGGCGTCTCGGGCCTCGAGCTGCGCCCGGCGCGCTAGAGCTGGCATCGAACGATACGAAGGGGCGTCGCCTGAAAGGGCGGCGCCTTTTTCGCGTGTTGCGGGCCGGCCGTCAGCCGGCTTCGCTGCGGTCGAAGTATTTTGCCGGGGTGACGCCGAAGCGTTGGCGAAAGCTGGCGATGAATGCGCTCAGGCTGCTGTATCCGACCGCCAGCGCCGCCGACGTGACCGAATGTCCCTCGGCCAGCAATTGCACCGCCTTGAGCAGACGTAACTGCTGGCGCCATTGGCCGATGGTCAATCCGGTCTCCTGCTGAAACCGCCGCATCAGCGTTCGTCGCGTCATCCCCAGCGAACGGGCCCAGCCGTCGAGGTCGGTGTTGTCGTCCGGATTGGATTGCAGCGCCGCGGCAATCTTCAACAGGCGCGGCTCGCGCGGCATCGGAAGATAAAGCTCCATCGCGCCCGCCTCGCGGATTTCCTCCACCAGCACGCCAAGCAATTGTTCGACGCGATGAGGCGACAACGGCGGGGTCTGCGTCCCGAGCCTGTCGATGATCGCCTTCGATAAGGGCGACATGCTCAATACGCGCGGCGTGTCCGGCATCATGTGGCAGACATCGGGGCGCAGATAGAGAAACAGGGCCTCGGCCTTGCCGAAGGAGTGACCGCAATGCCGGGTCGAGGGCGGCAGCCATCCGACCTGGCCGGGCATCATCGTGCAGGTGCCGGTCTCGGTCTGGATCGAAGCGAGGCCATGGAAGACGGCGTAGAGCAATCCTTCCTGATGCGTATGCCAGCCGACGTCGATGGACGATTGCGTGCTCAGAAGGCGCGGCACGAGAACGCGCTCGGCATTCGCGATGGGCGGGACCGTGCGAACCTGTGGCTCAATCACCACAAAATCTGTTTCTCTGTCGATTTGACCTTCAAGCGACAACGATTGGCACTCACACGCTAGCGTGACGACGAAGCCAATCTATCCTCCCTGCCAGTAAAACGAAATGAAAACTGGCGCGGGGGCGTATATGTCGTGTACTTGCACGAATACTTTAGACGAATTCTCAAGCGAATGCTTGGATTGCGACGCAGTTTATTTCAGTTCTAAACAGCGCAGTGATCGTGAATACTGTTTGCCGCTCCGGCGTCGCCCAGTGTCGCTGCGGGCGGCGCTGCTCGCCACCAGCGTCGTCGTCAGCGCAGGGCCGGCTTTGGCTCAGCAGGCGGTCGTGCTCGACACCGTGACCGTGACAGCGACGCGTGCCGAGCGTCCGGTCAGCGATGTGCCGCAGACCATGCAGGTGATCACGCAGGACGAAATCGCCAGCGAAATGCGCCTGACCAGCGACGCGGCCGCCGTCCTGTCGAAGGTCATTCCCGGCTACTCGGTGTCCAACGACACCATCTCGGGCGCTTCGGAAACCTTCCGCGGCCGCGACCTGCTGGTGATGCTCGACGGCGTGCCGCTCAACACGCCGTTGCGCGACGTGTCGCGTATCGTGTCGATGATCGATCTCAACTCGGTCGAGCGCATCGAAGTGCTGGCGGGCGCGTCGAGCCTGTACGGCAGCGGCGCCACCGGCGGCACCGTGAACTTCATCACCAAGAAGCCGACGTCCGGTAAACCCCAGATCACGGTGAACACCTCGATCAAGGCGTTCACGCGCAATATCGGCGATTCGCTGCGGCCGGAGACCTCGGTGTCGGTGACGGGCAAAGCCGATAGCGGAGTCGACTATGTCATCGTCGGCACCGGCCGCAAGGCGGGCAAGACTTATGACGGCGCCGGCCGCGAACTGCCGTCCGACGGCATGCTCGGGCAGGGCGGCGGCGACCGTTTCCTGAGCGGCAACGGTCTTGCCAAGCTCGGCTACGATTTTGCGGGCAATAAACGCTTCGAGGTGTCGGCCAACTGGATCTATCTCGACCAGTCGCCGGACTACATGACGGTCTATTCACCGCCTTATGCGACGCCGAATTTCTCGGCGCCTTACCAGGGGGCGAGCGTGCTGGAGGATACGAAATCGTTCTCGGCGCGCTATACCGACGGCGATTTTGCACTGGGCGATCTCAAGGTCGTCGGCTTCTACAACGACGTGAAGAAGCGGTTCAACTATTCGACCTTCGACATCAACGCCAACTACCTCGTCTATTATTCCGGCAATCTCGGTACGCCGACCAGCCCGTATAACCAGACGGTGTTGAATTCAAAGCGCGGCGGCGTGAATACGACGATCGATACCTCGCTCGACCGTCTCTGGCGCGGCGCCACCTTCACCTGGGGCGCGGACATCATAAACGAGCGCACGTCGCAGGAACTCACCAATGGCCAGGATGTCTTCAATCCGATGTCGCAGACGAGTTATGCGGCGTTCGGCCAGCTTCAGGTTCCGCTCACCGAGCGGCTGACGGTGCGCGGCGGCGCGCGCTACGAGTATCTCAAGCTGTCGGTTGATGATTTCGTCCGTCCGGCGGCCTTCCTCGGCTTCACCGGTATCGGCTATGCCGTTCTGCCGGATCTGCCGGTGACCGGCGGCAACTTTAATTACGATGCGCCGACCTTCAATATCGGCGCCACGTTCAAGATCACCAAGGGCTCCGAGATTTATGGCGGCTTCAACCAGGGCTTCGCGTTGCCAGACGTCGGCGCGTTCACGCGGCGCGCCGGTGCGAGCGGCACGGCGCAGATTCTGTACTACGGATGTTACCTTGGCGCCGGGCCGCTGCCGGCCATCAACTACACCTGCAACAAGAACCTGACGGCGAGCTACGCCAACATCGGGCCGCAAGCGCAGATCGTCAACAATTATGAGCTCGGTCTTCGTGGCACCGAAGGCCGCGTCAAGTACAACCTGGCCGGCTTCATCAGCACCTCCGAGAAAGGCGTCAGCTTCGACGCGGCGACCAATACGATCACTCAGCAGAAGGAAATCGTCTACGGCGTCGAGTTCTCCGGCGCCTACAAGGTCACCTCGCAACTCACCCTCGGCGGTTTGTTCCGCTACCAGGAAGGCCGCTACGACTCCAACAAGGACGGCAGCATCGACGCTTATCTGCCGAACAACCGCATCGGTGCGCCGTATCGCGGCTCGGTCTACGGCGATTACACTTTCGACAACGGCGTCGTTCTGCGGCTGGAAGGTGAGGCGTTCTCCGGACGGAACCGGGCGATCGACACCGCCGGTACGACCTACGAACTCAAGCCCGCGGCAGTCATGAACGCGGCGCTGTCGGCGCCCTGGGACGGCGCGACCGTCTACGCCGGCATCAACAACATCTTCGACACCGCCTACGAAAATCCAACCGCGACATCGGTGCGCAACCTGCCGGTTTATGCCTGGGGCCGCACCGTCACCGTCGGCTATCGCAAGACGTTCTGATCATGGTGAGACTCGAAATCGCCGACGGTCTGGTCACGCTGCGTTTTCACCAGCCTTACGAGGCGGGCGATGAGCCCGCTTATCTTGCGGCGCTGGAAGAGGTCGCTCTGGTGCAGGGGCCGTTCGTGCTGCTGACGATCTTCGGCGGCGGGCCGGCCCTGTCGCAGGGGGGCGATAAGGCACAGGCGCTGTGGTTCAAGCGCACGCGCGCGACCATGGACGAGCGCTGCCGGGCGCTGGCCATGGTGCGGCCGGGCGCGACGAAGGAGATGGCGCATATGTTTCAGAAGCTTTGGCGTTTTCCGGTCATGGCGACCGCCGACGAAGGCGAGGCCCGCCGCTTTCTGGCGGCGCATTCGCCGGCCGAACGGAGCGCGTCTTGACCGATATACCGATGGGCCGCATGCGGCTGTTCGTGATCCTGGCCGCGCTTTACCTCGCGCAGTCGATCCCCAGTTATCTGATCGTATCGGCGATGCCGCCGATCCTGCGCGAGCAGGGCGTGTCGCGCACGGCCATCGGCTTCATGAGCTTGCTCATGCTGCCGCTGGTGCTGAAGTTCCTCTGGGCGCCGCAGGTCGACCGGCTGCGGCCGCTCGCCCGCGCGCACCGCGCCGGCTGGGTGCTGATCACGCAGGTCGGCGTCATCGCCGGCATTGTCGCGCTCGGTTTCATCGATCTGCACAACATCGCGGCCTTCATGACCATCGGCATGATCCTGTCGGTCTTGATCTCGACCCAGGATATCGCCACCGACGGCTATGCCACCAAGGCGCTGCCGGCGCGCGACCGGCCGATCGGCAATGCGATCCAGGGCGGCTCGATCGCCTTCGGCGTGTTGATCGGCGGCACGGCGAGCCTCGCGATCTATCATTACTACGGCTGGACCGAGATGATCGTCTGGGTGTCGGTGATGTCGCTGATCCCGCTGGTTGCCACAGCGATGATGCGCGAACAGCCGCCGCCGGGCGGGCTGCCGCCGCCGCGCGCCTCGCTGATGGCCTTCCTGCGTCGCCCCGAAGCGCGGCGCATTCTCTACATCGCGCTGATCTACCGGGCGAGCGAGGGCCTGATCAAGGCCATGGAGGGCGCTTATCTGGTCGATCGCCATGTGCCGCTCGATATCATCGGCTATCTGTCGGGCGGTGCGGCTTTGACCGCCGGCCTCGTCGGTGCGGCGTTGGCCGCCTATCTGCTGATGAAGCTCGGCACCGGCAAGGTGCTGATCCTGCTCGGCGGCCTTCGCACGATCTGTTTCCTCCTGTTCGCGCTGCATGCCTTCGACGTCGTCACCGGCTATGCGCCGTTGTTCGGCGCCGCCGCCTTCCAGACATTGATCCGCTACATGGAGGTGGTCGCGCTCTACAGCCTGTTCATGGCGGCGGCTTCCAGCGACCAGCCCGGCACCGACTTCACCGTGCTGGCCTGCGCGCAGCTCGTCATCTACCTGATCGGCTCGGGCGTCGCCGGCGTCATGGCCGACAAGCTCGGCTATGGCGCGCTGTTCGCGCTGGCGACGGTGCTTTCGGGCGTGGCTGTCGTGGTGACCTTCGGCATGCTCAAGGGCGACGATCTGGCCCGGTTGAACGAGGCAAAGGCCTGAAGCGAAAAGCTGGCTGGGGAACTAGGATTCGAACCTAGACAAACAGAGTCAGAGTCTGTTGTGCTACCGTTACACCATTCCCCAGCAGGGTCGGCGGGGCCTTTGAGGGCCGCCCGGCGGACAGAGCGCCCGCGCGCCGCGCCATCACATGGGGCAATTCTGCCGATTTGACAAGCCCGCTTGGGGGCCGAAATGCAAAATCCTTAAGCCAGTCTTGTCAGGGACTTAGACGGCCTCGCGGGACCGTTTCGGCAGGGTGACGACGGTCAGGATGGCGATGAGGGCCGCCGCCGCCACGCCAAAGAACACCAGCCGCGGATTGCCCGCGTCCATCAGCGCGCCGAAAATCATCGGCGCGACGATGCCGCCGAGGTTGAAGCCGGTGGAGACGAAGCCGAACACCTTGCCGAACGATCCCTCCGGGGTGGCGGCGCGCACGATCATGTCGCGCGACGGCGCGATGATGCCGGTCGAGAAGCCCTGCGCCGCCATGACGGCGATCAGGGCGAAGGTGGCGAAGTCGAACGTGCCGATCAGCGCCGCCGACAGCGCGGCGCCGGCGACGCCCAGCGCCGCCACGATCGAATGCAGCGCCGTGCGGCCCACCAGCACGCCGCCCACCAGCACGCCGATCGACGACAGCAAGAGCATGGCGGTGAGCGCCGTATTGGCGATCGCCGCCGGCGTGCCGTAGAGCGCGCCCAGCGCGGCCACCGAATAGTTGTTCATGCCGCTGTTCATGAGGGCGAGCAGGAGGAAGAACACGAGATTGAGCAGGATCGGCGGCGACAGCAGCAGGTTCCAGCTCGCCGGCTTGCCATCGCCGCCCGCGCGCGGCTTCGGCGCGGCCATCGTTGACGTGTTCTCGCGCACCATCAGCACCGCCGCGGCGATGACGAGACCCATGATGCCGGCGCCGATGAAGGCGCCGCGCCAGCCCCACACGCTCTGCATCAGCAGCAGCGTCGGCGGCGCCACCGCCGCGCCGAGCACGCCGGAGAAGGTGTGGATCGAGAAGGCCTGGCCGATGCGCTGCGCCGGCACGTGCCGCGACAACAGCGCGTAATCGGCCGGGTGGTAGACGGTGTTGCCGATGCCGGCGAGGGCGAACATCGCGATCAGAAACCAGAACGAGTTGACGAGGCCGGCGAGCAGGAAGGCGACGCCGCCAAGCGCCAGCCCCGCGACCAGCAGCAGGCGCGCGCCGAGGCGATCGATCAGGAAGCCGGCCGGCGTCTGCAGCACCGTGGAGACGATGTTGAAGACGGTGAGCGCCAGCCCGATCTCGGTGTAGCTGACGCCGTAATCGGCGCGCACGAAAGGCAGCAGCGGCGCCAGGATGATGATGTAGTAGTGCGACACGAAATGCGCGGCGCAGACCACGCCGATCATGCGCAGCGGCGATGCAGGCGCGCCGTGAGTCGGCGGCGCTTCGGTCAGTGGGGTCATTGAACGTTTCTTCCCGGCAGTGCGGCTGGCTTAACGCGGCCGGCGCGGCCGATCCAGAGCCTTTCGGGCAAGGTGGCTATGAGCGAGGGCGGGGGCTGGGCGGCCTACTTGCGGGCCTACTTGCCGCAATTCCACTGATAGCCGATCGGCGTCATCGTCCAGCACGGGCCGAAATCGCCGCCGTTCCAGCGGCCGCGGTAGAACTGCGGCTGCGGATAGCGCCAGTAGGCGATGCGCGGGCCGCCGGCGCGGTAATAGGCGCGGCGCTCGCGCTGGATTTCCTTCTTCCGGTCGCGCTCGATCTGCTCCGGCGTGCGATAGCCGGGCAGGAAGCCGACGCCTTTCGGCACGCGCCTCACGACCTGCTTTTTGGCGGGCTTCTTGACGGTGGTCTGCGCGGGCGCGTCCTGCGCCGCGGCGAAGGCGGGCGGGGCGGCCAAAAGCAAGGCAGCGAGAGCGGCGAAAACGAGTCTCATACAACGATCAATACACCGTCATGGCCGGGCTTGTCCCGGCCATCCACGTTTTGCCTGTAGCCCGCATGAGCGCAGCGAATGCGGGGCGGGCGGCCCCGGATTTCGCTGCGCTTCATCCGGGCTACGGGCCGTGCTATATTTTCCCTATGAACGCCGCGACCCGGGACATTCTGCGCAAGGTCGAGAACTGGCCCGAAGAGGACCAGAACGAGCTGGCCGCGCTTGCGCGCGAAATCGAGGCGCGGCGCACCGGCGTCTATGTCCTGAGCGAGGACGAGAAGGCCGTCATCGCCGAAGCACGGCGCGAACCTTTTGTCTCCGATGACGAGATGGCGCAGTTCTGGAAGCGCCACGGCGTCCGGTGAAGGTTCGCTACCGGCCACGGGCGAAAGCGGACCTTGACGATATCTTTCAGTATTTAAACGAGCGCAGGCCCGCCTGGCGCGCGGCATGTGCTGGGTGCTATCGCCGATGCGATCGACGAGATCGCCGCCAATCCCGACGCGTGGCAGGCAACGTCAGCGTCAGACATCCGCGCGAAGACGGTGGGGCGCTATCGCTACAAGATTTTCTATGCGGTCGTCGGGGACGAGTACGTGGAAATCATCCACGTGCGTCATACGGCGCGGAGGCCGTGGGCGTAGGGCGGGTTAGGCGAAGCTGCAACTCGCCGCGCGGCGTCCGGAACGAAGATGGCGGATTATGCTTCGCTAATCCGCCCTACGGAATGCTTCAGAGGTAGGGAGGATGGTCTGGTACCACCCCCGCATTTCTCGGAAAATTCTTCATCATTTCTTGGACAAATTTTGCGACGTCGCGCGGTAGCTGCCTTTTTGACCGCTTCGCAATGTCGCGCAGGTTGGCAACCTCTACGTCGAAGGGCATTTCAAAGAATGGTGGCTTTGGAGATTTCTCATTGTCCGACCTCATTAGAAGATACAAAAGGCCGTTCTGATAACCAATTCCATATGCTGCATCCCAGAAATTCTTTTTCTTAATGTAATCGTCAATCATATGCCCGTATGTGTGTACCCGCGCATGAACACCATCCAGTGAGTGATAATCGCCTGCCTTTCTCATGCGGATAATTCGTTGCAAGGCATGGGCTAGGCCATCTTGATAGCTCAGTGCGAATATGAGCAGGGGGTGCTCTGTCTTTATAAATGCGGCGGCGGTCTTGTCGTGAATGCTCGATAGTTCATCAAGTAGCGTCATGCAATGATAGAATGCGTTCTCGTTAGTTATCTTTAGTTCGGCTCCTTTGGCCTTTCTTATTTCTTCAAAAAAGAACGCGCCATCTGTTTCAATAGGTATTAGTGGAACGGGGGCTGCTTTAATGCGATCTAAATCGATTTCCGGAGAGATAAAATATGATTGCCTAACCTTGTCTCCCATCATTCTCGCGATATTGCCAAGCAGGCGCAGATAATTGTCGTCCGAAAGTGAATATCCAACGTAGGAAACTGTTTTTCTCGCGATGAGAGACTTGAGATGTGCTCCAAGGGGGCCGTCGTTCAAGCGTTCGTAGGACTGTCGATAGTCTTCGCTAGTGGCAACGATAGATCCGAAGTTTGTGATGGATCCATGAATCTTCATTATGCGTCGGCTGCTGGCGTCCCAAAAGGCGAGATCGCTGTCGTATACGAACGGGGTGAAGTTACACTCTCGCTCAAAGAAGTCATCCCAGTTCGTGGTGACGACATCTGTTATCATAAATAAGGGAGCTAATGCCCGATGAAATCGAGACATTCGATCGTAAAACTGGTCGAATGATGAGAAATAGTCAAGTCGGCGCTTTATCCTCTCTATTAGCTTGATCCGCCCGTCTGGTTGCTCGCAGAATTGGGACATTAGTTCTGGGAATGATGGCGACGCGTCCGGCTTGAGATTCAGCTCGTCGTGAATTTTTTCGTAAAAGGTGCTTCCCGAATGGGTCTTGTTCTCTGTGCTGATGCCTGCGCCAGCGAATACGACCAAGTCACCTGAGGAGAGTTTTTGGAGGAAGTGTTCGGGTATATCAAATGGCTTTTCGTATTTACAAATAGCGCATTCGCAGTTTCGGGCATGAGTCGCAGTCATGGCGGCGTCACATTGCTTGGTGTTGTAATGCGTGCGCTAAACAGCCTATGATAAACGTAGCGATGCTGTAGTAAATAGTATCTCAAAAAAAGGGGCGACCTAATGGGCCGCCCCTTTTTTTGGCTCATCGGTGCCGACAATCCGTTTGCGCGGGAGGTGTCAACGCTATGCGGCCGCACTCAGTAGTCGGCTCGCGATGCGCTTAAGTTTTCGAACGGCGTCGTCGAGTTCACTCAGTGCGCGACTGCTATCCTCGCGTCGAATAGCTCTTTCACAATCGTCTAGCTCATTGCGAATGACGCGCTGAATTTCCGAGGCGAGAACTGAGTTGCCCATAAGCGTGTCTCCCCTCACGAACACCCGCTCGTGCTTCCGCACGTGTCGCACTTCATGCAGGTGCCGTTCCTCACCAGGGTGAAGTTGCCGCATTCGCCGCACATCTCGCCTTCATAGCCCTTGGCCTTGGCTTCGGCGCGGCGCTCGGAGGCGAGGGCCTTGGCGGAAGGCTGCGCCACGGCGGCCGCCACCTGAACATTGCCGACTTCGAGCTGCTGGGCCGGGGAGAGCTTCTGCTCCGGCTCGGCCTTGAGGGCCGTCGCGGCGTGCGCACCGGCAAAAGCCGTCACCTTCGCGGTCGCCACCGCCGAGGCGGCACCCGAGCCGGACGAGACGGGGCTCGTCACCACCTGGAGCTTGTCGGCGCGCGAGCGCGTCAGCCCCTTGGAGATGAAGTTCGGCGCCGCCTTGCCTTCGCTCTCGCCGGCGCCCAGCGCGTCGAACGAGCCCTGGCTCGGATCGACATGGGCGAGGTCGTAGCGCTCCAGATACGACACCGCCAGTTCGCGGAAGACGTAATCGAGGATCGAGGTGGCGTATTTGATGGTGTCGTTGCCCTGCACCGGGCCCTGCGGCTCGAAGCGGGTGAAGGTGAAGGCATCGACATATTCCTCGAGCGGCACGCCGTATTGCAGGCCGAGCGAAATGGCGATGGCGAAGTTGTTGAGCAAGGAGCGGAGCGCCGCGCCTTCCTTGTGCATGTCGACGAAGATCTCGCCGAGACGCCCGTCGTCATATTCGCCGGTGCGCAGATAGACCTTGTGGCCGCCGACCACGGCCTTCTGCGTGTAGCCCTTGCGGCGCGAGGGCAGCTTCTCGCGCTCGCGCAGCACGGTGACGCGCTCGACGATCTTCTCGACCACCTTCTCGGCGGCGATGGCGGCGCGGGCCGCGGCCGGCTTGTCGAGGAAGGCCTCGATCGCGTCGTCCTCGTCTTCCTCGTCGGCGATGAGCTGCGAGTTCAGCGGCTGCGAGAGCTTGCTGCCGTCGCGGTACAGCGCGTTGGCCTTCAGCGCCAGCTTCCAGGACAGGAGATAGGCCTCCTTGCAGTCCTCGACAGTGGCCTCGTTCGGCATGTTGATGGTCTTGGAGATCGCGCCCGAAATGAAGGGCTGGGCCGCCGCCATCATCTTGATGTGGCTGTCCACCGACAGATAGCGCTTGCCGATCTTGCCGCAGGGGTTGGCGCAGTCGAACACCGGATAGTGCTCGAGCTTGAGGTGCGGCGCGCCTTCCACGGTCATCGCGCCGGCCACATGGATGTTGGCCGCTTCCACTTCGCGCTTGGAGAAGCCGAGCGCGGCGAGGAGGTCGAAGGCCGGGTTGGCGAGCTGCTCCGCCGAAATGCCCAGGGCATCGCGGCAGAAGGCTTCGCCGATGGTCCACTTGTTGAAGACGAACTTGATGTCGAAGGCGGTCGGCAATGCCTTCTCGATCTTGGCGATGATCTCGTCGGTGAAGCCCTTGGCCTTCAGCGTGGTGTGGTTGATGCCCGGGGCCTGCGCCAGCGAGCCATGGCCCACGGCATAGACCTCGATCTCGGCGATCTGCGCTTCGGAGTAGCCGAGCGTGCGCAAGGCCTCGGGCACGGCGCGGTTGATGATCTTGAAGTAGCCGCCGCCGGCCAGCTTCTTGAACTTCACCAGCGCGAAGTCGGGCTCGATGCCGGTGGTGTCGCAATCCATCACGAGGCCGATCGTGCCGGTCGGCGCGATCACGGTGGACTGCGCGTTGCGATAGCCGTGCTTCTCGCCGAGTTCGATGGCGCGGTCCCACGCCGCCTTGGCGTGAACGACCAGCTTCTGGTCGGGACACGAGGCATGGTCGAGCGGCACCGGGGCCTGCGAGACCTTCTCATAGCCCTGACGCTCGCCGTAAGCGGCGCGGCGGTGGTTGCGCATCACGCGCAGCATGTGCTCGCGGTTCTTCTTGTAGCCCGGGAACGGACCCTGCTTCTCCGCCATTTCGGCGGAGGTCGCGTAGGACACGCCGGTCATGATCGCGGTGAGGGCGCCGGCATAGGCGCGGCCTTCGTCGGAGTCATACGACATGCCGGAGGTCATCAGCAGGCCGCCGATGTTGGCGTAGCCGAGGCCGAGCGTGCGGAATTCATAAGAAAGCTGGGCGATTTCCTTGGACGGGAACTGCGCCATCAGCACCGAGATTTCCAGAACGACGGTCCACAGGCGCACCGCGTGCTCGTAGCTCTCCACATCGAACGCGCCGGTCTTGCCGTCGCGGAAGGTGAGGAGGTTCAGCGAGGCGAGGTTGCAGGCCGTGTCGTCGAGGAACATGTACTCGGAGCACGGATTGGAGCCGCGGATTTCGCCGGAGGCCGGGCAGGTGTGCCAGTCGTTCACGGTGGTGTGGAACTGCAGGCCCGGATCGGCGCAGGCCCAGGCGGCGTGGCCGATCTTTTCCCACAATTCGCGCGCCTGCACGGTCTTGGCGACCTTGCCGTTCTTGCGGAACGTCAGGTCCCACTTGCCGTCGGCTTCGACCGCCTTGAGGAACTGGTCGTCAACGCGCACCGAGTTGTTCGAGTTCTGGCCCGACACGGTGAGATAGGCGTCGCTGTCCCAATCGGTGTCGTAGATCGGGAAGTCGATATCGGTGTAGCCCTGCTTGGCGAACTGGATGACGCGCTTGATCAGGTTGTCCGGAACGTAGGATTTGCGGGCGAGCTTGATCTCGCGCTTCAGCGCCGGGTTCTTTTCCGGGTTGAAGCAGTCGTCGTCCGAGCCTTCGCAGTTCACGCAGGCCTTCATCACGGCCTTGAGGTGCTTCTGGTTGAGCTTGGAGCCGGTGACCAGCGCCGCGACCTTCTGCTCTTCCTGCACCTTCCAGTCGATGTACTTCTCGATATCCGGATGGTCGGCGTCGACGATGACCATCTTGGCCGCGCGGCGCGTGGTGCCGCCCGATTTGATGGCGCCGGCGGCCCGGTCGCCGATCTTGAGGAAGCTCATCAGGCCCGACGACTTGCCGCCGCCCGACAGGCGCTCGCCTTCGCCGCGCAGGTTGGAGAAGTTGGTGCCGGTGCCCGAGCCGTATTTGAACAGGCGGGCTTCGCGCACCCACAGGTCCATGATGCCGCCTTCGTTCACCAGATCGTCGGAGATCGACTGGATGAAGCAGGCGTGCGGCTGCGGGTGCTCGTAGGACGACTTCGATTTCGTCAGCTTGCCGGTGGCGTAATCGACGTAATAGTGGCCCTGGCCGGGGCCATCGATGCCGTAGGCCCAGTGCAGGCCGGTGTTGAACCACTGCGGCGAGTTTGGCGCGCACATCTGGTTGGCGAGCATGAAGCGCAGCTCGTCATAGAAAGCCTGGGCGTCGTCTTCGCTGGCGAAGTAGCCGCCTTTCCAGCCCCAATAGGTCCAGGTGCCGGCCAGACGATCGAACACCTGCTTGGACGAGGTCTCGCCGATATAGCGTTCCTTCTCGGGCAAAGCTTCGAGCGCGGCCTCGTCGGCCACGGAGCGCCACAGGAAAGAGGGGACGGAGTTCTCTTCGACCTTCTTGAGGCGCGCGGGCACGCCGGCCTTGCGGAAATACTTCTGCGCGAGAACGTCGGACGCGACCTGCGACCAGAATTCCGGAACCTCGACATTGTCCAGCTTGAAGACAACGGAGCCGTCGGGATTCTTGATCTCGGAGGTGGTCAGCCGGAACTGGATGCCCGCGTAAGCCTGGCCAGCATCCTTGGTGTAGCGCCGTTCGATCCGCATCTTCGTAGTCCCCAAAATTCCGGGCGGCTCAGCGGCCGCCGACGATTATTCCAGACGGACCTGTTCCTGTCCGCCTTCCGACAACTCAAAACCCTGTCTGACACCAACCCTTGATGCGGCCCGGGGTTCTTTGAACCGGCACCCGGTACCGCCGGCCCCCGAGGGACCCGGCACGCAAACTTCACCCGTTCCCCGAGTCATGACCGAAGGGCATGTTTCGGGGCTCAAAAACCTGACATCGCGTCGGTTTGGAGGTTCCGGCGGGAACGCAAAACGGGAACTCATCACCCACACCGTACTGTCACAAAGCTATGTGGACTCACTGCCGACGTCAACAACAGATAGTGGGTCCGGGTAACTAAATCCCTAAGTCTTGTGTCAGTTAGGTGAAAGACGGGGACAACGTCCCGCGAACACGGTGGGGAGTATGGCTCTCGCGGGCGGAGCGTGAAGCCGTTTTTTTTGAGCGGCGGCCTAGGTTTTTATGCCTAGGGCCGTGACGCAAAAATGACGGAAAATGGGGCCTTGCCGACAACCCACAGCTTCTTTTCGGATAGGCAGGGCCGGGGATAAGCCCGGGATAAACATGGGGGAACCCGGGCGGGAGTCGATGATTCTCGGTTTGAGGTCAGGCGCTTAGCCTGTGGGTGCGGCGCGCTGACCAGCGGGATGCAGTGTCCCACCCCTGTGGAAGGCCCAACCTGTTGTGGTCTTGAGGCTTTGCAAAGGAATCGCGGACGCTCCAACCATGAGAAAAGGCGGACCTGTAAGGAGCCCGCCTTCTCATTTCCCGGCACTGTCATCTCGTTTCCAGCGGAAATGCTCAAACAACGGGAGCATTGCTGAATTCGCGGGCACCATAGCGCCAGAATCCGGGCAAACGCAATGGCGAGGGTCGTAGGCTCGCGCAGTCCCGGCCGCTTAGCCCATCGCGTTGAACTGAAACCCGCACTCACACTTGATGGAGTTGCGGCACACTCGCGATACGAATAGCCGCCTTTTCCACTCCAGGGAGTTTTGGACGATGTCTGCTGCGGCCACCGTGTTTGCACAGTCGTATTTCCACGGCACGAGGGCCAACCTGCGGCTCGGCGACATGATCGTCGTCGGCCGTTCGTCCAACTTCGCGAAAGACCGGCCGCTGTCGTGGGTCTATTTCTCGGCGACGCTCGATGCGGCGATCTGGGGGGCCGAACTCGCCGCTGGTGACGAACCGCAGCGGATCTATGTCGTCGAGCCGACCGGGCCGGTCTTCGACGACCCCAATCTGACCGACAAGAAATTCCCCGGCAATCCGACGCGATCGTATCGCTCGCGGGAGCCGCTCAGGATCATCGCGGAGGTGACCAACTGGCAGGGCCATACGCCCGAGCAGTTGAAGGCCATGAAGGAAGGGCTGGCTCGTCTGGAGCAGGACGGCAAGCAGCACATCATCGACTGACAGTCCGTCGAGCCACGGCGCGCACCGCGGCTGCCGTCGACAGTCACCGTCGGAAGAAGGGGCCCCGCTCAGTGATCAGCGCGTCTTGCTCTTTTTTGGCGCCGCGCGTTCGACCAGCGCTCCGGTTTTGACGTTCACTTTGTAAAGTGCGTCCGGTTTGAGCTTGGCCGGATCGAAATGCAGGGTTGCGACTTCGGCCTTGAACGAAGGCTGGGCTGCCTTGAACTCGGCATGCGCCTCGCGCTCGATCGTCTTGGGGTCGGGATGCGTGCCGCCGCGAAGGGTGAGAACCTCGTGGCGATGCACGATCTCGCCGGTCTTGGCGTTGTAGATCGCGACCGCGCTTTCGTTGGCGACTTCAAGTGTACCGACGCTGGCCATAATGGTCTCTCCCGATCAGAAGAAGTAGACGCGGAAAATGGCGTCCACGATGCAGTCGTTGGTCGACATGTTGAAGGTCACGCTGGTGCAGTTCGACGCGAAGACGCCCGGCGCGAACGGGCCGGTCGTCGTGCCGCTCGATGTCTTGAAGCTCTTTACATTGAGGCCGACGCCGCCGTCATCGTCATTGACGCTGAAGCCTTGAAGCCAGGGCGTGGCGAGGACCGTGGACGAACTGAAGTTGATGGTCTTGCTGAAGGTGGCGAAGGTGTTGACGGTGCCGAAATGGCTGCCGGTTTCGATGATGCCGTTGATGGCCATGAAATCCCCCGATGGTGACAGGCTCTGTGGGGCCTCGTGACATGCGAAAGCGTCCGGGAAGGCGCACTTTAGACCGTCCGCCACCTTGGCGGGTATCTAATAATAAGTATATCATAGGTTGCGTTGATCGGTCAGGGGGCGGCTTGTGAGAGCTTTGACCGGCCGGCCGCCTGAGGCCGGTTGGCGGTCGGCAGGGCATCGCCGTTTAGCGTCAGATCCGCCCGCTTGCGGGGCAGGGCCTCGGGGTGCTCGCGCTGCAGAAAGTCGACCAGCTTCTCGCGCACCTCGCAGCGCAGCTCGAAGGCCTTGCCGGCGGAGGGCGCGCTGACAAGGCAGCGCAATTCCATTGTTTCTTCCCGGCAGTCGGTGACCTGGAGGCCGACGACCTGACCGTCCCAGGCGGGCGAGGCCTTGGCAATGTCCTGGAGCTTGTTGCGGATGACGCCGACCGGCGCGCGGTAGTCGACATAAAGCATGGCGGCGCCGATCAGCGCCGAGGCCTCGCGGGTCCAGTTCTGGAACGGCTTCTCGATGAAATAGGTCAGCGGCACGATCAGACGCCGCCAGTCCCAGATTTTGACGACTACATAGGTGGATGTGATCTCCTCGACGGTGCCCCATTCGCCCTCGACGATGACGGCATCGTCGATGCGGATCGGCTGGGTCATGGCGAGTTGGACGCCGGCGAACAGGTTCGACAGCACCGGCCGGGCGGCGAGACCGGCGACCAGGCCGGCGACGCCGGCCGAGGCGAACAGGCTGACGCCGTATTGGCGCACCGGCTCGAAGGTCATCAGCGCGGCGCTGATCGTCAGGATGATGATCAGGACGTCCAGCGTGCGCAGCAGCACCCGGACCTGGGTATAGTGCTTGCGCGCCAGAAGGTTGTCCTCGGTATCGATGCGGAACTGGAGGAGATAGAGGTCCGCTGCGATTTTCAGCGCCGTCATCGCCGCCCAGCCGATCATGGCGATCAGCGCGATCAACATGAGGCGGCCGATCCATTCCGCCGTCTGCGAATCGAACGGCGCCGCCGGCACCGCGACCGACAACGCCAACAACACGATGCCGAGCCGTGTCACCCCGCGCATTTGCTGAATAACGGTGACGGCGTAGGGAAAGCGCGGCGCCAGGACCTTGCGAAGCAGCCGCCGCACCGTCCGGTGCAGCGAATAGGCGATGATGACGGCCAGCGCGACAATCGCGATGGCGACGACCGGATCCGGCAGCCAGGCAAGCCATCCGGCGATAAGGGCCAATGTCGATCTCAGCGAATCCATGTGGGATGCAACCCCTCAAAACAGCATGAAAATGTCAGGAAATGCGCCGGCGGTGCGCTGGACATGGGCGTGCCGAGGTGTCACAACGCGCCCGTCTCGCAACGGAAATGCGCGTCGGCGATGAAAAGTTTCCTCCTGAAGTTCTTCACCTGGTGGAATTCGTCCACCTTCGGCACCGATTTGTGGACCCGCCTTTATGGCGAGAAGGTCGGCAACGACGAGTTCGGCAATACCTATTACCGGACCAAAGGCGGCAAGATCGACCCGACGCTGCAGTTCGAGCGCCGCTGGGTGATCTACAATGGCTACGCCGAGGCGAGCACCATCCCGCCGTCGTGGCATGGTTGGATGCATCACACCGTCGAGGTTCCGCCGACCGACGAGAACTACCAGCCGCGCGAGTGGCAGAAGCCGCACCGGCCGAACCTGACCGGTACGCCGGGCGCTTACCGGCCGCAGGGCTCGACTTTGGCCGCGGGCCGCCGCCCGCAGGCAACCGGTGACTACAAGGCCTGGTCGCCGGAAAGCTGATCGGTATCGGGGCGCGCAGCCGACGCCGGATTGGCGCGGTAGCTGCACTATTCAGGCCGCCCTTCCGCCGCCGCATTCACCGTGTTAACCGGACCGTCAGCGCGCGCGGGCGAATCCACGCGCGGCGCTCCGCCACGAGAACCCCTGATCAAGCGACATTTATGGCCCGGGTCCGGCTTCCAGCGATAGCGATGATGGTGCTTCTTGGTGCGGGCCCTGCGCTCGCCCAGTTCACCGATCTCTTCAGCGATCCGCCGCCGCGGCCGCCTGGTGCTGTGCCGCGCGGTCAGCCGCAGCAGGGACCACAGGGCCCTTATGTGCCGCCCGCCGATCTCGGCCGGGGTAGGGACATTCAGAGCGGCGCCACCGCCACGCAATCGGGCAATTGGGTCAATCCAGATCTCCCGCCGGCGCAGCCGCTGCCTGCTCCGATGAATCTGCCGCCGTCGAGCCGGCCGGGCCGCGGCGGTATCCAGTCGGATGAACTGGCGCCGTTGCCGGGCACGAATTCCGGCCCCGGTGATCTCACACCTATGACGCCCGTTGCACCTAATGCGCCTCCGGGCCAGCAGCCGCAGAACAACGCCAACACCAATCCCACGCAGACGCTCCCCGGCCTGCCGCCGGGGCAGCGTCAACCGCCCGGCACGTCGCAGCAGCCGGCCGATACCTCGCCACAGCCCGGCGATGAAATTGTGGTCGAGCCGCCGCCGCAGCGCATCGCCAATCCGACTGCGGTGTTCAACGGACTCGACAAGATCACCGGTCGCATCATTTCGTTCGATGTCGCCATCGACGAGACCGTGCAGTTCGGCGCGCTGCGCGTGACGCCGCGCGTGTGCTATTCGCGGCCGCCGACCGAGACACCGAACACCGACGCCTTCACCCAGGTCGACGAAGTGACGCTGAACGGTGAGATCAAGCGCATCTTCTCCGGTTGGATGTTCGCGGCGAGCCCGGGCCTCAACGCGGTCGAGCATCCGACCTACGACGTGTGGCTGACGGACTGCAAAGGCGGCACCAGCCCGAACGTTGCGGAAGCGGGCGAGGGCCAGGCGGGGCGCAAGCCGGCCGCCGCTCCGGCGCAGCGAACGCCCCAACCGCAGGCGCGCCCGGCTCCGCGCCCGCAACAGCCGGCGGGAACGCTGCCGCCGCCGCTGCGCTAAAGTCCATCCTCTTGGATTGAATCGCGCCACCACCGTTGGGCCCCGCGAAAGCGGGGACCAGAGGCCAAAATTATAAGCATGTCCGTGAGGTTTCTGGGTTCCCGCTTTCGCGGGAACGAACGGTTTGTGCCGCAACCTCAATGTTTCATGCGCTAACTCAGCCTTCCAAAATCGCCAGCGCCTCGGCGCCGGTGACCGGGCGGTCGACCGGCAGCGCGGCGAAGTCCGCCGTGCCGACCAGCGCTTCTTCCAACATCCTGTGATAGCGCTTCTTTGATACCTCGACGGCGCCGAAGCTGCGGAGGTGGTCGGTGACGTATTGCGTATCGCACAGCGTGAAGCCTCCGGCCTTGAGCCGCGCCATTAAATGCACCAGCGCGATCTTGGATGCATCGCGCACGGTATGAAACATGCTCTCGCCGAAATAGGCGCGGCCGAGCGTGACGCCGTACAGGCCCCCGACAAGTGCCCCTCGGTCATGAATCTCGACGGTATGGCAATGGCCGCGGTCGAACAGGCCGCGATAGAGCTTGCGGATGCGCTCGTTGATCCAGGTGCGGTCGCGGTCGGGCGCCGGCGCGGCGCAGCCGTCGATCACGGCATCGAAGTCGCGGTCGACATGGACGGTGAGGGGCGTGGAGCGGACGGTGCGGGCCAGCCGTGCCGATACATGGAACCCCGACAGCGGAATGATGCCGCGTTGCTCGGGTTCGATCCAGTACAGCGCCGGATCGTCGGCCGTCTCCGCCATCGGGAAGATGCCGCAAGCGTAAGCCTTGAGCAGCACATCCGGCGTGATCTCGAACGGGGGATTATCGCGGCTGGCCATCACTTCATCTTAAACCGAAACTTGAGGTTCCGAAATATTAAGCTATCGCTTACCATCATTGCCTCAAATTTTAGTCAGCTTGAACATTTGCTTGCGTCCTGGCGTTGCCGTTCATCTGAAACCGAATGCATGCCGAGGACGCCATGGGCCGCGGACCGCAACCGACCAAGGTGCTGCTGGTAGAGGACGACGTCCTCATCAGCGCCATCGTCGCCGACGAATTGCGCGACTACGGCTTCGACGTGCTGGAAGCGGGCACAGGCGAGGAGGCGATCAGCTGGCTTGAGGGGGAGCCTGAAATCGCCCTTCTGTTCACCGACGTCAATCTGCCCGGCAATGTCGATGGCCGGGACCTCGCTGTCCGCGCCCGTGCGATGCGGCCTGAACTGCCTATCGTCTATGCCTCAGGGCGCTACGCCGCGTTCGGGCTCGACGGCATGGTGACACGCTCGCTGTTCGTGCCGAAGCCGTACCGGCCGGCCGAGGTCTGCGCGCTGCTGGCGAGGCTCACCGAGCCCTCGCACTGAGCGAGACGGATTACGCCGCCGTCTTGGACTGCGACTCTGTCGAGTGGGGCGCCGGCGCACCGGACAAATCAAACGTCACCACGATGCGCGTGCCACGATGGCTGTGGTCCTGCTCGATATGGGCACGGATCTTCTCGGCCATGGCGCGCACGATGCGCTGGCCGAGCCCGGTCGATTTCGGCCCGCCTTTCGGCGCGATGCCGACGCCGTCATCCTCGACCACAAGAATGCCGCGGCTGTCGCCGTCGCGGCGCAACGCGACGCGAATGGCGCCCTTTCCGTCGGGATAGGCATATTTCAGCGCATTGGTGACGAGCTCGTTGACCATCATGCCGATGGCGACTGCGTGATCGGGCGTGGCCGCGATCGGTTCGGCGCGCAGGGACAGTTGCGCCAGCGCACCGCCCTCGGCGGAGCGGCGCAAATCCTCGACCAGCGCTTCGAGATAAAGGTCGATGGCGACAGCCTGGACATCATCGGAGGTGTAGAGACGGCGATGCACCTGCGCCACCGCCATGACGCGGCCGGTGGCGTCACTGAGGGCTTCCTTGACCTCGGCGTTGCTGGCGGCGTTCGACTGGATGGTGAGCAGCGAGGCGATGAGCTGCAAACTGTTGCCGACGCGATGATTGACTTCGCGCATCAGCAGCGCGCGCTCGGCAGCCAGCGCCTCAAAGCGGTCGCGGGCTTCGCGCACCTCGGCTTCGGCGGCCTCCTTGGCGCGCCGCATGCGCATGGCATTGACGGCGGCATGGAACGCGGACTTCAGCAGGAAGATGAATTCGCCCTGGACGTCCTTGACGACATAGTCGAAGGCGCCGGCCTTGAGGACGGCAACGGCCATGCGGGTGTCCTGCGCGCCGGTCACGACGATGACCGGCGGATGATTGGGCATGGCGTTGATGCGTTCGGTCAGTTCGGCGCCGGACAGGCCGGGCATGTAGAGATCGACCGCGACGACGTCAAAGTCGGGGTGTTCGCCGAGCAGTTTGAGGCCTTCCTCGCCGTCGCGGGCGGTTATGACCTCAATGCCGTCGCGGCCCAGGCTGCGCTTGACCAGCGCGCACAGGCCTTGATCATCGTCGATATAGAGAACCTTGCGGGGCATGGTGCTTACTCGGGCGAGGGCACCTGGATGACCGAGAAGAACAAACCAAGCTGCCGGATGGCGTTGGCGAAATTCTCGTAGTTGACCGGCTTGGTGATGTAGACGTTACAGCCGAGATCGTAGCAGCGCTGGATTTCCTGGGCGTCGTCGGTGGTGGTGAGCACCACCACCGGGACGCGCTTCATGTGCTCGTTCGACTTGATGCGGCCGAGGATTTCGACGCCGGTCATGTCGGGCAGGTTGAGGTCGAGCAGGACGAGCAGGGGCTTGCCCTTGCTGGCAAGGCCGGAGCCGTCGGCGCCGAACAGATGGTTGATGCCGTCAGTGCCGTTCTTGAACGGGGTGATCGGATTATTGACGCCGGCCCGGCGGATGTTCTTCTCGATGAGGCGCGCATGGCCTTCATCGTCCTCGATCATCACGATCTCGACCGGGCGTTCTGATGTCCGGCTGTTCATGCAGCGCTCCTTTTATCCCCCGCCCAGCGCCGTGGCAGTGTCACGGTGAAGGTGCTTCCTTTGCCCGGTTCCGAATTCAGCCCCATCGTACCACCCATTCGCCGAACCAGGGCCCGAACGTGGGCGAGGCCGATGCCTTCGCCCGGCCTGTCCTGTTTGCCGGCGCGGCGGAACAACTCGAATACTCGCTGGAAGTCGGCCGGATCGATGCCCCGCCCGTTGTCCTGAACGTCGTATATCGCATGTGTGGCGGTCAGGCGGCCACGAATGTCGATTTGCAGCTTTTCGTCATCGCGGCCATATTTAAGAGCATTATCAATAAGATTCCCAAAAATCTGTTGCGCCGCGAGCAAGTCGGTCTCGACTGGCGGTAAGGCCTCAACGCGCAGGGTGGCCGAAAGTTCCGCCGCCCGGTGGCTGACGGTCTCGACGATGCCGCTAATCAGCGCATCCATGTCGACCTGCTCTGGGTTGAATTGACGCCGACCTTCTCGGGAAAGGCGAAGAACGGCATTGATCAGCCGGTCCATATTGGCGATCGAGGTCTTGATGAAGCCGATGGCCTCGTCAAAGTCGCGGCCGAGCTGGACGGTGGTATCGGCATCCTGGACGGCTTCGGCCTCGTTTTTGAGTGTCGCCACCTCGGCCCGGAGCCGTTCCACCTCGGCGAAGATATCCTGCCGCAGGGCCTCAAGTTCTGATGTGAAGCCCATGATATTGACCAGCGGCGAGCGCAGGTCGTGGCTGACGATATAGGCGAAACGCTGAATCTCTTCGTTGGCCTCGGTGAGATCGGCAGTGCGGTACTCGACGATCCGCTCGAGATTGGCGTTTGTGCCGGCCAGTTCCTGTCGGGCGATCTCGGCCCGGCGGGCGTTGCGGCGCACGAGGAAGATGGACACCGCGCCGATTGCGACGACGAACAAGCTGCCGCCGATGGTCAGGAAGAGCAGCACATTATTGGTGCGGTCGCTGATCTCCGCGCGTTCGGTCCGGACCATGCGCTGCGCTGCGACGGCCTCGGCGACGGTCTGGCGCACTTCCTCCATGGTATTGCGACCGACATCGCTGGCGACGAGTTCAAGCGCGCCCGCCCTGTCGCCGCGCTGGGCCATGTCGATGGTGCGCGCCATTTCCTCGATTTTCGGGCGGCTGAGGGTCTCGATCTTCTCCACGGTCGGTTTGAGAGCAGGGTCATCGCCAACCGCCTGACGCAACTCGTCGATCGACGGACCAATGCGGGGAGCGGCCGAGCTGTAGTCAGTCAGATAGTCGGTGCGGCCTGTGAGCAGATAGCCGCGCTGACCGCTTTCGGCCCGCCGCATGATCAGCAAGACGTTGGTCAGGCGGTCCTGGATCTGCAGGGTGTGGTTGAGGTTCTCGGCGTCGTCGCCGGCGCGGTTGACCACGAAGGCGGTCGTTATGCTGATGGCAACCAGCACGGCGAACGCGATGCCCAGGAGAATGGGCTGCAGCTTGCTTTGATCAATCGCGAAGAGCGGTTTCCGCCAGGGCATCAGCTAACCGTGGTTCCATGGCTGGAACCGTCCAACCGGATTAACATAAGCGCCGGGTTCCAAAAGGGTTGCACCCGCGGAACGAAAAAGCGGCTGATGGGACTTGCGACTGTCGGCACGGTGGGACGCTCCCAGCGAGTCGTGACATCCGGAGGTATAGACTTAGGCAATGCGGCTGTCGATTGCGCGCGGCGGGGCGATCCGATCAGGCCCGCTCGTTGCGGAAAGACCGCGGCGTGGCTCCGAAGCGCTTGCGGAAACAGCGATTGAAATAGGGGACTTCGTTGAACCCGCAGGCATAGGCTATGTCCGAGATCGGCATCGTATCGCAGCCAGGCTCGCTCAGCATGCGCCGCGCCTTCTGCAGGCGCAGTTCGCCGACACGCTCGACGAAACTCGCTCCGGTGTCTGCGAGCAGGTCCTGCAGGTAACGCTGTGACAATTGCAGCTTGCGGGCGACCAGCGTGGGCGAAAATCCGGGGTCGGCAAAGCCGGCCTCGATCTCGCCAATCACGGCTCGCAGACGGGCCGCCCGCAGGCCGCGCTGGCGGCCCACCTCGGCGGCGTCCTGGCTCGCGCCCAGGGCGAGGGAGACAAGGTCGAGAAGTGACTGGCCGACATGTCCGGCCAACGACGGGTCGCGGCCGGGCTCGTCGGCTCCCTGTAGAAATTCGGCGTAGCGACGCAAGTGGATCATGACCTCGCTTTGCGCATCGAGCGGCGCGGCGACGAGGTCTTCGACATTGCGGACAAGCGCCTGCAGCTTTTCTCGCGGCACTGTGAAGGCCGTCCAGGCGTGATCGCCGGCAAACCGGCTTTCGCCGTCCTCGTAGTAGTTCAAGAGCGCCGGCATGCCGGGCTGCACCACCTGCTCGCGGCCGCGCTGCGCGATCGTCATTGGATGATGGCCGCGATTGAAAAAGAGAAACAACTCGTCGCGCGCATCAAGACTCAATTCATGGCGGGAGCGGCGTACACGCGCCAGAGAACCGGTGAACCAGGCTGCCGCTACCGGGCCGAACTGCGCGAATTCGAGATGCGCCGCAAAAGGCCGGTCCTCGATCGGCGTGGCGTCGAGCAGGCCGAATTGCGCCGTGTATTGCTCGTGCCAATGCGCGAAGCGTTGGCCGTCATTTAATTGAGCGGTGAATTGGTCGGTCGAGAAGATAGGCATTTCCAGTACGCTTTTATTTCAATTATTCCGATTCAAGCCTCGACGCCGAGTGTGCCGGCGCGTTGCGCAAAAATCCAAATTCCATGCGCTTAATTACCGCCGTGATGAGAATACCACAGAGCGTTGAAAAACGTAGGTATTGCGTGCGGGAGTCCAAAACCGATGCGCTGGCGGACAACGCGATTTCTCAATCCCTGCGGCATGATGGCCGCTGATTTTCCAACGCCAATCAATCGAGTTCAGAAGGACGACAATGAACATCAGCAAGACAATCCTGTCCGGCTTCGCCGCCGCCGGTCTTCTGTCTGCGAGCATCATGCCTGTCGCGGCGGCCGATGTTTCGCCGGTCAACAAGGTGTTCTCGCCGACCCGCGCCTTCACATGGTCGGGTGTGTATGCGGGGGTGAACGCGGGCTATGCGTTCGGCGACGCCGACTCGTTTCTCGCCGTCGGCGGCGCGACCAATCCGTTATCGTCGAAGTATGACGGCTTCATTGGCGGTGTGCAGCTCGGCTACAACTGGCAGACCGGACCGGCCGTGTTCGGCGTCGAGGTCGAGATGAACTACGCCGATGTCAGCGGCACCGCGCTGATCCCGACAACGACGGTCACGACGACCAACAAGCTGGAATGGTTCGGCGCCGCGCGCGGCCGCATCGGTTATGCCTTCGACCGCGTCATGCCCTATGTCGCGGGCGGCTTTGCCTTCGGCAAGAACAAGCTCGAGGTGAACGACCTCGCCAACAATGTGAGGATAAGCGACACCGCAACCCATGTCGGCTGGACGCTCGGCGGCGGCGTGGAGATGGCCGTGCGCGAAAACTGGAGCGCGAGGGTCGAGTATCTCCACGTCGACCTCGGCAACAAGAGCAGCTACCTGGCCGGCATCATCGGCGGCCCGGGCTCGTATATGAACGCCGATTTGAAATTCGATCTGGTGCGCGCCGGTCTCAATTACCGGTTCTGAGGCGGGGCTACTAGCCGGCCGCTGTCACGAGGACAGCGGCTGGCTTTCTTCCATGCCGCCCTGGGCGAGGAACTGCTCGAGCCAGTGGATGTGATAGTCGCCGTTGATGATGTCGGTCTCGCGCACCAGCGCGCGGAACAGCGGCAGCGTCGTCTCGATGCCATCGACCACGACTTCGTCCAGCGCGCGCTTGAGCCGCATCAGCGCCTCGGTGCGGGTCTTGCCGTGAACGATGAGCTTGCCGACCAGCGAGTCGTAATAAGGTGGGATGGTGTAGCCCTGATACACCGCGCTATCGATACGCACGCCGAGGCCGCCGGGCGGATGATAGTGCAGGATCTTGCCGGGCGAGGGGCGGAATGACACCGGATTCTCCGCATTGATGCGGCACTCGATGGCGTGACCGAGGAAGTTGATGTCGCTCTGCTTGAGCGTCAGTTCGGCGCCGGCGGCGACGCGGATCTGCTCGAAGATCAGGTCGATGCCGGTGATCATTTCGGTCACCGGATGCTCGACCTGGATGCGGGTGTTCATTTCGATGAAATAGAACTCGCCGTTCTCGTACAGGAATTCGACGGTGCCGACGCCGAGATACTGGATCTCGCGCATCGCTTTGGCGACGATCTCGCCGATCTTGTCGCGCGCGGCGACATTGAGCGCGGGCGAGGGGCTTTCCTCGAGCACCTTCTGATGGCGGCGCTGCAGCGAGCAATCGCGCTCGCCGAGATGGATGGCGTTGCCGCGGCCGTCGCCCAGCACCTGGATTTCGATGTGGCGCGGCTTGCCGAGATATTTCTCGATATAGACGGCGTCGCTGCCGAAATTGGCCTTGGCTTCGGAGCGCGCGGTGGACAGGGCGCTGGACAGTTCGTCGGCCGAGCGCGCAACGCGCATGCCCTTGCCGCCGCCGCCGGCCGCGGCCTTGATCAGCACCGGAAAGCCGATTTCCTTGGCGACGCGGGCGGCCTCGGCATCGTCGGTGACGCCACCGTCCGAGCCGGGCACGACCGGAATGCCGAGGCGCTTGGCGGTGCGCTTGGCCTCGATCTTGTCGCCCATGGTGCGGATGTGCTCGGCCTTGGGGCCGATGAAGTGCAGGCCGTGATCGGCGAGAATTTCGGCAAAGCGCGCATTCTCGGACAGGAAGCCGTAGCCCGGGTGCACGGCGTCGGCGCCGGTGATTTCGCAGGCGGCGAGAATGGCCGGAATATTGAGGTAGGAGTCTTTCGCCGCAGGCGGGCCGATGCAGACGCTTTCGTCGGCAAAGCGCACATGCATGGCATCGGCGTCGGCGGTGGAATGCACCGCGACGGTCTTGATGCCGAGCTCCTTGCAGGCCCGCAGCACGCGCAGCGCGATCTCGCCGCGATTGGCAATGAGGATTTTATCGAACATGGCGATTGCCCGGCGGCGTGAGGAGCGTCACTCGATAATGACCAGCGGCTCGCCGAACTCGACCGGCTGGCCGTCCTCGAACAGGATCTGCGTCACCGTGCCGGCGCGCGGCGCCGGGATCTGGTTCATGGTCTTCATCGCTTCGATGATGAGCAGCGTCTCGCCGGACTTCACCTTGCTGCCGACCTCGATATAGGGGCGGGCGCCCGGCTCCGGCGCCGTATAGGCGGTGCCGACCATCGGCGATTTGACCACGCCGGGATGCTTGGCCGGGTCGATCGACTTCGACACGGACTCGGTGATCGGCTGCGGCGCGGCGGCCGGCGCGGCACGCGGCGCGGGGGCCGCCGCGGTCACGGCGACACTGCCGCGAGCGACGCGAATGCGCTGCCCGTCCTGCTCGATTTCGATTTCGGTCAGGCCGGTCTCGTCGAGCAGCTTTGACAGCTCCTGGATGAGCTCGCGGTCGACCAGAGGCGATTTCGGCGGTTTTGCCATTCAAACGGTTCCGAGTTGAAGCGCGGGTCCGGCCTGGGCCGGGGCCAAGCGCATAGCGTATCAGTTCTTAACGTTGCAGTTCTTAACGTTCCTTGGCGCCGATCATACCGGCGAGGCCTTCGATGGCCAGCGCGTAGCCCGGGATGCCGAAGCCGGCCAGCACGCCGCGCGCGACCTTCGACACATAGGAGTGATGGCGGAAGCTTTCGCGCTGATGGACGTTGGTGATGTGGACTTCGATCACCGGCAGTTCGGTCAGGGTCAGCGCGTCGAGAATGGCGACCGAGGTGTGTGTATAGGCCGCCGGATTGATGACGATGCCGGAAGCCTTGTTGATGCGGGCTTCCTGGATGAGGGTGACCAGTTCGCCCTCGACGTTCGACTGCCTGAACACCATGTCGAGGCCGAAACGCTTGCAGGTTTCGGCGCACAGGCTCTCGACATCCTTGAGCGTCGCGGAGCCGTACTTGGCCGGCTCGCGGACACCGAGCATGTTCAGGTTGGGTCCGTTGAGGACGTAGATCGTCTGAGCCATTGAAGGATTCCGGCAGTGGTCGGTCGCGGCGCGCCTGGTGGGCGCGGACCGGCTGGAACGCTTTATAGGTGGCCGAAGCGGCGAGGGGAAGAGCGCCGCCCAACTCGCCATGGGCGAGGCAAATAACGGAAAATAATAGGAAAATCAGGCCGCCGAGGCGAGTTGTCCCGTCGCCAGCGTCTCCGTGGCGGCCCAGTCGATGACCTGGCGGATGGCGGCGACGCGCGGCCGGCCGGCGGCGGTCGCCGCCTTGAACAGCGCGATCTGGCGGTCGCCACTCGAACCCTCGGCGACGATGCGGTCGAGATGGGCGATCTCGGCGGCGCAGCCGAAGGTCTCGATGTCCGGGGCGATGAAGGCGCGGATCTGGGCCAGCCACTGGCTGGCCGTAATCGGCTGGCGCGAGAACGGCTCGACGAAGGTCGCGGCGATGCCACGGCGCTGGGCATGCCATTTGTTCTCGGCGGTGACGGCGCGGCCGACGCGGTCGAAGCCGGCATTGACGCCCCGATCGCGATCGAGCGCGCGGACAAGGCAGCGGAACAGCGCCGCGATGGCAATGGCATCGTCCACCCGCGTGCAACTGTCGGCGATGCGCAGTTCGAGCGTCGGGTTGGCGACCGAGGGCCGGATCGCCCACCAGATGTAACTGGCATCCGGGATGATGCCGGCGCCGACCAGCGCCGCGACATACTCGTCGTAGTCCTGGTTGGTCCGGAACAGCTCGGGCAGGCCGGTGCGCGGCAATTCGTCGTAAGCCGCGAGGCGATAGCCGGTGAGGCCGGTGAGATGGCCCTGCCAGAACGGCGACGAGGTCGACAGCGCCAGCAACAACGGCAGATACGGCGTGAGCCGCAGCATCAGATTGATGCGGCTGTCGAGATCCGGCACCGCGACATGAACATGCAGCCCGCACATCATGTTGCGCAGGCCGATCATCTGCAGGTCGTCCATGATGGCGCCGTAGCGCTCTTTCTGCGTCGGCATCATTTCCGGCCAGAAGGCGAGCGGAAAGGTGCCCATCGCCGCAACGCCAAGACCGCGCTCACGCGCCGCATCGCCGAGCGCCAGGCGCAGCCGCGCCAGATGCGCGCGCGCTTCGCCCATGGTCTCGCACACCGGCGTCACGGTTTCGATCTGCGACTGCAGCATTTCGGTGGCGACGGACTTGCCGAGCGTTTGTCTCAGGCGCACGAGAAAGCGCTTGTCGAGACGGCGCACGGCGCGGCGCGTCGACGCATCGAAGACGAAGAATTCCTCTTCCAGCCCGATCGTGTACATGCGCGCATCAACCCGTTCCGGCGTTTCGGGTTCCCGCTCATTCTAGACGCAAAAAGCCGCCGGACCAGCGGCCCGGCGGCTTTGTGGATAAACAGATTGCCGCAGTGCGCTGCGGCAGAAATCAGCAGGTCGCCAATCTAGCAGGTTGCCTTGCCGCAGCGCGCGGTGTTGACCTTCTCCTGCAGCGCATCGAGCCCGACCGCGCCGATGACGACATTGTTGCCGATGACATAGCTCGGCGTGCCGTTCATGCCGAGCGCTTCGGCGAGCTTGAAGCTTTCCTGCAAGGTGTCGCGCACTTCGCTGCTCGCCATGTCCTTTTCCAGCCGCGCCATATCGAGGCCGACTTCCTTGGCGGCGGCCATCGCGTGGCTCTTGTCGGCCTGGCCGCGGCCGCCGAGCAGCTTCTGATGGAAGGCGAGATACTTCTTGCCGGTGGGGTCCTGCATGCGCACCGCGACCGCCACCTGCGCCGCCTCGACCGAGCCGGGCCCGAGCACCGGGAATTCCTTGAGCACGACCTTCAGGTTCGGATCCTTCAGCAGCGCCATCATGTCTTCCATGGCGCGCTTGCAGTAGCCGCAGTTGTAATCGAAGAACTCGACAAGGGTGACGTCGCCTTTCGGATTGCCGAGGGTGACCTGACGCTTTGAGGAAAAGATCGTCTCGGCGTATTGCTGCACCGCGGCCTTGTGCTTCTCGGCCTCGGCGGCTGTCGAGCGCCTTTCGAGCTCAGCCATGGCTTCCTGAAGCACTTCCGGATGGGCGATCAGATATTCGCGCACGATCGTGCCGATCTCGTCGCGCTGTGGTCCAGAGAACTCGGCGGCCGATGCCGGCGGCGTCAGCGCCAGCGCGAACAGGCCCGCACATACGGCGAGGAGGCGGCTTGCGGTTTTCATCGGGGCTGGTCCTTATCCAGAGTCAATTGCGGGCGTTGGAGGATTGCGGCTTGTCGTTGGTGATGTCGTTGGCGCGCACCCAGGGGGGCGAGCCGACCGGCAGGCGCGCCTTGGCGCGGGCGGCGATCTGCCGGGCGGTTATTAGATCACTCCGGTTAAGGGCAGCTTGCGCGGCGGCGAGATCGGCGCGGCCAAGGTCGCCCTTGCGGCCATAGGCCATGGCGAGTTGGTCATAGGCCTCCGGAATGGTCGGCTCGCGGGCCAGGGCCGAATTCAGAAGGCCGACGGCTTCCTCGGCGCTGGCGGCGTTGTTCGAGCCGATCAGCGCCTGCGCCAGCATCACCTGGATCAGCGGGGCGTTGTTCGAGAGTTGCACGGCCCGGCGAAGCGGCGCGACGGCCTCGGCGCCGCGGCCGGCTTCGAGCAGAGCCTGGCCCTTGAGCTCCTGGAAATAGGCGTTGCCCGGCTGCGCCTGGATCAAACCGTCGATCTGGGCGAGGGCGTTGCGCAAGTCGGCGTGGCGATAAGCGGCGATTGCCCGCGCATAACGCGCCGGCATGCTCTGATCGCTCATGGGGAAGCGTCGCGCCACGGAGTCAGGACGATCGAGGAAGCCGGCCAGCTTGGCGCGCATCATGTCATGGCGGGCCTGGAGCGCCGGCGGATCCTTGACGTCGAAGTAGGGGCTCTGCCGCGCCACCGCTTCGAGCGCCGCGACGCGCTCCTGCGGCATCGGGTGGGTTTGCAGATAGGGGTCGACATAGCGCGAGTTGAACAGCGCGTCGTTCGACAGCCGCTTGAACAATTCGATCATGCCGCGCGCTGACTGGTGCGAAGCGTTGAGGAATTTGACACCGGCGTGGTCGGCCGCGTCCTCCTGCGTGCGAACGTAAGCCAGCAGCGAACGCTGGATCGCCGATTGCGGCGCCATGATCGCCGCGGCGCCCGCATTGGCGCCGCCTGCCACGGCCGCGCCGGCGCCGAGCAGCAGCGCGATGATCGACGCGGTCTGGGCGCGCGCGAGTTGCTCGCGCAGCTTGAGAAGGTGACCGCCGGCGAGATGGCCCGTTTCGTGCGCAAACACGCCGATGATCTCGTTCGGCGTCTTGGCGTCAAACAGCGCACCGGCATTGATGAAGATGTGACGGCCGTCCATGACGAAGGCGTTGAAGGTACGGTCGTTGAGCACGACGACGCGGACATTCTGCTGCGCCAGGCCGGCGGCGCGCAGGATGGGCGTGGCGTAATCACGCAGCAGGTTCTCGATCTCGCTGTCGCGAATGACCGACATGCCGCCCGAGCGCTGTTGCGCGGCGGCGGGCGAGGCGGCCGGGCCGATGCCGGCCAGCGCCACCGCGGCGGCGGTGAGAAGGCCCAAGGCCTGCCGCATGCGCCGGCCGGCGGCTGGCGCGAGCGAAGCGGTCCTGTTAGGTAAGCGCGTCAATTCCATGATCTTCTGAGCGGTGGCGTTATCGGTGCTTCGAGGCGGTTGGCGCGGAACTTAGGAGACACGGGCGAACCGGGTCAATGTAAGCGATTTGGCACGGCGCCACTGCACATTTGCGGCATTCAGGCATCACGAAATGGCGATACTGCAGCCGCGAGTCACCGCGAAATCCGTCCAGCCCAAGCAAGCCGCCGAATACGGCGGCAGCGGGGCGGACCCATGCCCCGGCAGGACGTGAGGCAAATGCTCGACAAGGCGAAAAATCTCATTTCTCCGTCCCGGCGCAGCGATGTGCCGCCCTTCATCGTCATGGACGTGATGGCGGCGGCGGCGCAGGCCGAGGCCCAGGGGCGTCACATCGTCCACATGGAGGTCGGCCAGCCGTTCCAGCCGGCGCCGAAGACGGCGCTCGAAGCGGCGCGGCGCGCGCTGAATAGCCGCATCGCCTATACCGAAGCGCTCGGCATGCCGTCGCTGCGCGCGCGCATCGCGCGGCATTACGCCGACACCTACGGCTTCGGCCTCGACCCGGCGCGGGTGGTGGTAACAACGGGCTCCTCGGGCGGCTTCATGCTGGCCTTCCTGTCGCTGTTCGAGGCGGGCGACCGGGTGGCGCTGGCCAACCCCGGCTACCCGCCGTACCGCCACATCCTCACCGCGCTCGGCTGCGAGCCGGTGCTGATCGAGACCTCGGCGGCGACGCGCTGGGTCATGTCGGCGGAGGCGCTGATCGCCGCGCACCGCGACAAGCCGCTCGCCGGCCTGCTGATCGCCAGCCCGGCTAATCCGACCGGCACCATGATGGACCGCGAGCATCTGGCGCAGCTCATCGCCGCCGCCGAAGCCGAAGGCATCAAGGTGATCTCCGACGAGATCTATCACGGCCTCGACTACGCCTTCGCCGCGGAGACGGCGGCCAAGCTGTCCGACCATGCCGTGATCATCAACTCGTTCTCGAAATACTTCTGCATGACAGGCTGGCGCGTCGGCTGGCTGGTGATGCCGGAGCCGCTGACGCGCTCGGTCGAGCGCCTGCAGCAGAACTTCGCCATCTCGGTGCCGGCGCTGTCGCAGATCGCGGCGGAGGCCGCCTTCGACGGCGCCGAGGAGATGGAAGCCGTCAAGCACGTCTATGAGGCGAACCGGCGCATCCTGGTCGAGGGCCTGCCGAAAGCCGGTCTCGACAAGTTTTTGCCCGTCGATGGCGGGTTCTATCTCTATGCCGACGTGTCGCGCTTCTCCAATGACAGCCTCGATTTCGCCAAGCGCATGCTCAACGAGGCGGGCGTTGCGGCGACCCCCGGCATCGACTTCGATCCGGTCAACGGCCACAACTACCTGCGCTTTTGCTACGCCGGCTCGACGCCGGAGATGCACGAGGCGGTGAAGCGGATCGGCGACTGGCTCAAGCGCTAGATCGCCGGCGCGCGAGCGTCTGGGCGATGCCGGCCACGACATAAGCCGCGTAGACCATCCAGAACACGTCGAGATAAACGCGGTGGCTGGTTTGTGCCGAGAACACCGCGGTGACGCCGGCGAAGGCGATCAGCAACAGCGCCATGAGCTGCGTTTCGCGCCGCCGCCACGTCACCACCATGCCAATCGTGCCGAGCACGGCGACCGGCAGATAGGCCGAAGCGTAAAGCAACTGCGCCGCGCCATCGCGATAGGGCGTGATGCGCCATGACAGGCCGATGGCGATCTTGCGCGCGGCATTCCTGATGGTTTCGAGCGGATGGCCGGTCATGTGATCACGGGCCCGCTGACCGAACCAGCCGTTCCATGCGCGCGGGTTACCGGGCAAGATGCGTAAGGCCTCGCGCTCGGCCGCCGTGAAATGCGAACGCGCAACGGCGGAACTGGCGTCGATGGAGTCTCGTGGGAAGCGCAAGAACGTATAGGGGTTGTTGCCGACCCAGAGTTCGTAGCCGGTATCGGTGGTCAGGGTCGGCGTGCCGGTGACGCGGGCGGTGTGCATCAGCCAGGGCGTGACGAAAAGGCCGGCTGCAAGCGCCGCGATCGCACAGGTCCGCAAGCGTAGCGGCCATGAACCCGGCGTCGCGACGGCAATCCAGACCAGCGCCAGCGCAACAGTCGGCGCCAGCGCCGCGCGCACCAGAACAACGGCGCCGAGCGCGAGCCCGGCGGCGATGAAATCGCGGGTGCGTCGCAGCCGAACCGCGCGCAAAGTCAGCCACACGGCCAGCGCCAGCGCGAAGGTCGCCAGCGTGGTGTCCTGCAGCGCGGTGTCGTGCACGACATAGTAGGGATAGAAGGCGGCCGCCGCGCAGGCGAGCAGGCCGGTCCGCGCGTCGAATAGTTCGCGGCCAATGAGAAAGGCCACCAATGCCGTCCCGGTGCCGAGCAGTGCCTGTGGAATGACAATGAAGAGCCAGTTCTTGCCGGCCAGCACGGCCGGGACCAGAAACAGCGGATAGAGCGGCGGCCGCGGGCAGGCGCCGCCGAAGCAGACATCGCCGCCGCGAACGATGTTCTCCGCGAGCCGGTAGAACGATGAGTAGCCGAGGGCGAAATACTGGGTCTCGCCCAGCGCCAGCCTTACGCCAAGTCGCGCGGCAAGGGCGCCGAGCAACAGTGTGGCCAGCAGAACCGGGACGCGGCGCGGCCATCGGCTCTGCCGGGATATCGCGTCAACGTCGATCGAAGGCGCCGCCATAGCGCAATACTAATAAACAAGCGGCAGGGACGACAGCGCTCTTGTAATGGCGAGGCGCAATAAGAAGACCGCGTTTTAGTCGGAGAGGGACTCGAGCAGCGCATGCGCCGCAGAGATGCGCGCGGCCGTTGGCATATTGCGGTTCGACAGAATGACGACGCCAATGCGTTTGGCCGGCACGAAGGCGGCATAGGCGCCGAAACCGCGGGTCGAGCCGGTCTTGTTGAACAATGTTGCTCCGGTGGGCACGCGGGGCGGCTTGAGCGCGGTGGCGGCGTTCGGCTCGAACACCATCATGTCGCTGTTGCCGGCAAGCAGACGCTCCAGCGGCACGGGGTAGGGGTATTGCTCCCAGCCGAGACCCTGCACCATGTCACCGACCTTGAAATAGCCGACATGGGTGCCGTCGATGGCGCGGCGCAGCGCCGGCTCGATTGCGGCCGGGCTGATCTCGGCCTCGATATAACGGACCATATCGGCGGCCGAGCTCTTGATGCCATAGGCCTCGTCGCCGAACGGCGCCGCGCCGGCGCGCACCGGTCTGTTGGCGCGGTCATAGCCCTGAGCGTAATCGGCCATCGCTGCCGGCGGCACGCGGATGAAAGTGTGGGAGAGGCCGAGTTTCGGTAGCAAATCGCGCTCGATCAGGTCGGCATAATCGGCCTTCATTGCCAGCGCCGCGACATGGCCGAACAGGCCGATGCTCGGGTTTGAATAACGCCGCTGGGTACCGGGCGCGGCTGACGGCTTCCACTTTTGCAGGAAGGCGACCGCGTCGGCTTCGGTTTTGATCTTGCCCGAGAACAGCAGCGGCAGGCCGCCGGCGGTGTAGGTGCCGAGGTGAAGCAGGGTTGCCTTGTCGAGCGCGGTGCCCTTCAGCGCCGGCATGTATTGGCCGGGGTGATCGTCGAGCGACAGTTTGCCGGTGGCCGCGGCATAGGTGGCGAGCGTCGCGGCGAAGGTCTTGCTGATCGAGCCGATCTCGAACAGCGTGTCCTTGGTCACCGGCGTCTGCAACTCCTTCGAGGTGACGCCATAGCTGAAAAAGAATTGCTGCCCGCCCATGGTCACGCCGACGGCGATGCCGGGCACGTCGTGCTGCTCGAGCAGCGGACGCACGGTGCGTTCGACGGTGGCGGTGAGTTTTTCGGGCGCCTCGGCGGCGCAAAGGGCGGCCGGCGTAAATGTAACTGTCATGGCGGCCAAAACGGCCGTCATTGTCGCAGCGAATTTCAAGGCGCTTCCTCGTTCGTTTGACGCGAGCCGCGATCACGTCGCAGTATTGTGGCGGCAGCGCGACGACGAAGCGGGCAGCGGCGATCAGAACTCGACGTCGAGTTCGACCACCTCGTCGGGTTCGGCCAGCGCGCCGTCGATCCATTCCTTCACCGACGGCTCGCTCATGATCGCCTGGCAATAGGCGGCACAATCGGAGTCGAGCTTCACATCGTAAGTGATGAAGCGCGTCACCACCGGCGCGAACATCGCATCCGCCATGGTCGGCATGTCGCCGAACAGGAACGGGCCCTTGCTCTTGGCGAGGCATTCGCGCCAGATCGAGATGACGCGGTCGATATCGGCCTGCGCACCGACCCAGACCTTGAAGCCGGGATGGCGGGCTTTCAGATTCATCGGTAGCGCCGAGCGCAGGTTGGTGAATCCGGAATGCATCTCGCCGCTGACCGAACGGCAATGCGCGCGGGCCTCGCGATCGGCCGGGAGCAGGGTGCAGTTCGGCACGTTCTCGCTGAGATATTCGGCGATCGCCAGCGTGTCCCAGATCTTGACGCCATCATGGGTCAGCGCCGGGACGAGGAAAGAGGGCGACAGCAGCAGCAACTCGGCGCGTGTCGAGGGGTCATCGCTGGCGACCGGCTGCTCGTCGAATTCGAGCCCGGCGAACTTGCACAACAGCCAGCCGCGCATCGACCACGAACCGTAGTTCTTGCTAGCGATGGTGAGGGTGGCTTTCGCAGGGGCGAACGAATCCATGGGATTACAATGTCCTCATCGATAGGCAGCCCGGCCTGATCAGCTTAGAGGAAAGTACGGACTAATCAATTGTTTTAGAAGAGAATTCGAGATCGGGGAGGCGGTTTGTCCCCATCGCGGCCGGTACCGGGGCCCACCGGCCCTTGCCAAGAAATTTCTCGCAGCGCAGCATCAAATCAATTAGCCTTGATAATTGAGGGCTCGCCGGGGTCCTCCGGGGATTGGATGCTCTATCAGACCTATCAAGCCCAGTCGGACTTCTTTGATCCGCTGCGCAAATTCGCCGCCATGGCGGCCGGCTCCGTCGGCGCGCAGCTCAATGGCGCGGCGCGGCCGTCGTTCTGGGGCAACCTTGGCGCCGGTTACGAACTGATCGCGCGCGCCACCTTGACCCATACGCGGCCGAGCTACGGCATCGACAGCGTCACCGTCGGCAACCAGGAAGTTGCGGTGACTGAAGAGGCGGCCGACGTCACGCCGTTCGGCACGCTGCTGCATTTCAGGAAAGACATCGATCAGGCCCAGCCGCGCGTTCTGATTATCGCGCCATTGTCGGGGCATTTCGCGACGTTGCTGCGCGCCACCGTCCGCACCATGCTTGCCGAGCACGACGTTTACATCACCGACTGGCACAATGCCCGCGACATTCCTTTATCGGCCGGGCGCTTCGGCTTCGAGGACTACACCACCCACCTGATCCGCTTCCTCGAGAAGATCGGGCCGGGGGCGCATATGGTGGCGGTGTGCCAGCCTTGCGTGTCGGCGCTGGTGGCGGCGAGCGTAATGGCGCAGGGCGATCACCCGGCCCAGCCGCGTTCGATGACGTTGATGGCGGGACCGATCGACACCCGCATTCAGCCGACCAAGGTCAACGAACTGGCCAAGGGCAAGTCGATCAAGTGGTTCGAAGAGAACATGATCGCGACCGTGCCGTCGCGTTATGCCGGCGCGGGCAGGCGGGTCTATCCCGGCTTCGTTCAGTTGATGGCCTTCATGTCGATGAACATGGACCGTCATCTCAAGGCTCATCGCGAGCTCTACGAGAACATCGCCAAGGGCAACACGGCGAAGGCCGAGCAGACCAAGGCGTTCTACGACGAGTACTTCGCCGTCCTCGATCTTGCCGCCGAATTCTATCTGGAGACCGTACAACTGGTGTTCCAGGAGCATACGCTACCGCTCGGCCAGTTGACCTATCAGGGCCGGAAGGTCGAGCCGGCCGCGATCAAGCGCACCATGCTGTTCACGGTCGAGGGCGAGCGCGACGATATCTGCGCCGTAGGGCAGACGCTCGCGGCGCACGACCTGTGCACATCGCTTCGGCCCTATCGCAAGCGCCACTACATGCAGGCGGGCGTCGGCCATTACGGCGTCTTCTCTGGCAAGAGCTGGCAGAACCAGATCTATCCGCAGGTTCAGAACGTCATTCTGCAGAGCGACTAACCTGACCGACACCGACACCGACAGCCCGGCGCCCCAGCACAGCGTCCTCGAGGACGCGCTGGCCATCGTCATCGGCACCTTGTTCATTTCATTCGCGCTGGCGCTGTTCAAGCTGGGCGGGCTGCTGACCGGCAGCACGGCGGGCCTTGCTTTCCTGATCTTTTATACGACCGGCTTGCCATTCGGCGCGGTGTTCTTCGTCATCAACCTGCCGTTTTATGTTCTGGCCTTCCTGCGCATGGGCTGGCGCTTCACGGTCAAGACCTTCATCGCGGTGGCCCTGACCTCGGGCTTCACCGAACTGCACGCCCATTTCATTCGCGTTGTGGACACCAACCCGTTTTACGTCGCGGTGTTCGGCGGGCTTCTGATGGGGGTGGGCTTCATCGTGCTGTTTCGCCATCAGGCGAGCCTCGGCGGTGTCAACATCCTCGCGCTCTATGTGCAGGACCATTACGGCATTCGCGCCGGCAAGCTGCAGCTTGGCATCGACCTTGCGGTGCTCGCGGCATCGTTCTTCATCGTCAGCCCGCTTGCCTTGCTGGCTTCTGTAATCGGTGTGTCCGCGCTCAATATGGTGATCTGGATGAATCACCGGCACGACCGCTACATCGCCTGGTCGGCACCGTAGCTGCCGGCAATGGAAAAGCCCGCCAGTCGCGAGACCGGCGGGCTTTTGGGTCGCTACGTGGGCGTCAGGCGACGCCGAGCAGCATCAGCACGATGATGAGGCTGATCGGAACGCCGAGGAGCCACAACAGAATAGGCATGAGGTTTCCTCCTGTTTGCCGGTTGGGTTATTCAGCGGGTGCGGTGCGCACGCGGCCGCGCGCATCGGTCCACCATTCGCGGTTACGAAGGCTGCCGCCTTCGATAGCCGCCAGCGATGCCGCCAGCGCGCCGGCGAGCAGAGCGAAAGCAGCCCAGAAAGCGATCGCGGCGGTCGACTTGCGCGCCTTGTCCGCCGCAGCCTGCGCCTGGGTGATCACCTGATCGACACGCTGGCGCGCTTCGGCTTCCGGCAGGCCGCTGCGGGCAGCGACGAGCTGGGTCAAGTAGGCGCGGTCAGGGTCGGTGACGCTGCCGCCCTTGATCATCGCCGGGGCGATGATGCGCGCGATCGAGGCGCGGTCCACCGGGCCGGCGGTGGTGCGGCCCGGCAGCTGGCCGCCCTGCAGCGAAGGCGCGACCTGGCTGTTTTCCACGGGAGCGGTGGTCTGCTGGGCATCGGTCGGCGCCGGGGTGGCAGCGGCCTGACGCTCAGCGCCCGGCGCGGTGCGCAGCAGCGTGTCGACATAGACGTCGGCCGGCTGGGCGCCGGCGGCGGCAACACCCGCGCCGGTAACGCCGGCGATGCCCGCCAGCGCGCCGCCGAGAATGGTGGCAACTGCGATCGTCGAGACGGCCCAGGTGACGAGGCCGTGCGCGGAGTCACGGAAGTAGCGTTCATGCGAATGGACGGTGGCCCATTGCGGGCGCAGCCGGCCAGCGACGTAGCCGCCGATGGTCGACGACAGCATGGCGACGACGATCAGGAAGATGCCGCCGCCGATGGTGAAGGTGGTCGCTGAAACGCCCTGGCCGCCCCACGGCGAGATTACCGAGAAGCCAACGCCAACGCCGAAGGCGACGAGGATGAGTGTGATAGCGGCAGCGGTCACCGCGCCTGCGATGATGGCCTGCCAACTGATAGCCGGCCCCGCATCTTCGGGGGCGGCAATGATATCGATTTCCGTCATAGACATGAGCCCAGCTCTCCATGAACGTGGCCAATGACCTGGCTTGCCACGTTTATGGCGCGTCAACCGATGCTGTGACGAAATGTTCCGGCACGGATCAGGAAGAGGGCAGAATTGCCGTTGGTGTCGGCCGCGGCCGATTGCCTTTAGCGGCGGAAGCCTTCGATGACGCTGCGCACGCGCTCCTCGGACCGTTCGGCCTCCGACCTGCGCAGCTTGGCAAGTCGCGCGTCGCAGTCGATCTGTTCCTTGTAGGAGACGGAGCCAGTCCAGTTGTCGAAGCTGTGCTCGGAACACATCTCCGGGTCGACGAAGACGATCGTGCCCTCACGGTGCGCCAGCGCTGCCTTGAGCGCCGCCTGGCGCGCGTTCTCCGCGATCTGTTCCGGCGACAGCTCGATTTGCGTCGGCTTGAGCCGCGGCGCGACGAAGACCAGCACTGCCATGACGCCAAGCAGAACCGCAGCTCCGGCCGCGAGGCCGAGAATGTCGGTCACGCGGAGGCGCTTGCGTTCATGCGCTCGCAGCAGGCGGATGTTATACATGGCGATCCAGGCGACCGGGTAAACCGGCGTTAGCCTTGGACCTTAGGGGCGCCGGATTGCGGTCGCTTAAAGAACTTGCGTCAAATTTTACCCAATGTTCCGCCGCGCGATCACAGGGTGTAGGCGGTACGGAAACCGCCCCATTTCTTGCCGAAAACGCGGATCGGGGCGCCGATCTCCCACATCATCACCACCTTGTCGCCCATGTCGCGCGGGTAGTTCTGGATGATGTAGGGCTGCACCACGCGGCCGGCCGACAGTCCCGCGCGGTCGTCGAAGATGCGGCGGTTGCGGGCGTGGGCAGCGTTCCAGATCGGATCGTCCGGGCGCTGCGGTTGGGCATACGCGGCATTATGCACCGGCAGATAGCCGTTGCGGTCCACCGCCACGCAGAACACCAGTCGCGGATCGCTGGCCAGCAGCGGCTCCTGCACGCCTGGTAGCAGCGCCTCGCACAGCGACAGGAACCGCGTGCGGTATTGCTGCGGATTGGTGCCGGCGATCGGGGCATAGTGATTGTCGAACAGATCGTCGAGGGCGATCCGCCCGGTGGTCACCGCGTCCTCAAACAGCGCCGAGATGCGGTCGGCGGCGCCGATGGCGCGGGCGATGAATTCCTTGTTGGCCTCGCGGATGGCGGCAAGCCGCCCGGCGAGATTGGCCCTGGTGTCGGCCGCCAGCGGCCCGAACCGCAGATGCAGCCCGAGGGGAGACTGGTTGACGACATGGAGCTCGCAGGGGCCGATGCCATTGATCTCGGCATTCAGCGCCAGGCCGGCGCGCAGTTGTTTCGGCTCGAGCAGGCGCACCAGAACTCCGCCCTCGGAGATGTCGGCGGTCTGGCCGCGCAGCATCGCGCCGCCAGCGTCGAGTAACACATCGAGCTCGCAGGGCAGGCGCTCGTGCTGACGACGGTCGCCGATATCGGTGAGGCGCAGGAAGATCACGCAGCGCGTCTTCAGTTTCTCGGCGAGGTGGCCAGCTTCCTGGCCGGAACGATCAACGGCATCGCCATGGGCGGTGGCGTCGGCCGCGGCGTGGCGAATCTCGCTGGCGCCGTCGGCCACCGCGCCGATGAAAGACGACGTCTCGCTGGCGTTTCGCGACAGGCCGTCGGTCGTCGTGACCTGCGCCTGGACCGCCTCGGCGATCGAGGAGAACACCGGCCGTACCGCGCGGGTCGCATCGGAGATGCGATGCACGGCGGCGATCGAGGCGGCGGCGGTCTTCTGCAAGGTTTCGATCTTGCGGGTGATATCCTCGGTCGCCGCCTGGGTGCGCACCGACAATTCCTTCACCTCGGCGGCGACGACGGCAAAGCCGCGGCCGGCGGCCCCGGCGCGCGCTGCCTCGATGGTGGCGTTGAGCGCCAGCAAATTGGTCTGGCGCGCGACATTGGCGATGAGATTGACCACCTTGCCGATGTCGCCGATCGAGGACTTGAGCTCGTCGACGCTTCTGTTGGCGGCGCTCGCGGCGCTTTCGGCCTCGTCGGTGAGGGCGCCGGCGGCTTTGACCCGGCTGTCGATCTCGCCGGCCGACTGCGCCAGTTCGACGGTGGCGTCGGCGACCTGGCCGGCGTCGCGCCGGGCATCCTGCGATTGGGTGGCAAGGTCTTCGCTGCGGGCCCGAATGGCGGCGAGCGCCTTGGCCGAGGCGCTGGTGCCGGAATGCACGGCTTCGGCGGCCTGCGCCATCTCGCGGATCATGGCGCCGAGGTCGAGTTCGATCAGGTCGATGGTCTCGCGCACCGAAGCGGCGAGGGCGGTTGTGGCGGCGTCCTGATCGGAAACGGGAGACGAGGAATCGACGGGTGAGACGGCGACATCAGGCACAGCCTGACCGTCTCGCGGTTGCGATTTCCCCTTGAGCCTCGTCCCCAGCATTGCGGTATAGGATTAGGCAAGGTGGTTAATTTCGGCTTAATTTGCTCGATTGCATCCCGTTTCGCGGCGCTTTGTCATCGGTTGGGGCAGGTTTTGGCAACCGGCGGACTGGCTCGAGGACGCTCTTCCGTTCGTCGGGGCCGATACCTACATCCGCATCCAATCGTCACCACAAGAAACAATGAACATGCTCGACTTCACGCCTCCTTCCCCTGAGGAAGACGACGGCGTGGGTGCGGCCGCGGCCGCCCTCGCGCCCGATCAGATACCCGACGCAGACATTCTCGACGCCTATTCCCGCGCGGTGACCTCGGTCGCCGACGCGGTTGGCCCCGCCGTGCTGCGCGTCGAAACGCGCGGACCCGGCAATCGTCCCGCCGGCACCGGTTCCGGCGTCACCATCGCGCCCGATGGGCTGGTGCTGACCAACTGCCATGTCGTCGAAGGCGCCAAGGAGATCCGGCTGCTCGACACCGAAGGCCGCGTCATGGAAGCGCGTACCATCGGCGTCGATCCCGACACCGATCTGGCGCTGCTGCGTGCCGGCGCGGTGCGCGACCTGCCGCATGCCGCGCTCGGCGATTCCAAGTCGTTGCGGCGCGGTCAACTCGTCGTCGCCATCGGTAATCCGCTCGGCTTTGAATCGACCGTTACCGCCGGCGTCATCTCGGCGCTCGGCCGCTCCTTGCGCGCGCGTAACGGCCGGCTGATCGAGGATGTCATCCAGACCGATGCCGCGCTCAATCCCGGCAATTCCGGCGGGCCGCTGGTGTCGTCGCGCGGTGAGGTCATCGGTATAAACACCGCGGTGATCCGCGGCGCGCAGGGCATCTGCTTTGCCGTCGCCGCCAACACCGCGCAGTTCGTGCTGTCCGAACTCATCCAGCACGGCCGCGTGCGGCGCGGTTACATCGGCGTGTCGGGGCAGACCGTGGAAGTGCCGCGGCGGCATGCGCGCAATGCCGAGATCGAGAACCGCACCGGCGCCATGATCTCGGGTCTCGAACAAGGCGGACCGGCGGAGCGGGCGGGGCTGATGTCATTCGACACCATCGTGCGCGTCGATGGCGAAGCGGTGACCGGCGTCGACGATCTGATCCGCATTCTCAACGGCGAGCGTATCGGCCGGCGGGTTGCCTTCGATGCATTGCGGCGCGGGCAGTTGCGCAGCTTCGAGGTAACGCCGCTGGAGCGGCCGGTCCTGAAGGCGGCGTAACCGCTACTGCGGGAAGGCCTTGTCGCACATAGTCCGGTCGCCGCGCCGCAGGACGAAGACGCGGTCGTCCGAGCCGCGGCCGCCGAAGCTGCCGAAGTCTTTCTCGCCTTCGGCGCTGATCTCGGCATCGGCACCGCCGCTGACTTCGAGCCGCAAGTCCTTGCCGCGCGGCGTGAGTGTCAGCGCGCCGCCGTCGGCTTCCAGATAGCACTCGATATGGTCGGCCACCGTCTTGCAGGACAGCGCCTGACCATACCATTCCGATGAGCGCTTGAGCATGAAGCCGATGCCGGCTTCGAAATTGTCGGCGCCATTCTTGCGCGCCTCGTCTGAGCGCACATTGACGTCGAAGTCGATGAAGATGCGGCGGACGGTCTGCCTGGGATGACGCTTGAGATGAGCGTCGTCATAGACGCGCAGGTAGCAGGGCCTGCCGCCGTCCACGCCGGCGAACATGCGGTGGTACGGATCGTCAGCCGCAGTGGCCGGGAAGGCCACGATCATCAGAATAAAAAATAGCGTGCGCCGGTTCATGCCAGAAAGTCTGGCACGGCGGCGCACGCGGTCTTTGACTTAGGTCAGGACGTAGCCGGGATGCGGCGAAGCGCAATCCGGTGAAAGGTCACCCCGCCAATTACTGTGCCTTCTCTTCCGGCTCGTCGTCGGCGGCCGGAGCAGGGGCAGCGGCCGGCGTTGCCGCGGGCTTCTTCGACTTCGCCTGCTTCAATGCATCCTGGCGCGCCTTCGGCTCGTAGTTACCGGCGCCCATGCACTTCTTCATGAAAGCATCGCGCTTGGCACCCGTGAGATTGTCGTGCTCGGCGCCAGCTTTGCAGGTCTCCATCTTCTCCTGCTTGGTCGCGGCAGCCGCGGGCTGAGCGGCCAGAGCAAAAGGCAGGGCACTCGCCAGCGCGAGCGTGGCGATCTTGATCTGCGGCAAGCTCTTCAGCATGGCTTCGTCCCTTTGCATCCAGTTCCACGCTGCGCGTGGAACACGTTTCAATATAGCACGCTTTTGACGGCTGGCCCTATCGGCCGCGGCGATTCCGCCACGCCCGATGTGATGGCCGATTACGGCTAACTCTTGTCGCCGAGCAGGCGCTTGGCCCACCAGCCACGCTTGGGCGGTTCCGGCGTCGCATCGGGCGCGGTCGAGGAGACAACAGGCGCCGGCGTCGGCACCGGGACAGCAGCCGTGATTGGCTCGCTTGTGCCGACAGGCGCGGGTTCGCGGATGGTCGAACGGCGGCGCGGCGGCGCTTCCTGCGGCGTTTCGACGGCAGCCGGAATGCTCGGTGCGCTTGAAGCGGGCGCCGGTGCGGCTTCGTGAACAGGAGCCGGTTGCGGGAAGGGTGGTGCCATCAGGCCGGCGTCCTCATCGCTGAGGACCGGATGCGGAGCGCCTTCCGCGGTTTCGTGCACGCCTTGTTCGGCGTGTGTGGCGTTCGCTTCGCCGGGCTGGAAATTTTCATCGCGCTGGCGGTTGCGGCGGCCGCCGCGACGGCCACGGCGTCGCCGGCGACGCGGATCGCCGTTCTGATCGCCGCCTTCGGCGACGGCTTCTTCGCCGTCCTGTTCGGCCGCGATACCTTCTTCTTCCGGCGAGCCGGCGTCATGGTCCTCATGGGCAACGGCGTGTTCGCCGAGGGCCTGCGGCTGCGGCTGGGACTCGTCACGCTGACGGCCACGTCCGCGACCACGGCCGCGACGACGCCGACGGCGGCGACCGCCATCGCGCTCGCCTTCCTCGTCGTCCGTTGCCTGAGCTTCGCCTTCTTCTTCGGCGCCTTCGTCTTCATCCTCGTCTGCCGCGCCGGCGATCGCCTCGTCCTCGTATTCCGGCTCTTCCGGAACGACGAAGTCGTCGCCTTCGACCGTTACGGTCATCGGCGGGGCGGCGGCGGCAATGGCCTTGGCCTGTTCGGCGCTGTGCATCTGCTCGCCGCGCTCGACCATGTACGAGACCTGCGGCGACACGGTCGAATCCGCCGAGATCGTGATGGTGATGCGGAAGCGCTCTTCCAGCGCACGCAGATGGGCGCGCTTGTGATTGAGCACATAAAGCGCGACATCCGAGCGCGTGCGCACGGTGAGATTATGCGTGCCGCCCTTGTTCAACGTGTCCTCGATGGCGCGCAGCAATTGCAACGCGACCGACGACACCGAGCGGACATGGCCGAGACCGCCGCAGAGCGGACACTTTTCGGTCGACGACTCCAGCACCGAGGTGCGGATGCGCTGACGCGACATTTCCAGCAGGCCGAAATGCGAGATGCGGCCAACCTGGATACGCGCGCGGTCGTGCTTGAGCGCTTCCTTCATGCGCCGCTCGACCGTGCGGTTGTTGCGGCCTTCATCCATGTCGATGAAGTCGATGACGATGAGACCGGCAAGGTCGCGCAGCCGCAACTGACGTGCCACTTCGTCGGCGGCCTCGCAGTTGGTCTTGAGCGCGGTATCCTCGATATGGTGTTCGCGCGTGGCGCGGCCGGAGTTTACGTCGATGGCGACGAGGGCTTCGGTCTGGTTGATGACGATGTAGCCGCCCGAGCGCAGTTGCACGGTCGGCTGGAACATGGCGTCGAGCTGGCTCTCGATGCCGTAGCGCGTGAACAGCGGCTGCGCCTCGCTATAGAGCTTCACGTTCTTGGCATGCGTCGGCATCAGCATGCGCATGAAGTCGCGCGCTTCCTTGTAGCCGGCTTCGCCCGCGACGATGATCTCGTCGATGTCCTTGGAATAGAGATCGCGGATCGAGCGCTTGATCAGCGAGCCTTCCTCGTAGACGAGGGTGGGGGCCATCGACTTGAGCGTCAGATCGCGCACGGTCTCCCAGAGACGGAGCAGATATTCGAAGTCGCGCTTGACCTCCATCTTGGTGCGGGAGGCGCCGGCGGTGCGCAGGATCACGCCCATGCCTTCCGGCACGTCGAGGTCCTGCATGATTTCCTTGAGGCGGGAGCGGTCTTCTCCCGACGATATCTTGCGCGAAATGCCGCCGCCGCGCGCGGTGTTCGGCATCAGCACCGAGTAACGGCCGGCGAGCGAGAGGTAGGTCGTCAGCGCGGCGCCCTTGGAGCCGCGCTCTTCCTTGACGACCTGCACCAGCATCACCTGGCGACGCTTGATGACTTCCTGAATCTTGTAGTTGCGGCGGAAGCGCGGCTTGCGGTCCTCGACCTCCTCAAGCGCGTCGGCGCCGCCGACGGATTCGACCGGCTCGACCTCGTCGTCGTGGTGATCGTCGCCGTTGCCGTTCTCGTCGCCTTCGCTCTGGCCGTTATCTTCGTCGTGTTCGTCGCTGGCGACGACCGACTGGGCGTCGGGCAGGAGGGTTTCATCGCCGGTCTCGGCGTGATCGTCGCCGCCTTCCGGCTGCATGGCGCCAGTCTCGTCGGCCGTCTCGGCCTCGACCTCAACCGGGGCCGCGATATGGGCCTGCGGCAGCGGCGGCAGCTCGATTTCTTCCGACGTCGGCAGCGGATGTTCGGCTTCGGCCGGCGTTGCGGCGGAAGTTTCGGCCGCCACCGGAGCGGTGGCATCGGAGAGCGGGAATTCGGTGTGCTCGGCTTCCGGCGGCGTCACGCCACCGAGCGCGGCCTCGCCGAGGACTTCGCTGGGCGTTTCGGTTGTCGCTTCGACGGCTTCGGCCACAGCCTCGGTGCGGCTGGCGTCGCGCGAGCGGTCGGAACGGCGGTGGCGGTTGCGGCGACCGCCGCCGCGGCTGCTGCGGTTTTCATGCTCGGCCTCGGCCTGGCGGGCGTCCTGCTCTTCCTGGGCGAGCAAGGCCTGCCGGTCGGCGACCGGGATCTGGTAGTAGTCGGGATGGATTTCGGCGAAGGCCAGGAAGCCGTGGCGGTTGCCGCCGTAATCGACGAAGGCCGCCTGCAGCGACGGTTCGACCCGGGTGACCTTGGCGAGGTAGATGTTGCCGCGAAGCTGCTTGCGGTTAGCGGACTCGAAGTCGAATTCCTCGACGCGGTTGCCCCGCAGGACGACCACCCGCGTTTCTTCCGGGTGGGTCGCGTCGATCAACATTTTGTCGGGCATTGGAATATCTCACTGAGGCCGTCCGGCCCGCCGGTCCACGCAACGATGGCGCGGGCCGGGACGCGATCCGGCGAACGGATCGGCGAAACGGGGAGGAAGCCTGATGGGGGTTTGAAGGATGGGGCGCGTTTTCACGCGGGAAGGAGCCAAGGTCCTGAAGCTGCCTGAGGTCCATGCAGAAGCGAGCTGTCACGATAAATTCGCGAAAGCGGAAGACCTCGAATGGCTTTTGCTGCGACCTTGGCAGCATAAAATTGCAACCCGTAGCGCTTGCGGCGACGCCAATAACCGGGCGCTGCCGAGATTTCTCACCGCTGATCGGCTGGAGCGCGGGTGGTCAGTACGGACCAATCGCTGTTCCGGGTGGCCTCGCGCCATGAATCCTGGGAGATTCTGGCACCAAGGGTTTCGGCTCGCTTCGCCGTCCGTTCGGCCTGCCTCCTGGGGGGACCGATCCGGACTGGCGGGCCGGGATGCCCGAACGCGGCACAACCGGAACTAAACCGTCAGCACTGTCTATGTACGGCCGGAATCTGCTGTTGGCAAGCAAGGGCTTGGCCGCCGGGGCCTGCCCCAATGTTCCGAAATGGGGCATAATCACCCGGATGGTCGATACACGAATGGTGCGGTTATGACGGGTGGCACGATGACGGGGTGGCTTTCCGGGACGTTCGGCCGGCTTTTGCTGACAGCGGTCATCCTCGCCGCTGTGGGCGCAAGCGCCCAAGCCGCCACCGTGGTCGCGCTCGGCGCCAGCAACACCTATGGCAAGGGCGTCGCCCGCAATGAGGCCTATCCCGCCCAGCTTCAGGCCATATTGAAAGCCCGCGGTATCAACGTGCGGGTGGTCAATGCCGGGATCAACGGCGACACGACGGAGGGGATGTTGCGGCGCGTGGATCGTGCGGCGCCCAAGGGCACGGACGTCGTGATTCTGCAGCCCGGCGGCAATGACCGCCGCCGCGGCGATGCTACCAACCGCTCGGGCAATATCGAGGAGATACGGACCCGGTTGTCGGCGCGCGGGACCAAGGTGATTGTCATGGAAAACAACGCCTTCCGTGGCCTGCCGCACCAGTCCGACGGCCAGCATCTGACGCCGGAGGGCTACCGCATGCTGGCGGAATCCTTCGCCTCCGAGGTGGCGCGCGCGCTCGGGAAATAGCGATTGAAGTCGGGCGTCCATCCCATGCGCGCCACTATTCGCCGGAACCTCGCGCTTTCCTCAACTTCCATTAACCGGCGCAGCCGCTAATGGGGTAAAACGCGCCTCCAGAGGGATCGGATTCGGTGGCACGTCGGACTATTGCAATTATAGCGCTTATGAGCGCCTTGGCGGGCGTTTGGGCAGGATCAAGGCCGGTTTTGGCCCAATCCGGCCAGCTTCCGGTCGTGACTGCCGTCCGGGTGGGCGGCGACGGCCAGAAAACCCGATTCATCATGGATCTGTCCCAGAAGTTCGACGTGGCGGCCTTTGCTCTCGCCAACCCGTACCGGGTGGTCGTCGACATGCCACAGGTCGCCTTCCGCCTGCCGGACAAGATCGGCGAGCAGAGCCGGGGGCTGGTCAAGGCGTTCCGCTACGGTCTCATCATGCAGGGCGGTTCCCGGCTGGTCCTGGACACTACCGGGCCGGTGAAGGTGGAGAAGGCCTTCGTGCTGGACGCCGACGCCGGCGAGCCCGCCCGTCTGGTCATTGATCTCGCCGCGACCGACCGCGCCAGCTTCATGCGCGCGCTCACGCTCGACAATGGCCCGGAGCGGCGCACGACCGCCAAACCGCCGGAGCCGCCGGTCAAGGCCGACAACGACAGCCGGCCGCTGATCGTGCTCGATCCCGGCCATGGCGGCATCGACCAGGGTGCCCGCGCCCAGAGTGGCGAACTGGAAAAGGACGTCGTCCTGCAGTTTGCCCAGATCCTGCGCGGCCGGCTGGAGAAGACCGGCAAATACCGGGTCGCCATGACCCGCACCGACGATACCTTCATCGCGCTCAGCGACCGCGTGAAGTTCAGCCGCTCGAACGGCGCGGCGCTGTTCATTTCAGTTCACGCCGACAGCCTGCCGAAGGGCGAGGGCCAGGCCGAGGGGGCGACCGTCTACACCTTGTCGGAAAATGCTTCCGACGCCGAAGCGGCGCGGCTGGCCGAGGCCGAGAACAAGGCCGATGCCATTGCCGGCGTCGACCTGACGATCGAGCCGGACGATGTCGCCAATATCCTGTTCGACCTCGCCCAGCGTGAAACCAAAACCTATTCCATGAAGTTTGCCCGCTCGGTGGTCGGCGAACTCAAATCCTCGGCGCGGCTGCACAAGCACCCCTTGAAGTCGGCCGGTTTCAAGGTGCTGACGGCGCCGGATGTACCGTCGGTGCTGATCGAGCTCGGGTACATGTCGACCAAGGGCGACCTCAAGATGATGACGTCGGATGTCTGGCAGACCAAGACCGCCGGCGCGGTCGCCCAGGCGATCGATACCTTCTTCGGGCCGCGTCTGGCGCGCGGGCAGGCGGGAGCCAACTGATGACGCCAAATCGGGGTGTTTGCGCTCGAAATCGGCCTCAGTTTCAACATAAAACCGGGCAAAGTTGCAGTCTTGCCATGGACTTGACCGTTGCGACTGCATTGTCTGCGACCTCAATGTTCACGACCATGCCTACGACCCTAAGGGACAGCGCCGCTCCGCGCGGCCGTTGCGTCACTCGCCCATGAGATTACTTCTGCGCTTCCTCGGCTTCCTGTTCGCGGCGGGCACCATTGTCTTCGTCGTCGGCGTCGCCGCGGTTTCGGGTCTGCTGTGGCATTACTCCAAGGACCTGCCGGATTATTCGCAGCTGCGCGACTATGAGCCGCCGGTGATGACGCGCGTCCACGCCGCCGACGGTTCGCTGGTCGGCGAATATGCGCGCGAGCGGCGGCTCTATCTGCCGATCCAGGCGGTGCCCAAGCTCGTGATCAGCGCGTTCCTCGCCGCCGAAGACAAGAACTTCTACGAGCATGGCGGCCTCGACTTCACCGGCATCGCGCGCGCCGCCGTCAACCTGGTGCAGAATTTCGGCTCCGGCCGCCGTCCGCAGGGCGCGTCCACCATTACCCAGCAGGTCGCCAAGAACTTCCTGCTCACCAACGAACTGTCCTACACCCGCAAGATCAAGGAAGCGCTGCTGGCGCTGAAGATCGAACGCACCTATTCGAAGGACAAGATCTTCGAACTGTATCTCAACGAGATCTATCTGGGCCTCGGCGCCTACGGCATTGCCGCCGCCTCGCTCGTCTATTTCGACAAGAGCGTGAACGAACTGAACATCCAGGAAGCCGCCTATCTTGCTTCGCTGCCGAAGGCGCCGAACAACTATCACCCGTTCCGTCAGCGCGAGCGTGCGCTCGAACGCCGTAACTGGGTGATCGACCGCATGGGCGAAGCGGGTTTCGTCAAGACCGCGGACGCCGACGCGGCCAAGAAGACCTCGCTCGGTGTCACCACCAAGACCAGTGCGGCCCATACCTTCTCCGCCGAGTATTTCGCCGAAGAGGTGCGCCGCGAGCTCTACGAGCGTTACGGCGAAAAGAAGCTCTACGAAGGCGGCCTGTCGGTGCGCACCACGCTCGATCCCAAGATGCAGGTGGTCGCGCGCAAGGCTTTGACCGACGGTCTCGTCAAATACGACGAGGCGCACGGCTATCGCGGCGCCTTCTCGACGATCGACATCTCCGGCGACTGGGGCACCAAGCTCGCCGACGTGAAGACGCTCAGCGACATCGCGCCGTGGCGCGCCGCCGTGGTGCTGGAGGTCAGCGACCAGTCCGCGCGCGTCGGTCTGCAGCCGGGCCGCGATCCGGCCGGCCGCGTCGATCGCGCACGCGATATTGGCATCCTGCCGCTCGACAACATGAAGTGGGCGAGGGTGTCGGGCAAGGCGCCGAGCAAGGTCGGCCAGGTGCTCAATCCGGGCGACGTGATCTATGTCGAAGCCGACGCCAAGAAGGACGGCCAGTTCCGTCTGCGCCAGGTGCCGGAAGTCTCCGGCGGCATCGTCGTGCAGGATCCGCAGACCGGCCGCGTGCTCGCCATGGTCGGCGGCTTCTCCTACGACCAGAGCCAGTTCAACCGCGCGACGCAAGCGCTGCGCCAGCCGGGGTCGTCGTTCAAGCCGCTGGTGTACGCCGCTGCGCTCGACAACGGCTATACGCCGTCGTCGGTGGTGCTCGATGCGCCGATCGAGCTCGATCAGGGCCCGGGCCTCGGCGTGTGGAAGCCGGAGAACTACGAGAACAACTTCTTCGGTCCCTCGACCTTGCGCTTCGGCATCGAGCATTCGCGCAACGTCATGACCGTGCGCCTGTCGCAGGATATCGGCATGCCGCTGATTGCAGAATATGCACGGCGCTTCGGCGTCTATGACAGCTTGCCGCCGTATCTGTCGTTCTCGCTCGGCGCCGGCGAAACCACGCTGCTACGCATGGTCTCGGCCTATTCGATGATCGAAAATGGCGGCCGCAAGGTGAAACCGACGCTCATCGACCGCATCCAGGACCGCTACGGCCACACCGTCTATCGTCACGACGAGCGCGAGTGCATCGGCTGCTCGGCGCCGAAGTGGGAGAACCAGCCTGAGCCGTCGCTGATCGACCGCCGCCAGCAGGTGCTCGACCCGATGACGGCCTATCAGATCACCTCGATCATGGAAGGCGTCGTGCTGCGCGGCACCGCCGGCGGCGTCGGCTTTCAGAAGGAAGTCGGCAAGCCGGTGGCCGGCAAGACCGGCACCACCAACGACTACAAGGATGCCTGGTTCGTCGGCTTCACCAGCGATGTCACGGTCGGTGTCTATTTCGGCTTCGACAAGCCGCGTTCGCTCGGTCGCGGTGAAACGGGCGGCAAGCTCGCCGCGCCGGTGGTCAAGGACTTCATGAAGAATGCGCTCGCCGATAAGCCCGGCGCGCCGTTCCGCGTGCCGCCGGGCATTAAGCTGATCCGCGTCGATGCCAAGACCGGCGTGCGCGCCGGGCCGGAAACGACGAAGGCCATTCTGGAAGCCTTCAAGCCCGGTACTGCGCCTCCCGACGGTTATTCGGTGGTTGGCTACGATGGGCAGCAGGGTGGCGGCGGCGCTCCGCCGTTCTTCGGCCAGCGCATCTCTCCGGAATCCGGCCGCGCGGTTCGTTCGGGTACGGGCGGGCTGTACTGACGCACGGCCAATCGCGGCGATTGTCCCTCTGCGAGAATTTACAGGAATTTATCGCGCAAGGGCGGTGTGAATGGCACGCCGCCCATGGATTTGCGGATGGTCGCTTGATACTCCGGTTCATCGTTGTGAACTGGAACTCCGGAATGATTATGCGCACATTTCTCGTTTCGCTCTTTGCGGCCGTTGTCGTGACCTCGCAGGCTCTCGCCGCATCGGCGGCTGACCAACTGCCCGGCTCGTGGCGTCTCGTATCATTGCAGTCGATCGTGGAAGGCGAAGAGGCGACGCCGCGCCAGCCTTTCGGTCCGACGCCGTTCGGCCGTCTGGTCATCACGCCCGACCATCACATGATGGCCTATATCGCCAAGCCCGATCGCAAGCCGCCGGCCGATGCCGCGGAAGCGGCGGCGCTGCTGTCGTCGATGATCGCCTATACGGGCGCGTTCGAGATCGATGGCGATCGCTTCACGACGACCGTCGATGGCGCCTGGACTGAGGTGTTCAAGTCGCAGAAGCAGGTGCGCTACTTCACCGTCGAGGGCGACAAGCTGACCATCAGGACCGGCGGCGAGACCGGCGTGATCCCCGGCAAGAAGACCGTGGGCGTCCTCATCTGGCAGCGCGAGCACTAGCGCGCTGTTGTGACCTTCGCGTCGGGCCACAAGCCGCGAAGCAGGCCCTTGAGCGTCGCCGGCGCATCTGTTGCCAGCAGCGCGACGGCGAAGACAATGGCGATGGCCGCGCTTTCGCTGCGATAGGTGAAGTGCGAGTGCGTTTGCGTGTGGTTGTTGAGGATCTCGAACCACGCCATCGAAATAAGCGTCGGTGAGCTCAGCAGCAGAAAGCGCCGCCAGTCGAAAGTCGCCCAGTGCACGCGCAGGAACACAGCTATCGCGGCGGCCAGCGCCGCAACCACGACGCTGCCGACCGAGATGAAGGATTGCAGGATCATGGTGAGTGTCGGGATCAGCGGATACATCGGCACGACCGAGTCCGCTTCGACGCCGTAGAGCCGCAACGCGATCTGCTTGATGATCGACGCGCCGGCCTGTTGGCCGTCCGGCGACATCCACACTGCGAGCAGCCATTCGCTGGCCCAGGTCAGCCCGTAACCGCCGAACCAGGCGAGTGCCACGAAACCGGCCATCAGCACAGCAGGGATGACGGTTCGTTTGTCGATCGGCGCCGGCCGTCGCAGCTCTGTCACCATTACGATGAAAGAGAAAAGCATCGGCATCAGCGGCGGATTGATGAGAAAGTCGATGAAATTGAAAATGGCGCCGAACCCAGCGGCCATGGCGATAGCGAGCGTCAGGTTGCGGGTCTTCGGATAGATGAACGCAAAGAGCCCTGTGCCGGTGAGGATGAGGATCGTGCTCAGCGTATGCGTGGTGATGTTCCACATGCGCCAGATGTCGGTCAGGCTCATCAGCACGAGGAAGAAGACCAGCGCGGGCGTAGCCCCCAGCGCGCGGCGCATGCCGAAGAAAAAGAACGCCGTCGCCGCATAGAGCAGCAGGAGGTTGGCGATGCGCACGGCCTCGAGGCTGAAGACGCTGAGCATCGGCCACAGATAGACGCGATAGCCATGCCAGTAGCGCGCATAGTCGGTGCGCTTGTCGGTCGCGACGCCTTTGGCGAGGCTCTCGACTTCGCCGCACGGACCGACATAGGGCGAATGCATGACCGGATGCAGCGCTGCCACGAGCGGATCTGGCTCTGGATCGATCGCGACCAGAAGCGCGGCGCATTCGGTAAACTGGTGACCGCTGCCATGCATGAAGCGCGTCGGCTGCTCGTCGATCGCCAGATAGCCGTCGGCGAAGGCTTTGGTGATGTGGGCGCGGATCGCCGGCAGGTCGGCCTGCATGCGCGTGCCAACCAGAAGGCCGACGAAGACGGGCTGCAGAACGAGAACGAGGCCGATCGTCAGGAAGCCGGCGACGGCAATTCGCCTGAACAGGGATGTGAGCGGCAACAGGTTGATCCGTCTGCGGTCGTCGAGGGCACCGGCTATGCGGCCGCGCGGCAGTGTTTCGATTCTGCATGGAAGCGTCAATCGGCTTATGCCGGGATGCCGATTGACGCGAGCCGCCTGGCGCGAGGGGGATGGTCAGGCGGCTCGCGTGACCGCCCGGCGGCCAGGGAGGAATAAACCGCCGTACGATCAACCGTGATGCCCGTTCAGCTTTTCCGGAGCGCCTTTTCCAGCACGTCCATCATATGCGTGAGCCAGTGGCGCGCCTCGCGCTCGTTGCCGAAGCGGCGGTTGGCGAAATCGCCCACCTTGCGCCAGTCGAAAGAGGAGGTGGCAAGGACCGCGCGGCCTTGCTTCAGCACCTCTTCGTAAGCACCCTGGGTCTCGGACGACAGGCCCTCGACCGCTGCTTGCTCATCGCTTTGACCTGCCAGATCGGAATCGGCGAACTGGCCGGCCAGATAGCCGTGGAAGGCGTCGGTGTTGCTCACGGGCAATGATCTTCCGGTGTTGCAGGCCGCGGAAACGATGTCAGCAGCAGACAATTATTGCCACCGGTGGCCCGCAGGACAACACGGAAGGCGCATGTCTGGCCCCAGCCAATGGCGTTGGGCGGATTGCCTACTGTGTAAACTACGGTGCCGATGTTCGCGGCGTTGGCGTAGTCGAAGGCGCGCGTGGTGCCGACATTGACCGGGCCGCCGCCGACACCGCCGGTAGCACGCCAGCCATTGATCGCTGCAGCGTTGGCCGCCAGCGCTGCCGTAATCGTGGCCTGTGCGCCGGCGACAGTGGGATAGCTTCCGACCGCCGGCACGCCGGCATTGAAGATACGGTTGATCATCTGCGCCAGCGGCTGGTTGACGTGGCGAGCGATCGTGTGTCCGCCGGCGGCTTCCTGGGCGGCGAGCCATCCGGCTCCGAAGGCGGCGGGGACGCATTGAGCCTTTGCAAGGCCGGGCAGGAGAGTAGCGGCGCCGGATAGCAATATTGCGGCGAGAACGGTTCCAGTGCGGGACATAGTGCGGGACATGGATCAACTCCGTTTGCCCGTTGGATTGAGGGGTGGCGCGAGCCCGCCGCGCCGGTGTGGCCACTGCGCGGGGGCTCGCGGCGAGGCCGCCCGGGGGAGGCGGCGCTCGCGTCGGTGAGCAGCGCGTCAGACCAGGCCCTGCGCGAGCGTCCAGTTGTTGCCGCTGTCGAGCGTGGCGGTCATGCCGTAGACGTTGACCGGGAAGTCGACCTGCTCGGAGTTCACCATCGTCTGGGTGTCGACCACCTGACCGGGCTCGAACGATCCGAAGCTGATCCAGTATTCCGGGTGCACGCTGAACACGGCGGCGAAGTTCGGCTCGGCCGGCACGACATGCGTACCCTGGCCGGACATGCCGATGCCGATGGTTGCGGCGCCCTTCGGAATGGTGCCGTCGCAGTCGATGGTGAGAGAGCCGGCCGTGCCGCCGGCCGTCGGCGTGCCGAACTGGAAGGCGCCGGCATTGTCCGTGAAGGTGGTGAGGTTGGCGGTGGTCAGGTCGGCCGGGATCACCTGCTGAGCCTTGAAGGTGATGCCAGGCTTGAGCGTGCCTTGCTCGGCCCAGACGAACGAGTAGTCGATCGACCAGGTGAAATCGACGTCGACGCCGTTCGCCACCGGCTTGGCGAACCATGCCAGCGTGTAGACGTAGGGCGTGTTCACATCGATGCCCTGCTGATAGCAGAGGAAGTCGTGCTGGCTTCCGCTGCGGTTCTTGAAGCGAAGGGTATAGTTCTGGGCAGCCATGTTCTGTCTCCTTGACGGTTGAGGGCCGCGCGTCGGCGCGGATGCCACGCTCGGCCGGTGTGGGAGCAGAAGCGGGGAGCCGCCTGAGTTCGTGACCGGACCGAAAGCGTTCCCTTTTGCGGAAGCAGAGACGGGCGGCTGCAGCCGCAGGCGACGCGATGCAATTCGCCTGAATGAGCCTTAAACCATAGGTTGCATATGTGTAAAAATTTCTATTTTCCGATGCAATCGGGCTTGACGTTATCCACAGGGCATGTTCTAAAAAGGAACGCTTTTGAGACAGTAATATTGCTTGATAATATTGTATTTATCGAAGGATGGACCCGTAACCTGAGTATATAAAAACAGAAGCAGGGTATAAGCGTGATAGCCAGAGTTGGATATGCACGCGTTTCGACTGATGAACAGTCAATAGACCTTCAGGTCGACGCCCTCAACCGCTTCGGTTGCAATTCAATATTTAAAGACGAAGCGTATTCAGGTGCCAGCCGCATCAGGCCGGGGCTTCAGCGTTGCTTGGACGAACTGAAGAGCGGTGACGATCTGGTTGTATGGAAGCTTGATCGGCTGGGACGGTCGCTACCGCATCTTATCGAGGTCGTGAATGAACTCGACCGCCGCCAGATCGGTCTGGTGTCGTTGTCCGAGGCGATCAATACGGGGTCGCCGGGCGGCGTCTTGGTTTTTCACATCATGGCGGCGCTGGCGCAGTTCGAGCGCGCGCTGATTTCCGAACGCACCAAGGCCGGCATGCGGTCGGCCCGGCAGCGCGGCCGTCATGTTGGTCGTCCGCGTAAAATTGACGACAGCTTGGTCATCGCGGCTCTCTCGGCGACCGACGGCCAACCGGGCGAAATTGCCGGCGCTGCCATACGTCTCGGCGTCAGCCGGGCTACGGTTTATCGGGCGCTCAAGCGTGCCAAGGACGCGGCCGGCGATGCGCCGCCGCGCCATGGGGTTGCAGGACTCCGCGCCGGAGGCTACATGCCCAGTGAAATCGAGCATGGAATTTGAGAGTTATGCGCGCGGAAACCCAGAATCTCGTCGATGAGATCAAGCAGTCGGTAGGGCTGCTGAGGAGGCATCTTTGACGTCGATGCCGCAACGCGCCGCCTCGCGGAACTGAACAAGGCCGCCGAAGACCCCACGCTCTGGAACGACCCGCTCAAGGCCCAGAAGGCCATGCGCGAGCGCGACGCGCTGGAAGACCAGCTCAAGGCGCTGGCCCGCATCGAGCAGGACCTCGAGGACAACCTGACGCTCATCGAACTCGGCGAAGCCGAAGGTGACTCCGCAACCGTTGCAGACGCCGAAGTCGCGCTCAAGGGCCTCAAAGGCGAGGTGGCGCGGCGCGAGCTGGAAGCGCTGCTGTCCGGCGAGGCCGACGCCAATGACTGCTATCTCGAAGTCCACGCCGGGGCCGGCGGCACCGAGAGCAATGACTGGGCCGGCATGCTGCTGCGCATGTATGTGCGCTGGGCCGAGAAGAAGGGCTACAAGGTCGACTGGCTCGAGGAGAGCGAAGGCGAAGGCGCCGGCATCAAGTCCGCGACCGTGCAGATCAAGGGCCACAACGCCTATGGCTGGCTCAAGAGCGAGAACGGCGTGCATCGCCTGGTGCGCATTTCGCCGTTCGACTCCAATGCGCGGCGGCATACCTCGTTTGCCAGCGTAGTCGTCTATCCGGTGGTTGACGACAACATCAAGATCGAGATCAACGAGAAGGACGTGCGCACCGACGTGATGCGCTCCGGCGGCGCCGGCGGTCAGCACGTCAACAAGACCGAGTCCGCTGTGCGCCTGACGCACGAGCCTTCCGGCATCGTGGTGAAGTGCCAGCAGGACCGCTCGCAGCACCGCAACCGCGCCATGGCGTGGGACATGCTGCGCGCCAAGCTGTTCGAGCGCGAGGTCAAGAAGCGTGAGGCCGTCGCCGAAGCCGAGCAGGACGCCAAGACCGATATCGGCTGGGGCCACCAGATCCGATCCTACGTGCTGCAGCCCTATCAGATGGTGAAGGACCTGCGCACCGGCGTCTCGACCTCCGACTCCTCGGGCGTGCTCGACGGCGATCTCGATCCCTTCATGCAGGCCGCCTTGGCGCAGAAAGCCTTCGGCGGCGGGCCGCTCAACGTCGAGGACGTGGAGTAAACTCAAGGCGGAAGGCCGATTCGCTGCCGGCGTGTGCGCCGGCTGACCGGACCGCACCGCATGAGAACCTACCCAAAGGCCCGCATCGACGCCTTGACCGACGGCATCTTCGCCTTCGCGATGACGCTGCTGGTGCTCGAAATCCGGCTGCCGACGGACGTGGCGATCAATGACGGCGCCGAACTTGTGGCGCGGCTGCGCGCGCTCATTCCTGAATACGTCGTCTACATCATCAGCTTCTTCGTCCTCGCCGCGCAGTGGCGCGCCGAGGTATCGCTGCGGCGTGTCGAGGAGGTATCGCCCGAGGCGATGACCTGGTCGATCCTCCACCTGTTCTTTATTACGTCGGTGCCGTTCTCCAGCGGCATTGTCGGCCGTCACGGCGATCTGGCGCCAGCCGTCTGGCTTTACGCCGCCAACATGATCGTGATTTCCTTGTTGTCGCTGCGTCTGCGGGCGATCGAAGTCGTGCCGGAGCATCGCGCGCAGGCGAGGACGCACAACATCGGCACGGCGGTTTTTATCGCTTCCGCTCTATTGTCGGTGGCAATGACGCTCATCGAGCCGCGGCACGCGATGTATGCCTATTTCCTCAATTTTCTCGCCGGACCTTTGGCGCGCTGGCGTGGCGCGCAAGGCTAGGGCTGCCCGGCTGCCCCCGACAAGACACTGGGCGGGGTCGTGCGATGCTACCGCGAATGGCCGGCGCCAGGATTATTAAACAAACAAATTACACCGTCGTGGCCGCAGGCCGCGCGTAAAATTGATTTCGATCACAACGGCGTGCGCCGGTGTTTCTAATTTTACGCCAGTCACCGGCGGTTTTCGGCGCGGGCGCGGCGCCGAGGCGGTCGGTCGAGCAAGCCGACGAACGGGGGAGAACGCCCATGCGGATATTGTTTGTCGCCGCCGCGATCACGCTGTTTTCCACGTCGGCCTTTGCGCAGGCTGGGAATGTCTGCACCATGGCCTGGGTCGCGATGCAGTGCGAAAACACGACCTATCACACCAATTGCGAACGCTCGCGAAGCTGCCGCCAGAGCGTGGTCGAGCAATGGATGCGGCGCGGCGGCTGCTCGCCAGCCAATGCCGACACCTGGGGCGACAGGGTCGCGAGGGATTGCGGCGAGTGCAACAGGCAGTATTGCCGGTAATCGTTGTTCGGCAATTCGATTGAGGCAGGGAACCCACGTGGGCCGTCCGGCGTTTTCGGGGCAACTGGCGAAAGCGTGATGGCCAGCACAGCCGGATCGCAGACGTTTCTTTAGTCTGACAATCAATAAGGGCCGCCCGCTAAAGCGGTGGCCGTCAGATACAGGAGAGTGTCGTGTTGAATGTGGCCCAATCCTTCAAAGTCACCCATGCGGTGGTTACTGCCGCCGTGCTGGCCGGCATATTCACAGTCTATACGGCAACGAGCGACCGCATCCTCGTCTCGGCGGCCGCCACCGAGCAGAGCGCGGCGAAAACCTGCGACGGCACCTGGCCCTATCTCAATTGCGGGCCGGCGAGCGATCAGAGCGTGCGCGTCATCAGGATCAACTGATCGTGTCCGCGCCTGTGATGGAAAGAAAACGGCGTCCCTGAGACGCCGTTTTCTTTTGGTAGTCAGATGTTCGCGCCGAGAACGCTCGAGCCGAGGCGCAGGCCGGCGCGCAGAAACTTCTGCGGATCGACCGCCTTGTCGTTGATGCGGGTTTCGTAATGCAGGTGCGGGCCGGTCGAGCGCCCGGTTGAGCCGATGCGGCCGATGGTCTGGCCGATGGACACCTGCTGGCCGGTCTTCACTTCGATCTTCGACATATGGCCGTAGCGGGTGGAGAGCCCGTTGCCGTGATCGACTTCGACCAGGTTGCCGTAACCGCCGGCCCAGCCGGCGCGGGTAACGCGGCCCGATGCGGTCACGCGAACCGGATCGCCGGTGTCGCCGCGCAGATCGATGCCGGTGTGAATGGCCGCGCCGCCCAGAAACGGGTCCATGCGCGAACCAAAAGGCGAACTCATATCCATCGAGCCGACGACAGGCTTGCGCACCGGCACGGTGGTCAGGGTGCGCAGGTAGCGGTCGATCTGCGCGTTGGCGATGTTGATGCGGGAGAGCTGGCGGGCGAAGGCGCTGGCGTCGCCCTTGGGCGCTTTCAGAGGAACGTAGGGGCCGCCGGTCGCGCTCGGCGGCGCCGGCGATACTCTCGGCGCGCTGATGCCGAGATCGGACAGCACGCCGCCGATGGCCCGCGCTTTGCTGTCGGCCTTCTCTTCCATGTCGGTGAGGGTGGCGGTCTGCTTGCGGTCGATGCGGTCGAGCGACAGCGACACGCGGGCGAGCACCCCGTCCATTCCCGCGGACCCGGCGGCGTCGGCAAGCCGCGTGTTGGCGTCGGTGCCTTCGCGAGATTGCAGGCGCGCTTCGCGGTCGGGCGGCGCGGTAAAGATCACGGTGTCGCTGATCGGCGACGGCTTGACCTGCTTGGGAGCGCTGCGAAGCTCAGGTATCCGCGCCGGCTTGATCGAGCCGGTGGTGACGACGTCGCCGGCGATGGCCGCGGTGCGTTGCTCGAGCAACTGCTGGCGGCGGAGCAGGGCTTGTATCTTCTGATCGAACTGCTCCTGGTCGAGCAGTTGCCGGCTGGTGATGCGGTCGATCTGGCTACGCAGCTCGGCAATGCGGTCTTCATAGGCGAACTGCATTGACGCCTGGCGGCCGATCAAGCCGGTAAGGACGTCGTCGCGGAAGGCGAAATAGGTGCCGGTTGCGATCGACCACACGCCCATGACCACCAGGGAGCCGACTACGATCCAGAACGCCACAGGGCCGATACGTACCTGGCGGCCGTGGTGCTGAAGGGTGTAATCGTGCGCGTGCGCCTTGTTCGCTGCATGGGCCCTGTGGAGATGCTTCGAAACGGATTCCGCCGACGGAATCCGGGAATGGCCAGGGTGGTCGTGCTGGGAATAGGCAACTTGGGACATGAACGCTCCACGCGAGGCCGCCGCCTCGTGGGCCGGGACCTTGCCCCGATATCAGCCTGTCATGGTTAAGAATTCCGTAAAAAGGCCGGACTACGGGTCGATTCCTGCCATGTCGTCATACGCTTATGGCGCGACCAAAGCGCGCGCTGCCGCCAGCACCTCCTCGGCGTGGCCGGCGACCTTCACCGACGGCCAGACATGCGCGATGCGGCCTTTGCCGTCGATGAGAACCGTGCTGCGGATGACGCCGAGGAATTTGCGTCCGTAGAGCGATTTCTCGCCCCAGGCTCCATAGGCCGCCAGCATCGCCGTCGATTCATCCGAACCGAGCGTCACGCCGAGCTTGTGCTTGGCCTTGAACTTGGCCTGCGCCGCGACCGGATCGGCGGAGACCCCGAGGATGTCGGTATCGGTTTTGGCGAAGGCAGCCCGAAGCCGGGAGAAGTCCATCGCTTCCTGGGTGCAGCCCGGCGTGTCGGCCCGGGGGTAGAAGTAAAGGACCAGATTGCGGCCCTTGAAGTCGGACAGCGAGACGGTGCTGCCGTCGTCGCGCAACAGTTTGAAGGCGGGCGCTTTGTCGCCCGGGGAGAGCCCTTGCGGTCTCGCCGCCGCCTTGGCGGCCGGCTTTTTCACAGCGGCCTTCACGGCTTTCTTTACGGTTGTTTTGACGGGCTTTTTCGCGGGCATGTGCCTTCCTTTCGTCGCTTTCGCGCGGTCATGCTCGCCCATTGCCATTTGCGTCGGGTGGCTGCAACCGGCCGCCGCGCTTGGGAAAAAGGACGGTGCGTGCCTGTGGCCGCCGGTTCCTTAGGATGGTACCGGCGTAGCAGGGGGCGCGCGGCCTGAGTCGACCGGCGACCGCGTGGGAATAGATATTTCATGAGGGCATGAGCACCAAGCCGCATCATCCCGGCCCCCGGGCCGCGCACGAGGCCGAACCGCAAGATGCGGCAGCTCGGGCGCGTCAGGATCACGGTCACAAGGGGCACGGGCATCGCCATGATGACGATCCTGGCCACGATCTCTCCCATGTGAAGCCGGCCAAAGCGACCGCCGCTGCGGCCAGACGCCGGACAAAGCGGAGCGCCCGCCGCCGTTGGAGCCGCTTCCGTCAACGCGCCCGGCGTCTTCTGCGCCACCGGACCTTCCGCCGCGCGGTGTTGAGCCTCACTCTGGCGACGGCCGTCATGTTCCTCGCCGCTGCCGGCTTGTGGTGGCGGCTTAATTCCGGACCGATCGAACTGGACATCGCCACGCCGTGGCTGAAGCAGGCGATCGAGGAGAATTTTGGCGCCGGCGACAAGGTGTCGGTCGGCGGCACGCAGATCGAACGCGACGAAAATGGGCGCACATCGCTGCGCCTGCGCGACATCGAGGTGCGCAACGCCGAAGGCGTCGTCGTGGCCAGCGCACCGAAAGCCGAAGTCGGCCTGTCGGGCCTTGGGCTGCTCTACGGTCGTGTGCGCGCGCAGAGTCTCAATCTCGTCGAGGCGGCGATGTCGATCCGCATCGAAACCGACGGCCGCATTACCGTCTTCGCCGGCGGCGAGGACCGGCCGATCGCGACCGCGCCGCCGACATTGAAGCCGGCCGAGCAGCTCAAGTCCGAAGCCGCGCCGGCAGAGCCGGGAACGGCCATCGAAACGCCGCGCACGGCTTTTGCCGATCTCGCCGGCGTCATGACGTGGATCGACAATGTCGGCGCCAGCGGCCTCGACGGCCATGAACTGCGCGAGGTCGGCCTCAAGAACGGCAGTTTGCTGGTCGACGACCGGCGGACCGGCAAACGCCTGACCTTCGACCGCATCAACGCCAGCCTCACGCGGCCGGAGCAGGGCGGGGTCGTGTTCCGTCTTGAATCGGTCAATCCTGAGCGCCCCTGGATCATCAGCGCCGCAATGCGCCCGCTCACCGATGGCGTGCGAGCGCTCGGCCTGGAAGCTCGCAAGGTCTCGACGCGGGACTTGTTGCTGGCCGCGCGTCTCGATAGCAGCGGGGTGGAGGTCAATTTGCCGGTCTCCGCATCCGTGCGAGCCGAGGTTGGCGCCGACGGCATGCCCAGCGTGGTGCAGGGCGAGATCTTTTCCGATCCCGGTACGCTTATCGATCACGGCAAGGAGACCGTTCGGTACGACATTGACCGCATCGACGCGCGCTTCAACTGGGACGCGCGGCGCGGCAATCTCATCGTGCCTTTTCAGGTCAATGCCGGGTCCAATCAGTTAACGCTGCGCGCCACTTTGGAGCCGCCGGCGCCCGGCGACCCCGTCTGGCGGCTCGAGGTGACGCGCGGAGATCCGGTGATCGATCCGGTCATCCTCGGCGCCACGAACACCAAGGCCAATGACGGCCTCGCGCTCAATCGCGTCAATATCCGCGCCCGCATCGACCCCGCGAAGAAACGCATCGATCTCGACCAGGGCGATATCAGCCGCGTCGATAACCGGCCGTTGTTCAACGTCGCGGTGGCGGTGACCGGAAGCCTCGATTTCTCCGGCGAGCCGCATATCGCGTTTGGCGTCGCCGGCACGCGCATGCCGATGCCGATCATGATGAAGCTGTGGCCGGCCTTTGCCGCGCGCGAGGTGCGCGAATGGGTCGCCGGGCATATCAGCGGCGGCATTGTCGAGCGTGTTGTCGTCGCCGGCAATGCCCCGATGAGCAATTTCAAGGACGGCGGCCCCCCGACGCCGGAAGATGGGTTGTCGGTCGATATTGAAACCAGCGCTACGACTTTGCGGCCGGTCAACGATCTTCCTGAAATCCGCGACGCCGATCTCACGGTGCGGGTTACAGGCACGTCGGCCACCGTCAATCTCGGCCGCGGCACCGTCGAAGTTGCCGGTGGTCGCAAGCTCAATGTCGCCAGCGGCGTATTCTGGATTCCCAATACGCATGCCAAGCCGTCGCCGTCGGTGACCACGTTCCGCGCCGACGGCACCGTGCCGGCCGCGGCGGCGCTGCTTGCCTCCGACGCTTTACGCGACAAGATGGGGCTGACCATCGACCCGGCGACCAGCCGGGGCACCTTGTCGGCCCAGGTGACGATCAAGCTGCCGCTCGCCAAGGATATCCCGGACGACGCGACCAACTACGCCGTCGATGCCGACTTGCAGAATTTCGCCGCCGACAAATTGCTGCTCGGCCAGAAGATCGAAGCCCAGACACTCAAGGTGAACGCCTCGAACACCGGCTATTCGATCAGGGGCGATGTGAAGGTCAATGGCACCGCTGCGAAAATCGATCTGCGACGTGGCAAGAATGACGACGCGGCGCAGCTGAGCATGTCCGCCTTGATCGACGAGGCGGCGCGGCGCCGGCTTGGCATGGATTTCGGCGCTTCGGTCACGGGCACGATCCCGATCAAGGCGACCGGATCGGTCGGCGACAACATCAAGGACGAGCGTCTCAACGTCGACGCCGATCTGACGCCGGTGAAGATCGACAATCTGCTGCCCGGCTGGTTCAAGCCGGCCGGAAAGCCGGCACGCGCCACTTACGCGATGATCAAGAGTGCCGGGAAAACCCGTTTCGAGGACATCGCCATTGACGGCGCCGGGGCGAGCGTCAAGGGGACGGTTGAGATCGACAACAACGGCAATCTGTTGCTGGCCAATTTCCCGACCTTCGCGCTGTCGGATGGCGACAAGCTGTCGGTCAAGGCCGACCGCGGCGAAAACGGCGCGCTCAAGGTGTTGATGCGCGGCGACGTCTATGACGGCCGCAATTTCGTCAAGTCGTCGCTGGCCGGTGCCGACGAGGGCCCCAAGGGCAAGCAGATGGATCTCGATCTCGATATCCGCATCGGCGCGGTCGCGGGCCACAATGGCGAGACCTTGCGCGGCCTCGATCTGAAGCTGTCGCGGCGCGGCGGGCAGATCCGGACTTTCAATCTCGGCGGCAAGATCGGCCGCGACACGCCGCTGTCGGGCGACCTGCGCCTGCGCGCGCGCGACAATCACCGCGTGGTGTTTCTGGAGACCGACGACGCCGGCGCGCTGTTCCGTTTCACCGACACTTATCCGCGCATTTTTGGCGGTCGCATGTGGATCGCCATGGACCCGCCGACCCAGGAGCAGACGCCGCAGGTCGGCACCATCGTGGTGCGCGACTTCGTCGTGCGCGGTGAACCGGCGCTCGATCGCATCGTCGCGACCAGCGGCGCCAGCGGCCCGCAGGGCGTCGGTTTCGCCGAGGCCAGCGCCGGCTTCACCAAGACGACCGGACGCATGTCCGTGCGAGACGGCGTCGTCCGCGGCCCGCTCGTCGGCGCCACAGTGGAAGGGCAGGTCGACTATGCCCGCAACGAAGTCCATCTGCGCGGCACCTTCGTGCCGCTATATGGACTGAACAACATGTTCGGGCTCGGGCAAATTCCGATCGTCGGCCTGTTTCTGGGCGGCAGTAACGAGGGCCTGCTCGGCATCACCTATGAGGCGACCGGTTCGCCGAGCGCGCCGCGCATCAGCGTCAATCCGGTGAGCGCCATCGCGCCGGGCCTGCTGCGCAAGTTCATCCCGTCGCCGGGCACCTTCGATCCGAAATTCATGCCGGCGCCGCAGTAATCCGGTCCCATCCTTCGAGACGCGGCCTTGCGGCCGCTCCCCAGGATGAGGTCCGGAGTCACACCGGCTTCAAGAGCACGTGCTTTTTCTTGCCGAGCGAGAGCTTGATGACGCCTTCGGGCGTGAGGTCCTTCGCGGTCAGCGTCATCTTTTCGTCGGTGACATTGGCGTCGTTGATCTTGAGGCCACCGGCCTTGATCTGACGGCGCGCGTCGCCGTTCGACGAGACGAGGCCAGTCTTCTCCGCGAAGGCAACGAGCACGCCGACGCCGGCATCGAGATCGGCACGTGCGATTTCGATCGTCGGCAAGGTCTCGGCGAGTGCGCCTTCCTCAAAAGTTTTCCGGGCTGTCTCGGCCGCTTCATCCGCCGCGGCCCGGCCGTGCATCAGCGCGGTCGCCTCGGTGGCGAGAATCTTCTTGGCTTCGTTGATCTCGTTGCCCTGCAGCGCGCCGAGACGCGCGATCTCCGACAGCGGCAAGGTGGTGAACAGCTTGAGGAAGCGCGTGACGTCGCCGTCCTCGGTGTTGCGCCAGAACTGCCAGTAGCCGTAGGGCGCCAGCAGATCGGCATTGAGCCACACCGCGCCCGCCGCGGTCTTGCCCATCTTGGCGCCGGACGCGGTGGTGATCAGCGGCGCGGTGAGCGCGAACAGATGCGCGTTGTTGAGGCGGCGGCCAAGATCGATGCCGTTGACGATGTTGCCCCACTGATCCGACCCGCCCATCTGCAAGGTACAGCCGTAGCGCTTGTTGAGCTCGGCGAAATCGTAGGCCTGGAGGATCATGTAGTTGAATTCCAGGAACGACAATTCGTGCTGGCGCTCGAGCCGCAGCTTGACGCTGTCGAAGGCGAGCATGCGGTTGACCGAGAAGTGGCGGCCGACGTCGCGCAGGAAGTCGATGTAATTGAGCGTGTTCAGCCAGTCGGCGTTGTTGGCCATGATGGCGTTGCCGCCGTCGCTCTCGAACTTGAGGAATTTCGAGAAGGTCTTCCGGATCGAGGCGAGGTTCTCGTTGATGACCTCCTCGGTCAGCACCTTGCGGCTCTCGTCCTTGCCGGACGGATCGCCGACGCGCGTGGTGCCGCCGCCCATCAGCGCGATCGGGCGGTGGCCGGTCTGCTGCAGCCAGTACAGCATCATTGTCGGCAACAGATGCCCGATATGCAGCGACGGCGCGGTGCAGTCGTAACCGATATAGGCCGTAATCGGGCCGGCGGCCGCCTTGGCGTCCAGGGCGTCCGGCTCCGAGACCTGGTGGATGAATCCACGTTCGCTGAGAACGTTAAGGAAATCAGACTTATAGGTGCTCATAGGGGGCCTGTTTGCGCTTCTTGGGCCGTGGTGTAACAGGTCCGGCGCTGGATTCAACCAAGGGGCTGAGAGCGTGTCAGGGAGCGCAAGGCGCGGGTGGGCGGTCGGCCTGATGAGCGGCACGTCACTGGATGGCGTGGACGTCGCCGCGATCGAGACCGACGGCGAGCAGATTTTCAGTTTCGGCCCGACCGGGTATCGGCCCTATTCGGACGACGAAAGGGCTTTGCTGCGGCAAGCGCTCGCGGAGGCAGCTGCACTCACCGACCGGACATCGCGGCCCGGCGTGCTGGCCGAGGCCGAGGCCTTCATCACCCGAGCCCATGCCGAGGCGGTCGAGGCGTTCCTCGACGCCGAAGGCATTGCGCGAGACAGCGTGACCATCGTCGGCTTTCACGGTCAGACCGTCATTCACAAACCGCACGACCGGCTCACCGTGCAGATCGGCAACGGCGCCGCTTTGGCCGAACGCCTCGGTCTGACGGTCGCCTACGACTTCCGCGCCGCCGACGTCGCCGCCGGCGGGCAGGGCGCCCCTTTGGTGCCGATCTTCCATCAGGCGCTGGCGCGCAGCATCGACCGGCCGCATCCGATCGCCGTGCTCAATATCGGCGGCGTCGCCAATGTCACCTGGGTGGACGGCGGCGATCCGGTCGCTTGCGACACAGGTCCGGGCAATGCGCTGATCGACGACTTCATGCGCCTGAAGACCGGCGCGCCGCTCGATCGCGACGGCGATCAGGCCGCGCGCGGCACGGTGGACGAGGCTTTCATAGCCCGAGTGCTGGCGCGGCCGTTCTTCGATCTGCCGTGCCCCAAGTCGCTTGATCGCAACGATTTCGCACTGGCCAACGTCGATCTACCGGAGATGTCGGTGGCCGATGGCGCGGCGACCTTGTCGGCGCTGACCGCGGCGTCGGTCGCACGCGTGGTGCCGCGGCTGCCGCAACCGCCCAAGGCGTGGATCGTTGCCGGCGGCGGCGCGCGCAATCCGACCTTGATGAAGATGCTGGCGGCGCGGCTTTCGCCCGCAAGCGTCGAGACCGCCGATGCCGTCGGCTGGTCGTCGCAGTCGATCGAGGCGCAGGCTTTCGCTTATCTGGCGATGCGCACGCTCAGCGGTCTGCCGATCACGTTTCCGCGGACCACAGGGGCGCCGGAGGCGATGAGCGGTGGGGTCATTGCCCGTCCGGCCTAGCCGCCGAGCCGGTTTTCAAGCTGCTTGAGAATGGTGGTCGCCCAATCGTCGATATGGGCGCGCAGGATCTGCGTGGCCTTGGTTGGCTTGCGCGCGAGGGTGGCTTCCATCAGCGCTTCCTCCTGCTGCCGTCCGTTCTTTGTGGCGCCGGATTTGAGCATCACGAGACGCCGGTAGCGGTCGAACTGAAACACCAGCAGCCGGTCGAAATGTAAGAGCCACTGCGAGGGGCAGGCAGCGATCAGGGCGTGGTGAAACTGGCGATGCCGGCGCTCCCACTCGAACTCCGGATCGTTGAGCTGCGATTGCGCGCTGTGCGTTGCCTCGAACTTGCGCAGGCGGTGATAATCGGCGACCAGCCCGGCTTCCCATTCGTCGTCGCCGGCCGCGATGGAGCGCTCCAGCGCGAGGCACTCGATGCGGACGCGGTTCTCGGCGACATCCATGAAGTCGGCCACCGACATCGGCGCAACCCGAAAGCCGCGATTGCTGATGGTCGCGACGAGACCGTCGGCGGCCAGATGCGTGAGCGCTTCGCGCAACGGCGAGGCGCCGACGCCATAGCGCGCGCTCAACTCCTGCACGCGCAATCGCTCCGATGCAGCGAATTTGCCGGCCACGATATCTTCGCGCAGGCGCTCCAGCGTCCGCTCGGTCAGCGTTGGACTGGCGGGTTCGGCAACCGCGTCCTTGCTGCCCAGCGCCTTTGCAGATGTCCGCCGCGCTGCCGCTTTCGTAGCCATTTGCCTTCCACGTCCATGCGGTGCCGCGACGATCGGCGCGGCCGTCCGGTGACTATAGGCCCGAAACGCCAATAATCGGTAGTAAAACATTTTATCGACAAAATAGGAAATATCGGCACGAAGCTTGCAATGCCGTCGCTGCACAGAATTTTGAGAAAACCGACGGGACGTTGCCGGACGGCCCTGCAACCAGACGGAGATATTTGATGTCGCTTCCGATGACCCGCCGTTCCGTGATTGCCGGCGCGCTGGCCATGCCTTTCATCGCCCGGGCGGGCTTTGCCCAGGCGCCGACCAGGGTGCGCTTCACGCTCGACTGGAAATATCAGGGCGTGCACGCCTGGTTCTACGTGGCGCGCGACAAGGGCTACTTCAAGGAGGAGGGGCTCGATGTCGTAATCGACCAGGGCGAAGGCTCGGCGGCGACGATCGCCCGCATCATGACCGGCAATTACGAGGCCGGTTTCGGCGATATCAACGCGCTGATCGCGGCCGCCGCTCAGAAACCGACCCAGTCGCCGCGCATGATCTACGAGATGTACAACAAAGGTCCCGGGGCGGTGGTCGTCCGCGCCGACGGTCCGATCAAGAGCCTGAAAGATCTCGAAGGACGCAGCGTCGGCGCACCCGCCGGCAGCGCCTCGGCGCGGCTGCTGCCGCTGCTCGCGCGCATCAACGGCGTCGACAACAGCAAGATCAATTTCCAGAACATCGCCGCCAATCTCCAGGAGCCGATGCTGATCGGCAACAACATCGATGCGATTCTCGGCTTCAATTATTCGATCTACATCAACCTGCTGCAGACGAAGCTCAATCCCGACAAGGACGCGCGCTGGTTTGCCTATGCCGATCACGGCCTCGATCTTTATTCCAACGGCGTGATGGCCTCGCAGGAATTCATCAAGAGCAATCCGGATGCGGTCAAGCGCCTGGTGCGCGCGATCCATCGCGGCTTCAAGGCGACGGTTGCCGATACCGATGGCGCCATCAAGTCGATGCTCGCGGTCGAGCCGCTTCTCAACGCGTCGGTCGAGAAGCAGCGGCTCGAATATACCTTGCGCAACGTCATGGGCACGGAATGGACCAAGGCCAACGGCTTCGGTGGTGTCGATCCCAAGAAGCTCGACACATCGATCAAGGCGGTGGTCGAAGGCTATCAGTTGCCGCGCACGCCGGGCCCCGAGGAAGTGTTCGACGCGAATTTCCTGCCTGCGGCCGCCGAAAGCAAAATCGTTCTGCCGGGCTGATCGGTTCGTCACGCATCCATTCAAGGAGGAAAGTATTATGCCGGGTATTCCCGAGATCGACATCGCCGGCTTCATGGCCGGCGATGCCGCCGCCTCAAGGAAAATCTATGCCGAGGTCAATGCCGCGCTTCAGGACGTCGGCTTCTTCACGATTGTCGGCCATGGCGTGCCGTCCGAAACCATCGGTGCCTTGCGCAACGGCGCCAAGGCATTCTTCGATATGCCGTCGGATACCAAGCAGCGTTTCGTCAATCCGCGGGGCAGCATCAGCCGCGGCTATGTCGGCATCGGCCTGGAAAATCTCGGCCGGACCCTGGGCGGCGGCGCCTCGATCGACATCAAGGAGCAATTGGCGTTCGGCCGTTTCGAGGTGCCGGACACGGCCTATTACAAGCAACCCTTCGCGGTGACGGCGTTCGAGCCCAATATCGTGCCCGACGTCCCGCCCGGGTTCGATGGGGTGGTGCGCGGCTATTACCGGCACATGGAGGAGTTGACGCGGACGCTGCTGCGCATCTTTGCCGGCGCGCTCGACGTCGCACCGGATTTCTTCGTCGAATTCTTCGACAAGCACACCAGCGTCATGCGTATCATCAACTATCCTGATCAATCCGGTATTGCGATGGATGCCGCCAAGACCCGCTCCGGCGCACACACCGATTACGGCGCGCTGACCATCCTGCTGGCGGAGAAGGCGCTGGGCGGTCTGCAGATAAAGTTGCGACACGGGGACTGGGTCGATGTCGATCCCAAGCCCGACGCCTTCATCGTCAATATCGGCGACCTGATGGCGATGTGGACCAACGACCATTGGGTCTCGAACCTGCACAGGGTGTCGAATCCGCCGCCCAATCCGGGCCAATCGACGCGCCGGCTGTCGGTGGCCTATTTCGCGCACGCCAATTACGACGCGCTGATCCGCTGCATTCCGACCTGCATGTCGGACACGGTGGCGGCCAGGCATCCGCCGGTGCTGGCCGGCGAACACCGCAAGGCGAAGGTGGCCTTGTCGAAGGCGTCGTAACAACAAAAAACCGGCGCGGCCCCAAGGGTCGCGCCGGCTCGATGTTCGGACGGGTTCGGCTTTTTAGGCCGCCGGCTTGCGCTCGGGGGCCTTGAGGCGCTTGTCGAGATATTGCTCGACCGAGCCAAGCAACGTATCGACCTTGCCGTCGAAGAAGTGGTTGGCGCCGGGCACCACCTTCTGCTCGATGACGATGCCCTTTTGGGTCTTCAGCTTTTCGACCAGCGTGTTGACGTCCTTGGCGGGCACCACCGCATCCTTGTCGCCATGGATGATCAGGCCCGAAGACGGGCAGGGGGCCAGGAACGAGAAGTCGTAGAGGTTGGCCGGCGGGCAGATCGAGATGAAGCCCTCGATCTCCGGACGGCGCATCAGCAGCTGCATGCCGATCCAGGCGCCGAAGGAGAAGCCGGCGATCCAGCAGCTCTTGGCCTCCGGATTGATGGTCTGCGCCCAGTCGAGCGCGGCGGCCGCGTCCGACAATTCGCCGGTGCCGTGGTCGAAGGAACCCTGCGAGCGGCCGACGCCACGGAAGTTGAAGCGCAGCGCCGAGAAGCCGCGGTGCACGAACGCGTAGTAGAGCTGGTAGATGATCTGATGGTTCATCGTGCCGCCGAACTGCGGGTGCGGGTGCAGGATGATGGCGATCGGCGCGTTCTTCTGCCGCGCCGGATGGTAGCGGCCCTCGATGCGGCCGGCCGGACCGGTGAAAATGACCTCTGGCATGGATATACCCTTCAACTCCAAGGTGGCCGTCCAAGCCATTGTAAGAACGGGCTTTTGGAGGCGTTTGGGCCTGAACAATTCCAGTTTGGAATTATTCTAATTATATGGTTTTCGCTGGCCAGCGGCGCTGCAATGGCTATAACTGGCCCGGTCGGATGCCGGCTTCTACCACAGGGGCCGGGGCAAAAAGCAAGCTTTTTGCGTGGCCTAGCCCGACCGGGGCGGAGCGCCACGGTATCGCGTTACTCGAAGGTTTCATGACTGCGCGCGCTTACTTTGACTGGAATGCGACCGCGCCGCTGCGGGATGAGGCCCGCGCGGGGCTGCTGGCTGCGCTGGACGTGACCGGCGCGGCATCGTCCGTGCATTCGCAAGGCCGGGCCGCCCGCGCGCTCGTCGAGAAGGCCCGCGGCCAGGTGGCTGCGCTGGTCGGGGCCGAGGCCAAGTCGGTCATTTTCACCAGCGGCGCCACCGAAGCCAACATGCTGGCGCTGACGCCGGATCTCGTGGTGCTGGGCAAGCCCTTCACCTGCGACCGGCTGTTCGTATCGGCCATCGAACATGCGTCCGTGCTCGGCGGCGGCCGGTTTCCGGCCGACAAGGTCGAGCGGCTGCCCGTGACGGCCGAGGGTATCGTCGATCTGAACGCCTTGCGCGCGGCGCTGAAGGGCTTCGAACGGCCGCTGGTGTCGGTGATGCACGCCAATAACGAGACCGGTGTTGTCCAGCCGATCACTGATGTTGCCGCGATCGTCCACGCGGCCGGCGGCGTGCTCCACGTCGACGCCGCGCAGACCGCCGGCCGGATCGATTGCGACATCGCGGCGCTTGGCGCCGATATGCTGACGATTTCATCGCACAAGCTCGGCGGCCCGCAGGGCGTCGGCGCGCTGGTGCTGAACGGCCCGCAGCCGGCGACGCCGCTGATCAAAGGCGGCGGGCAGGAGCGCGGTTTCCGCGCCGGCACGGAAAACGTTGCCGCCATCGCCGGTTTCGGCGCTGCGGCCGAAGCTGCCGCGCGCAGCCGGCAAGCGGCCGCGACGCGCATGGCGGCCTTGCGTGACATGTTCGAGGCGCGGCTCAGGGCCGAGACCCCGGACGTCGTCATTTTCGGCGCCGGCATGCCGCGCCTGCCGAACACGTCGCTGTTTACGGTTCCCGGGCTGAAGGCTGAAACCGCGCTGATTGCCTTCGATCTCAACGGGATAGCCGTGTCGTCCGGTTCCGCCTGCTCGTCGGGCAAGGTCGGCGCCTCCCATGTGCTCGCCGCGATGGGCGTGGAGCCGGCGCTGGCCGCCGGCGCGATCCGCGTCTCGCTGGGCTGGACCACGACCGAAGCCGAGGTCGAAAGCCTTCTAAATGCTTGGAAAAAGGTGGTGGCGACCTTACTTAAGAGGCACGCGCAAGCCGCCTGAACCGAATTCACACAGGGAACGATCGCGACCGAACAGCGCGAACCGACCATAACCGACTGATCCAACCCGCGGTCCTTGAAACCGTGAGCGGAGGGAAGAATGCCGGCCGTACAAGAGACCGTCGATCGGGTCCGCCAGATCGACGTTGACCAATACAAGTATGGATTCGTCACCGAGATCGAATCCGAAAAAGCCCCGAAGGGGCTGAACGAAGACACCGTCCGTTTCATCTCGGCCAAGAAGAACGAGCCGCAGTGGATGCTCGACTGGCGCCTTGAGGCGTTCCGTCGCTGGCAGACCATGAAGGAGCCGACCTGGGCGCGCGTCAGTTATCCCAAGATCGACTATCAGGACGCCTACTATTACGCCGCGCCGAAGGCGTTCAAGGCGCCGAAGTCGCTGGCCGACGTCGATCCGGAATTGCTGCGCACCTATGAGAAGCTCGGCATTCCGCTCAAGGAGCAGGAGATCCTCGCCGGCGTGCGCAAGCAGGGCGAGCCGAGCCAGCTCGACGGCGACATGCTCGAAGGCATGCGTTCGTCCGGCCGCGTCGCGGTCGATGCCGTATTCGACTCGGTGTCGGTGGCCACCACCTTCAAGGAAGAGCTCAAGCGCGCCGGCGTGATCTTCATGCCGATGTCGGAAGCGATCCAGGAGCATCCCGACCTCATCAAGAAGTATCTGGGCTCGGTGGTGCCGACCACGGACAACTTCTTTGCGACGCTGAACTCAGCGGTGTTCTCCGACGGCTCGTTCGTCTACGTGCCGAAGGGCGTGCGCTGCCCGATGGAGCTGTCGACCTACTTCCGCATCAACGAGCAGAACACCGGCCAGTTCGAGCGCACGCTGATCATCGCCGACGAGGGCGCCTACGTCTCGTATCTCGAAGGCTGCACCGCGCCGATGCGCGACGAGAACCAGTTGCACGCCGCCGTGGTCGAACTGGTTACGCTGGACAATGCCGAGATCAAATACTCGACGGTACAGAACTGGTACCCCGGCGACGCCGACGGCAAGGGCGGCATCTTCAACTTCGTCACCAAGCGCGGCGACTGCCGTGGCAAGAACTCGAAGATTTCGTGGACCCAGGTCGAGACCGGCTCGGCGATCACCTGGAAATATCCAAGCTGCATCCTGCGCGGTGATGGTTCGCGCGGCGAGTTCTACTCGATCGCGATTTCGAACGGCCACCAGCAGGTCGATAGCGGCACCAAGATGATCCATCTCGGCAAGAACACCGTCAGCCGGATCATCTCCAAGGGCATCTCGGCCGGCAAATCGCAGAACACCTATCGCGGCCTCGTCACCGCGCATCGCCGGGCGACCGGCGCGCGCAACTTCACCAACTGCGATAGTCTGCTGATCGGCGACAAGTGCGGCGCGCACACCGTGCCCTATATGGAAGCCAAGAATTCGTCGGCGGTGTTCGAGCACGAAGCCTCCACCTCGAAGATCTCCGAGGACATGCTGTTCTACTGCCAGAGCCGCGGCATGTCGGCGGAAGAGGCGACCGCGCTCGTGGTCAACGGCTTCGTCAAGGACGTGCTGCAGCAGCTGCCGATGGAATTCGCCGTCGAGGCGCAGAAACTGATTTCGATCAGTTTGGAAGGAAGTGTAGGTTAGGCGCTTTTTGAGGCCGGCGTGCAAGGGGCTTAAGATGGGCATTTTGAAAAGTCATGTTGAATTGCAGCAGCAGAAAGAGGCGGCTGAACAGAGGCAAAATGCTGCAATTCTCGAAGAGTGGAGTCGCCAAGCTAGGGAGCTTGCGGCGGAGTTTAAGGCCGACGCAACAGAGATCGCGGGACAGGTTATTGATGTTGCGATCCATCAAAACGTGGTTTCGCTTACAAAGAAAAATGGAAAGTCAATTCGTGTGACGTGTGTTGGAGATCACATGTACCGTGTTGCCATACCATCCCGGCAAGATCACGGTTTCTTTACGCTAGATAAATCCAACGAGTATGACGCGCCGCTATCTGACATGCTTGATGCGGTCGTAGATTGGTTAAAGGTGGCAAATTGAGTTTACTTGAGATCAAGAACCTGCATGTCGAGATCGAAGATGAGGGCAAGAAGATCCTCAACGGTCTCAATCTGACCATCGAGAAGGGCCAGATCGCCGCCATCATGGGGCCGAACGGCTCCGGCAAATCGACGCTGGCTTATGTGCTGGCCGGCCGGCCCGGTTATGCCGTGACGGAAGGCGATGTCCTACTCCACGGCGAGAGCATCCTCGAGATGGCGCCGAACGAGCGCGCCGCCAAGGGCGTGTTCCTGGCCTTCCAGTATCCGGTCGAAGTGCCGGGCGTCGCCACCATGACCTTCCTGCGCACGGCGCTGAACGCCCAGCGCAAGCTGCGCGGCGAGAACGAAGTCTCGACGCCGGAATTCATCAAGCTGGTCCGCGAGACCTCCGACAAGCTGGGCATCAGCCAGGACATGCTGCGCCGGAGCGTCAATGTCGGCTTCTCCGGCGGCGAGAAGAAGCGCGCTGAAATTCTGCAGATGGCGATTTTGCAGCCGAGCCTCGCCGTGCTCGACGAGACCGATAGCGGCCTCGACATCGATGCGCTGCGCATCGTGTCTGAAGGCGTCAATCGCCTGCGCTCGCCGGAGCGCTCGATGATCGTCATCACGCATTATCAGCGCCTGCTCGACTACATTGTGCCGGACGTGGTGCACGTCATGGCCAAGGGACGGGTCGTGCGCTCAGGCGGCAAGGAATTGGCGCTCGAACTCGAAGCCAATGGCTACGCGCAATACACGGACGAGGCGGCGTGATGCGGTTGCGCGCCATATTCACGGCGTCATGCCCGGCCTTGTGCCGGGCATCCACGCCTTTCTTGTCTGAACCAATCAAGACGTGGATGGCCGGGACAAGCCCGGCCATGACGTTCGAGGGGTTCTTGCGACATGGCTGACGTAACTCCCATCAGGACACCCGCTGAGCAGGCGCTCGCTGCCGCATATGATGGCGCGCGCGGCAAGCTGCCGGGCAAGGGCGCGGTCGCCTCGCTGCGCGAGGACGCTTTCAAGCGCTTCGACGCCAAGGGGCTGCCGACGCGCCGCGTCGAAGAGTGGAAATACACCGACCTGCGCACGGGCTTGCGCGAAGCGCTGCCGCTCGCCGCGCCGCCGGATGCCACCGCCAAGGCCAACGCCAAGGACGCCGGCGCCGTCTTCGCGGCTTTGAAGCCGCGCAAGCTGACCTTCGTCGATGGCGCTTTCGTTGCGGAGCTGTCGGACCTCACGCCGGAAGCCGGGCTTTCCATCGGCTCGATGGCCGAGGCGCTGACCAAGGGCGACGCCGAGGTCACGGCCAGGCTCGGCAAGACCTTCGAGACCGACGACATCGCGGTCGCGCTCAACACCGCGCTGATGGGCGATGGCGTCGTGATCCGCGTTGCCGCCGGCGCCGCGCTCAAGCGGCCGCTGCATCTGGTGTTCGTCACGCTGAGCAAGGCGTCATCCTTCACCCGATCGCTGGTCGTGGTGGAGAAGGGCGCGAGGGTGGCGATCGCCGAAAGCCATGAGGGCGTTGCCGCGCAGGTCAACACCACGCTGGAATTGATTGTCGGCGACGAGGCCGAGGTCGATTACTACAAGGTCGTCGCCAATCGCGGCGTCCATCTCGGCAGCCTGATGCTGAGCGCCGGCAAGAAAGCGCGCTTCGACACCTTCGTGCTGAACCACGATGTCGGTATTGTGCGTAACCAGAGCTTCGTGCGCTTTGCCGGTCAGCATTCCAAGGGCGCCATGCGCGGGGTCAATCTGCTGCGCGCCGAGGAGCATGTCGACAACACGCTGCTGATCGAGCACGCCGCCGCGCATTGCGCCGGCCGCGAGCAATTCAAGGCGGTGCTGGATGGCGAGAGCCATTCGGTGTTCCAGGGCAAGATCGTGGTCAATCCCGGCGCCCAGAAGACCGACTCCAAGATGATGACGCGGGCGCTGCTGCTCTCCGACGCGGCCGAGGCCGACAACAAGCCGGAGCTGGAAATCTTCGCCGACGACGTGGTGTGCGGCCATGGCGCCACCGCCGGCGCGCTCGACCCGACGCTGAAGTTCTATCTGATGTCGCGCGGCATCGACGAGGCGCAGGCCGAGTCGCTGCTGATCCAGGCCTTCATCGGTGAGACCGTGGAGGAGATCGCGGACGAAGGCTTCCGCGACGCCATCATGAACGCAGCATTGGCCTGGCTGGCGACGCGCGAGGTGAAGGCATGACCGAGCACAGCCTCATTCTCCGGTCATTCCAGCGAAAGCGGGAATCCAGCGTTTTCTTTATTAAAGCGAAGAGCTGGGTCCCCGCCTTCGCGGGGACGAGCGGGATTTTGTTTGCTCTGAGAGCAAAGTTGTGACCATGCACCCGGCAGTTTCCAACGGCACCTACGACATCGACAAGATTCGCGCCGATTTTCCGGCGCTGGACATGCAGGTCTATGGCAAGCCGCTGGTTTATCTCGACAACGCCGCCTCGGCGCAAAAGCCGCAGGCCGTGCTCGACCGCCTGATGAAGGCCTATACCCGCGAATACGCCAATGTGCATCGCGGCCTGCATTACCTCGCCAACGAGGCGACCGAGGCCTATGAGGGCGCGCGCGAGAAGGTCCAGAAATTCATCAACGCGCCGCGCAAGGAAGAGGTCATCTTCACGCGCAACGCCACCGAGGCGCTCAATCTGGTGGCCTCGAGCTTCGGCGCCGGGCGCCTCAATGAAGGCGACGAGATCGTCATCTCGATCATGGAGCACCACTCCAACATCGTGCCGTGGCATTTCCACCGCGAGCGCAGTGGCGCGGTGATCAAGTGGGCGCCGGTGGACGAGGAGGGCAATTTTCTCCTTGATGAGTTCGAGAAGTTGCTGACCCCGCGCACCAGGATCGTCGCCATCACGCAGATGTCGAATGCGCTCGGCACCGTGGTGCCGGTCAAGGACGTCGTGCGCATCGCCCATGCGCGCGGCATCCCCGTGCTGGTCGACGGATCGCAAAGCGCCGTGCACATGGACATCGATGTCCAGGACATCGGCTGCGACTTCTTCGTCATGACCGGCCACAAGCTCTACGGCCCGACAGGCATCGGCGTGCTGTGGGGCAAGATGGAACATCTCGAGGCGATGCGGCCGTTCAACGGCGGCGGCGAGATGATCCGCGAAGTGTTCGAGGATCGCGTCACCTATGGCGAGCCGCCGCACAAGTTCGAGGCCGGTACGCCGCCGATCGTGCAGGCGATCGGGCTCGGGGCCGCGCTCGATTACATCCAGTCGGTCGGCAAGGCGCGCATTCGCTCTCACGAATTGGAATTGGTCAAATATGCCCATGAGAAGCTGGGCCAGATCAATTCGCTGCGCATCATCGGGACCGCGAAAGACAAGGGGCCGATCGTCTCTTTCGAGATGAAAGGTGCCCACGCCCATGATATTGCGACGGTGATCGACCGCTCCGGCGTCGCCGTCCGCGCCGGCACTCATTGCACCATGCCGCTGCTCGCGCGGTTCGGTGTCACGGCGACCTGCCGGGCTTCGTTCGGCCTGTACAACACCAAGGCCGAGGTGGACACTCTGGCCAGCGCGCTGATCAAGGCGCAGGAGTTCTTCGCGTGACCGATAGCACCAGCGACGACACCGTGAAACAGGATGCGCCCGCCGCGGCGCCGGCGCCCGAAATCAGCGATCCGAACGCGGCCGTGACCGGTTCCTCGGCGCTGCCGCAGGAGGAGCTCAACCGGCTGACCGACGAGATCATCGCCGGCATCAAGACGGTGTACGACCCGGAAATTCCGGCCGACGTCTATGAACTCGGCCTGATCTACAAGATCGACATCGGCGACGACCGCACCGTGAAGGTCGACATGTCGCTGACCTCGCCGAACTGCCCGTCGGCGCAGGAACTGCCGATCATGATCGAGAACGCCGTATCCGCCGTTCCTGGCGTTAAAGAAACCAAGGTCTCCGTGGTCTGGGATCCGCCGTGGGACCCGAGCCGCATGTCCGATGAGGCGCGCCTCGTTCTCAACATGTGGTGAGTTTAAAATTCGGGAATCGGTGCTTAGATTAGGGTGAACTGACGAGGACGATCATGGCGACTGCCACTGCGAGACCCCGACCCCAGGTGATGCGGCTGACCGAAGCCGCCGCGACCCGCATCAAGGCGGTGATGGCGAACGCCGACAAGCCGGTGGCGGGCCTGCGCGTCGGCGTCAAGAACGGCGGCTGCGCCGGCATGGAGTACACCATGGAATATGCCGACGCCGTGAAGCCGACCGACGAAGTCATCGAGGACAAGGGCGTCAAGATCCTGATCGACCCCAAGGCGGTGCTGTTCCTGCTCGGCACCGAAATGGACTTCAAGACGGAGAAGCTGTCGTCTCAGTTCGTGTTCAACAATCCGAACCAGACCTCGGCTTGCGGCTGCGGCGAGAGCGTCCAGCTGACGCCCGCAAAGGCGGGCGACGAAGCCGCCGCGCATTAGGCGCGGGGTTGGGTCATGGACGAGGATTTCCTCCATGACCTCTTTGCCGAATTCGGCGCCATTGAGATTAAGCGCATGTTCAGCGGGCGCGGGATCTACGCCCGCGGCGTGATTTTCGGTATCATCTCCCGCGACGGCGCCATCCATTTCAAGACCGACGAGCGCACGCGCGCAGCCTTCGAGCAGGAGAACACCAAGCCGCTGACCTTCACGAAGAAGAGCGGCCAGCGCATGGTGACGTCCTACTGGCGCTTGCCGGAGCGGCTCTATGACGATCCGGCCGAGTTGGCGGACTGGGCGCGCGAGGCGGTGAGGGTGGCGCTGGCGGTCACCGTCGGGAAATCCGTAACCAGGAAGACGCCGGCCGGGTCCAAGGCTGACAGAAAGCCCGCCGGGAAATCAAAAAATAAATCAAAGAAGAAAAGTGTGCCCAAGTCGTCGCCGCGCAAGGCAGGGCGGGTCTAGGCCGGCCTGCACCGCTTGACTCATTCCCGGGTTTGTCCGCGAATGGCCAGGCGTTCGCGGGGTGGTTGAGGTTATGGCGTTGCGTGGGGCTGTCGGTGCCGTTATTCGGACCGCTGGTTTGCTGTCATTTCTGGCATTGAGCGCGGCCGGCCTTGCCCGGGCGGAGCCGATCGTCGCGGCGGGCGTGCCGAACTTCTGCCAGGAGGCAGCCGACAACGCCGACAACGGCGCCTTTTTCGCGGTCGGCGAGACCTGCGCCAAGGTCACGGCTGGAATCTCCTACAGCTACCAGCGGGCGAGCCGGAGCGGCGACGTGCCGCGCATCGTCAACCGCAACGGCACCGTGTCGCAGAATACGGACTCGCAGACGCTCACCGCTAGCAGCGGACTGGAGCTGACGCGCCAGACCTCGCTCGGCCTGTTCAAGTCCACCATCGCCGGGGAGTGGTCGAAATCGACCGGCGACGGCACCGCGAGTGGCAGCGCCTATTTCACCGGCTGGAGCGCGGGCCTGGGCGGCCTCACGGTCGGCTACAGCGGCACGCTGATGAGCTTCTGGGAAGGCAGCTTCCTCACCAGCGCCAGTTCGCCCGCGCGCTCGGCAACGTCCGTTGTCTACGAGCACGCTTTGGATGAGCGCAACAAGATCGCGGTCGGCATCGAGTCCAACCTGCCGACCTCGCCGAACGCGAACACCGACATCTGGAGCTTCGACTTTTCCAGTCCGATCTATGCGCTGCGCTGGCGACGCGAGACCGAGGCATTCACCACGCACTTGTCCGGTGTCGCGCGCCGCGCCGATTTCTCGCGCTCGCCGCTGGCGCCGTTCCTGCCGAATACCGCGGCGACCCGCACCGGCTGGGCGGCCAGCGCCGGCATGACGATCCCGGCGCCTATTATCGCCGCGGGCGATGCTTTCAGCTTTCAGGCCACCTACGCCGTCGATGCCTCGTCCTATCTCGGCACGACCAACGATCTCGTCGTCTATCAGAGCGTCGTGCGCTCGCTCGGGCCGACCAAAGGCTGGAGCGCGGTAGCGTCCTATCACCACGAATGGTCGGCGCAGTTTGAGTCGAACGTGTTCGCGAGCTTCGTATCGGTCAAGGCGGACCTGCTGGCCGCCAAGCCGCAGAGCGACACTTTCCGCACCGCGGTCAATCTGTACTGGAAACCGGTCGAGCGGCTGAAATTCGGCGTCGAACTCGGCTATGTCGATATCACGATCGAGCCGAACGGCTTTGCCGGCTATTTCAACGGCAATAGCGGCCGATCCTATATCGGCACATTGTCGGTGTCGGCTGAGCTTTAGGGCAGGGCGGCGAAGGCCTCAGGCCACCTGCATTTGGTCGGGCGGGACTTCCGGATCGGCCTCGCACAACACGCAGTTGCGGCCGTTGCGCTTGGCGGCGTAGAGGCAGGCGTCGGCGCGCTCGATCAGGGTTGCGGCGGTATCGTCCGCCTGCAGGGAAGCGACGCCGATGGAGATGGTGACGCGGCCGAGATGTTCGCCGGTGGAGCGCTTCATCAGTTCCTTGGTCATCACCGCGCGGCGGATGTGGTCCGCGACGGTGAGGGCGGATCGCAGCACCGTGTTGGGTAAGATCACGGCAAACTCCTCGCCGCCGTATCGCGCCGCCGTGTCCTGTCCCTTCACATTCTGCTTCACCGACATGGCGACGAGGCGCAGCACCTGGTCGCCGGTCAGATGGCCGAACGTATCGTTGAATTTCTTGAAGTGGTCGATGTCGGTGAGCATCAGCGACAGCGGCTCGCCGGTATCGCGCGCGAATGCGATCGCATCCTGCAGCGTCGTGTCGAAGAACTTGCGGTTGGCGAGCTGGGTCAGTGGATCGGTGAGGCTCTCGGTGCGCACCGCTTCGAGGTTGACCTGAAGCTCCGTGATTTCTTTCTTGGAAGCGGAGAGGCGCTCTTCGAGCTGCTGGTTCGACTCTTCCATTTCCTTGGCAGTCGCCACCAGGCCTTCGACGATGGCGCGCAGGCCTTCGCGATCCGAGGCGCCAATCTTCTCGCTCATCCCGGCGAGGCTTTCGGTATAGGTCGAGGCGCTGCCGGCCGCGGCGTCGATCATCGCCATGACTTGTTCGATCTCGCCCATGACCTTGGAGCCGACGGTGTCAATGCGATCGGAAAGGCGGGAAGGCGCCAGATAGGCTTCGTAGACGCTGTCGAGATCGGCCTCCGAGAGGCTGCCGTTCTGACTCAGCGTCTCGTTAATTTTCTGATTGAGCGAGGGCTGATAGCCGGTCGCGTAAGCGTACCAGATTTCATAATTTCGGGGTGTCGCAGGCTGGCGCAGCGCCCTGATCTGGCTCAGCGCGATGTCGCAGAACGCCATGGTGCGTTCATGTTCGTCACCGTGCCCGCTCATACTCAAAAAACCCCCTGGAGGCGTCTTTGCCCGTGGGCCTTATGGCGCGCCACTTCGCGGCCGCGCCGCGTCCCCGGATCGAGACGGTATGCGAGGGATATGAACGAGGGGTAAATGCGGAACCGGTTGCGGTAGTAACGTCACTACCCCTGCGCGCGATGTCCTAACGGGACACTCAGGCCTTTATGTTGACAGGCCGAAGCAGGAACGCCGGCAGATGGCTGCCATCGGTATCGGCGGGCTCGCGGGTGGCGCGCTCTCGATAAGGTTGTGGCTCGGGGGCGGCCTTTGGCGCGCTCTCGGCGCGCTGGGGACGTTCGGCGCGTTGAGGGCGTTCCGCGCGCTGCTGCTGCGGCTGCTCCGGACGCTCATTGCGGCCCTCCGAGCGTCCGCCGGCGCGGCCGCGGCTGCTACGGCCGTTACGGCTTCGGTCATTCGGCTTGCCGCCGCGATGGCGCGGGCGGCCCTTGGCGTCTTCGTCGCTGACCACGACTGGCTCGCCCATCCACGGGATGGGAGCCCCGATCAGCTTCTCGATCGTCGTCACCGACTTGGCGTCGAACGGCGCGACCAATGAAATGGCGGTGCCGGTCAGGCCGGCGCGGCCGGTGCGGCCGATGCGGTGCACGTAATCGTCCGGATGATGCGGAACGTCGAAATTGAAAACATGGCTCACCGCCGGGATGTCGAGACCGCGCGCGGCGACGTCCGAGGCGATCAGCAGCTTGGCGTCGCCCTTGCGGAAGGCATCGAGCGCGGCCATGCGCGCCGACTGGTCGAGATCGCCATGCAGGGCGACGGCGTTGAAGCCGTGCTTGACCAGCGACTTGTGCAGCGCCGCGACTTCGAGCTTGCGGTTGCAGAAGATGATGGCGTTCTTGAAATTCTCGGCGGTGTTGATGAGATGGCGCAAGGTGGCGCGCTTCTCGTAATCCTCGCGGCCGACGGCGACCTGAAGCTGGGTGATGGTGCTGGCGGCGGTGGCGGGCTTCGACACCTCGACGCGCACCGGATTGTGCAGGAAGTTGTCGGCGATGCGCTGGATTTCCGGCGGCATGGTCGCCGTGAAGAACAGAGTCTGGCGCGTGAAGGGCACCAGCTTGCCGATGCGCTCGATGTCCGGGATGAAGCCCATGTCGAGCATGCGGTCGGCTTCGTCGATGATCAGCAATTCGCAGCCCGACAGCAGCAGGCGGCCGCGCTCGGAATGATCGAGCAGGCGGCCCGGCGTCGCGATCAAGACATCGACGCCGCGGACGAGTTTCAAATCCTGGTCGCCGAAGGAGACGCCGCCGATCAGCAAAGCGACGTTGAGTTTGGTGTTCTTGCCGTATTTCTCGAAGCTCTCATAAACCTGCGCGGCGAGTTCGCGGGTCGGCTCCAGGATCAGCGTGCGCGGCATGCGGGCCCGCGCTCGGCCTTTCTCGAGCATGGTGATCATCGGCAGGACGAAGGCGGCGGTTTTCCCGGTGCCGGTCTGCGCGATGCCGAGAACGTCGCGGCGCGCGAGAACGTGGGGAATGGCCTGGGCCTGGATGGGGGTGGGATTTTTGTAGCCGGTTGCTTCGATTGCGCCGAGGACCTTGTCGGACAAACCAAGTTCAGAGAAGGTCGTGGCCGTTGTCGTGCTGACTGCCGTGCCAAGTTCAGGAGAGTTCATAAAACCTCAAAGGGCGAAAATTCGCCAAGCCCGCGCCGGACGTAAGACCAGTTGTCAAAACCGGGTACCCATTTACTGAAACGAGTACAATGCGCGGGAGCACGGTCGAATCTGACTTTTGCTCGGACCGGCTGGCAGGAACATAGGGTGGACGGCCGTAAAGTCAATCCTTCCGCACCGCAGTATGGCTAATTTTGGCTGATTTTTCGGGCGTTTTGCCCTCTGGAGGCTCTGAAATGGCGAATTCGCTGCCGCTCGTGCTGGTTCCCGGCCTTCTTTGCAGCGCCCGGCTGTACGGCCCGCAGGTCGAGGCGCTGTGGCCCGAGGGCCCGGTGACGGTGGCCGATCACCGGCGCGATGACGACGTGGCGGCCATCGCGCGGCGTATCCTCGACAACGCGCCGCCGCGCTTTGCGCTCGCCGGCCTGTCGATGGGCGGCTACATCGCCTTCGCCATGATGCGGCTGGCGCCGGAGCGCATCGAGCGCCTCGCGTTGCTCGACACCTCGGCGCGGCCCGACACCGAGGAGGGCAAGGCCGGCCGCGAGAAATTCATCAAGATGGCGCAAGACGGCAAGCTGATGGACATTGTCGAGACGCTGACGCCGAAGTTCCTGCACCGGAACCATGCCGGCGACGAGCGGTTGAAGGGCATCGTCAAAACCATGGCGCGCGAGACCGGCGTCGAGGCTTTCGTCAAACAGGAGAGGGCGATCATGGGGCGGCCGGATTCACGCCCGCTGCTGGCATCGATCAAATGCCCGACCCTTGTGCTGGTCGGCGATGGCGATGAGCTGACGCCGCCGGATCTCGCCAAAGAAATCGCCGGCGGCATTGCCGGATCGAAACTCGTCATCGTGCCGGAATGCGGCCATCTCTCCACCCTCGAGCAGCCGGACGCCGTCAACGCGGCGATGACGCAATGGCTGCGGGCCTGAACGCATGAACGCCACCCGCGACAATCTCGGTGTCATCGCGCCGCCGCCGCTGATGGCGCTCGCGGTGCTGGTCGCCGGCCTGCTGCTCGACTGGCTGCTGCCGGCCTATGTGCTGAGCGTGCTGCTGGCCTTCGGCACGCGCATCCTGCTCGGCCTCGAACTGATCGGCGGCGGCGCGGCGCTGATCGTCATCGCCATGAAGGCGTTCCGCGCCGCCGGCACCAATGTCGAGCCGTGGAAGCCTTCGACCGCGCTGGTGGCCGGCGGCGTCTTCGCCTATGTGCGCAACCCGATCTATGTCGGCATGATCCTGATCCTCGCCGGGCTGGCGTTTGGGCTGGCATCGGACTGGACTTTGGTGCTGACCATCGTCGCCTTCGTGCCGGCCATCCATTTCGGCGTGGTGCTACGCGAGGAGCGTTATCTCGCGGCGAAGTTCGGCGAGCCCTATGTGCGGTATCTGCGAACGGTGCCGCGCTACGGCCTGCCGCTTTGACGCGCGGCGGCGCGCCGCACAAAAAACCTGCGACTTTGACATAGCGCAGATTGCCGCCGCGCCGCGCGTTGCTATTCTCGTTCGATTGCGGCGCGGGCGGAGTCGACGTTTTTCATGAAGCGGTTTGCGGTGCTCGGCCTTGTGGCCGCTTTGTCTGTCCTCCCGGTCACCGAGCCCGCGACTGCCGCGACCGATCCGGCTCCCGATCAGAACAGCCTCGCTACGCAACAATTCACCGCCGAGCCCGTGTTTCGCGATTTCAATCTGCTGGGCGACTGGGCGGTGGCTTGCGACAAACCGGCTTCGCCGATGAACCCGCATGTGAATGTCAGCGCGCCGGGCGGCGGGCTGATCGTCGAGAGCCACGACGTTGGGTCTGACTTCGCGCCCAATCTCTATCACGTCGTCGCCGCCGTGCGCGCCGGCAAGGATCTCGTCGAGGCGCGGGCGCTGTTTCGCCCCGGCACCGAGGGCGAGGAGACGCAGACTTTGGTGTTGCGCATCGCCAAGGACAAGAAGGGCGTCGACACCCGGCGCACCATGTTCAATCGCGGCGAAGACGGCGTCCGCGTGAAGGACGGCGTGGCGGTACGGAGCGGCGCGAAGACGGCGGTGTTGAAGAGGTGTGGGTAGGAGTTAGGATGCGCAGTTTATCGGAGATCGGTAAGGAGGCGTTCTCGCTCCATGTCGTCAAACGATGCAGGCAATTTTGAGAATATTCCGAGTCGCCTAACCCAGTATTTGCGAGGGGCGGCCGTCGATTTTGACAGAGAGGCTTTCTATTATTTCGCAGCCGCATTTCTCGGAGTTTTCTATCTGAGAAAGAACCTCTTGACCGGCGAAACATGCGATTTTTTAGAGCCTAGGAAAAATACGAGAGGAAATATTTGGTATGGCCACACTGGGCGTATCGTCCTTATTGGCGAGACGCTTTTCATGATGAGAAGTTCGCCCGGGTTCGCTGAGCTTTGCCGTAGGTTGGGCGGACGCGATTTCCGATCGACTTATTTCGAAATGTATGCTGCGCGAATATTTTTAGAGGCAGGATATCAAATACGAGCGAGGCCCGAATCTGGAATTAAAGGGCAAGATTTTGATTTTCAGGCGTCGCGTGACGATGAGACAGTGAATGTTGAAGTAACTGCGCTTACGGCGAAACGATTTTCCGCTCAGACCGTCGAAAACGCGCTTAACCAGAAGCGCAAGCAACTGCCCGATACCGAGCCCGCTCTCATTTTTTGTGTTTTTCCCGAGGATTGGGCGCTGACGCCAAATCTAGGAGGGTTGTTAAACGAGCCCGTAGCTCGTTTCTTTCAGAGTACCCGTAAAGTAGGGGCTGTCGTATTTATGGTCGAGACATACGTAACAGATAAAGACGCTCCAGTTGGAAATTTTTGGATGCATCATGTGTGCTTATTTCACCCTAACCCGCGCAAACCCGTTAAGTCTGCGTCATTCTTTGCGGCTGATGCCTGGATAAATACAAGGCGATCTCCGGGGGAGCCTCCAACGATGAGGCGTGAGAGTGAATTTTTCGCGTGGGCAGATAGTATCTTTTTAAGTAGGGATTCTGTCGCCCAGAAAACTCAAGGTCATCGGGACTAATAAAGCGGTCTTGTCAGCTCCGCCCTCATGGTGAGGAGCGCGCCATCGGCGCGCGTCTCGAACCATGGGGCGGCCTCGATCCTTCGAGACGCGTTGCTACGCAACGCTCTTCAGGATGAGGCCGGTCTGGTGCTGCCGTTATCTTCGTTAAATTCAAGAAGCCGTTTGCGCGCTTCGGCGCGTAACGCAGGGAAATCGACGTCACCAGCGCTGCCGCTGGCGATTCCGGCGTCCCACAGGCTGCGAAGGCGTTCGATATCGGTGTCGTTCGGCTTGAGCGGACGATTTGATGTGTTCGACATCGTGTCTCCCTCATTCTGCTGCCGTCATTCCGGGACGGCCGAAGGCCGGACCCAGAATCCAGAAACGAATTCGGAGTTTGTGTCTGGATTCCGGGTTCGCGGCCGAAAGGCCGCGCCCCGGAATGACCCCAGAGGGGACTAAACGTCCAGCAACTCCTCTGACGCGAACTCCGCCTTCTCCTGGATGAACTCGAAGCGCGCTTCGGCCTTGTTGCCCATCAGGCGCTCGACCGAACTGGCCGCCGCCTTGGCGTCTTCATCCGCCAGCGTCACCTTGAGCAAGGTGCGCTTGTGCGGGTCCATCGTCGTCTCCTTGAGCTGCGCCGCCATCATCTCGCCGAGGCCCTTGAAGCGCGAGACTTCGACCTTGGCATTGGCGTTGAACTCGGTCTTCAGGAGGTGGTCCTTGTGCGCGTCGTTGCGCGCATAGAAGATCTTGCCGCCATGCTGCAGGCGATAGAGCGGCGGCACCGCGAGATAGAGCCGGCCGAGATCGATCAGCTTCGGCATCTGCCGGTAGAAGAAGGTGATCAGCAGCGAAGCGATATGCGCGCCGTCCACGTCGGCGTCGGTCATGATGATGATCTTCTCGTAGCGAAGATCGCCCTCGTTGAAGCTGCTGCCAGTGCCGGCGCCGAGCGCCTGGATGAGATCGGCGAGCTGCTGGTTTTGCGCCAGCTTGTCCCGGCCGGCTGAGGCCACGTTCAAGATCTTGCCGCGCAGCGGCAGCACGGCCTGCGTCCGGCGATCGCGCGCCTGCTTGGCCGAGCCGCCGGCCGAGTCACCTTCGACGATGAACAGCTCGGAGCCTTGCTCGGCGGTGTTGGAGCAGTCGGCGAGCTTGCCGGGCAGGCGCAGCTTGCGCACCGCGGTCTTGCGCGCGATGTCTTTTTCCTGGCGGCGGCGCAGCCGGTCCTCGGCGCGCTCGATGACGAAGTCGAGCAGCTTGTTGGCCTGCACCGGGTTGCCCGACAGCCAGTGATCGAACGGGTCCTTGATGGCGCCTTCGACGATCTTCTGCGCCGCGGCGGTGGCGAGGCGGTCCTTGGTCTGGCCCTGGAATTCCGGCTCGCGGATATAGACCGACAGCATCGAGCCGGAGCCGACCATGATGTCTTCGCTGGTCACCGGGGCGACGCGCTTTTCCTGGCCGATGCGCGCGGCGTGATCCTTGAGGCCGCGGAGCAGGGCGGAGCGCAGGCCGGATTCATGCGTGCCGCCGTCCGGCGTCGGGATGGTGTTGCAGTAGGAGTTGGTGAAGCCGTCGGCATCCGCCGTCCAGGCCACCGCCCATTCCACCGCGCCGTGCTTGCCGCTCTTGCCGGATGAGCCGGAGAAAATGTCGGGATGCACGAAGGTCGAGCCTTCGAGATTGGCGCGCAGATAGTCCGACAGGCCGTTGGCGAAATGGAAGGTCGCCTGCGGTGGCGTGTCGGTGCCCTCGACCAGCGACGGATCGCAGGACCAGCGGATTTCGACGCCGCCATAGAGATAGGCCTTGGAGCGCGCCATCTTGAAGATGCGCACCGGATCGAAGCCGGCCTTCTTGCCGAAGATTTCGTGGTCGGGCTTGAAGCGGATTTTGGTGCCGCGGCGGTTCGGCACGCGGCCGAGCTTTTCCAGCTTGCCCTTCGGCTTGCCGCGCTCGAACACCATTTTGTAAAGCTGCTGCTCGCGCGCGACCTCGACCTCGAGGCGCTCGGACAAGGCGTTGGCGACCGAAACGCCGACGCCGTGCAGACCGCCCGAGGTCTCATAGACGTTGGAGTCGAATTTGCCGCCGGCATGCAGCGTGCACATGATGACTTCGAGCGCCGACTTGTTCTTGAACTTGGGGTGCGGATCGACCGGGATGCCGCGGCCATTGTCATTGACGGTGAGGAAGCCGTCGGCGTCGAGCTCGACCTCGATCCAGTCGGCGTGGCCGGCGAGCGCCTCGTCCATCGAGTTGTCGATGACTTCCGCGAACAGGTGGTGCAGCGCCTTCTCGTCGGTGCCGCCGATATACATGCCGGGGCGGCGGCGCACGGGTTCCAGACCCTCGAGAACCTCGATGTCCTTGGCGCTGTAGCCGCCATCGCCACTGCCGGCCTTCGACGCTTTACGCGCCGAGTCCTTCGGGGCGGGGCGGGCGGCGGGAGCCCGGGAGGCGGCGCCGAACAGGTCGTTGTCGCTACCGGTCTTCTTGGAGTTCGCGGATTTGGCCATAATTACAAGACGTTCGTTAAGGAGCTTCGCGGATCGGATGAGGGCGGACAGGCCAGACAGATGGGTGTCCGGCGAATCATTTGCCAGCGACTATGCCACGGTGGGGCTTCCTTGGCCTGCCTGTGGCCTGTGTCGGAAACGGGGCGGCGAGGGTTGGCGATGGCCCTGGCGGCGGACTGGCGCGATACCGGCCGCTGGGCTAGATCGGCCGCGAATGGAATTCTTTCAATCCAGCTTCGACCAGGTCGTGACCTTCGCGCGTGACAACGCCGCCTGGGCGCCGCCGATCGTGTTCCTTCTGGCCTTCGGCGAGTCGCTCGCCTTCATTTCGTTGCTGATCCCGGCCTGGGGCGCGCTGGTGGCGCTCGGCGCGCTGATAGGCTCGAGCGGCATCAGCTTCTGGCCGGTGTGGGCCGCGGCGGCGCTCGGCGCGGCGCTCGGCGACTGGCTGTCCTACTGGATCGGGCAGAAGCTCGAATATCGCGTCCAGCACATCTGGCCGCTGTCGCGGCATCCGGACCTCATCCCGCGCGGCGAACGCTTCATGCGCAAATGGGGCATGCCGGGCATTTTCATCGGGCGCTTCTTCGGGCCGCTGCGCGCCTCGGTGCCGCTCATCGCCGGCATCTTCGAAATGCCGTTCTGGTCGTTCCAATTGGCGAATATCACCTCCGCCTTCGTGTGGGCGGCGGTGCTGCTGACGCTCGGGGACGGCATCTCGCGGTTGCTGTCGCTGTGGCCGTGGTAACGACGCTGTGACCGGGGTGCGGCGTAACGACCCGGAATTCGGCCACCGGCGCGGTGTTAGCTTGTCCGCGCAACGCGCTTTCAGCGCCGCCGCATAAAGACGATCCAATCGGGAGATCAGGATGTTCGAGCTTTCACGCCGCAATCTCATGACCGGCGCGGCCACCGCCGCTGCCGGAGTCGCCGCAACGCCGCTGACTTTGGCGGCGGCGAACGCGCAGGCCGCAGGCGGCGCCGTATCGCCGCTCACCGGCGTCTACGCCTACAAGTTCGGCGATGTCGAGATCATCCAGGTGTTCGACGGCGCGCGCACCTTTCCGATTCCGGACAACTTCATTGTCAATGTGTCCAAGGAAGACACGGCCAAGGCCTATGCCGGGCAGTTCATGCCGGCGGGGCAGCTCACCATCACCTTCTCGCCGCTGATCGTGAAGACCGGCGGCAAGACCATCGCCATCGACACCGGCAACGGTCTGGCTGCCAACGGCGCGACCAAGGGCGCGGTCGGCAACGCGCGGCACAGCATGGCCGCCGCCGGCATCGATCCGAAGGCGATCGACATCGTGCTGATCTCGCATTTCCATGGCGACCACATTGGCGGTCTCAAGAATGCCGACGGCACGCCGGCCTTTCCGAACGCGGAGATTCTGGTGCCGGCCGTCGAGCAGGCGTTCTGGGGCGACGAGGCCAATGCCGCGAAGGCGAACGGCGCCAACAAGGGCAACTTCGCCAATGTGAAGAAGACGTTCGAGGGGCTCAAACCCACGACCTTCGAAGCCGGCAAGGAAGTCGCGCCGGGCATCACCGCGATGGCGACGCCGGGCCACACGCCGGGCCATACCTCGTTCGTCATTGCTTCGGGCAGCAAGTCCGTGGTGGTGCAGGGTGACATCACCAACCATCCGGGCGTGTTCATGCCGAACCCGGGCTGGCACCTGACCTTCGACAACGAGGCGCAGGTCGCCGAGGCGACGCGCCGGAAGTTCTATGACATGGCGTCAGCCGACAAGCTGCCGATCATCGGCTACCACTTCCCGTTCCCGTCGGCGGGCTATGTCGAGAAGTCGGGCACCGGCTACCGGCTCGTGCAGGCGCATGTACTGAGCTGAGTGCCGAACTGACCGCTTTTTCCGATTTCGATGCGAAAGGCCGCCTTGAGGGGCGGCCTTTTTGCATTCCGGCTGCATTCCGGCCGGGATTGACCGGTTCCGGCCCGCGCCCTATATCGCGGCCATGATGACGATTTGCACACGAAACGCACGTCCACGCCGCCGTATCGACACGGCGCGGCTGCGTTTTCGTCTGTAAACGCCCCCCGTGCCGCCGGACATTGCCGCGGCGCTTCGAGAACCTTCCCGACCGCTGCCGTTATCTCCGGCAACCCGTTCGCTCCTCAAAAGGGCGAGTGCCGTTTCCGACCGCTTCGCGCGGCGCATGAATTCAAGGACCTAACATTATGGCGACAAAGGCAAAGATCGGCGTTCTCGGCGCCTCTGGCTACACCGGTTCGGAACTGGTGCGGATGCTGCTGCGCCACCCGCGCGCCGAGATCGCGCTGCTGACCGCGGAGCGCTCGGCCGGCAAGCCGATGCGGGAAGTCTTCCCGCATTTCTCGCCTTACGACCTGCCGGATCTGGTCGCCCTCGAAGGCCTCGACTGGAAGGCGCTGGCGCTCGACGTGGTGTTCTGCGCGCTGCCGCACGCCACGACGCAGAAGGTGCTCAAGGATCTGCTCACCGCTGCGCCGGACACCAAGGTGGTCGATCTGTCGGCCGATTTCCGGCTGTCGGACACGGCCGCCTATGCCAAATGGTACGGCCACGAGCATCATGCGCCGGAGCTGCAGAAGGAGGCCGTCTACGGCCTCGTCGAAATTCACCGGCGCGACATCCGCAAGGCGCGGCTGGTCGCCAATCCCGGCTGCTACACCTCCGGCGCGCAACTGCCGTTGACGCCGCTGATCCGCAACAAGGCGATCGACCTCGACGAGATCGTCATCGACGCCAAGTCCGGCATGACCGGCGCGGGGCGCGCCGCCAAGGAGGCGATGCTGTTCTCGGAAGTGTCCGAGGGCTTCAACGCCTATGGCGTCGGCAAGCACCGGCACATGGCCGAACTCGATCAGGAATTCTCGCTGGCTGCCGGCCGGGAGGTGACGGTGAGCTTCACGCCGCATCTCCTGCCGCAGAACCGCGGCATCCTCTCGACCATCTATGTGCGGGGCCGGCGCGGCCGCACCGCGCAGGATCTTCACGAGATACTTTCAAAGTTCTACGCGAAGGAACCCTTCGTGCATGTTCTGCCGTTTGGCGAAACGCCGCACACCCGGCACGTCCGCGGCTCGAACATGACCATGATCGGTGTCGTTGCCGACCGCATCGAGGGCCGGGCGATCATCATCTCGGCGCTCGACAATCTGGTGAAGGGCGCTTCCGGTCAGGCGATCCAGAACATGAACCTGATCATGGGCTATCCCGAGACCATGGGCATCGATCAGGTCGCGCTGTTTCCCTGAGAGCCCGTCATTCCGGGGCCGCCCGATAGGGCGGGACCCGGAATCCATAACCCCGGCGCTGCGGGGGTTGGAGTCCGGGCTCGCCGGCCCGTCAGTCACGCGCGTTTCCGTCACGCCGTTGTGGGCCTGTCTTGCCGTCCCGGAATGGAAGAGCGTAGCATTGAAGGAGAATTAGGGTCGAGGCGGTGGTATGGCCAAAATGATTCTGAATGTAGCCGTTTTTGGCTTTTTCCTGCTTGTCGTTTGCGTCCTAGGTTTCTTTCTTTGGAAGACGCTATTTACTCCCGAAACGTATGGTCAAATTGATAAAAATACTGAAATAGCTCGCAGCAGTGGGCAGCCCAGTAAGCAAGGGTCGGGTGGAGATAGCTCTTCGTCCAATGGTTCGAAATCCACCGAGGAAGCTATTGCTGACTACACTAAATGGTTGGCCATCTTCACGCTATTTCTCGTGTTGGCAACGATTGGGCTCTTTATATCTGGAGAGAGAAACGTTGAAGTAGCTCGCAAATCTGCTGACGCTGCGCGACAGTCTGCAGAAGCTAGCAAGTACGCTGTCGAATTGTCCGATAGAACTGCGGAAAGGCAACTGCGTGCGTATATCTCTCCTCATTCAGGAATGGTTCTCGACTTGGCGGGTGCCTATCAAACGGAGCCATTCAGCCTTCGCATAATATTCAAGAACTCCGGTCAGACGCCGGCCTATAGTTTCACAGCGGAAGGGGGAGTCGCATTCGACAAATACCCACTCGCGCAGCCGCTCCAGATCACCGACGGCCCTTCTGGCCCATCTGTAATTGGGCCGGCCGGTGAGTACACGTTGAATGTCGGAATGAAAGCTCTCACAAAAGAACAGTGGGATGCTTTGATGTCGAATACCGCAGCCATTTATGTTCACGGCAAATTCCGTTACCGAGACGCCTTTAAGAAAGATAGACGTGGCAGTTTTCTTTACTTCTATGGCGGCGCTGGCGGGTTGCGCATCGACCGCGCTTTGACTTTCTATCACGAGGGAAATGATGCTGATTAACATCAGCATTCAGGTTGCGCCCCGTGAGGTCCTGCTCATATCAGAGCAACGCGACAACGGTTCTGTTACGGTTGCATCGATTGCATTGTCTTTCCGGAGTATCCTGTAGGGCCGGAGGAGGAATCCAGCTACACTGACCGGGTTCGCTTCTGGATTCCGGGCTCGCCACTTCGTGGCGCCCCGGAATGACGAAGGAGAGCCGGGTCATGTTCGAGGTCGCGAACCAGCCGCCGCCGCTGGAGCCGTATAACCTCTTCGCCAGCGATATCGTGCTGCGCGAATGCGTGACGCGCGAGAGGGCGGACTGGGCCGAGGGTGGTCTCAACGCGCTCGGCGCGACGCTCGGCAAGCCCGAGACCATCAAGCTCGGTTTCGACGCCAACAAATTTACCCCGCAACTGAAAACGCTGGATCGCTACGGCCATCGGCTCGACGAGGTCGAGTTCCATCCGGCCTGGCATGAGCTTATGGCCATCGCGCTGCGCGCCGGGCTGCATTCGAGCCCGTGGGCGAAACCGCAGGCCGGCGCCCATGTCGCGCGCGCCGCCGGCACCTACATGCTCAACCAGATCGAGAGCGGCGTTTATTGCCCGATCGCCATGACCTACGGCTCGGTGCCGACCTTGCAGCACGCGCCCGACATTGCCGCGCAATGGCTGCCCAAAGTGTACGGCCGCGATTACGACAAGCGCTTCGTCCCGGTGCAGGGCAAGACCGCGGCCTTGCTCGGTATGGGCATGACCGAGAACCAGGGCGGCTCCGACCTGCGCACGAATACAACGCGTGCCGAGGCGACGGGCGACGGCTCGTTCCGGCTGTTCGGCCACAAGTGGTTCATGTCGGCGCCGATGTGCGACGGATTCCTCGTGCTGGCGCAATCCGACAAGGGCCTGAGCTGTTTCCTGATGCCGCGCTTCACGCCGGACGGCGAGCGCAACGCCATCCGCATCCTTCGCCTCAAGGACAAGCTCGGCAATCGCTCCAATGCCTCGAGCGAGGTCGAGTTCGAGGGCGCTTATGGGCAGTTGATCGGCGAGGAGGGGCGCGGCATTCCGACCATCATCGAGATGGGCAATCACACGCGGCTGGAATGCTCGGTCGGCTCATCGTCGCTGATGCGCGCCGCCGTGGTGCAGGCGATCCATCATGCGCGGTACCGCACCGCGTTCCAGAAGAAGCTGGTCGATCAGCCGCTGATGACCAATGTGCTCGCCGACCTGGCGCTGGAATGCGAGGCGGCGACCGCGCTGACGTTCCGTCTGGCGCGGGCCTATGACGAGGACGGCGAAGTCGCCACCGTGTTCCGCCGCATCCTCACGCCGGCGGCGAAGTTCTGGATCTGCAAGCGCACGCCCTTCGTGACCTTGGAGGCGATGGAGGTGCTGGGCGGCTCCGGCTACATCGAGGAAAGCGTGATGCCGCGGCTGTATCGCGAGGCCCCGGTCAACTCGATCTGGGAAGGCTCGGGCAATGTGATGTGTCTCGACGTGTTGCGCGCGCTTGGCCGCACTGCCAATGCGGCTGAGATACTTCATGCCGAACTGAACGTGCCGGGCGAGCCGCGGCTCAAGGCTTTCGCCGGCGCGCTGGAACAAAGACTGCTCGGCGCGGAGCGCAATGACGAGGGGCAGGCGCGAGCGCTGGTGCGCGATCTGGTGCTGGCCTTGCAGGCGGCCTTACTGATCAGGCACGCGCCGGCTTATGTCGCCGATGCCTTCTGTACATCGCGTTTGACCGGCCAAGGCGGCGGCGCCTTCGGCACACTGCCGGGCGGCCTCGACACCCGCGCGATCGTCGAGCGCGCGGGGCCGGTGCATTAGCACTCCGTCATGCCCGCACTTGTTGCGGGCATCCACGTCTTCGATCGCAGCAAGACGTGGATGGCTGGGACATAGCCGTTCGAAGAACGGCGTTCTTCGAACGCCTTTGCCCGGCCATGACGATGAGATGGTCGCCTCTTAAATCTTCCCGAATATCGCCAGCACCAAGGCCGCCTGCGCCAGGAAGCCGACGCAGAACGCCAGCGTGCGCAGCACCGGCACGCCGAGCGCATAGAGGATGGCGTGGGCGAGGCGCGCCCAGAAATAGACGGCGCAGGCAATGACGGTGCCGCGCGACGAGTAACCGATATTGTCGAGGATCAGCACCAGCGGCGCGAACACGACGAGATTGTCGACCGCGTTGGTATGCGCGAAGTAGAGCCGCTGCGCCCACGGGCTTTGCGGTTTGTCATCCCGCGAGGGATTGGCCATGGTCGTCCAGAGGCCGCGGACCATCATGCGGTCGAGGATGTAGGGGATCCACAGCACACCGGTCAGGATGACCGTGAAGGTGAGCCACATCAGTTCGCGCGACATCCTAGCCTCCGGGTTGACGCCGGCCGCAGCCGGGACGCGGAGCCTAGCCGATCCGCCGGACGGCAGCCATCAAGGCAAGGTGAATAATCAACCGATCGTCGAACGGACGATGACGTAAAGCCCGACAAGGATGACGATCCCGGAGAAGACGCGGGTCAGCGCATTCTTGTGGCCGGACAGATGTCGCGCCAGCCGGGTTCCGGCGAAGCCGCCGATCGCGCCGCCGGCGATGAACAGCGCCGCCAGCGGCCAGTCGACCAGACCCGACCAGGCATAGCTGGCCGCCGTGGTCAGCCCGAAGGCCGAGACCGATACGAGCGACGAGCCGATGGCGTTGAGCAGGGGCATCGCAGTGGCGGCGATCAGGCCGGGCACGATGAGGAAGCCGCCGCCGATGCCGAAGAAGCCGGACAGCGCGCCGACGACGAGGCCGCCGCCGATCAGCCAGGGCAGCAGTGTCGCGACGCTTTCCGCGTTCAGCCTCACATCGGGGTTGTCGCCATCCCGGCGCGGGCGCAGCATCAGCGCGCCGATGACCACCATCAGGACGCCGAACAGCGCCAGCAGTCGCGCGCCATCGACCATCTTGCCGAGCTGGGCGCCGAACGCGGCGCCGGCAATGCCCGATGCGGCGAACACCAGCGCACAAGGCCATTTGACGGTGTGGGCGCGGGCGTGACCGGCGAGATTGAGCGCCGCGCTCGCCGCCACCGCGACGGCGCTGGTGCCGATGGCGACGTGCGGCGAGGGCACGCCGACGACATAGACCAGGAGCGGCACGGCGAGGATCGAGCCGCCGCCGCCGATCAGGCCGAGCGTGAAGCCGACCAGACTTCCGGAGCCGATGCCGAGCGCGGCGTGCATCAAGGTCACGAGGAAACGCTCCTTATGCGCTGGCCGTGCGGTTCCACGGCATCAGCGCCAGTACGCGCGCCATGCCGCAGAAGCCGGTGACGCCGGCGAACAGCAGGCCGGCGCCGACAAGGCCCGACAGCGCATAGAAGTTCGGATTGACGAACACGCCGAGCAGGACGCCGATCAGCACAAGACTGCCGGCGCCGATCTGCACCTGCCGCATGATCTCGATCGGCTGCTTGCGGTCTTTCGCGACCGGCAGGCCGGCCTTCCTCCAGGCGTCGAGACCACCTTCGAGCACATAGGCCTCGCAGCCCGCTGCGCTGGCGGCGAGCGCGCCGGCATTGCTCTGCGTGCGCATGCCGGAGCGGCAATGGAAGATCACGATATCGTCGCCTTGGCGCGCGGGGCTCTCCGTGCCGAGGCGGCTCAGGGCATGATGGCGCGCGCCGGGGATGCGCTCGCGCGCATGTTCATCGGCTTCGCGGATATCGACGAGCACGGCGCCGTCGCGGATGAGTTCGGCGGCACGGGCAGGCGAGATGGTTTTCAGCGTCGTCATGGCATGATCACCTTAGTTCTTGTCCTGGGTTGGCCCGGCTTACGGGCAATAAATGTCCTTGAGCACGGCGAGCAGACGTGCCGCATTGTCGTCGGCGATGCGGTAGTAGATGGTCTGGGCGTCGCGGCGTGTGGCCACGAGGCCGTCCTCGCGCATCTTCGCCAGATGCTGCGACAGCGCCGACTGGCTGAGCTCAACCGCGTCGCTGAGAGCGCCGACCGAAAGTTCGCCGGCAATCGCCAGCCGGCACAGGATGAGCAGGCGGTTCTCGTTGGCGAGCAGTTTTAACAGCGCGGCCGCTTCGCCCGCCTTGCGTTCGAGTTGCGCCATGGTCTTATCGAACTGAGCGGCTTTGCTGGCCGAGGGCGCCATCGGGCTCTCCGTTAATTAGATATTGCTAAATTAGGATCGGCTAATATATACGTCAAGTCCGAGAGGGATCTCGAGGCCGAAAAATTTGAGGAGTGGTCCGATGTCAGCTTCCGCCAGCTTTGTGAAAAAGCCGCAGATCAAGGCGTTTTTCGACGAGCCGACCAATACCGTCAGCTATCTGGTCTGGGACGGCGACACCAAGGACGGGGCGGTGATCGATCCGGTGCTGGACTACGATTTCCGCACCGGCGATTGCTCGACCAAGTCCGCCGACGCCATTCTTGCCGAAGCGCAGAAGCTCGGCGTCAAAATCGGCCAGGTGCTGGAAACGCACGCGCATGCCGATCATCTGTCGGGCGCGCCCTACATCAAGCTCAAGACCGGCGCGACCGTGGCGATCGGCGAGCACATCCGCGACGTGCAGCGCATTTTCCGTCCGGTGTTCAATGCCGTCGATGTGTCCGGCGACGGCTCGGAGTTCGATCGCCTGTTCAAGGACGGCGATACGTTCACGATCGGCGGGCTCAAAGGTGAGGTGATGCACACGCCCGGCCATACGCCGGCCTGCGTGTCGTACCGGATCGGGGACGCGGTGTTCGTTGGCGACACCATGTTCATGCCGGATTACGGCACGGCGCGCGCCGATTTCCCCGGCGGCGATGCCCGCGATCTCTATCGTTCGATCCAGGGCGTGCTGTCATTGCCGGACGAGACGCGGCTGTTCATGTGCCACGACTACAAGGCGCCGGGCCGCGACGAATACGCCTGGGAGACCACGGTGGGCGAGGAGAAGGCGCGCAACGTTCATGTCCATGAGGGCGTGAGCGAGGACGACTTCGTCAAGATGCGTGAGGCGCGCGATGCGACGCTGGCCGCGCCGCTGCTGCTGTTGCCGTCGATCCAGGTGAATATCCGCGCCGGCAAGTTTCCGCCCGCGGAAGTCGACGGCGTGCATTACCTGAAGGTGCCGATCAAGCTCGGAGCTTAACCCTCAGTCCCGCACTTTCACATACGAGCCGGGCGCGTCTTCGATCGGCGCGAACGGACCGCTACCGATGGCGCGCGCGGGCACCTTCTCATTGTTGAGCTGTGCGATCCAGTCGAGCCAGTCCGGCCACCACGAGCCGGGATGCTCGGTCGCCGTGGCCATCCACTTGTCGACGTCGTCGCCCTTGGGGACGTCACCCGTCCAGTACTGATATTTGATCTTGGGCCCGGGCGGGTTGATGACGCCGGCGATGTGGCCGGAGCCGGCCAGCACATAACGCACCGGACCGCCGAAGAACTGCGAGCCGTACAGCACCGATTTGGCCGGCGCGATGTGGTCCTCGCGGGTGGCGAGATTGTAGACCGGCACCGTGACATCGCTCAGCTTCAGTTGTGTACCGGCGACTTCCATCTCGCCCTTGGTGAGCCGGTTGTTCTGGTAGCAGTTGCGCAGATAGAAGGAATGGTTGGCCGCCGGCATGCGTGTCGCGTCCGAATTCCAGTACAGGAGGTCGAACGGGTAGGGCTTCTTGCCCTTGAGGTAGTTGTTGACGACGTAAGGCCAGACGAGGTCGTTCGAGCGCAGCATGTTGAACGTATTCGCCATGCGCGAGGCTTCGAGATACCCCATTTCCTTCATTTGCAGTTCGAGCTGCTGGATGCGGTCCTCGTCGGCGAAGATCTTGAGATCGCCGGCAAAGGTGAAATCGACCTGCGCAGCGAACATGGTGGCCGAGACAACGCGGTCCTGCTTCTGCGCGGCGAGCCAGGCGAGGGTTACGGCGAGCAGGGTGCCGCCGACGCAATAGCCGATGGTGTGGACCTTGTGCTCGCCCGTGATCTTCTCGATGACATCCATGGCCTCGAGCGGGCCTTCCTTCATGTACTGCTCGAAACCCTTCTGCGCGAGATGCGCATCCGGATTGACCCAAGAGATCACGAATACGGTGAAGCCCTGATCGACGCACCATTTGATGAAGGATTTTTCTGGCGTCAGGTCGAGGATGTAGAACTTGTTGATCCACGGCGGCACGATCAGCAGCGGCACCTTGAACGCCTCATCCGTCGTGGCTTCGTACTGGATGAGCTGCATCAACTCGTTCTGATAGATCACCTTGCCTGGCGTCAGCGCCAGATTGCGGCCGACCGCGAAATTGCTCGGGTCGGTCTGGCGGATGCGGAGGTTGCCGTGCCCGGCGGCAATGTCCTCGCTCAGCATTTGCAGGCCGTTGGCGAGATTCTCGGCGTTGGAGGTCAGCGTCTCGCGCATGAGCTCCGGATTGGTCAGCAGGAAATTCGACGGTGCGACTGCGTTGGCGAACTGGCGGATATAAAATTCAGCCTTGCGCCGCGTGTGCTCGTCGATGCCTTCGGCGTCCTTCACCAGCCGTTCGCTCCACTGCACCGTGAGCAAATAGAGCTGCTTGAGGAAATCGTAGAACTGGTTCTGCGACCATTCCGGATCGGCGAAGCGCTTGTCCTTCGGATCGGGGGCGACCACCGGCTTGAACTCGTCGCCGGACAGGCGATGCATCGCGCTCGCCCAGAGGTCGAGATAGGAGCGGCCGATGTTCTGCTGCAGTTGCAGCGTGCGCTCCGGATCAGCCAGCCAGTATTCGAGGATCTTGGCGACGGTCTTGACGATATCGGCGATGTCGGCGGCGAAGCTGTCCTCGAGCTTGCCTTCCTCGCGCGGCTTCATATAGGCGGCGAGCGCCTTGCCGCCTTGCTCGATGGCGCGGGCCAGATTGCGCGAGAATGCCTCGACGTCGACCGACCCAAACGCCATCTGCTCCCCGGATGCCTTGCCGTCGCCGGGTTTGCCGGATCGGGGCTTGTCGCCCGCCGGCTTGTCTCCGGCTGACTTCACGGCCGCCGGCGGTTTAAGCGCAACGACATTGCCGGCCTCGTTTTCGGAGGCGGCCTGGGTGCCGGGACTGGACGTTTCCATCGTCATTCTTTGTTCGAGCCACGTTAGGCCGAGTCACATCGACGACGTGACTTGGACCAGGTGCACGAGGCATCGCAAGGCGTGTTATTAGGCAGATCGTGCCGTTTCGAAGGTCGAGGCGACACGTTCCACACCTTGCTGCCGCCATATTAGCCGGTTAGCAGCCTTATGCTATAATTCATTGAGTCTGCGTCGCTTTTTTGGCAATCGCCTTTCTGCAATGCAGCGACGGGCAGAGGTCTGGATGAGCTCCATTCGAAAATGTCGGCCCTCGCGGCTGGCGCTGGTCGTCGCGGTACCGCTGATGACCCAACTGGCCTTATCCGGCTGCGCCGCCGGTGGGGTGGGTGATCGCCTGCCGCATTCGATGGGCGGGTTGCCGGAAGGAGCGCCGGCCCGGCCGGAGAAGCCGCGCAACTATCCCGGCATCTACGACACCCCGGCGCCCCGAAGCACCCAGCCGCTCGACGACAGCGACCAGCTCAGGCTGCAGCGGGAACTGCAGGGCCTGCGCGACCGTCATGAGGCGGTGTCGGCGGACCCGGACGCCCCGCCGCCGGAGGCGCAAAAGCCGGCAAAAAAGAGCGCAAAGCCCGCCAAATCCGGGCAGGCCACTGGCGCAAAACCGAACCCGTGATAAAAGCCAGCCGGGGTTTCCAGAGCCAGCCGGAGAGGGCGGCTCAGGCTCCAGCCAAGGTCTGAAGAAGATGGAAGAATTTTACCGCATCCGCCGCCTGCCGCCC